>Ga0316208_1000600_pt1 | contig 41288 bp, 40 predicted proteins | sample 3monopyrite_MG_FD_204944 | JGI IMG/M metagenome (GOLD analysis project Ga0316208, IMG submission 204944) | Microbial mat bacterial communities from mineral coupon in-situ incubated in ocean water Damariscotta River, Maine, United States -... | ecosystem: Environmental > Aquatic > Marine >...
AATCATTTTTAGTATTAGTATTTACAATTATTACCTTGCCAAATTTTTCTGCCTCTTTTAAATCATTAGCATCAATATTCAAATGATTAAGAGAGAACAGAGTTATATTGTATCCCTGTCTTGAAAACTCTTTATAAATATTAGCTATACCTATTTTCCCACCATCATCTTCTGGAAATGGAAACCGAGGCACTAACTGAAGTATTTTCATTTTCTTTTTGATAAAAATTTGCCTTTTATTTTATCTTTAACAAATATCCAAATATTCTTAATTAGACTAATATCCATAGTTATCTTTTTGTATTCTTCCATCGTGATTTTTATACGTTCATTCCTTTTGGTTGCCAATGCAACACCAAGCATTTTCCCCATACATTCAACAAATGCACTAATGCCTACCCTAAGGGCCAGACCGTGAATTAATTGAAATTTATAAATAACCACAAAATAGAAAAATACTCTCCAGCCAGGGAAATATTTAACTATGTATCTTATATATTGAGTTGATATTTTTACCCATCTGTCCGGCACAACTCTGTCATTTTTTGACGCAAAGTGTAATACTCTTATATTGGGGAAATATCTTAAATTAAATCCAGCGAGAATTGCCTTTGTTGAAAAATCTATCTCTTCCATTCCAAACTCCCAAAAACCGCCAACTTTATCAAAAACTTTACGCCTTATCGCAGCACCAGGACCAGCAAATGTATTTACAGCATAACCCTTCTCTGGTACATTTATTCTGTCTATCGGAAATGGATACCACTCCCAAACAGCATTGTTGAGTTTAGGCAAAACTTCTTCGCAAGCAATTAAATCAATATCAGGATTTCTTGTAAATATTTCTACTACTCTTTCAAAAACATCGTTCGTTTCAGGGTACGAATCGCTATCGGTCCTCCATATTATATCACCTGTAGATATTACACGCCCATAATTTTGAGCAAGAATATCAATATTATCAGGCAACCACCTATATTCTATATCGGGGAAAAGCTCTGCCATCATTTCTTTCGTTCCGTCGTCGGAGGCATTATCAATAACAATAATTTCCTTGTTTTGATAACTCTGATTTTTGAAAGCAGAAACAGTTTCGATAATATCTTCTTTTCTGTTTTTTGTTGCTATTATGACGCTTATTTTCATTATTAATAAGTTTTATTGACCATTATTTAAAATTTTATTATATTTTATCAAATTATAAAGTAAAATGATAAAAAACTTTTTGCAAAATACACATTTATACATTATTTGGATAATTATCTTTTATAATAGATAGGATATAACTTTGATATACAATAAAAAAGCAAGAGAATTTAAAGTTGTTGTAGAAAAACCCTTAATTCCAACTTTATTGATTATAGTAGTGTCGGTTTTTGGAACTGCTGGGTATTACATAATTTGGTACGATGAAGGGGTTACTATTCTTGATGCTCTTTATATGGTTATGATTACTATTACCACAATAGGATTTCAAGAAGTTTTGCCACTAACAAGTCCAACCAGTAAAATCTTTACTATGTTTGTAGCATTAGTTGGCATCAGCTCCTTATTTTATCTTTTCAGTAATATAATGGAAAATTTATTTTTATATCAGACAATGAATATTAGAGGAAGAAAAAAAATGAAAAAATATCTCCAAGAAATTAATGACCATTTTATAATCGTTGGGTATGGCAGAGTTGGTAGGCTTGCAGCTTACGAATTACTTGCAAGGAATCAAAAATTTGTTGTAATCGATTCAGAAATTAGCGATTCTAGTTTAAAGGAAAAAGAAAATGATTTTCACATTATCCAAGGTGATGCAACTGAAGATGATATTTTGAAATTAGCAGGCATTGAGCGTGCGAAAAGCATAATAGTAGCTACAGCTAAGGCAGAAGTAACTGTATTTGTTGTATTGAGTGCAAAAGAACTTAACCCTAAATTGAATGTCGTCGCAAGGGCTGATGATGAATCTGATATCAACAAATTAAAAAAAGCTGGAGCAGATAAAGTTGTTAATCCGTATGCTGCAGGCGGTTATCAATTAGCGAGTTTGGCTTCTAATCAAGCAGTTGTTGGTTTTTATGACACCAGTTTGAAGGAAGGTAAAGAGGATTTTATAATAGAAAAAGTTTCACTTAGCAAAAACTCGACGTGGATAGGCAAAACATTAAAAGATCTTGACGTTAGAAAAAAATGTGGAACTTCCATAATTCGTGTTATTAGAAAGTATGAATCTGTATTAAACCCTGAAGGGAATTTCATATTTAAAGCGGATGACCAAATTGTGGCTGTAGGTAATCATAGACAGCTACAAAGATTAGAAGAGTATACTAGATAGCTATTTTGTTCTTTAATCAAAATGAATACAGCGTTGAATTATATATTTAATATTTAAAAAAAGCAATTATGTTTTAAATTGTTATGACTCTATTCTAGTGAAAATAATTTTTAGGGATAAGCTCCTCTATTTCTCATAATCTTTTGTAATTAAATAAAAAATCACTAAATTTGCAGTTCTTCATACGGAGAGATGGCAGAGTGGTAATGCAGCAGCCTGCTAAGCTGTAGGGGCGCAAGCCCCTCCAGGGTTCGAATCCCTGTCTCTCCGCACTATAAAATAGAAAAACCTTGGCAGAACTGGCTGTCAAGGTTTTTCTATTTTATAGTGTACATATATTTGTACACGGTTTTTTTATTTAATAACAATATAAAATCTTAATCTCAAATAAATGTCAAGTATTGTCAATCAATATTTCTCGACATTGACATATATTAATTAATAAAACACCCCAATTTCATTGTAAATTTTCATCATTAGATTAATTGACTTTAATATCGACTTTTAATTTTGTTAATTGTGAAAATCATTTTTATTAAAATCTAATTTCTGGATGGTGATTCAATTGTACTTAACTGGAATGAAATCATAGATAGGGCGTTAAATTTTTCTAATGTATAAAATTATATAGAGATAAAATTGAACCATCTATTCATAGACTAGGTATAATGACTTTCAGATAGGCAAACGTTTAGGTTTTAAAAAGAAACGTGGAATGCCCCCAATAATTAGGACATAGAGTTAAGACAGAAATTTATTATTAACTTGTTGAATAAATTAAGGGAAAAGTCATGGGAAAAAGAAAAACATATAGCCGAGAATTTAAACAGAAGGCTATAAGATTAGTGCTGGAAGAAGACCGGCCAGCAACACAAGTAACTATGGAACTGGGAATAGGAGCAAACATTCTCTATCACTGGAATTTTAAATATTTAGGAGATAATTTAGAAGCATTTCCAGGTAGAGCGAAGCTGAGCAAGGATAATGAGTATATTCATCAGTTAGAACGTGAGAACAAGCGTTTGAAGGAAGAAAGGTACATATTAAAAAAGGCGACTATCTTCTTCGCAGGCGAACCTTAGAAAGGTATAAATTCATCGAGAAGCACAAGAAACGATAGCGAGTATTTGTAATGTGCAGAGTTCTAAATTTTTGAGTAAATTGTACATCTTTTCGTTTGCCTTGACTTGCGTTAATTCTTATAAAATCTTTTATACCATTAGCAGTATAGGCTTTTTTGAATTTAGGAATATAATTCCATCCATCTTGGTCATTGTTTGCTCCTCCTACAAAAAAAGTTTTTTCTCCATCAGGGTCTATAAAAGATATAGGATTAATTCCAAAAGTGACTTAAGGAGACGACCAGGGAAATTCTCCCTCTAATGGATCACGGGAGAACCACATTGGGATTTCGTTGCTAATCATGCGGGAACCGTGGTTGTAGACTCCACCTTTTTCTTTTATGTCGTCGTCTCGTCTCATAACTTTAAAACCAAACAAATAGATTGGAACTGACCGTTATAAGCATCCATAGGGAAGTCAATATTATCTAATAAATACTTTTTAAATTTTCTTTCATAATGTCTGAAATCAGCTATATCATCTGTTGATCCACCTTCTTTTCAATTTCTTTTACACTTAAGTATTTTTCAAGATAATTACCAAAAGTTAAATAAGAATCATAAGGATCAGAAAAAGCGGAATTAGGCTTGTTAATATCTGTTATTTCAAAGATACTAAATTTGCAACTTATTCACAACTCAATTGTTTGTTAGACTATGTATTTTATCTACTCGTCTTTGGTGCCTGCCGCCTTCGAACTCCGTTTCAAGGAAATTAATTATCATTTCTTTCGCTGTGTTAACATCAAAAAACCTTGCTCCGAAACACATTATATTTGCATCATTGTGTAGTCTGCATAATTTAGATGTTTCTTCATTGTAAACTAAGGCGGCTCGAATACCTTTTACTTTATTTGCTACTAATGATACACCTATGCCAGAACCACAGAAGATGATTCCTCTGTCATTTTTACCGTTTGAAACAGACTTGGCTGCTGGATATGCATAGTCTGCATAATCGCAAGAATCAGTATTATCAGTTCCAAAATTTTCTACTTCGTAGCCTTCACTTTCTAAAAATGTAATTAATTCTTTTTTGTATTCTACTCCAGCGTGGTCTGTGGCTATTGCTATTTTCATAATTATTTTTTATTTGTTAAAGCAGTCTTATCTAATTTTTCTATTATTTTTGAAGTTGAACGACCATCTAAAAATTGTATAATCTCAACTCGTCCGCCTCTTTGCTCTACAATTTCTTTGCCTACTACTTGCTCGGGTTTATAATCCCCACCTTTTACTAATATATCTGGCTGAATTAATTTGATCAAATTGTAGGGCGTATCTTCATCGAAAACTACTATATGGTCAACATATCTTAATGCAGATAGGATTAATGCTCTATCACTCTCATTATTAATAGGGCGATTTTCACCTTTTAATTTTTTTATTGAAGAATCGCTATTTAAACCGAGTATTAAAATATCTCCCAGTTTTTTTGCTTTTTGGAGGTAGATTACATGACCTGCGTGCAGAATATCGAAACAACCATTCGTAAAAACTATCTTATTATTTTCATTTCTGATTTTTTCGGCGAAAGACTTTATATTCTTAGTTATTATTTGCATCAGAATGAACCTAATATATCTTGTTTTGTAATTGAAACAATTCCTGGACGTTCACATACAATACCCGAGGCAGCATTTGCAATAGTTGTTGCTTCTTTTACATCGGCTCCACCGATTATTGAGGTAGCATAAGTTGCAATCGCTGTATCGCCAGCTCCTGAAACATCTGAAACATGTCGAGCTTTAGTTTGTATTGATGATATTTCGCCGTTAGATTCAAATAATTTCATACCATTTGCGCCTAAGGTTAAAAGCAAATTTTTGCAGTGAAGTTTTTCTAATAATTCTTTGCCAGCATCTATAATATCGTTTTCAGTTCTTAGTGTTCTGTTTAATGCTCCTTCAACTTCTTTTTTATTGGGTTTGAGCATTGTAACATTTTGGTAAGTAAAGAAATTCTCAAATTTTGGATCTACAAATACAGGGATTTTATTATTTTTTGAGTAATTAATTACTTCTCGAATCAATATATCGGATAAAGCACCCTTATTATAATCACAAAAGATAATAGCTGAAATTTCTTTAGTTTCTTGAATAGTTCTTAAAATATATTTTTCACCTTCATCTGGAATTTCAGAAGTTTTTTCAATATCAAGCCTTACAATTTGTTGATTATTTCCAAATATCCTTGTTTTTACTGTAGTTGGACGATTATTGTCAATAAACAGCCCCTTTGGATCGATATTATTTTCATTTGCTAAATCTTTGAATATTCGTCCATATTCATCATTACCAGTTATGCCACAAAGAATAGATTTTATACCCAATGAATTGAGATTTGCTGCAACATTCGCCGCTCCACCCATGTGGTATAATTCTCTTTCCACATCTACTACTGGTACAGGTGCCTCAGGTGAAACTCGAGATACTGTTCCCCAAAAATATCTATCTAACATAACATCGCCAATTACTGCGATAGTTTTATCTTTATAATTATCTATAATTTCTTTTATTCTTTCTTTATATATTGTTATCATTTTCGTATTCCGATTTTTGATACTTAATTGTATATAAACCATTTTCGAGTCCAGAATAATTAATTCCAAGATTCGTTTCAGCTTTTAGAGTAATAAGTCCACCCTTTTCTGGTCTAATGGCTTTTTGTTTAAATGTAGAACTTGCGACTTCATTTATTAAACTCTTATCATAGCCATAAGTTTCAGCAATTATCAAAGCAATTTCAAACCTATTCATCCAGTCTTTGCCTGCAGCATTATAAATACCGTAAGCGTTTTTTTCTATACATCTAAAAATAGTATGTGCTATGTCATCACTTAGTGTTGGATTGCAATATTGACCATCTATTAATGTCAATTCCTCACCTTTTGATAATTTTGCTTCTACCCATTCTATAAAATTTGTTTTATCGTAAGACGAATATCCATAAACAACATTGGTTCTGATAATTGAATATTTATCTAAATGGGAACGACAATAATTTTCTGCGGCTAATTTTGATTTTCCGTAATAAGAAAGTGGATTAGGAGAATAATTTTCGTCATAAGGTCCATCTTTTCCATCAAATATATAATCGGTTGAGATTGTAATTAAATGTGCTTCTAAAATTTTTGCTATACTGCCTAAATCCTCAACTAAATTTACATTCAAATTCCAGCATAATTCTTTTTCGTCTTCACATCCATCAACATTAGTCATAGCTGCGCAATTTATAATTACATCTGGGCGTTCATCAAAACAAATTTCTTTTAATAGTTTTTTATTTTTCAGGTCAACTTGATAAGTTTTGTATCTTACAGATGGATTTAATTTATTAGCATTTTCAGATAATAATATTATTCCCCAATCTGTTTCATTTATCAGAAATCGTGTTATTGCCTCGCCAACTTTACCACTGGCACCAGTTATAAGTATTTTTTTATGCTTCATTCAATTTACAATTTGTATTAATTCTTCTATGATTGTTTATTATTTTAAATATCGTTTAAAATTTATCAATAATGTTTCACGTGAAACATTATTTCAAATATACTGTAAGAATTGATATATCAGAGGGAGAAACTCCTTGTATCCGAGATGCTTGCCCTAAAGAGTCTGGTCTGATTTTTATTAATTTTTCTCGTCCCTCGTTCGATAATGAAGGCACCAGGCTATAATCTATATCTTTTTTAATTTTTTTATTATCATTTTTATTGAACTGTTCTACTTCTTTTAATTGCCTTTTAATATAACCTTCGTACTTAATCTCAGTATTAATATGAGTGGAAATAGTAGAATCATTTATAATTCTAATAATATCACTTTCTTTTGGCTCTATAAATGAAAAAAGTGTTCCTGCATCTAATATTGCTCTTTTGATTAAGGCATTTATAGTAGTCCTTGACTCCAATTCTGCTTTTTTATTTTCTTTTAAATAATTATTGAGGATTTTTCTATCTGGTTTTAATTCTGATGATAGCTTAATTCCTTTGTTTATTAAATATTTCTTGCGTTGTAAGTTCTCATATCGCCTTGTATCTATCAAACCAAAAGTATGGGCATATTCAAATAATCTTATATCAGCGTTATCCTGTCTTAACAACAATCTGTACTCTGCCAATGAGGTAAAGATGCGATATGGCTCTACCGTAATTTTATTAACTAAGTCATCGATCATTACTCCTATATAAGATTCAGAGCGTTTTAATAAAAAAGGTTCTTTGTTTTGTATTTTAAGACTTGCATTAATACCAGCTATTAAACCTTGACTTGCAGCTTCTTCATATCCAGAAGTACCATTAACTTGTCCTGCAAAATATAGATTCTCTATTGCTTTAGATTCTAAAGTAAATTTTAATTGATAGGGCAAAAAATAGTCATATTCTACTGCATAACCTGGTTTTAATATTTTTGCATTTTCGAGACCTGAAATTGATTTTAAACCTTTTTCTTGAATATCAAGCGGCAAACTTGTTGAAAATCCATTTACATAAACAGAGTTGGTATTTAATCCCTCAGGTTCTAATAATATTTTATGTTCATTTTTATCTGAAAATCGTTGAATTTTTTCTTCTAAAGATGGACAATACCTTGGTCCAACTCCTTTGATTCTACCCGTAAACATAGGAGAATGCTCAAATCCTGCTCTCAATATATCATGAGTTTCTTCAGTTGTACTGGATTGATAACATATTATAGAATTTTTTACTTCGCTTGATTTATAAGAAAACGGTATAGGAATATTATCTGAAAATGATCTAATAGTTTTAGAAAAGTCAATAGAATTGCTATCAATTCGAGGAGGTGTTCCAGTTTTTAATCTGCCTTTTTTTAAACCAAACGATTCTAATTGTTCGGATATTTTGTTAGATGGCATCTCTCCAATTCTACCGCCTTTAGTAGATTTATCACCTGTAAACATTAAGCCATTAAGAAAAGTACCTGTACAAATTATAAAAGAATGTGAATATAAATAAGAGCCCTCATCAGTTATTATTCCTTTAAATACAGATTTATTGATAATAATTTCCGTTATTTTCCCTTTAATTAAACTTACATTTTTAGTTTTCAATAAAGTTTGTTTCACATAATGAGGATATAAGTCTTTGTCTATTTGAGCTCGAGGGGACCATATAGCAGGTCCTTTAGATTTGTTTAGCATCTTAAATGAAATTCCTGCTTTGTCTGCAAAATAACCTTGCTCTCCCCCAAGTGCATCAATCTCTTTTACAAGATGTCCCTTTGCAGTACCACCTATGGATGGGTTACAAGACGGCATACCGAGATTATCAAGACTCATAGAAACAAGTGCAACAGACATACCCATTCGTGCAGCAGACAAAGTGGCTTCAATTCCAGCATGTCCTCCACCGAGAACTATTATATCATATTTATTATTCATTTATTAACATAACTTTTATTCATATTTAAATAATTATAAAATTGAATTATAAAAGTGTTCCACGTGGAACACTATTTGCCAATACAAAAAGTGGAGAATATATTATTTATAACTTCTTCGCTCCATGTTTCACCAGTTATTTTCCCGATGTTGATAATAGCATCTTTCAAATCAATGGCTATAATTTCATTTTCAAATTCTGAATTTAAAGTATTTAATGCTTGATTTAAATTATCTATAATATTGTTCAATAGATAATAATGCCTATCATTCAATAATAAATCATTACCTCTTTGAAATGATATTTTTGCATTATTATATATAAATTCTTTTAAATTACTAATTCCTTGACCAGTTTTTGCTGACAAAAATAAATCGTTTGTGTTGCTTAAAGTAATTAAATCAATTTTATTTTGAAGTAGATAAACATTTTCATATTTATTTGAAATTGAATTATATAGTGAATCAGAGTTGTTTTTAGATTCTGAAATATCATTTAAAACAAATATTAGATTGGATTGCTGTAAAACATCTTCTACAAGTTTTATACCTTCTATTTCAACAATATTATTAGTATCCCTCAGTCCTGCAGTATCTACGATTTTAATTGGTATGTCGTTTATGTAAAGATATTCTTCTAAATAATCACGAGTTGTTCCTTCAATATCTGAAACAATAGCTCTGCCCTTTTTTAATAATGAATTAAATAAAGAAGATTTGCCAGAATTTGGATAGCCAACAATAGAAACATAAAATCCAGTTTTAATAATATTTGAAGATTTATAAGATGATAATAGCTCATTGCAATAATTTATAGTACTTTTTATTTTAGAATTTATTTTGTCTCTTTCCAAGAATTGAATATCTTCTTCGGCAAAGTCAATTTCTAATTCTAAAAAGCCAGCAATATCAAGAAGTTGTTGGCGTAGCTCAGATAATCGTTTAGAAAAAGAACCTATTAATTGTCGTGCAGAAAGTTGTGCACTTGGTTTACTGATTGAATGAATTAAATCTGCAACAGCCTCAACTTGTGTTAAATCTAACTTATTATTAAGAAAAGCTCGTTTAGTGAATTCTCCAGCCTCTGGTACAATTGCACCAAGTTTATAAAGCAATTCCAAAATTTCATTTGAAATTATAAAACCTCCATGGCAACCAATTTCAATTACATCTTCACCTGTATAAGAATTTGGAGCAAGAAAAACAGAAATTGTAACAGTGTCAATTAAAATATCAGAATTAATAATTTGACCATAATGGATTGTATGAGATTTTGATTTAGATATTTTTGTTTTACCTCTGAAGCATAAATCAATTATATCAATGGCTTCATTACCTGATAATCTGATAACTGCTAATCCAGAAATTCCTGGTGCAGTCGCTAAAGCTGCGATAGTATTTGACAAGGTATTTTTCATTATTATACAGTTTTATTAAGACGATATTATATATATTTATTATAATATATTTGATAATCGTCTATAATGTAGCAAAAAACGCTGTGAATTGATTTTATATGCTTTTTGATATATTATTATTAATACGTGCAGAATATAATGATTACAGTTATTTTTTAAATAATTGTTGATATTTGTTATTTTTTATACTTTTTTTTATTATTTTATTATTATTTTTCCTACTTTAATATTTTTTTCTACTATTTTTAGCATTTTTAAATTTTATGTGAAATTAATTATCACTAAAAATATGCTTTAAAATTAGAAATATTATTATATTTTTGAAATATTATATAAGTAGTTTCTAAAATAAGATTAATGGATATGTTAAAACTATTAGAAATAATTACACCTCACATTAGTGAAGTTCAAAAAGAATTTGATAATTACCAAAATGATAATTTCCCTAAACGAAGTCCAGAATTTTTTTGTTTAGAATTAAACGGTGAAGCTGGAGAATTAGCCAACAACGAAAAAAAGCAGTGGAAAGGAAGAGAAATTTCTCATCAGAAATTTGAAGATGAGGCCGCCGATGTACTAATAGCATTAATGAACTATTCGAATGCCCGTGGAGTAGATTTGGGAGTTGCCGTAAAACGTAAATTAGAAAAAATAGAAAGTAAAAGAATTGAGATGGCAAAAGAAGGTAAGCAGTTTTGACCTTATCAATTTATTATTTATAATCTAATGTATTAAATACATTAAGGATTTATTAATTCATATTCCCATTCTATTTCAGTATTGGCTCGTTTTAACATTGCAAATGCACCACAATATGTGTCTTGACTTAATTCAATGCACCGCAATAAATCTTTTTCTGTAGCAGTTTCACTTATCAATTTATATAATAATTTTAATTTAGTAAAATATTTTGGATGATTTTCTGCTTGTTCAGCATCAAGTTCAATTCGAAAATCAATAATATCTTTTCTTTTTTTTCTTAAAATTGACACTATGTCCATAGATTGGCAAGCAGCAACAGATTGCAACATTACTTGCATAGGAGAAGCAGCACTATTGTCTCCTCCAGAATCAACTTCTGTATCAAAGTAAGTTTCCAACCCATCTTCATTAGTACCTACCATTCGCATTTTTTTATCTAATTTGAGAGTTCCTTTCATTATTTGCCTGAATTTCTTAACTTTGGATTATTTATTAATGTAAAAGACGATTATGAGTGATAAAATATTGGTAGGGATTATAATGGGTTCAGACTCAGATTTGCCTACGATGAAACCAGCTGCTGATATCTGCGAAGAATTTGGTATACCTTATGAGATGAAAGTTGTGTCTGCACATAGGACACCAATCGATATGATTGAATACGGAAAAACTGCACAAAGTAGAGGCTTAAAAACAATTATTGCGGGAGCTGGTGGGGCGGCTCATCTTCCTGGTATGATTGCCTCAGTTAGCTCTCTTCCAATTATAGGTGTACCTGTTAAATCAAAAGCTATGAATGGTATGGATTCGTTGCATTCAATAGTACAAATGCCTCCTGGTGTCCCTGTTGCCACGGTTGCAATAGGTGGGGGCAAGAATGCTGGACTTCTTGCAATTCAAATCTTAGCAACGGGAAATCCTGATTTGCTTATTAAAATGAATGACTTTAAAATCAAAATTGCACAAGAGTCACGAGATAAAAATAATTCTAATGACTTCAATTAAAAATCTGAATATTGAGTTAATAGAATAGAGCCTTTAGAACGCTTTGGACAATGAAATACATCCGATGACTTAAAGTCATCGGATGTATTAATTATTTTATCGAACGCTTCGGAGGGATCGGAAGACTAATAAATTGTCTCTAAACACAATAATCAATCAAATTATATCTAATACTTTCTCGGGTGGTCTGCCAACAACAGCCTTGCTACCATTTATAAATATTGGTCTTTCTATTAGCTTTGGATACTCAACCATGGCGTTTATCCATTGGCTATCGTTTAACTCTTTTCCTTTAAAATTATCTTTGAAATCTTTTTCACCTCGTCGGAGCAAATCATAAGGTCTAATTCCAAGCAATGAAATTACGTCTTTTAACTCATCTGCAGTTGGAATAATTTTTAAATATTCTATTATCTGAGGATTAATTCCATTTTCAATTAATATTTTTAAAGCTTGGCGACTTTTGCCACATCTTGGATTGTGATATATTTTCATAATGTTTCTTAATTTCTTTATTAAATAATTTACTTATATTATTTTTGTAAAATATCAAAATTAATTTAAAAAAAATATAATGTCACAAAAATTTATTAATCAAAAACAAATTTATAAATTAGTCGATGAAATTGCATCTAAAGAATTTACTGATGAATATCATTTGCTTACTAATCTTGTAAACGAATTAATTGAAAATAATTATCTCGAAATCACTGGTGGTAGAGTTTGGAAATTTGACAAAGTTAATTCTATTTATTCTTTGGCTTACCAAGCTGGGGAAATAGAAAAGATAACCCCGGGTGCAAAACTTGACATATATGAAGAAGAAGTAAGTCAATTACTAAAAGAGCTTGCAAAAAACCGAACATTATTAAAAAAAGAAACATCACAAGAATTAGTAAAACAAGGCATTGAGCTTTATTCTATGTCTGGAGTCGGTTATGTTTATAAGCTTGAACAAAAGAAGTACTACGAATATATTTTGGGGTTTAGTGCAGAGGAATTTAGCTCTTCATTTCAAGATTTGTTATCCATTATAGGCTCTGTTGCCAGCTCATCTATCAAGAACCTTAATAGCAAAATCAAGGAGAAAAAAGTACAGCGTGATTATCTTCAAGCAAAACAAATCCAAGATAATATTCTTCCAGAACATTATACAGAGTTTCTTGATTATAAAATTTTTGGAGTTTGTGTTCCAGATAGTGATATAGGTGGAGATTATTTTGATTACATAAAAAATAATGAACACGAAGATGATGAAGAAACTTTGTCAATAGTTATAAGCGATGCTTCAAGTAAAGGCTTGCCTGCTGCTATTCAATCACTATTTGTTTCTGGTGCTTTGCGTATGGGTATGTCCTTTGCATCTCGAATCTCTCATATATTTGCATTATTAAATAATTTACTATATAAGACTTTCCCCTACGAAAGGTTTATTACATTATTTATGTGTGAATTAACGAGATCAAAAAATAGAATGATACTTTATGCAAATGCTGGACATTGTTCACCTATACTGTATAGACTAAATAAAAATAAATTTTCTGAGTTAGCTCCTACTGGAGGACTTGTAGGTATAATGGAGCATCAGAAATATGGTGTAGAGAATACTAAAATGGGAAAAGGCGATATATTAACTTTATTTTCCGATGGCATAAACGAAGCATTAGATGAAAATGATAATATGTTTGGCGAAGAAAGAATAAAAGATGTTATAAAAAAATATAAAGACAGCTCACCTAAGGAGATTGCTTATATCTTATTAGAGGAAGTAGAAAAATTTTCGATAAAATCAAAATATAATGACGATAAAACGATTGTAGTAATAAAAAGAGACAAAAAGAAAAGAAAAGAAGTAATAATATAATTAGAAAGTAATTTGAATCCAGTTATAAAATAAATTTTCTAATTTAATATTTATTAAAATGTTGAACTATTTCTGCATCATTAAAATCTAATTTTTTTTGACCTATAACTTGATAATTTTCGTGTCCTTTGCCAGCAATAAGTACAATATCATTCTCCTTAGATCTATTAAGCGCTTCTTGGATAGCCAATTCCCTATCTGTAATAATTTTAACACGGCTCATCTGATTTTTCTCTATTCCAGAAAGTATATCTTTAATTATATTATCTTGGTCTTCAGTTCTTGGATTATCGTTAGTAATAAAAACTTCGTCGGCGTTGTCTATGGCAATTTTTCCCATAATTTCTCTTTTAGAGGTATCCCTATCTCCACCACATCCGAATACTAATAATAACTTTCCTTTAGTGTTAGAATTGTTAAGTATTTCTCTAACACTATCCAAAGCATTTTTAAGTGCATCTGGGGTGTGTGCATAATCAATGATTGATAAGGCCCCGTTAGGGAGTTTAAATTTTTCCATCCTCCCTTTGATTTTTAATCCAGATTTTATTACATCTTTTATAATAGAAAAATTTATCCCCTCGCTTAGAGCCACAGCACAAGCAAGAGCTAGATTTTCAATATTAAAAGAACCGATCATATTTGTTTCTATCTTATAAACTTTATTTTTATCTTCACTGTTATTATTGCTGCTGAATTCATAATTATTTAGTTTAAGTGCAAAGCTGCTGCTATCTATGCCTATTACTTCATCAATAATTATAATATCATTATTATTTTTTCTGCCAACATTACATATCTTAGCTTTGGTGTTTTCAACCATAAAATCAGAATAATCACTATCTCCATTTAATATAGCAATACTTTCGGAGTTCAGACTATCAAAGATTAGTTTTTTTGAACGAGCATAGGTATCCATATCTTTATGATAATCAAGGTGGTCCTGAGTCAAGTTTGAAAATACAACCGAATTAAAGTTTATTCCGTCAACTCTGTGTTGGTCTAAGGCGTGTGAGGATACTTCCATAACAAGCTGTTGACAATCACTATTGACCATATCATTTAGTATTTTATTGAGTTCCAAAGGGTCAGGAGTGGTATGAGTTGCATCTATTTTTTTGTTGCCAATTTGAATGCCATTTGTACCAATAAGCCCTGTTTTTAATCCATTTGCTTCATAAATTGCTTTTAAAATATGAGTAATTGTTGTTTTTCCATTAGTGCCAGTTACTGCAGTTATATTAAAATTATTGGCTGGAAAGTTATAAAAGGCAGAGGACAGTGTTGCTAAAGCTTTTCTGGAATTATTTACTATAATTATTGGGATATTATTTCCAATAAAATCTGTGACTATTTGTTCACTTATAACAGCAATAGCACCCTTATTTATAGCTTGAGTTATATAATTATGACCATCTGTTTTTTCGCCTTTAATTGCTATAAATAAATTATTTTTTTTTATTTCATTGGAATTGATTCTAATATCGGTGATATTTTTATTTACATCGCCTAAAATACATTTGATTTCTAAATTTAATAATAAATCTGTGAGTTTTTTCATTAATAAAATATATTATAATTTAAATATTATTCCTAAGATTACCTTTCTACTAAGATAAGTAAAATAAATTTATTATGCTAATTTTTAATTTAATTATTTTTTCTAAATAATTTTTATTAGCAGTTTTGATTCAAATGGATAATAACAGAAAATCGGGGTATATATTATTTAATTTTTATATTCTTGGAATATTTTTCTAAGTATATTTATCATACGCTGGTTTGTATCGTTATCTTTGACAGCAATCCTAATTGTATAATTTCCTAAATTTTTTCCCATATTTGAAACATCTCTTAGAAAAAGCCCTTTTTCTTTGCATAATTGAACTAATTTTTTCGCATTAGGACCAGTTGAATATAATTTGAAGAGTATAAAGTTAGTAGTAGATTTATATGCTTTCATAGTGTTAAGTTGCTCTAAACCCTTGACCAATTTACTTCTTAATCTATGTGTTTCCTTATAACATTTCAAATAATATTCATCGTCATTTATTGCAATGACGGCAGCAATCTGTGCTGGCAAACTTACAGCCCATGGAGGTGTGATTGATTTTAATTTTTCTAGTTGAGAGGGTGCAGCACATAGATAAGCAGAACGGAGACCACTAAGTGCATATACTTTGGACATCGACTTGCATATAATCACATTATTAGTTTTAACTGCAAATTTTTCAAGTGATTGTGCTTTGCCTGAATATTCTATATAAGTTTCGTCAATCCATATTCTTATATTTTTTGGTATTAATTTTATTGTGTTTATTAATTCTTCTCTTGAAATATGTTGCCCTGTAGGGCTATTAGGATTTACTAAAACAATTAAATCGTAATTATTTTTTGATTTAACAATAAGTTCATTTAAATTTAAAGCGAAATTATTTTTACTGTTTAATTCAATAATATCAATATTGCATTGAATTACATTCTCTAAAATATGTGAATATTCTCCATAAGATGGGTCAATAATTAATACTTTCGAAGATGGATTAAGCCACTCTCTGAACGTTAGATAAATGAGATCTGAAGTACCCGCTCCCGGTAAAATATTTATCGGTTTAACACCTCTTTTACGAGCAATTGCATCTCTCATACCACCACAATCTGTTGGAGGTGAAGTTTTGCAAATCCATGTAAGATATTTTTCTAATTCTTGTTTAATAATTGGAGATGGGTTAAACCACGCATCAAGAACATCCGCATTTATTATATTCTCTTTTTTATCAAGATTGTTAAATTCCGAACCAATAGCATCGAAAAAAGCACCGCCATGATAACATTGAGCTGGTTTATAAAAGTCAAAATCCATTTTCCATATACATTTGTTAAATATATCTGCTATTAGTAACTTTAATTGATTATCTGTAATTTTACGAATGGTGGAAATGTGTGCATAAAGCAATTCAAAGGTAACTGCTCCTGATTTAAAAAACTGATTTGTAGTTTTTAATCCAAATTTTATAAACAAATCTAAAATCCCCTTTCTTCCTATTGCAACAATATTAGAATATCCATTGACTTCTGCCCAACGTAATGAGGCATAGGAAAGTAATCGTTCTATCGATTGTTTTCTATGTTTTTGGATAACTTTTAAAATACGTATTTCGATTAGGTTATCATCTACAAGAAACGGCAATTCATTACGAGTAAAATACTTATCAATTGAATAATTATTGTTACTGGCTGGGGTTAAACTGATAAAACCAACTATTTGAGAATTAATTTTAGCAACAATATAAGTGTTAAACTCATCCACTTTGTTTGTCTGTTCTTGCAGTAATTCTTTGTTATAAATGTCATAAGGAATTTTTTTTAATATTTCTATATCATCATTTATGGCAATAGATATTGAAATTTTAGGATTTGAATTCATGTTTATTTAATAATTATATTTATAAATTGCATTGGTGTGAATAATGCAAATTTAATTAATATTATTATAGTTTCATATCCCAACAAATAGTGAAATTTAGCAATTATCAAATGAGCAGTTCTCGTGTTCAAATTCGATTTCTATTGTATAATGGTGGAAATTATTTTGTTCGATTATTGGAGATGCCTCCTTTTTTATTTTTACTAAATCTTCTGAGTTCAAATTATCTTTTACTTGAATATGCAAGGTAAGTATATTATAATTGCCATCTAAAGTCCAAGAGTGAGCATCGTGTATATCTGTAACACCTTTTATTTCTTTTAGTTGAAGAATTATTTGTTCTAAATCAGTGTTTAAAGGAGTTCCTTGCAAAAATATTTTTAAAATGTTTTTCAAGTTTGACATTGCATTATAAAGGATAAATCCAGCTATCCCCAATGACATAATAGGGTCTATGATATAATAATCTGTGTAATAAATTACAATTGACCCCAGAAGCACTGCAACCCAGCCAAGAACATCTTCTAACAAATGTAACATAATTGCTTTGGAATTGACGCTTTTATCATTTTTCGTTAATCTGAAAACTGCAGCACCATTTACTATAACTCCAAATATTGCAAGGTAGAACATTCCTTCAGAATTTACTGCAGTAGGGTTTATTAGTCTAGGTATTGATTCGGTAATAATAACGGCGGAGCCTGCAAATAGGACAGTAGAATTAAGCATTGCTGCAAGTGGAGAAAATCTTTTATAGCCGTAGGAAAATTTATTATCTCTGCCTTTTTGTGAATACTTTTCGAAATATAATGAACCACCAATTGCTATAGAATCACCCAAATCGTGAATTGCATCAGACATTATGGCTACAGAATTGGTTAAAAAGCCACCAATAAACTCAACAATGGTGAAGAATAGATTTAGAGAAAAAGCTATCTTCATATTTTTAATATTAGGGTGGGGATGAGAGTGGGTGTGGGAAGATTGAGAAGAATAATTTTGCTGAAGATTATCGGACGCAGAGGTGTCACCATTCTTTGCTTCTGGGGAAATATTTGAATTTATACCTTTGTCTTGAATATTTTTTTTTTGGTTTGGCATTATTTTAGCGTCGTTTTATGAATACAAAAATAAAATATAAATGATAATATTTTTATAAACGTTTATCAGCTTTTTAAATTCTAAATTTTAATAATAATGTCTAAAAAGAAAGAAGACTTACTTTCCTCATTGATTGATACAGAAGGAAGCTCAGTCAATATACCAGAAAATTTAACTATATTGCCTCTTAGAGATATTGTGATTTATCCTTATATGATTTTTCCTGTTCTTATAGGTAGAACTTCAACTCTAAAAGCTGTGGCTGAAGCAGTGGAAAGGGATAAATTTATGTTCCTTTCCACTCAAATTAATTCACAAGTGGAAGATCCAGGGTTTGATGATATTTATAAATATGGCACTATTGCTAAGATTATTCAAGTGCTGAGATTGCCAAATAATTTGCTTAAAGTATTGGTGGAAGGAGTCTTTCATGGTAGGGTTAATAGAAGAGTGAAAAACAGTAATTTCTTGGAAGCAAATATCAAACAAGTGCCGATGAATTATAACCCGAAGGACAAGGAGCTTGAGGCGATGATTAGGCAGACTACTGGTTTGTTTAAAGATTATATTCAAGTTAATGATAATTTGCCACCTGATATAATTGGAGCATTCGAAAATATAGATGACCCAATAAGAAAAATATATTATGCAGCTGCTAATCTCCAAGCAAAAGTCGAAGTGAAGCAATCTATTTTACAAGAAAGAAGTCTAAAGAAGCAGTATTTTGTATTGTCATCAATATTAAGTAATGAATTAGAATTATTAAAAATTGAAGATGAAATTGATATAAAAGTACAAGGACAAATACAAAAAACTCAGAAGAAATTTTATATCCAAGAGCAAATAAGAGCTTTGCAAAAGGAATTAGGAGAAGATGAAGAATTAGACCCAGAACTTGCCGAAATACGCAAAGCAATTGATAATTCAAAAATGCCTGATTACGCATTGAAAAAGGCAAATGAGGAATTTGAAAAACTGAAAAAGACTCCACAGATGTCACCTGATTATGGAGTAAATAGAAACTTTTTGGATACGATGACTAAATTGCCATGGAATAATTTTACTCCTGATAATATGGAGATTAGTCACGTTAAAAATATATTAGATGAAGATCATTATGATTTGGTTAAACCTAAGGATAGAGTTTTGGAATTTATATCAGTTTTGAACCTTGCAGGTAGGCTAAAAAGACAAATAATTTGTTTTGTTGGTCCTCCAGGTGTTGGTAAAACTTCATTGGCAAAGTCAATTGCAAGAGCTTTAGGAAGAAAATTTGTACGTATTTCACTTGGTGGAATAAGAGACGAAGCAGAAATAAGAGGACATAGAAGGACTTATGTCGGTGCATTGCCTGGTAAAATATTGCAGTCGATGAAGAAAGCTGGAAGTACTAATCCTGTTCTTTTATTAGATGAGATAGACAAAATGAGTATGGACTTTAGAGGTGACCCTTCTTCTGCCTTACTCGAAGTATTAGACCCAGAGCAAAATGTTAATTTTACGGACCATTATTTGGAAACCGAATTTGATTTGTCGAATGTAATGTTTATTGCCACAGCAAATGTGGGTTATCAAATCCCAGCACCTTTATTAGACAGAATGGAAGTAATTGAATTGACCTCATACCTTGACCCTGAAAAAAAGGAAATTGCTAAAAGACATATAATCCCAAAATTATTAAAAGAATATGGTCTTAATGAGTTTGATATAAAATTTAAAGATAAAGCATTAATAAAATTAATATCTGAATATACTCGAGAAGCTGGTGTTAGAAATTTGGAACGATCGATATCCTCTATATTTAGAAAATTGGCTCGGGATATTGTTTATGACTATGATTTGAATAGAAAAAGCAAAGTTAATAGAAAAAAAGCTTTAAAAGAGAATCCAAATTTTAAAAAATATATTAAAAATAAAAATTTCTTGATAGATGAAGATAAAATAGAAAAATATCTAAAATCACCAAAGTATAAGACAAGAAAAGAAGATTTAGCAGATAAAATTGGTGTAGCTACTGGACTTGCATGGACGAGTGTAGGTGGTGATACATTACCAGTAGAAGTAACGATTATGCCAGGGGTTGAAAAATTAACATTAACTGGTCAACTTGGCGATGTTATGAAAGAATCTGCAATCGCAGCTTTATCTTATGTTCGTTCAAACTATAGTAAACTTAATATAGATAAGAATTTCAATAAAAAGAAAGAAATACATATTCATGTTCCAGATGGTGCTATACCAAAAGATGGTCCATCTGCAGGTATAACAATGTCATTAGCACTTATATCTGCTGCAAGTGGAATAGCTCTTCGAGGTGATTTGGCAATGACAGGTGAAGTTAATCTTAGAGGAAAAGTTACGGCAATAGGCGGATTAAAGGAAAAATTATTAGCTGCAAAAAAAATTGGGGTAAAAACTGTTCTATGTCCTTATGATAATAAAAGCGATGTAAAAGACATAGACTCGGAAATAAAAAAAGGTTTAGATATAATTCTAATCAAAGAAATTAGTGAAGCTTTGAGCATAGCATTTCGAGATTGGAATAAGAAAAATAGTTGATTTTTAAATTTTAAGTCAACTTAGAATAATGAATAATAAATTTTAAAATAATTATGTTATACAAAGAGATGCACCTTAAGGCGATTGAATTATATGAAGAATATAATATCTCAAATGCTATAAAAGAGGATGATAAAGATAATCAGAGAGAAAATCAACAAATATTATTTAATGCTTATACATTAGAAAAAAAGGCGGCATTGAGTTTTATTAAGGAAAATAATTTAGAGCCTACTCGGACTATATTGTTAAAGGGTGCGATAAACTTTGCGTATCAGCTAAAAATGTATGAAGAAGCAAAAAATTTATTAGATGTAGCTATGGCAGGAGATCCACCCTATAATCAATTAAAGGATTTATTGAAATTTAAAACTCTTATTGAAAAGAATTTAGATGGAAAATAGTTTTGATTGTGTTGGATATTAACATCGAATTACATATTACATAAAAAATATCTTTGATATTTTAATTAAAAAATTGACATTTATATTTATAAGTCTTTTATTTATTAAAGATATGAATTATTAAATAATAATCCAATAATTTTCAACAATTATTCACAAATTAATGAGTAAAAATGTAGAAAATTATAATATTTTGTGGATTAATAAATTATTGGAAAAGTTATCAAGATTGATGTTGATTACTGTAAATTTTAAACACTATTATCAACATAGAAAATTAATATTTTCAATAAAGCAAATATGTATAATATATGACTTTATTTCGATGCAAGTTTATATTATAAACATTTCCACAGGGTATAATAACAATAATAAATAAAATATTAAATTAGGTAAAGCTTAGTAATAATAAATTTAGAATGTTGGAAAATCATAGATTAATATTTTTATAAATTGTAACTTTAATTGTTTTATATGTTATTTCTAATATGATAATTATTTTATTTATATTACTCTTGATAAATTATAATTCTTTTTCACAAACCGAAACTGTAAAAGAGAATGTTATGTTTATAAAATCTGAAATCGATTCGACAGAGAGTTTTAATATTAAGTTATCTTGGAATTTTGATTCTTTGTCTAATTATTACGAAATTTATAAGAAAACTAATATTGGAGATGAGACAGAATCTGAATTTGAATTAGTGAATAATTCATCAAAATTACTAAATTATTTTGTAGACTATGATGTGGAAAATAATCTTGCATATGAATATTTAATTATTAATCAGAGGCAATTAGATGATACCACAACACGAGAAACATTTGGATACATTTATACTGGATCAAATATAAAAATTGAAGAGTATTTGGGTAAGGTGTTATTATTAGTAGATAAGACAGTTTATTATGATATTAAAAAAAGTTTAGATACATTTCAATTAGATTTAATAGGAGATGGTTATTTGCCAGAGATTATAAAAGTACCAAGAGCTGAGGAATTTGATGCTAAAAAAGTAGTTCAAACAAAAGAGATAATAAGGGAAAAATATAATAAATACGGTAATGAAATAAAGAGTATAATATTAATCGGACGTGTTCCTGTTCCATATTCAGGTGAATACACAATAGATGGTCATTACGAAGAGAATTATGGAGCATGGCCTTCGGATGTGTTCTATTCAGATTTGAATGGTTTATGGACTGATTATGAAGTAAATGTAGATAGTGCAGAGTGGGAGTGGCATTGGAATTTACCCTACGATGGTAAATATGATAATACTTATGTAGCTGAAAAATCATTATTTGAGATGGGGAGGATAGATTTTTATAACATGCCTTTATTTAAGGAAAGTGAAGTAGAACTATTAAAAAGATATTTCTATAAGAACCATAAATATAGAACTGGAGTTAAGAAATATAAAATTAATGCAATAATCGATGATAAATGGGGAGCTTTTTATGGACCTATGGCAGGCTCTGTGTGGAGTAATTATATTTCATTGATGGACAGTTCTGAAATAAATGAAAAAGGTTTGATAGATAATTTGGGCAATACTGAATATTTATTTACATACGGAGGAGCCTCCGGAGCGACAACAAGTATAAGTAAAACAGCCTATGCAGAACTATATGCAACAAGAGAAAGAAAGTCTATATTTGTAGAATTTTTTGGTTCGAGATTGGTAGATTGGGATACTGAAAATAATTTATTAAGAGCTGCAATTGCGTCAAATCCATCTATACTTGTATCATATTTTGGAGTTAGACCTGCTTGGAATTTGCAATATATGGGCTTAGGAAAAAATATAGGATTTAGTGCAAAACGAACACAAAATAATACTTATGAAGAATATCCAAATTCTGTAAGTTTTGGGCAGAGAGTTACGCATATAAATTTGATGGGTGACCCTACCATAAAAATGCACATAGTATCTTCAGTCAGTGAACTTGATGTTGATTGGGATACTGAATTTAATCAAGTAGAAATTACTTGGAAAAAGCCAAATGAAGATGATATTATTGGATATGATATTTATAGGTCAGAATCATTAGATAGTAAATTTAAAAAAATAAATAATGAAATTATAATAACAGAAAATTATATTGATAAAGATGTTAATCAGAATTTGGAATATCAAGCAATATATATGGTAAGGGTTATAAAAATTACTAAAACTGTGTCAGGTTCATTTTATAATTATTCTTGTGGTGAGATAGCATTACCAAAAAATAGAACTGGCTTAAGTGCCAATGAAAAATCTAATGATATTTTTTTATATCCAAACCCCAACAATGGTAAAATCAAATTTAATAAAATATTAAATAAAGTTGAATTATATAATTTGAATTCTGAATTGATTTATGTTGTAGAAAATATTAGTGAATTAGATTTGACTGACTTAGGTCTAACTAAAGGTATATATTTTATAAAAATAGACAATAAAAATTATAAGAAAGTAATTTTTAATTAGACTGATGGTGTACTAAATAGATAAATAGTTAGATATAAGAAAATATTTATACTACATATATGCGATTAATTAGATTAATATTAGGAAGTATATTTAAGTTTTTATAAGTTTATAATTATTTATTTTAATAATTCAAGGGAAAGAAATGAAAATTTTGTATATAGTTTTATTCGTTTTGTTATCGAATGTAGTTTATTCGCAGTATAACGTAAATTCAAAAGATTATACAGTATATGTTAAGTCAGAGTTGGAACTAGGAAATGATTCAAAGGTAACATTTACAATTACGCCACACAGATATGCTTCGTCCTATAGTATTAGAAGAAAAGAGATGGGAAAAGAATTTACTCAGCAGTTTATGGTAGTATTAGATTCATTAACTTTTGAATATACAGATAATACAATTAAAAAGGGAAGAATATATGAATATGAATTCAGAGCAAATATATTAGGACCCGTAAAAAAAGATACTAACTTTAAAGATTTGACAGCATTTAATTATTTAGTAATAAATACAGGAAAATCACAACCAAAAAAAGGTGTTGTTTTAATATTAGTAGATGATACAATGGCAGATCCATTATCATTAGAAATTGATGATTTGAAAGAAGCAATGAAGACAGAAGGTTGGGGAGTAATACAAAGAAATGTTCCAAGAACAGAAGAATATGACGGAGAATCTGTAAAGCTTATTAAATCAATAATTGTAGAAGAAAATGATGCTCTAAATGAAAATCTTGGAGCAATATTTATTTTAGGAAGAGTTGCAGTGCCATACTCAGGTAATATTAATCCAGATGGTCATCCTGACCATAGAGGAGCATGGCCTGCAGATATGTATTATGGCTCATTTCAAGAGAATAAATGGACAGATAATATGAATTTATCATCAGGAGATAATATTAGAAAAGCAAATTGGAATGTAGCAGGAGATGGAAGATTTGATTTATCCCAAATAAATTTTCTAATAGATGTTGCTGTTGGTAGGGTTGATTTTTATAATATGCCAGCATTCGAAGATTCGGAAACTGAGTTATTAAGAAAATATTTAATAAAAGATCACAAATATAGAACCAATCAAATCAATGTAGAAAAAAGAGCATTGATGGACGATAATTTTAATTTTATTGAAGGATTTGGAGCTTCAGGCTATAGAAATTTTGATCAATTAGTCGGAGGTGAAAATATTGATAAAGTAGATTGGTTTACCACACTTTCTACAGATACATATTTATGGGCTTATGGTGATGGTGGCGGATCAAATACCAGTGCAGGTGGAATTGGAAACACAACTGATTTTGCATCAAATAATGTAAATGCAGTATTTACAATGCTTTTTGGTTCTTATTTCGGTGATTGGGATACTCAAAATAACTTTTTAAGAGCTGGTCTTGCTTCAGAGCCATCGATACTTACATGTTCTTGGTCCGCTCGTCCGCCTTGGTATTACCAACACATGTCATTAGGTTTACCAATCTCTTACTCTACCTTGTTATCACAAAATAATGGATATGATTATCTATCAAATTTAGTAACAAATAAAAATAATCAGTTTTTGACTTATATAAATGGGATTAGACAAGTTCATATTTCATTAATGGGCGATCCAACTTTGACTATGCATCAGACAGAGGAAACTGAATCGATAAATAATCTTGTTGCAACTGTAATCGGGAAACAGATTGTAAAATTAACTTGGGATCCACCTGTAACAGACGACATATATTTTTATAACTTATATAGAGCGAATGGAAATGGGAAATCATTTAAAAAAATATACAATGGTGTATTAGAATCAGAAGAATTTATTGATGAAAACTCTCCATTAGGTGGTGTTATTTATATGGTAAGACCTGTAAGATTAGTTTATACAAATTCTGGATTAATAGAAGTGGAAGCGAGAGGGAAATCAGTTGAAATGATTATAACAAGTGTTGAAGAAAAAGAATTAGAAAATGAAATTAAAGTGTTCCCAACCCCTACAACTGACTATGTTAATATATCAATAATAAATAAGGAATTAACTTATACTATGGTAACAATAACTGACTTGCAGGGAAATATAGTATATAGTTTTAATAAAAATGAACTTAGTTTAGGAAATAGAACAATAAAATGGGATTTAATAAATAATAATGGCAATAGAGTAAGCAAAGGTGTATATTTCGTTAATATATTATCAGGTAATCATCGATTAGTAAAATCAATTTCTGTAATAAAATAATTTTATTGATTAGGACTTCTTAAAAAAGTATAACAAAAGAAAGCCTTCCTATTTTAAAATAATGGGAAGGCTTTTTAGATATGTAACAATAATTTTTAAGTAGATATTAGTATTATTATAAATTAATTACGTTCAATTTAAAATAGTTTGATAAGGTATATATTGTTGTTTATAATATATTTTTCATATATTTGTGTCAATATTAAAAAAGAAAAATTTATGAAAGAATATAAAATATTATTTACCTCAGGCGAAACAATGCCTATGGGTACGTTTTATTGCATAGGTAGAAATTATGCAAAACATGCGGTCGAAATGGGTGCCGAATTACCCAAAGAACCAATGATTTTTATAAAATCAGCACAGTCACTGGTCAATAATAATTCTGAAATATTATTGCCAGATTATTCTGAAAATATTCATCACGAAGTAGAAATTGTTCTTGCAATTAAAAAAGATTGCTTTAATATTGAACCAGAAGACGCAAAAGACTTTATTGCTGGTATCGGAATAGGCTTGGACTTAACTTTGCGTGATTTACAGTCCGAATTAAAGAAAAATGGCAAGCCGTGGACAATAGCTAAATCATTTTATCAGTCTGCACCAGTATCTAATTTTATAAATTATAATGATATTAACCAAGATAACTTTAGAATTAAATTAGAAATAAATGGAGAGATTCGGCAGTCTGGAGATTCGAGCGATATGATATTTGGTTTTGATTATTTAATATCTTTTTTGTCAAAAAAGTTTTTTTTAAGAGCTGGAGATTGTATATTTACAGGAACACCTGAAGGCGTTTCCCAAATAAAAAAAGGTGATGAAGCAATAGCAAGTTTAGATAACCTTACACAGTTAAGAGTAAATTTCTTATGAAAAGAGTTTTCTACAAGTTTTTAGTATTTATTTTTATTTCAATATATCTGCATTCTTGTACTTCATATACAAGGGAAGAAATAGATGTATATACTATAACGGAGCGAGATACAACTTATTCTCACTTCTCAAATAACTCCCCTGGAAATAGTGATGGTGGTACAATTAATCCCTCGAATAGAGATATTATTCACGAGAGAGTAATGGTGCAAATTGATAGCACTGTTAAAAGAGAATATCCTGATTGGATAAGATATGGATTATTTGAATCAATAGGAATTATTGGAGGCGATTCAGATTTTTCACTTGGCAATGGAATGTTTGGAATTCACCCAAATTTATTTTCATTATTAGATCAAACCAATAGAGGTAGTAGTGGAAACATTTTTTCAGGTGGAATTTATAGATTTGGAATTTTAGAAGATAGATTGAGATGGTTTCAAGATGCAGAAAATTGGACTTTAGGATTCAACGCTTTAGAAATAATAGCCCCCAGTGCCAAGTTTGAAAATACTTTAATTGGTTTTGCCACTCCTTATGTAAGAAAAAGGTGGTATTTTAGAGATAAAATACCTTATATGTCTGTCACTGCCTCTTTAGGATTGTCTCCATGGGGCTTTATATCATCTAATTTTTCTGGATATTTGAATGCATCAGTTTCCTTTGATATTGGTTCGATAGGCGGATTGAATTTCAGGACCTATTTGGGTTATATTTATGGTCAAAATCCTAAAAATACTATACAAATAAAACAAAATGAATTTATAAATCAAGAAGTTAAGGATAATGGTTCAAATTTATCATTGCCATACTTTGGTTTAGGAATCTCTTTTGCAGATTTTGTAAATATTGTTCCCGAATTATATACAGAATATAAAGATATGGATCAATCTGCATGGAATATAGGACTGCTTCAGTTCTCAATATTATATACTAGTGCAGATAATTCATTTTTTGATGCCGTTAATCTATTTAATTTGCGTAATAAGATGACGATCGCAGTCAATGATGGGGATATTTCCGAGATAGAGACAATTCAACAAAATATTGATGATATAAATAATAAATTATCTATTGTAAAAGGGATGTATTTTAGATTATTGCCTGTATCGCTTGCACTACCAATCTTTGAAGATTATAAATTTTATGCTGGCACATCATTGATAACAGGCATGTTGTTAGGGTCTACGGAGGCAGGATTTGGATTTTTACCTATTAGAGCTGGTTGGTGGCATACTTTATTAAAAGATGAATTAACTTTAGAGCCATTTATGGAGTATCTTTATTATCCATCTTCTGTTTTTAATATGGGAGCAAGAATAAATTTAAGAATGTTTGAAGAATATAATTTTGGACTTATGGCAGGCTATACAATTGGCGATATGTTTAGCTCAACTGATATTAAAATGCCTGGTTTAGATTTAGGTATTTTTGAGGACTTTGGGAAATTTTCAGTATTTTACATTGGATTAAGTATTGGGATCAAAGATAGAATATTTTTTCCACAGGATTTAAGATATAATAATTAAGTAATTAAGACTAAGAATATTATGAAAACAATTGCAATATTTTCGAACTCAAGTAAAGAACAGGCAAAAGATTTTGCCGAGTACGCTTCAATAAAAATTAGAGATCTTGGTGGGAAGGTCATAGCTGAAGATGAGTTTTGTAACTGTTTGGAAAGTAGTTTTAGTTTTATAGAGCCTTGCGACAAATTAGATTTGAAGAAAAAGGCGGATATAGTATTGACATTTGGAGGAGATGGAACAATATTGTCTGCAGCAAAATTATTTTTAAAAACAGGTGTACCTATTATGGGTATAAATGTTGGTAAATTAGGATTTTTAGCAGAATACCATTCTGATAAGCTTGATAAGGGTTTAACAGATTTGATGAATGGAAATTTCAGGGTAGTAGAAAGAATTGTATTAGAAGCAGAATTTAAAAACAAAACATATTATGCTCTGAATGATTTTGTACTCGAAAAATCAGTTACATCAAGAATGATAACAGTGAAGGCATTTACTAATGGGAATCACGTTGCAGATTATAAGGCTGATGGGCTAATAACTACTACGCCAACTGGCTCCACAGCTTATTCATTATCTTGTGGAGGACCAATCATTGCACCTGGGACACCAGTATTTTGTTTAACTCCTATCTCCCCACATACTCTGAATCTTCGACCATTGGTTGTTCCAGATTCTTCAGAAATAAAATTAGAATTAAATTCTTTTTCTAATTCAGCTCAGTTTGTTGTTGATGGAAGAGAGATTTTAGCAATTGAAAATGATGAAAGTGTAATAATGCGAAAAAGTAGAGAAAAAGTTAAACTAATAAAACCGCTAACCACTTCTTATTATGATTTGTTGAGAGAGAAATTACTTTGGGCAACTGATGCAAAAACAAGTCAATGAATTTATTTTTCTTTTTTAATCTTTTATAAATACTATCAATTAGATCTTATATTTGTCATTATTATTACCAACCTAATATATATGCAAATACTAATGGTACTACAATAGTAGCGTCAGATTCTACAATAAATTTTGGAGTATCAACATCGAGTTTCCCCCAAGTTATTTTCTCATTCGGCACTGCTCCAGAATAAGAGCCATAAGAAGTAGTGGAATCTGATATTTGACAAAAATATGACCAAAATGGGATATTATGTAATTCTAAATCTTGATATAGCATTGGCACTACACAAATTGGGAAATCGCCAGCTATTCCACCTCCTATTTGGAAAAAACCAACGCCAGCACCACTGGAATTTTTTTGATACCAATCAGCGAGCCACATCATATATTCGATTCCAGACTTCATTGTAGAAGCCTTTAAATCACCCTTTATACAATATGAAGCAAATATATTACCCATTGTCGAATCTTCCCAACCTGGGCAAATAATAGGTAAATTCTTCTCTGCAGCAGCAACCATCCATGAGTCATTGGGGTTAATCTCATAATACTGTTCCAAAATACCTGAACGAATCATTTTATACATAAATTCGTGAGGTAAATATCTTTCACCATTGTCATCAGCCTCCTTCCAGATGTCAAAAATATGAGACTGCAAACGACGGAATGCCTCCTCCTCTGGAATACATGTATCAGTTACTCTATTTAATCCTTTGTCCAATAATGCTCTTTCATCTTCTCCCGTCAAATCTCGATAATTAGGTACTCTTTTATAAGAATTATGAGCAACTAAATTCATAATATCTTCTTCCAAATTAGCACCAGTGCAAGAAATAATATCTACTTTACCTTGCCTAATTATCTCTGCTAAAGATTTTCCGAGCTCGGCAGTACTCATAGCTCCAGCAAGACTAATTAACATTTTACCATTATTTTGAAGATGTGTTTCATATCCCTTGGCAGCATCAATCAAAGCCGCAGCATTAAAATGTTTAAAGTGCTTTTCTATAAAATTTGAAATTTCTTTTTTATTATTTGACATGATATTTTTTCTTTGATTATAGTTTTAGAATTATTCAGCAGCAATCCGAAATAAGTACTGTCCATATTCGGTCTTTTCCATTTCTTTGGCTAAGTCTAATAATTGGGTTTTATCAATAAATCCATTTGAATATGCAATTTCTTCAATACAGGCTATATATAGTCCCTGTCTTTTTTGCACAGTTCTTACCAAATCTGATGCCTCCATCATACCATCTGGTGTTCCAGTATCTAACCATGCCACTCCACGCCCCAAAAGTTCTACATTAAGGTTTCCTTGCTTCAAATAATGAATATTTACGTCCGTTATTTCTATTTCGCCTCTGTGAGATGGTTTGATATTTTTTGCTACTTCTATCACTGTATTATCATAAAAATACATTCCAGGTATTGCATAATTTGACTTAGGCTTTTTTGGTTTTTCTTCTATAGACAAAACTTTTTTATTCTCATCAAACTCAATTACCCCAAATTGGTCTGGCGTATTTACATAATATCCAAAAATTACTGCCCCTTCATCAAGCTGTGATGTTTTTTGTAGTGTATCCACAAATCCATGTCCGTAAAACACATTATCGCCAAGCAATAAGCTAACATTGTCATTGCCAATAAACTCTTCGCCTACTATGAACGCATCTGCGAGACCTCTTGGCTCTTTTTGTATTTTATATTCGAATTTCATTCCTAACCGAGAGCCATCTCCCAATAAACTCTTATATAGTTCTATAAATTCTGGATTTGAAATTATTAACACTTCTTTTATTCCCGCAAGCATCTGTATTGAAAGCGGATAATATATCATTGGTTTATCATATATTGGAATAAGTTGCTTGCTTACTACTTTTGTCATTGGAAATAATCGAGTCCCACTACCACCTGCGAGTATTATGCCTTTCATAATATATTTTCTTTTTGTTTTGAATATTATCGCAATTTAGTTAAAAATATTACAATTTACTAATAATACAATATTAAATTATTACAATTTCTACATTCAAAAAACATATTTAACACATTCTTTATATCAGTATAATACTATTTCATTTAAAATTAAAATAAATTATTGGATAACTTCCAATTCTACTTCTGCTATCCCAGATTTAATCATATCAATCTTTTTTGCTGCCTCCTTAGACAAATCAATTATTCTTCCTGATATAAAAGGACCTCGATCATTAATTTTTACAACTACCGATTTGCCGTTAGATAAATTAGTTACCAATAATTTTGTACCAAAAGGCAATGTTTTATGTGCCGCCGAGATTTTATTCATATCAAATATTTCTCCATTTGCAGTCATTCTGCCATGATATTTATCTGCATAATATGAAGCTTTACCATTAAACTTTTCTCCAATAGATACTTTCTCTCCAAGTTTTAATATTGAATTGTTACCAGAGTTATTCATTGATTCCCTTACTTTACTACTATTAAGTACTGATTCCGAACTAAATCTTACATTGCTGCTACAGGATGCGAATAGTATTGCAACTACGATAAATAAATATTTCATTTGATTACCATTTTTTAGGTGTTTCTTTGTATAATTTCTGTGCTTTTTAACTTTAGTATTGTTCAATTTTAATGCCAATCTATATTTTAGTTATTAGCTTTAAAAAAATACTAATTAATATAAATTGCATTTTGAATCTCTTTAGTCAAAAGGCATAAAAAACTATCAATCAAATAACATAGCCAAATACTGCATCGAGGATTAATATCATTGCTGCAGAGAGGGTAAATGAACGTACTGTACTTTTGCCAACGCCTTCGGCTCCTCCACTTGTGCTAAAGCCAACATAGACACCAATCAGTGCTGTAACCCCACCAAACACGAATGTTTTAAATAGCCCTAACATTATATCTGAAGCGGAAAAATATATTAGAACAGAGTCAAAAAAAGTAAATGCAGTGAAATCAAATTTTAAATTTGTTAGGATAAATCCACCAAGTAAAGCTACTACATTAGAAAATATTGCTAATACTGGTAGCATTGTTATGGCAGCTAAAAACCGAGGCATAGCTAAGTATCTATTTTTGTCTATAGCCATCATCTCTAATGCGTCAATTTGCTCAGTTACTGCCATTGTTCCAATCTGTGCGGCAATTGCCCCGCCAACTCGTCCAGCAATTACTAAAGCTAATAATACTGGTGTTAATTCGGTGAATACAACAGTTGCCACTGAAGAGCCAAGAAAAGGGGTTGCTATTGATACTAAATTAAATTTATCAAAGAGATTAGTAGATTGTAACGCTGAAATTGCTCCCGTAAATGTACCTATTAATATAACCAGTGGTAATGAATCTGAGCCGACCACTGCCATTTGCTCAAGTACTAATTTTCTATCTACTATAAATCTTGGTAAAAACTTCAATATTTGGATAAATAATAGGACTACTTTGCCAAATTCGGCAAAGAAGTTTAATATTTTTTTTCCTAAAAATTCAAATATTTTCATTTTTTTAGTAGAATGCAAAGGATTATTAGTCCTTTGATGTGCTGGTTTATGGAATTTGTTTTAAGTTAATTCAAGCTCTGCTATTGATTCAATATGGTAAGTTTGCGGGAACATATCTACTGGTATTATTCTTTTTACACGGTATTTATCTTTGAGTATTTCGCAGTCACGAGCTTGAGTAGATGGATTGCAAGAGACATAAACTAATTTTTTTGGTGCAATATGTAGTATATGTTCTAATAAATTTTTATGAATTCCTGCCCTTGGTGGATCTACAATTATTGTATCTGGCTTTTCTAATTTGTTGAGCAAATCTGGGATGCCTTTTGCGTGCAAATCTGAACAATAAAATTCTGCATTATTTATATTGTTGAGTTTCGCATTTTCTCGTGCGTCTTTTATAGAACTATTTACTAACTCCACGCCAATAACTTTTTTTGCTTTTTTTGATGCTGGCAATGTTATTGAGCCAGTGCCACAATACAAATCCCATACAATCTCATTGTTTTGTAAGTTAGCATAATCTAATATATGAGAAATGAAAGTATCTAATTGGAATGGGTTGGTTTGGAAAAAAGAATATGGGGATATTTTATAATCAATGCCTAATATAGCTTCTTTTATAAATGGCTCGCCTTCAAAGTGATTTAACTCATCAACATTAACTGGAGACTTGCCTGCATTGACTGCATGGAAACCAGATGTAATTTTAGTATCAGACAGAAAATCATTTTTATACCAATCTATAAATTTTATTTCATTGTCATTGGTTATCTTATTTGTTACTAATATTATCATAAACTCATCATATTTAATAGTTCTTCGTAATATTAGCTCTCGCAAAAATCCTTCGTGGGAGTGAAGATTTAAAGCTGGGATATCTAATTCTAATACTTTGTTGCGAATTTTATTTAATATTTCGTTGCCAAATTCTGAGTGTATATGGCAAGTTTTTATATCAATAACTTTGTCAAATCTTCCAGGAGCGTGTAATCCAAGAGCAAAGTGTTTTTGGGGGATATTTTCTGAACTATTAATTTCATCTAATGTTAACCAACGAGATGTTCCGAAAGAAAAATCCATTTTATTACGATAATTAAACTGTTGTATTGCTGGTAAAGTTTCTTCTAATTCTCCATAGTCTATTTTGCCAATACGCTCGAAGGCATCTTTTAAATGTTGTTTTTTCCAGTGTAATTGCTCTGAATATTTGATGTTTTGCCATGAACAGCCACCGCATTCGCCAAAGTATTCACATCTTGGTTTTTCACGATCATCTGAATATTGATAAATTTCTAATAATTGACAATGTTTGAAAGATTTTTTTTTCTTAAAAACTTGAGCTTTAATTTTATCGCCAGGGACTGCGTATTTTACAAAGTGGACTATATCGTCTTTCCTGCCGATTGCCACTCCTTCAAATCCGATACTCTCAATTTCTAAATCTACAATTTCTTTTATTTTCTTTTTTCTTCCCACTTTGTATTATATATTTATGTTCGCAATAATTTATAAAACAAAAATACGAAATGATAGAAGATAATTTTGATAAAGTTGAAATAGATAAAGAGGAATTGGAAAATCTGATAATTTCTTATTTAGATAATCTATCTTTATCCGAATCGACAAAAAATGCTCAATCTTATGCTCTTAAAGTCTTTTACAAGTATTTTATAAGTAGGAAAAAATTTTATTTTTTGCCTGAAAATATTCGAAACTATAAAGAATATATGGAGAATAAGTTAGAATTAAAGCCGGTTTCCATTCGATCTTATCTTACTTCATTAAGAAAATTTTTGAATTATTTAGTTCAATTAAAAATTTTAAATAAAAATCCTGCAAAAAGAATTACTTTTAGAATTGAATCAAAAAGACATATAAGTCAATTACTTACGCCCGAACAAAAAGTTAATTTAATGGATATAAATTTTGAAAATAAAACCTATACAGAGGGTCGAGATATGCTTATTGTTGCTCTCTATGTTTTTACAAATTTTGGGATAGAAGAAGTGATTAATAGTGATATAAAAATTTTGTATAATAGAGAATTGGGAGTGAAACTTTCTGTTATTGTTCTGAGTTTTATCAAAAAATATGATATTAAAGACTTACTTTTTTATAGTCATAGCAGAAGGACGTTGGGGAAACGATTAAGCCGAAGAACATTCAACGATATATTAAGCAAGCAGGCGAAAAAGATTGATGAGAATTATTTGCCAAAAGTGTTTTATAATAAAAAAAGATCTTTATTATAGAATAATTTCAACTTCTATTAGCAACATTCAAATTATTAGATATTTAGAAGAAACATTTTGAATGAATAATTGTTAAATACTTGATCAACAATAGTGTAAATTTTTATAATATAACATTTTAATGCTCAATAAATTGTAAAACCAAATGATAATATTATTAAATATTGATAAAAAACAATATTTTTCCTTTGATAATTCATTTTTTTTTTACCTTGCGATTATATAAAAATTAAATATCCAACATATAAACAATATTGCTTTGATATGTCAGATGATACTAAATTTACAGGCGAAATTGTTTTTGCCGATGGAACGAAATGTATGTTAGAAGATAAAATAATCAAAGAAAGTGATTATGATCCTAAAGACAATCCTCACACAATTAAGGTGAAAGCAAAAAAAGATTGTACAAAATGTAATAGTAATTAAAAAGTAATATTTATTAATAAGGAATTAAGATGAAAAAATTAGCAATGCTTCTAATCCTATTAGGGTTGATTTCGTGTGATGATGAAATTTTGGAAGATAAAAAAATATAAGAATGCCATCCGTAGATGGTTACAACTTTTATACAATTGATGAAGTAAAACAAATGTATGATAATGGTAATTTAACAGGAGTAATTGAGATGGAGACTATGTATGAATTTAGCTATACTCAAAATTTTATAAATGGTCAATATGTTGCTATACCAATTGATGGAACAACCAACTCAGCTTATGCAGGGTTATTGGATAATAATTCAGATCCTCTAAGCGTAACTGATATTAAAGTAAATAACGTAATATAAAGGAATACGTTGCAGGTGCATATTCCAGTGTTGGTCCATTGGAGCCTGATATGAATTTTGGGAGTGGTTATAATTATATCGCAATAGATTCAAATACTGCTTTCAATAATATTAATGATTCATTAGCATTTTCAGAACCAATTAGAATGATAGGAATAACAAGGGACGATGTAATTTCAAATACTGATTCTTTAGTTATAAATTGGACTGGTGCTTCGGCTGCGAATATAGTGAAAGTAGAACTTTCAATTAATAATAGTATAAAAGATTCGGAAAAAGATGACGTAACTGACCTAGTTCTTTATATTAATAATGCAGGTTCTTTTAAATTTTTACCAACAGATCTTCTTTTATTTGAAGCTGGTGTATATGTCGATATTGTTGTTTCTGCTATAGAGGTACAATATTTAACTGTTTCATCGGGCAAATCTATTGCTGTATTGGGTATAAGTTCACATAGAATAACAATAAAACTAAGCAATTAAACTTATGTAATAGCATTCTCTCTATTTATTAGTGGTTAGAATGCTATTTCCTTAATAATTTCTCTTTTGTGTGCTAAAAAATACAGAAGAAATATTATTTTTCTTCACTTAAATCAAAACTCTCAAATCATAAATGCCTATTTTTTTCTTAACTTTGCATTAAGTAAAGTCAGGCTTATGAAATTTAATTATGAAATTCCAAAATTAGATAGAGGAATATATAAATATTCCATCTATATTGCAATTGCGATTTTAATATCGCTGTTTGAATTCACTTTGCTTAATTTAATCGAAATTGAAGGTATAAAACCAGATATACTATTGATATTATGCGTTTGGATTTCGCTTCGTGAGGGGCGGTTTGTCGGCACAATCTTTGGTTTTTCTAATGGATTAATATTTGACATAATAACTATAAGTGTAATAGGTACTAATGCTTTGACCAAAACTGTAGCCTCATTTTTGGCTGGCACTTTCCATCAAGCAGGTAAAGAAGAAATACTGCTTAAATCTATGAACTTTTTATTTATACTTTTTATTACATCGGCGATACATAATGTTATTTATTACTTTTTTTACATTAATGTAATAGAAGAGGAGTTACTGAGCTTTCTGCTTCGTTATGGTGTAGCTTCAGCACTTTATACTACTGTTTTAGGGACAATTCCAATGTTATGGATAAATAAGAATACTATTAAAATAGGCTAAACAAAATTTTTTTAAATTTTATAATTTCAAGTAAATAGTTTATATTTTATACATATTTTCACCAAAATAATTACCATTCTATAAGAAAAAAAGTATAAATTATAATAAAATTTTGTCAATAATATTATTTGAATTAAATTTGAATGTTAGTTTTTACACATTCCAAATAAGGAGTACCAAATAATGTCTTTACAATTAGGACTACTTGATTTGCAAGATAGCTTGAGTTTGCAAAAACAATCAACTCTTTCAAGCTTTAAATTTTTAGATAACTCTACAGTGTCTAATCTATTTCCAATTTCTCAGTCTTTTACTTCTCCGTTTTCAACTCCCTTCTCTTCTTATTACGTTAATCGTAATAACCGAATTATTATGCCTATGAGGCATCATAATAATTAACCCCCCAAAACCCTTATAACATAAGTACTCGGATTTTAAATTTGCAAGCAATTGTAAGTTTTAATTATTAATTATAATCAATACAATTATAGAAATAATAATATTATTTATTTTTATGACTGTAATACATATCTATAACACTTGTAAGGCATTAGATTCTTATATCTTTAACCAATTTGCAAGCAAAATTAACATAAATCTTAAATTTTATTAAGATTAAAATGTGAATAATCTAATCTCCGAGTAATATTTTTTGACTTAAATAATATAAATCATGGAAATAATAATCTTATTAAATATCATATCAGTTTTTGTTTTTTCAATATCCGCATCCCTATCAGCGATTAATAGAAAATTTGATATGTTCGGAATTGTTTTAATTAGTTTTGTAACTTCAGTAGGCGGAGGCACTGTAAGAGACATACTATTAGGAAACTTTCCTATTGCTTGGCTAAATGATCTTAGCTATCCTGTTACAATATTTTTTGGAACTATGGCTTCATTCCTATTTACTAAAAAATTGAATAAATTCAAAAGAACATATTTTTGGTTTGATACTATAGCACTAAGCACAACTACAATCATAGGCATTCACAAGGGTCTCGATGTAGGTATTAACCCTTTTATTTCGGTAACACTCGGACTCATTTCTGCAGTATTTGGTGGTATAATCAGAGATACATTATGCAATGAAGTCCCATTGGTCTTTAGAAAAGGAATTTATGCTTCCGCTTGTATCTTTGGAGGCATTATTTACGTAATACTTTATGTATTGGAAGTAAAAGAATATATTTCAATGCCTGTTACTATTGGAATAATCATTTGTATTAGATATTATTCTATCAAGCATAAATTAAATTTACCAAATTATAAAAATAAATTAAGAGGAATTAAAAATGTATAAAAAAATAATAATCCAAAATGACAGTAGATTAGTCTTAGACTTACCTTTACAACTTCAAAATAAGCTATTAGAAATTTTTGTCGTACCAGTAGACGATATTGATATTGGAGAAAAATTAGATAAAAAAGATGATGAAGAACTAATTAGCAATGAAATTAATAGATAAAGCCATTTGCTATTAATTAGATTCCGTATGTTCCCAATTATTCAATTATAGTATTGAATAATTGGGTTTGTTTTAATCTTTTTTTATAAAATTTATATTTCTATAAATAATTTGAAACAATTTATTTACTTGGTCGTTATCTATATAAGCATTTGCTTATATTATTATATTATTATATTATTTCAATTTATGATAAAAAATAAAGGTTATTATGAAAATATTTAAAAAAGAAAAAAAAACAATTTCTTGCATTAGAAAAGAAGCCGATGAAAACCAAATCATTGAATGTAGAGAAATAATTGCAAACTTAAATATAAAAGAATTGTCAAATATTCTCAATTTATCTTCAAATGAGATACGACTAAAAATTCTTTATCTTATAAACTCTCAAAGTGAGTTATGTCCATGTGATTTGAGTGATATACTCGATATGACAATACCAGCTATATCTCAACATCTAAGAAAACTTAAAGATGCAGGTGTAATTGATTATAGAAAACAAGGAAATACAAATTATTATTATATTCTTGAAAATAATTATCAAATATTAAATATGATTTTTGATATGGTTGACGAGAACAAGGAGTTAGTATAATGGAACAAAAATCCAATAAAGCAGTTAGCACTGGGCTTATCAGTGCATTTGCAGCATCACTATGCTGTATTACTCCCATCATTGCAATGGCTGGCGGGATAACAGGAATATCATCTACATTTTCTTGGATGGAGCCTCTACGTCCTTACCTTATAGCATTGACTGTAGGTGCATTAGGATATGCATGGTATAAACATATTCAAGTGTCGAGGCAAGAGATTGATTGCGAATGTGATGATGAGGAGGAACAAGAAGGCGTTAAAGCTATAGGTAGTTTTATGAATACAAGAGGATTTTTAGTTGGCGTAACGGTTGTATCTGTATTGCTTATGGGCGTACCATATTATTCTGGAATGCTATTAAGCGACGATGAGCCAAATATAGTATATGTAAACACTAATAATATAAAAGAGATTGAGTACAAAATCGAAGGAATGACATGCTCTGCTTGTGAAATTCATGTCAATAAATCTGCAAAAAAAATCAATGGTGTTATCTCCGCAAATTCAGATTATAATTCAGGAGTTGCACACATAAAATATGACGAGAGCAAAGCTAATAAAGAAGATATAAAGAGCAGTATTCAAATAGAAACTGGATATAAAGTAGTTAAAGAAAAGAATGTTATACAAGAATAAATGTGGCGAGTAATATGAAAAAATTAATTGAATTAGATATTTTAGGTATGACTTGTAACGGTTGCTCCAGTCATATTGAGCGAGATTTAAACAATGCCAATGGAGTTATAAACAGTTCAGTAAATCATAGGACTGGAAAAGGTAATTTTGAAATTAATGACAGCGTAATTAGTAAATCAGAAGTAATTAACAAAGTCAATAATATTGGTAAATATGAGGTTAAAAAAGACTTGTTAAGTAATACTAATGAGTTAGTTGAAACTGAATTTCCTAAGAGAGAAGAAACAGGGAATTATGATTATGATCTTATCATTATTGGAGGTGGTAGTGCTGCTTTTTCAGCAATGACTACTGCAAATGATTTGGGTAAATCTGTTCTATTAATTAATGGCGGATTGGAATTAGGTGGCACTTGTGTAAATGTTGGCTGCGTTCCATCAAAACATTTAATTAGAGCAGCAGAAAGTATTCATAAAGCATCATTTTCCCCATTCAATGGAATTAAAACTAATGCTCCAGATATTGATTTTACTCGCATAATCAAAGACAAAAGACTCTTAGTTAATGAAATGAGAGAAAAAAAATATTTGAAAGTTGCCAATTCAGTTAATAATGTTACAATTATCGAAGGTTGGAGCAATTTTATTGATGAAAGAACTGTTGAAGTGAATAATAAAACTTATACTGCATCTAAGTTTTTAATTTCTACTGGTGCAACAACCAGTATTCCACAAATCGAGGGATTAACTAATATAGGTTATTTAACAAATTCAACTTTATTTGATTTGGAAGAAAAGCCTGAATCCTTAACAATTTTAGGAGCTGGTTACATTGGTCTTGAGATTGCTCAGGCTTTTTCTCGACTTGGCGTTAAGATAAGAATCTTAGAATTTACAAATAGAGTACTAAGTACACAGAGCCAAGACATTAGCGATGAACTCCAAAAACAGTTATTAAATGAAGGCATTGATTTTTATCCAAATATAAGAGTTGAAAAATTAGAAAAAATAGGAAATCAAATAAAAATTTATGCATCAAATCCTAATGGTGAATTAGTAGAATTCATAGAGAATGGACAAATTGTAATTTCTACTGGCACAGCTCCTAATACCTCAAAGATGAATATTGAAAAATCAGGGGTTAAGTTAACTAAGACTGGTCATATTGAAGTAAATAATAAGCAAGAAACAAATGTATCTCATATATTTGCGGCTGGAGATTGTACCAATACACCAGCATTTGTTTATACCGCAGCTACCGAAGGCAAGTATGCAGTTTCAAATGCTTTCGGAACAGATAACACCTATACTTCTGATTACTCTGCCTTACCATGGGTGGTTTTTACCGACCCGCAAGTAGCAGGAGTTGGATTAGATGAAGATGAAGCTAAAGCTAAAGGAATACCATTTGAATCAACTAAATTACCACTTGACGAAGTGCCACGTGCATTAGCTGCACTTGATACTCGAGGTTTTATTAAATTAATTAGAAATACTGAAACTGATAAATTAATCGGTGCCAGAG
>Ga0316208_1000602_pt1 | contig 41169 bp, 49 predicted proteins | sample 3monopyrite_MG_FD_204944 | JGI IMG/M metagenome (GOLD analysis project Ga0316208, IMG submission 204944) | Microbial mat bacterial communities from mineral coupon in-situ incubated in ocean water Damariscotta River, Maine, United States -... | ecosystem: Environmental > Aquatic > Marine >...
ACAAAACTAATACTATTATGAAAGACCTATTTTTAGAATTAACAAAGAGTTTAAAAGCGATTGTAATCCAATTTATTTCTGAAGTGATTTTCTTATATAAGTCTTTCAGAAATTAGATTATTTCCGCATAACACCCGCTATCTTATTTAAGACAACCAACTAAAAGTTAGAGCAGAATAGAATTTAATATTTAAGTATTTGCTTAAATAAGTAATTAACTGTACCTTTGCTCGTCTAAAGCATTAATATGAAACTAGAAATATCCTGTACAAGAGCTGAGGCTGACCATAAGCAGTTACTAAACTGCAGAACTACCATTGACGGTATGGCTAATGGTTTCGATAAAACATCGAAACTACTATCCATTTCAGGTAATGAGGTGCGCTTAAAAATCCTATTCTTATTAAATATGGAAAATGAACTATGTCCTTGCGATTTATCTGATATTTTAGGTATGAGTGTGCCAGCAGTTTCACAGCATATACGAAAAATGAAAGATGCAGGTATTATAAGCTCAAGGAGAGAAGGGCAAACCTTATACTATTCATTGAACGAGGATGAGACGGATATTCTGAATAGTATTTTTAAGTCAATCAAATTAGAAAGAAAAATAGCCTAAATTTTATAATAATGAAAACAGAAAAAACATCAAAAAATGCAGCATATACAGGTTTGTTTGCTGCTGTAGCCGCATCATCTTGTTGCATACCACCAGTTATTGCATTAATTGCAGGCGTTGGAGGAAGTGCTTCCGCTTTATCTTGGATGGAACCTTTTAGACCGTATTTAATCGGTTTGGCAGTTGTGGCTATTAGTTATGCTTGGTATAATTACTATAAGCTTAAAAATACAGACGATTGTGATTGTGAAATAGACGAGAAACCTAGATGGTTTCAAACTAAAGGATTTTTGGTAGGAATTACACTGTTTGCAGCTATCTCAATAAGCTTTCCTTATTACTCACATATTTTCTATCCAGATAATAAGAAAGAAGTAGTTATAGTAAATCAATCTAATATTCAAACTGTAAACTTTGATGTTAAAGGAATGACCTGCGCTTCTTGTGAACAACACGTTACGCATGCTGTTAATGAGCTAGAAGGTATTGTAAATGTAGCGGCTTCTTATGAAAAAGCCAACGCAAAAGTAGAATTCGATAACACGAAAACTACTAAAGAGGATATAGAAAAAGCAATAAATTCAACTGGATATAAAGTAATAAATCAGTAATCAAAAAAATATAGTTATGAAAAATATTATTTTAATTCCCGTTCTAGCTTTAGTTCTGTTATCTGTTGAAGCAGCTGCGCAAAACAAAAACGTGGAAACACAAAAAGTTGAAACGTCTGTAGATGAACAGAATTTGACAACTGTTCACTTCAAAATAACAGGTATTACTTGCGCTGGATGTTCCAATACTATTTATAAGGTTCTGAAAGAAGTTGATGGTGTAGTAGAGCATTCTGTTGAATACCCAGGCGACATTGCAGTTATTCAATTCGATAAAACAAAGACGAGTTTGGAAGCCTTAAAAGCTGTTATTGAGAAGAAAGGGTATAAAGTAGAATTACTAAAGGATAAAGTATAGATAGAGGCTTTCAATATGTCTTATAATTTTTTAATTAAGTAACCCTTTATAGAAATGAAAAAAATTAAATCAAAGGTTTGCCCTACTTGTGGATGTTCGTTAGTAAGGTTAGGTATAAAAGAGAAATCCGCAACAAAATCAACATATAAAGATGAATCTTATTCTTTTTGCTGTTCAGGATGCGCAGAAATATTTGATAAAAATCCCAGTAAATATATAGAGGAAATCAAAAATGTAATTGTCTGTCCAGTATGTCTTGCTGAAAAAGACATAGCTCATACTACAGGAGTGAAGTACAAAAACACAGTAATACCATTTTGCAGATGCCCACATTGTATTTCCACCTTTGAGGAAAAGCCTGAATACTATTTGGATAGGTTGATGGGTAAAATTGAATATGAGGGACTATTCAATAATTTATGTTGCTAATAAAAATGAAAAAAATATGTCACAAAATATAGAAAAAATTACATTAGAAATAAGTGGAATGACCTGTAGCGGTTGTTCTTCACATATCGAAAAAGATATGAATAAGACCAATGGTATTGTAAGTAGCATTGTAAGTCACGAAACAGGAAAAGGCGAATTTACTTTTGATACCAATAAAACGGATAAAGAAGAATTAATCGATGCAGTAAATAGCATTGGTAATTATTCTGTTGTAAATGGCATTGAAAAAGAGGATTCTTTCTCTTCAACTTCTCATATTACAACCTCTAAAGAATCCAACAAAAACAAAAACCAATTTGATTTAATTGTTATTGGTGGTGGTTCTGCTGCATTTTCAGCAGCGATAAAAGCTGAAAGTTTAGGGCTTACGACACTAATGGTAAATGGTGGATTAGATTTTGGGGGTACTTGTGTAAATGTAGGATGTGTTCCTTCAAAAAACTTAATTAGAGCTGCCGAAACTGCATATCACGCAGCGCATTCAAATTTTAAAGGCATTAAACCTAGAGGTGTAGATATTGATTTTAAGCAAATCATTAAAGGTAAAAAGGAATTGGTTTCGGCATTACAGCAACAAAAATATATGGATGTGGTTAGCGATTTTGAAAATCTAGCAATGCTAAAAGGATGGGCAGAATTTGTAAATAAGAACACCATTATCGTTGATGAAGATAAAACATATACAGCTACTAATATTGTCATAGCAACAGGTGCTACTACCAATATCCCAAACATTGAAGGATTAAATGAAGTAGGCTACTTAACCAATATTTCCTTATTTGATTTAGAAGAAAAACCTGAAAGCTTAACCATTATGGGAGCTGGATATATCGGATTGGAAATTGCAATGGCGTATAACCGATTAGGTGTAAAAGTGCGTATTATAGAATTTACGGATAGACCATTACGTAGTCAAACAGATGATATTACGGATGTTTTGGTAGAACAAATGGAAAGTGAAGGCATTGAAATTTTACCAAATTTCAGAGCCTTTAAATTCGAAAAAGATGGTAATAACAGAATCATTCATTGCAACTGTCCTGATGGTTCAACAACTCAAATAATTGAAGAAGGACATATTGTTGTAGCCACCGGAACAAAGCCTAATACCACTAAATTAGGTCTTGAAAATATTGATATAAACTTAACCAAAAGTGGACAAATTGTAGTTAATGAAAAAATGGAAACCAATGTTTCTAATATTTATGCTGCAGGAGATGTAACAAATACACCACCATTTGTTTATACAGCTGCCACCGAAGGTAATGCAGCAGTAAACAATGCATTTTCATTGTCGAAGAATAGTGTGGATTATACATCATTGCCTTGGGTAGTATTTACTGACCCTCAAATTGCCGGTGCAGGAATGGATGAAATAGAAGCAGAAGCAGAAGGTATTCCTTTTGAAGTGAGTAAATTAGACTTAAGTCACGTTCCTAGGGCATTGGCCGCACAAGACACAAGAGGCTTCATTAAATTGATTCGTAATACTGAAACCGATAAATTAATTGGTGCTAGAGTTATAGCCCCAGAAGGAGGCGAGCTTATTCAGCAGTTAAGTATGGCTATTAAGTATGGTATCACAGTAAAAGATTTAGCTGAAAGTTTTTATCCATACCTGACACTTGGTGAAGGGATCAAATTAGCAGCTATTACGTTTGGAAAAGATGTTTCTAAATTAAGTTGTTGTGCAAGTTAAAATTTTTGATATGAAAAAAGAAACACAAAAATTACCTTCCGATTTGATTTTAGATATTAAAACCAGACTGAAAACATTAAGTGGTCAAATCAATGGCATTGTTAGAATGCTTGATGACGGAAAAGACCCTGAACAAATAAACATCCAGTTCAAATCCATTGATAAAGGCATTCAAAAAGCACATTATTTGCTGTTGGATGAAGTCTACCGAAAAGCCCTCGCCATAGGAATTGTAAAGGCTGTGGCCTCTTGCCCCGGAAATTGCGGCAATGAGGATAAAATTGAATATTTAAAAAGTGAATTCCCTAACTTGGAATTATCTGATTTGACTGATAAATTGAAAGAAATCCAAACCATAGAAAACAGGTTAAAAGACTACAACGAAAAAAAAGACTAAAAAAAATTAGGTTACCCCCTACCTTCCGTTCTCATCTTTGTGGTATTAATAATTTAAACTTCAAATAAGATGAAACGACAAATCGAAATTTTTACGGCAGGATGTCCAGTATGCGAGCCTGTGGTACAATTGGTAAAAGAGACAGCAGGAAAGGACTGCGAAATCACACTTCATAATCTATCCGAGCAATGCGAAAGTAAAATCTGTATTTCCAAAATGAAGGAATATGGAGTTAAAAGAGTTCCTGCCATTGCTGTTAACGGAAAACTATTAGACTGCTGTACAAACATCGAAATAACAAAAGATGATTTGACTAAAGCAGGAATAGGAAGCTGTTAGGTATGGCAATCACTAAATTAAACAAAAAGGCTTCAATGGGAGCTGCTGTATTTTCAGCAGTTTCTCTAAAGCTTTGTTGTTGGGGACCATTACTATTGACAGGAGTTGTAGGGATTAGTGGTAGCTCGGTATATTTCTCTTGGCTCATTGCCCTAAAACCTTATTTTTTAGCAATTGCATTTTTGTCATTGGGCTTTGCTTTTTATCAAGTTTACAAAAATAAAAAGGTTGATTGTGGCAACTGTGAAACTGACAAACCATCATTTTTTAAATCAAAATTCTATGTTTGGTTGGTTGCTGTATTTGTAGCTGTAATGACATTGGTTTCGTATTATCCTCAATTATTTCATCGAACAAAAGGAAATGAAGTAGTGATTGTAAACCAAAGAGACATTCAATCAGTAAAGTTAGGTATTGAAGGGATGGTATGTCAAAGCTGTGAAACCAACATTAATAATTCTGTGAATAAAATTGATGGTGTAATACAAATCAAAACGTCATTTAAAAAAGGTGTTTCAGTAATTGAATTTGATTCGACTAAAACTAATATCAATAACATAAAGGAAGTGATTCAATCAAAAGGATATGTAATTAAAAAAAGTAAAAATGAATAGACTAATAATAATATTAATAGGTGTACTTGCAACAACATCAGTATTTGCCCAAGGACCACCAATTTTTACAGAAACGCCAATTTTACTGGGTTTGGATGGTGGAGGATTGAGAACTTTTGGCAGGTTTATAGTAAAAGAAAATGCCACAGTTTACGTTCAACCGTTAGCAATACCTTATAATTTAGGAAGCAAAACTCAAATTGGAATTGCAGGAAGATTTATAAATATTAATCCAAACAATTTTGAGTCTGTTTCTGGCTTTGGCGACCTTACTTTCTTCCTCAAACAACAGCTTTATCAAAAAGATGGAAAAGGCAAGACATTTAGAATTATAGCAAAATTAGACCAAGTATTTCCCACAGGAAAAACAAATAGTACGCCATCCATTGGAAGTGATTCTTGGCAATCACAATTAAGTTTAGTAACTGGTTATGTAACCTTAAAATATGGCATTTACGGTCAGGTTGGTTATAATATAACGTCAAATGGATTGCCAGATAATTTGATTTACAATGCTGCTTTTGTTTATCCGCTTTTGCCACAAAAATATCCACCAAATCAACTGAACTTGAATATTGGAATCAATGGAAATTTTTTTACTGATGTAAATAGTAATACTATTTTGGCGTCGGGTGGAATACAATGGATTACCAGTAAAACAGCTTTGTTTGAAGCTGGTTTACAAATCCCAATAGTTGAAGAAGTACCTGAAGCTCAAAAAACAAACTATGTATTAACTTTTGGTACACGAATATTAATTTTTTAAAACCTTTATTATGAAACCTTTATTAAAAACAGGAATAATTACGCTACTTACATTTGCAACTTTTATATTATCTACTACAAATGTAAATGCACAAACTAAAAACGAAACAGACAAGACCTATATTAAAATAGAAGTTGACGGACTTTCCTGTCCTTTTTGTGCCTATGGTTTAGAAAAGAAACTTAAACAAGCAGGATCCAAAGATGTGCTCATAAATTTAGAAGAAGGAGAAGCAACGATGAGTGTTCCAATAGACCAGCAACCAACAGAAGAAGAATTACGAAAAATTGTTAAAGATGCTGGATTTACCCCGAAAGAAATAACCTTTTCTAAAACACCATTTAAAATAAAACAAGATGAAAAATAAGGTTGTATTCGTACTAATAGCAGCTTTTTTAGGAACGTTGTTTCTTTTCTCTTGTAGAGGAGAGCAAGAGAAAAAGACAGAAATTAATTCGCAGTGGAAATTTGTAAAAAATATTGATTTAAATAACGTTAATCCTATAGGAATTGTGGCGCAAGAAAATTTCTTGTGGCTTTCAGATGTGGACAATAACCGTATCGTTAAAATTAACCTTGATGGAAAAATTATTGAATCATTTGATGGTTTTCAACGTCCAATGCACATCGCGATTCAAAAAGATAAAATCTTCGTTCCCGAATATACATCAGATACAGTAAAAATTATTGAAAACGGAAATATTTCAACACTTGCGCTAAAAGAAAATACGGATGCAATTGCAGGAATAGCTGTTGATGAAAATACTGTTGCTGTTGCTGATTTTTATAATCATAGAATCATTTTACAACAAGAAGACAAAGTAACCATTTTAGGCAAAGAAGGACATAATGATGGCGAATTATATTATCCAACAGATGTTGCTATAAAAAGTGATTTGATTTACGTTGCTGATGCCTACAACAACCGAGTTCAGGTCTTTGACTTAAAAGGGAACTATGTAAGAATGATTGGTTGGAATGAAAACATAAAAGTAGCAACAGGACTAATAGTAACTGATACACAGGTCATCATTGCAGATTTTGAAGGCAATAGAGTATTGATTTACGATTTAAATGGTAATCTTTTACAAATTGTATCGGGCAAATTCAATCAACCAACAGATATTGAAATTGTAGCCAATAAAATGTATGTGGTAAATTATAAAGGAAGTTTAATTTCAGTATTTTATAAATAATTTGCACGAAAATAAGCTCTATTTATTTCCTCTTATCCCCAACCCGCTTATCAAAAGCTATCAAATTAAAAAGTTCTCGCATTCGGCTACGGACACGGTTGCCATAGCGTTCTTCCAATTCCTCAGCATTTAGGTTTGTGGTTGCGTGGGTTTTGATTTTATGTTTAGTTTGCAGATAAAGCTCGTATCGAGATAAAAGTACTTCACCCATTACGTTAAGATCCTTTCCGTAAAAACGTCCAGCAGGTTCAATGCCCAAATCGTCAAAACAGAAAAATTTGGTGTTACCATATTCTTCAATAGTTTTAAAACCAATATGGTTGAAACTAAAAGTTACATTACGACACGGTATCATCTCATACGGTCTTTGCATCGGGACGATATGTCTCAGCAATTTCATCAAGCTTGTTTTTCCACAACCAACAGGTCCGGAAAGAAGAATTCCTTTGTTGATATCGATGTCATAATTTTTACAATTTCCCTTATCCTTAATAAAGTAAGAACAAAGCATCAGCAGTATATCTTTATCTTCATCGTAGATTTTAAATTTATCCCCAAAAAGTAATTTCCCTTTTGCATTGAGGTAAATCAGTATTTTGGGAAAATCGTATAGCACACTTTTTCCATCAAACTTTCCTAGCGAATATTCCACGCCGCCTTCAATAATTTTAGAGGGGTTGTCCATAATCTTTGTTTTTAGTGGTTCGCAAGTTGTCCTGTTTTTGGGACACTTCTTTTTTGTTTGAAATATTTTTGTCGTCGAATATGTCGGTTCTATCCATCCATTTGATAGCAACTGCACGCCAATCTCTAATTTCTTTTCCGTCACTCGTTTGCCATTCCCTTTCGTAGTAATGCTCAAAGAATTTTTTTCCTTCATCAGCATCAAAACCTTTATCTTCAAAAAATAAAATAACGGACTGCCTGTCCTTTGGTTGTTTTATATTGTTTTCTTGTTTGAAATTGTTTGTATTAGATACCAATGCTTGTCCACCTGTGGGACGGTGCTGGTACGCTACCTGTCCATTTTTGGTATGCTGGTGTCCCTTAAGCGGTACACCTCTGGGACAGTACTGTTCCGCAAGCTGTTCTAAAATGGGATTGTATTGTCCCACAACTGGTTCATCACTTGTCCCAATAATGGCCATCTTAATTTTGCTGCCTTTGTATGGATTGTTGGAAGGGAAATAGGAAAGATAGAACCACGAATCTAAATCGGTTATGCACCTGTGATATGTGGATTTTGAACCAATTTTAGCTACGCGCATCAATTCTCTTCGGTTTACGTAGAATTCGTCCATAAAACGACAACTGTTCCATTCTTGGAACAGTGCCATATACAAACTTATATGGGTAGGATTCAGGCGGTCATCAAAATAGAACTTTTCAAAAGCCGCATTAAGTAGCTTTATATAGTTCATCATTTAAGAATTTAGACCGTGTTGAACACGGTTTGCTGTCATCACGTTTTGAATTTCTTCTGCATCATAATATATTATGCCACCAACCTTTGTGTATGGCAATGTACCATTGATACGAAGATTCTGTAATGTCCCTGGACTGACTTGAAGCAAATCCATTACTTCAGAAGATTTTAGATATTTCTTAAGTTTTCCAGTTGCTTGTTTAGATAGAAGATTCTTAATGTCATCGAGTAATTCTATTTTAAATTCCCGAAGGTCGTCGGTGGTAATAATGTTTGCTGGCATAATAGAACGGTTTTAAGAGAAAGAGACTATCGTTTTCGCTGTCAACTAATTTGATAGCCCCTAACTTGATTTGACTTTCGTTCTACAAATTTGGGATGATTTATTGGATTTTAATCCCAAGGTCTACCCAACTTGGGTGTTTTTATCTATTGATATTCAATGACTTAATTTAGTTTTATTTAACAGATGCTCATTAAATCATATATACTAAATGATGATAACTAAAATTAATTTTATTTTCTCCCAAGTGCTACCCAACTTGGGAGAAAATTTAACATTTAAACTGAATGTGTTTTACCCATCAGTTTCTTCCATTCTCCTTAATAGTGTTGTTTTTAGTCTATCGATAAACTTGGTTTGGTCAATCTTCCGTTCTCTAATTTCTAGGAATGTTCTATAGACATTTCCGAGTTTAAGCTCAAAAATGTCTTCACAAGCCGAGGCCATTTCTTTAATTCCTGCCGTCCCACTTTTTATTGCTCCGGATGCCTGTAATGCATAAATTAATTCTATCAAATCTGTTTTTGAGGCTGTCCATCCTAAACGCTCACCGTTTGTTAAAGTATTAAGCTTGTTTGGTAAACCAAAAGACAAATCCCTCAAATAACTTAACTCCTCAACGTAATGGTTTGTTAACAAGTCATAAGCCATAATTTTAGCAATTGTATTATCGTGACTTGTAGAAAACTCAGCATCAGTGTAAAAATGAGAAGTGTTTGATAATAGGCTAATTTTATCATTTCCACGTAGAAAATAAAATTCATCTAGAAGCTCAGAATCCTCCCTATAATATTTGATAAAATCTATATTTTACCTATTGCTTTCTTGTAGTCTATTTATTTCTGAATCAATAAACTCCTCTTGAGATTTTATCGTTCCGGCAGGTCTATTTATTAAAAACTTATAGAGTTTAGCATAAAATTTTAATCTGCTGTAGATATAGGGTTTATGCTTTTTAAAGAATATTATTTCATTTTGTTTATCAACAAATTCATTTTCTCTCACACAGACTCGCAATTTCTGTAAATATTGTCTTGGAATGGAAATTCCCTTTTCAACATTATTGAAATCGTTAAGACTGGACTCCTCAACTATCTTTATTTCTTCTTTGTAATTGTCTAGTATTTTTTGAATTAGTTTATGCAAAATATTTGAGGCTTTAAAATTAATTTAGTTATCAATATGTAATTTTTATGAGTGCTATTTTTTGTGTCGATATGGATTTTTGAGAAAAAACAGAAAGCTTATTGCAATCAAAACGATGATTCCCGCTACTATAAAGGGATAATAAAATCCACCTGTAACTAACCAAGTTCCCAATACAGGCCCTAGAATTTGACCAATACTGTTTGTTGAACTCTGTATTGAAATATTTCGACCAGTATTTGTTTTGGATAACAAGGATACCGCAGATAACAGATTAGGTGTAACCATAGCACCTCCAGCCGCAAATAAAATGATTAACCCATATATCATAAATTCACTTTTGAAAAAAGGGAAGGCAATTAAGGATGCACCAGATATTAGTAGTCCTAAAGCAATTTGGTTTTTTGAGGATAAAACTTTCTCACCATAACTGGCAAAAATGGGTTGTAAAATTGCCATAACCGACCCGCAGAGCATAAAACCAATCCCTACTTGATTACTATTAAATGCCAGTACATCTTTCCCATAGATTGAAAATACTGTTTCAAACAAGGTCACTACAAATTGGATTACAAAGGATATTACCAATAGAATTATGAAATAATTACTAAACGAGAATCGCAACCTCACTTTTTGAGTTGTGAACTTATGTATACGCGTAGTGTTTTTTAACCATTTCATAACGATAAATAGGACAATCAATCCTAGTAGTGCTGCGAAAAGAAATGGTGTTGAAAATCGGTCTAAATGTAGCAGACCAAAAGAATATTGTAAATGAAGGTCAGTTTGAGAAAGAAACCCACCAATAACAGGACCAAAAATAACCCCAGAACTTATTGCAACACCAGACCAGGCCATTATCTTTGTTCTCCGCTTTTCAGAAGTAATATCGCTTAAATATGCATTACTGACTGGAATAACTGACGACGTGAAAATACCACCAAAGATTCGAGCGATATAAAGCATTGTCAAGGATGTGGCTAGACCAGTAAGTAATTGCATAATTACAAAACCAATAAGGCCACAAATAATGATAGGTTTACGACCGTATTTGTCTGATAGCTTTCCCCAAACCACTACGAATAGTAATTGGAAAAAAGGATAAATGCTGGTAAGTAACCCAATATGGAAGTTGATTAAATCGGTATCGAGATTGTCTTTTAAAGCTAATCTTTCGGTATAGTAGGGAAGGGTTGGTAATAAAATACCATACCCTAACATTACTACAAATAAACTCAATAGGATTAAAAATATCCTGTTGAGTTTTTCTTTCCTATCCATTTACTTTTTACCAATTTTTCGCTTCAATAATTGCGCGTTAATAGCCACTATAATCGTACTCAAACTCATAAATACAGCTCCTACAGCTGGTCCCAAAACAAACCCTGAAGAATATAGTACGCCAGCCGCTAAAGGAATAGCTACAACATTGTATCCCGTTGCCCAAATCAGGTTCTGAATCATTTTGTTATAGGTTGCTTTTCCAAATAGTATTAGATTGGCAATATCCTGAGGGTTACTGTTTACCAAAATAATGTCTGCAGTCTCTGCTGCTACATCGGTACCAGAGCCTACTGCGATTCCAACATTAGCTTTAGCAAGAGCAGGTGCATCGTTTACGCCATCTCCTGTCATTGCTACAAACTCATCTTCTGCTTGAAGCTTTTCTACGATTTCCACTTTTTGATGTGGTAACACCTCTGCGTAGTAACCGTCCAATCCTAATTTTTCACTTACGGCTTTAGCTGTCTTTTCGTTATCGCCAGTAGCCATCAATACCTTGATGTTGTTCTTTTTGAACACTTTAATCGCATCCGCAGATTCTGGTCTTATTTCATCAGCAAGAGCGATGTATCCTGCTAGCTGACCATCGATTAATACAAACACAACAGTTTCAGCAGCGTCACTATAAGCATCTTCAGGAATAGTGATTTTTTCATCTCTTAAATAACCAGGACTAACTACCTTAACTTGTTTACCTTCTACATTGGCCTCTACTCCTTTACCGGTAATGGCATTAAAGTTTTCTGGGTTAGGAATTGTAATATTATCTTCTTTGACCTTTTTTATAATTCCAACTGCAATAGGATGTTCCGAGCTCTGTTCCAAAGCACTTGAAAGCCTTAAGATTTCTTCTGTTGAATATTCTTGTTTAACCGTTTCAACTCTTGTTACACCAAAATCACCTTTTGTCAATGTTCCAGTTTTATCAAACAATAAAGCTGATATCTTTCGAGATTCTTCAAAAGCTGTTCGATTCCTTATCAATAAGCCATTTTGGGCAGATACTGCGGTAGATATAGCGACAACTAACGGAATGGCAAGTCCTAATGCGTGTGGGCAAGCAATAACCATAACCGTTACCATTCTCTCTAAGGCATATACAAAAGGAAAGCCTAAAATGAGCCAAACTGCCAATGTTCCAAAGCCAATCGCTAGTGCAATGTAGGTTAACCATTTTGCAGCCCTGTCTGAAAGGTTTTGCATTTTAGATTTGGTCTTTTGCGCTTCCTCGACCATTTTGATGACCTTATTGAGATAGCTATCCTTACCTGTATGTTCTACCTTAACCTTTAAGGTGCTATTGCCGTTTACCGAGCCACCAATTACTTTATCATTTTCATCTTTTTTTACAGGTTTGGATTCCCCTGTAAGCATTGATTCATTTAAGTAACTTGAACCATCTACTATAATCCCATCAGCAGGAACTTTTTCACCAGGCTTTACTAAAATCACATCGTCTTTTAACAAGTCTTCTAAAGGAATGTCTTCTATGATATCATCCTTTACCCTATGGGCTTCGGCGGGCATCATACTTACTAAAAGTTGTAAGGCTTTTGATGCACCCAACACACTTTTCATTTCTATCCAATGGCCTACTAACATTATGGCAATTAGCGTGGAAAGTTCCCAGAAAAAGTCCTCACCCTTTAAGCCGAAAACAGTTGCGGTACTGTAAAAATAAGCGACACTAATAGCCATCGAAATCAGCGTCATCATTCCTGGTGAACCCTTCTTTATTTCTGACCAAAATCCTTTTAAGAACGGCCAACCACCATAGAAATACACTACAGTTGAAAGTGCAAAAAGGATGTATGGATTTCCGGGTAAGAGAAACTCATATCCAAAAAAATCTTGAATCATTGGTGATAAGAATAGAATTGGAATGGTAAGCACGAGCGTTACCCAAAACCTTTTCCTGAAGTCGGCAATCATCATTTTATGATGGTCGTGCCCCATTTGTCCGTGACCAGGATTATGACCCGAATGGTCGCCACTTCCGTGGTTCATTTTAGAGTGGTCTTCTTTTTTGTTTTTCATCTTTGAGTGGTCCATTTTAGAATGGTCCATTTCTTTGTGATTGTGGTGTTCGTGGTTTTCCATAATTGATATTGTTTTAGTGTTATCGTAATTTTTTTCTCATTGCTTCAGAAATGTTTTCTGCATAGACCCCATAGGCATCCACCAAAGTACCCTTAATGCCATCTTTAGACGATATGGCATATAGTACGCTATTATCATCGGTACTGCTCATACCTTCAAAACGATGGGTCTCATCAACTTTAAAAGCTTCAGGTTTAATTTCGATTTTAAGTGAGGCACATTCCAAACACGTAGGCTTTACGTTAAAATCGTAGCTGTATCCTCTTTGTTTTAAATCGTTAATTGCTTCTGAAAGCGTATCGTAATTCTTCATTTTGTTTTAGTTATAAGTCATTGTAAAATAGCTCCCATCGACCTCGGTGAATTTCTGAAATATTAACAAATTGTTATTGTTTAATTCTTCAATAACAGTATAGTTGAGTTGTTTGATACGGATACCCAATGCATAGGCCTTAATATTTATTTTTGACTCGATTTGTATATTTGCTTTGTCGGTATTCAATTGACGGTCATATATTCTAATAAGGCTTTTAGAACCAAAAAAGTTCAGTAAGCCAGAATCAAAATTCATTTCTATTTCAATATCTTTTAGATTGCCTAGGTCATATAACTTAGTAAAGTTTTTAGTTGAGCTATTGATTTCGGTTTCTTTAGAATTGGGTTTTGCAAACGGGAATGCCATTACCATAATGCTTGTTTCATCAGGTTTACATCGATAGGTCGTCGTGTATTTTTCTGTAGGTTTTTTTTCTTCATCAAATAATTCCGTTACGACCACAATTTGATAATATCCCTTTTTCTCTATTATTTTTCCGGCCTCAAACGTTTGCTTGTTAAGCAACACACCATCTTCATCAAAATTTTCACGTGCTATTGTCCTGCCTGAGATTTGCCCAATGAGCATTTCAGTTTGTCCATTCATTGGGACATTGAATAGGATAAGTAACAGTATATAGCTTTGTTTTATCATATGTGATGCATCAATTTCTTAACTTCTTTTGCCATAACATCACTCAAGTCAATTGCATTTGAAGGATGTGGAATAGTATTACAGGTCACTATTTTTTCTACGCCAGAATCCATTAGGTCTTGATAGGCATTGCCTGAAAAAACAGCGTGAATGCCCACACATATCGGCGATTTCATTCCAGCTTTTTTTAAGTGCCCTACGGTTTCAATCATTGTACGAGCTGTTGAGATAATATCGTCAACCAAAACAGGCGTGGCATCTTTATATTTATCTACATCAGGAACAGAAACTTCTACATCGCGGTCACCGTGACGTACTTTTTGTAAGACGGTAAATGGTGCATCTGCGTTTTTAGCTACTTCAGATACCCATTGTTCGCTTTCGGAATCCGGACCTATTAATACTGGGTTTTTAATATTTTCTTTTATCCACTTTGAAATGTCATCTGCAGCGTGAATGACTTTGTTTAGAATGTTATAGACTTCACTCAATGAGTGTATCCTGTGTAGGTGAGGGTCAACAGTGGTAATACTATCAGCAAAGCCGGAAATTAACTTCCCGAAATAGGTAGAGGTAACGCCTTCACCCTCATTAAATATCTTGTCTTGTCGCATATATGCCAAATACGGTGCTACCAAACAAGTACACATAGCACCTAATGATTTTGCTGTATGGCTTAAAAAATATAGTGGTAATAATTTCTCATCAGGGTCGTGTAGGGTGCAGACCAAGACCACACACTTATCTTTTACGTCAGATAATATGCGCGTGTAGGATTCGCCGTCAGGGAACTTTCGTAAGGTGGTCTTTCCCACTTCAGCATTCATTTTGGTTGCCATTAGCTCTGTTAATTCCTCGTTTCCCGGAAGGCTAAATAGTATAGTTTTCATTTTATTTTTTATTTAATAGTTATAATGTCGTTATGACTGTTCTTGTACTCTAAGGCGTAATTTAATTCACCCTGCGATTCTGCAAAAAGCGTGAATAGTAAGTCATCTTTTTCAATTTTATCATTCAAATGCACATTCAATAAAATTCCAGCAGATTTAGATTGAGGGGCACCCGAAAGTTTGGCGAGCTTTGCTATTTTTCGATTATCAATACGCTTTAGACTGCCTGATTTTTCTGCTTTGATTTCAATTTTATAAGGTGCTAAAACAGGTTTTGAAAAGTGGCCTTGGGCTTTACAAATGGCAAGGAATTTTTCATAAGCTTTACCAGATATAAGCACTTCTTTGGCGGTTTCCGTCCCTTTTCCTTTTTCGACTTTCCCCGAAAGCTCTATTAGTTCGCCAGCCAAAAGGAATGCTCTTTCCATAAGGTCGATTGGTGCATCTGTCTCATTTTTCAAAACCTTTAGTATATCGATGGCTTCCAAAGCTGGGCCAATTCCTCTCCCTACAGGTTGCGTACCATCTGTAATGACCACTTTCACATTAAGCCCAACCGCGTTACCGACTGTTTCCATATGGTTTTTTAGTTTTTGTGCCATTTCTTCACTTCTAACTTTTGCAGTTTCTCCCACGGGAATATCTATAACAACGTGAGTTGAACCTGCCGCAGATTTTTTTGAAAGTACCGAGGCTATGAGCTGCCCTTCACTATCTATATCCAAGGCCTTCTCAATCTTAATCAGTACATCATCGGCAGGGCTTAATTGCGCTGTACCACCCCAAACAAAACAACCTCCTTCTTTTTCTACCACAGCCGTTATTTCTTCGGAAGAGAGCGTTACATTGGTCAGAACTTCCATAGTATCTGCTGTACCAGCGGGCGAAGTAATGGCTCGCGAGGACGTTTTTGGCATTGTAAGTCCATAAGCAGCAACAATGGCAACTACTAATGGGGTTGTTCTATTGCCAGGTAATCCGCCAATACAATGTTTATCTACTACTATTTCTTTGTTCCAATTTAGTTGCTTTCCAGAGGCAATCATAGCTTTTGTGAGGTCGGATATTTCATCAATATCCATTCGGTCACCAGCACAGGCTGCAATGAATGCCGAAAGGTGTATGTTGGAATAGTCGCCTTCAACGATATCGGTTATGATTTGGTTATAGGCGTTGTAATCCAGTTTTTGGTTATAGATTTTTGCCCTGACGTGGCTTAACGACTCTATAGGTTCTACATGGGAAACGTACAAGGTGTCATTGTCAGAAACATTCAACTTTTTTGCAGCAGCATCCGATAGCCCTATTTCGTTGGGTAGCAGTATGTCAGAATTTATAACATTGAGACTTGCTACAATTGAATGGGTTGCCTTTGATATCCTTATTCGTGTTAATGCTTCAAAACCTTCGGAAATACAGACGTGGCAATCCTCACGCATATACACCACATTTTCATTCTGAGTGTAGATTCCAAGATGTTTGTATTTTAAGATATTTGAGTGTTGTTCCATAGTTTATTTTATTTCTTCAATGCTATATAATTGTGGGATTTCGGCGTTCCAATCATAAGTCTCTTTGATACCTTTTTGTAATGCTTCTGCACTTTCTTTTTCACCGTGCACTATGAAAATCCGCTCTGGTTTATTATTTATTTTACTCATCCAATCCATAAGTTCTGTATGGTCTGCGTGTGCCGAAAGTCCTTCGATTTCTGCAACTTCCATATGAAATGGCACCCATTTTCCGTACACTTTCAATTCTTTGTCACCTTCCAGTAATTTTCTTCCACGGGTTCCTTCGGCTTGATACCCTACAAAAAGCAAGGTGTTATTTGGGTTTTGTGCCTGTGTTTCAAGGTAGTTGAGCATTCTTCCACCAGTAAGCATTCCACTTCCTGCAATCACGATTTTTGGTTTGTTGTCGGTCCGTAATTCCATTGTTTCACGATAACTGCTTACGACCGTGAAATGTGAGCACATTTCATCACATTCATTGTCCTCTAATCTGTGCCAAACCCTTGTACGGTGGAAGAGTTCGAGTACATTCGCTCCCATTGGACTGTCCATTATCATTTGTACTTTCGGTATTTTGTTCTCTTTTAATAATCTCCAAAAAATGAGCATCATCAATTGGGCACGTTCTACCGAAAAGCTTGGAATAAACAGGCTGCCACCTCTATTGATGGTATCGTTGACCAATTTTTCAATCTGTGGCAGTGCTTCTACTTCATCTGGATGAAATCTTCCGCCGTAAGTGGATTCAATGAAAAGCACATCCGCTTTTTTTGGTTTTAGTGGTGGGTAGAGCAATAAATCATTGGTTCTTCCAATATCTCCCGAAAAGACAAAACGTTTTCCGTGTATATCCAACTCGATGTAAGTGGCACCGAGAATATGACCATTGTATTGAAATCTGGCCTTTATATTTTTCATCAATGGCATCCATTGAGCAGGTGGTACTCCCTTGAAATGTGGAAGGGTTTTTTCAACATCGTTTAAATCGTAAAGCGGTTCTGCCGGACTATGTTTGGAATAGCCTTCTTTGTTGGCGCGTTCGGCTTCCTGCTCTTGGATTTTTGCACTATCGTTCAAAATGATTTTTGCAATGTCCAAAGTGGGATTAGTGCCGTAAATCGGGCCTTTAAACCCTTGTTTTACCAATCGAGGTAAATACCCTGTGTGGTCCATATGGCCGTGGGTAAGCAAAACCATATCAATTTCTGAAACTTCAACGGGTGGATATTCCCAGTTTTTAAGGCGCAATTCCTTCAGCCCTTGAAAAAGTCCGCAGTCTATCAATATCTTTCTCTCTCCCGTATCCACTAAATATTTTGAACCGGTTACAGTACCGGCCGCTCCCAAAAAGTGGATGTTGATTTTATTGTTTTTCATCGTATTCTTATGTATTAGTGCCCACCACAACAGGAAGGTGTGCTTCCTTTATCTTCGGTCGATTTGTATAACGCTATCACTTCATTATATAGATTTCGTGAATCCTCTTTGATATAGAGTGCTACCTTTTTTATGGATTTAGGTTCAAAGTCTACCATATCCAATAGTATTTCCAAGGCCTCTTCCATCAGTTTTGGGTCGTCTTCCAATGCTTCGTAAAAAGGCTCAAAATCTATGTTGTTCTGTTTTTTTAATTCTTCAGTTTTCATATAATTATTTTTTAATTGTTTTTACACAATGCTTCAGAATCTTCCAAAATCTTTTTATGTCTTGTTTTATCAATTCCGATTTGATTTAATAAACTTGGATTATTGTGTAATTCTTTACAGAGTACAATTCCTGTATCCAGTAACATTGTTTTCTCCCGTTTTGTAATTGTTGTTAATGCTGTAAGTGGGTGTAGACCGGATTGGTCTATTCTGTCTTTAAGACCATTTCCTCTCGGGTAATCCCAACTGGTTAATAGCAATCCCACACATTCTCCATATTGTATTGCATCAGTTGTAAATCGCGTATTAGTGTACAAACCTCCTTGATGTAGTTTTGTTTCGTGACCTTTTTGATGTTCCCATTGTTTTTCTACATCTAAAAATCTTGAATGGATGTATAATGGAATTTTTACATTGCAAAAGCGTCCTTGGTCGCTGTGGTATTTGCACTCAATCATATAATGGTAATTTTCCTTTTGGGCTATAACATCTACTTCGTGTTGCACACAATTGCCCTGTACAATCACACCAACCTTTGTTTCAAACCCTTCGTGTGCCAATAGTTTCCCCACTAATTTTTCAAATGGAAAACCGGAAGGCCCTAATTCCATCAAGGCTTTTTTGAGTTTGTACTTTGAGGCACTTACACGTGATTTACCTTTAAGCATTTTAAATGCCATTTGGTAGATTTTTTTTGTAGTAATCCCATTGTAAATTGCAGATTCAATTTGTGCTACTATTTGCTGAATTATCTCCTCACTTGCTTGAGCACGTCGCAATGAATCTTTGAGTTTGTCAACATTAAAAGGAACAACGTCTCCAGAATGTTTTACTATGTTTATTGTATTATTCATATTCTAATTGTCATAATTGGTAGTGTAGCGTGATTGGTTACACCTTCGGCAATACTTTTAGAGAATAAGCTTAAAAAACCTGTGGTACCGTGTGTACACATGGTGATGAGGTCAGCAGGGTTATTCTTTAAGTAGGTATTTATTCCTGTTTCTACATAGAGTTCATTATACACATTCATGGTGTAGTTTTGAACTTCTGGGAAGTTCTCTAAAAAACGCTTCATAGGTTGTAACCCCGAAGCAATACTATTTGAGTCGGTTTTAGTATTGATACGCAACAGGTGTATTTTTGCATCGCATTTTGAGGCAATGGAAACAACTTGTTTAAAGGCGTTGCTAACGTCCTCTTCAAAATCAGAGACAAAAACAATATTTTTAAAAGGGAAGTTAACAGCCTCGTCTTTTACCACGATAACAGGTGCATTAGCTTTTCGGACTATTTTTTCAACATTACTGCCTGTAATTTCCCTAATGACACCTTTAGTACCACTGCTTCCAGTAATGATAAAATCATGATGAAAATGGCCTGAATGTTCCAGAATATCGCCTTGACCAGCGTCAAATTGTAAGAACCTGCGACACTTTAATCCTTCACGTTCGGCTGTTTTCTCCAATTCTCTTAAAGCTGATTTTGCTTTACCTATTTGCTTTAATGTTTCAGGATATCGTTTTTCCTTTTCTTTATCCAGTTTTACCCAATCCACAGGGGTTTTCATAAGGTGTAAAAAGTGAATTTCAGAGTTATATAACTTGGCCATTTCAATACCAAGTTGTGCTGCTTTTTCACAGTTTTCTGAAAAATTGGTGGGTACTAATATGTTTTTCATTTTGTTTGGTTTTATAAATCACTTTTATTCAATAGTTACTTCATTTCCAGAGATTGTTTGTTTTTCAAAACAGTCCAGGTTATAAATTGTAGTATCTGCAATATTGGTCAATGCTGTTTCGGTTAAAAATGCCTGATGACTGGTTATTAATACATTGTTAAAAGTCATTAAGCGGGCAATCACATCGTCTTGTAGGATATCGTCTGAATGGTCCTCAAAGAACAGCCCCTCTTCCTCTTCGTAGACATCCATTCCGAAATATCCAATCTTTCTTGATTTTAGCCCTTCTATAACAGCTTTGGTGTCTACCAACCCGCCTCTGCTGGTATTGATGAGCATTACATCTCTTTTCATTAACTCAATGTGTTTAGCATCAATTAGATGTTTCGTTGAAGTTGTTAAAGGCACATGCAGGGTTATTATATCTGACTGCTTACAAATAGTTTCACAATCAGTGTATCTTACACCATAGTTATTAACTAAGCCTTTGTTTTCAACTACATCGTGCACAAGGATATTGCAGCCAAATCCATGAAGTATTTTTATAAGTACCGAACCTATTTTTCCGGTACCAATAACACCCACAGTTTTTCCGTTTAGGTCAAATCCTGTAAGCCCATTCAAAGAAAAGTTTTGTTCACGAACTCTATTATGTGCCTTAATTAATTTTCTGTTAAGTGCTAGAATTAATGCCATCGTATGTTCAGCTATGGCATAAGGTGAATAAGCAGGAACTCTGGCTACAGTGATACCCAATTCAGCTGCCTTTGCCAAATCAACATGATTAAAACCAGCCGAACGCAATGCGATATTTTCTACGCCAATGGTTTTCAGCTTTTTTAGTACATTCTCTGATGCATCATCACCTGTAAATAGGCTTACTGTTTTAGAACCTTCAGCCAGTACTGCCGTTTCTTCAGTCAATCTAACATCAAGTAGTTTTAATTGATGTTTATCATCATTTGCTTGAATTAGATAAGGTGCTTCAAACTTGTGTGTGCTATATACGGTTGTATCCATTTCTATTTTTTTAATTTCCAAACTGTATTAAGATATATGAGATACCGATGATGATTACGCTTCCAAAAATTAGCATCACTAACTTTCCCGTTTTTTTTGATCCTTTGAAATAGGTAATTCCCAATTTGACAATCATATTACTTATGGTCGCTGTTATTATAACATTGGTGGCTAGTGCAAGTTTATTTTCTAAAGACCCGAATTTTGCCATACTTATAGTTATTGCATCGGTATCTGCCAGTCCTGCAATTAAGGCTGAATAGTATAAGCCACTTTCACCAAAAAATTGGTTTCCATAAAAAACAGCAAAAAGTATCACAATATAAATACCACCAAAGCCTAGAGCGTTCCAAATATTAAGTGGATTACCAAGATTAATAGCTGTCTTTGGGACATCTGCATCCTTTTTAATAAATATGAGTGCACCAATCAAACAAATAAGTGTTAAAATCGTAAATGGAATGACCAAATAGGAAAGTATGGCACTATTAAAAATATATGCCAAAATCGCAAGTCTAGGAAACATGATGGCAGAAGCTATAATGATACCGGCAGCATATTCTTTTGAAAGTTCTGGTGATTCCTTACTTCGGGAAGCATAAATCCAAGCTACGGCTGTACTTGAAATTAATCCGCCAAGAATGGCAGTAAGCAAGATTCCTCTTTGAGAACCAACATATTTAACCAGAAAGTAACCAATAAAATTTAAAAAAGAGACAATCACTACGATGGCTCCTATTTCGAACGGATTCAATAAACCTTCAGGTCCAAATTCCTGTTTTGGCAGAAAGGGTAGTATTAAGAGCGCAATAATTGAAAACTTAATGAATGCGAATAATTCTTCTGAAGTAATATTTTTGATAAACGAACGAAAAGTTGTTTTAAGTGATAATAGGGTAACTATTATTACAGCTGCGGCTACTGCCTCTTTATGCAAGTGATTAGCCACCATAATACCAAGAAGTAGCGTTGCGAACAATGCCAAATTGGTTGTAATACCCATCATCATGTGCTTTTCTCCCATTGAAATATGTCCCAAAGCCAAAAACAATAAAAATGCGGCTGCAATAATAATAACCAACCAAGGCGTATAGGTTATCGAAAGATTTCCTAAAATAAATCCAATGATAGCCATAATTGGGAATGTTCGGATTCCCGCAAATCCATGCTCATCCTTTAGTTTGTCGTATTCACGCTCTAATCCAAGAATGAGTCCAATGCCTACACTAATGAGTATGCCAAGTATGAAAGGGTTAATATTTTTTAAAGTTTCAATCATTTTTATCTATCTACTAAAAAGTTCCAGCAAGCCCTTTAATTCGTCATTAACCTGATGCTGTTTGACAACCTTGTTAAAAGGTGTCAACTTTAATTGGTTATTTAAAAACCCCACCATTTTGTTTGTATTTCCTTTTAAGATTTCCTCTACGGCGGCGACCCCCATTCTGATGCCCAGCATTCTGTCTAGTGCCGAAGGATTTCCACCACGTTGCACATGTCCAAGTTTCGTAATACGTAAATCTACATAAGGGTTTATTTCCTTAATTTTTGAAGCGACAAGTTCAGCACCTATTTCATCACCCTCAGAAACTACAACAAGAAAAGCGTCTTCACTCTCGTAGTTTTTTACCTTTTCCAGCAGGTATATGAAGTCTTTGCCACTCTCGGGAATCAAGATGGCATCTGCCCCAACGGTCAAACCTGAATGAATAGCTATGTAACCTGAATCCCTTCCCATTACTTCTACAATGAACACACGGTTATGGGATTCAGCGGTATCTCGTATTTTATCAATATTTTCAATAGCAGTATTTACAGCAGAATCAAAGCCTAGGGTATAATCCGTTCCAGCAAGGTCATTATCAATAGTCCCTGGAATCCCTATAAATGGGATATCGCATATTTCTGAAAAAGCCAATAGACCTTTAAACGTGCCATCACCACCAATTGCAATCAGAGCATCTATCTTATTCGTTTTTAAGGTTTTAAAAGCTTTTTTACGGCCTTCCAATTCCATAAAGCGTTTGCTTCGTGCTGTTTTTAAGATAGTGCCACCTTGATGTACTAACTTTTGTAAATCGTGTGATTTTAATGGAATTAAATCACCATCTATTAATCCCTCATATCCTTTTCTAAAACCACTTACTTTAATCTCATTAACTTCAGCACATTTTGTGATTGCATACAATGCAGCATTCATCCCAGGACTGTCGCCTCCGGATGTAAATACGCCTATATGTTTAATTTTATTCGTGTTCATTCGATAATGTTTTTTGAAATCTTATTTCTGAAATCGTAAAATCTTGAATTACCTTCCAAACAAATTCTGCTTCTTTCAAAAAGAATTGATGGTCTCCTTCAGATGAAGTAATAAAGTGTACGTTTTTAAATTCCCTTGATAATTTTAAGGCATTTTCTAAAGGTGCCGTAGTGTCTTTTTCCCCGTGAATAAAAAGGATATCTTTATCCTTAATTTTCCTTGCTATCGCAAATAAATCTGTTTTCAATATGACTTCTGTGAGCGAATAATAATAACTCATCCAATGATGCTTTTTTGCATCTTCATAAACTTCATCCGTTAGGTTATTAGGCTTGAATGCACTTGACATAAATATGGGATGAATCATACAGATGTATTTCGAGAATTTGCTTGTTGAAATCCTATCTACAAAGGAATGTGTGGACATAACTTTCTTAAATTCATAAACATCTTTATAAACAGGTATGCCTATAAGTATTCCTGCTTTGAACCAATGAGAATATTTCTCTAAAAGTGCTAATGAAATTATCGCTCCCATTGAATGTCCCGCGATAGTTGTTTTTCCATCATTGAATCCTTCTTTTTTAAGAATCAACTCAATGGCAGTTAATTGTATAGAAAGCGTATACTCGCTATTGGGTTTTGGCGAATCCCCAAACCCGAGAAGGTCTATTAAAAGCAACGAATGTGTTTTTGTAATGCTTTCTAGTTCACGTTTCCAATAATTTATAGAGCCTGTTAACCCGTGCAACAAAACAAGTTTGTTTTCTCCAGAGCCTATTATTTCATAATTCAATAGCGTTTCGTTAGCATCATAAGCTGGTTGCGTTCCAATCTTGTAATGCTGATAGCCTGCAATAGCTACTACAGGTAAAATGAACAATATGAATATGAGTAATAAGGTCATTGTTTTAAAGTTGGTGTATTAATCGTTTTCTCAGTAACCAAAATTGGTATTTTACCATAGAGCCTATTGAATACCATACAGGCAGTCAAATCACCAGTTACGTTTACAGCAGTCCTGAACATTCCCAATAGTCTTTCTACCCCAATTATAATGATGATGCCTTCGGCCGGTATGCCAACACTTCCCAAAACAGAAGCGAGTATAACAACGCCACCTCCTGGTATGGCAGGCGTACCAATGGAAGCAGCGACAATAGTTACAATGACCACTACAATATTGAGCAAGCTCATTTCCAGTCCATAGGCTTGCGCTATAAAAAGAGTCGTTATAGTTTGATAGAGCGCCGTTCCATCCATATTGACGGTTGCACCAATGGGAATGATAAAATTGCTAATTGCTTTATCTACTTTTAGTTCTTCTTCCGCTGTTTTTAGTGATAAAGGCATTACTGCCGCAGAACTTGTGGTGGAAAAAGCCAATAATTGAACATCCCTTATTTTTTTAAGAAAGTGCAATGGGTTAGTCTTTCCGAGAAATACGATGAGTCCCAAATAGAAAATTACCAATAACAGAAGGCCGAGAAGTACCACTCCAACATAATAGGTTAGACCTGACAATGAACTTAAACCAACACTAGAGGTAAGCTGCGCCATAAGACCAAAAACGGCGATAGGCACTAGAAGCATTGACCATTTTACCACCGTCATACAGACTTCCTGAATGGCACTTAAAAGAAGCTTTACTGGGCGCAGTAAAGAATCCTCAAGCGATAGCACAGCTACACCAATAATGATAGTGAAAATCACGATACTTAACATTTCACCACTAACCATAGATGCCAAAGGGTTTTCTGGAAGCAAGTTTGATATGGCATCTGGAATATTTTTAAGGCCAAAAGAAAGTTCGGCATCTTCCGCAGAGGTGGTCATTATTTCGTTGTGTTCGGATAGCGATTGTTGGTGCAAAAAACGACCAGGTCTAAAAAGTTGTGATAGTATAACACCGAGACTTACCGAAACTATGGTAGTGCCCAGAAAATATAATAATACACCACCACCTAATTTTTTTAGACTGTCCTTGTCATTGCTAGCGATACCAGTTATTATAGATGCCACAATCAAAGGAATCATAATCATTTGTACCAGTTTTAGAAAGAGTACACCTGGCAATGCCAGCCAATTTCCTAAAGCATCAGCTGTTTCTTTGGTAATCCAACCATTTTGAGGACTTAACAGCAATCCAAATCCAACACCTAAAAACAAGGCAATAATAACCTTAAGCCATAGACGGCTTTCTACCAATTTAGAGAGGTAGTGATTGAATGATTTAAGTGATTTTATCTCTGTTTCGAACATTCTTTATTTTATTATGCAATGCTAATTTTAGTGTCCAAATAAACTTTCTGAACAGATTGTAATATATTCACACCTTCGGCAAAGGGTTTTTGAAATGCTTTTCTTCCTAGTATTAATCCAGAACCACCAGCTCGCTTATTAATTACCGCGGTTGTTATGGCCTCCTTTAAATCTGATTCTCCTTTTGAGCCACCTCCAGAATTAATCAAGCCTATTTTTCCCATATAGCAATTGGCTACTTGCAGACGGCAGAGGTCAATAGGGTGGTCTGTGGTAAGGGTTTCATACATAGCATCATTATATTTACCAAACCCTATGTCTTTGAACCCAAAATTATTGGTCGGTAATTTCTGTTTGATGATATCGGCCTGAATGGTAACTCCTAAATGATTAGCCTGCCCAGTTACATCAGCAGCAGCGTGATAATCGTCTTTTTCGGTTTTAAAAGATTCGTTTCGAGTATAGCACCATAAAATGGTCGCCATCCCCAAATTATGGGCTTCTTCAAAAGCTTCAGAAATTTCCTTGATTTGTCTGTTACTTTCCGCTGAACCAAAATAGATGGTAGCACCCACGGCAACCGCTCCCATATCCCAAGCCGCTTTGACCTTTCCAAAGAGAGTTTGGTCATATTTATTGGGATAGGTAAGTAGTTCATTGTGGTTAATCTTAACGATAAAGGGAATTTTATGGGCATATTTACGAGCATTCAATCCCAAAACACCAAAGGTGGAAGCCACTCCATTGCAACCAGCTTCAATAGCGAGTTTGATAATATTCTCTGGGTCAAAATAGTCTGGGTTTTTATAGAATGAGAAAGCAGCACTATGCTCGATACCCTGGTCTACGGGAAGAATACTTAAATAGCCGGTACTTCCTAGGTTTCCTTGACCGTATAATTGGGCAAGACTTCGCAGTACCTGTGGATTTCTGTTGCTATAGCCAAATACCTTGTCAATATTTTTTTTGCTAGGGATTCGCAATTCATCCTTTGTTATTTTTTCACAAACATGATTTAAATAGAAATCAGCCTTATCGCCTAAATTTTGAGTTATGTTTTCGTATGTACTCATAGCTTGTAGTTTATGGTTTTAAAAAATCATTTTTTACATTGAAGAATATTACAACATCCTTCCAAAGTTTTATTTCTTCTATTTTGGTAAATCCAGCTTTTCTTAAGTTTTCGCCTGTTTTACGATTGATATTATCGCCTATGATGTTTAACGGTATAAAATTGAACCAATCCATAAGAGTACCCAAAACCTTACTGTTGCTTCTAACGTGTTCGAGCATAATTAGCTGCCCAGTTGGTTTTAATACCCTCTTAATTTCTTGTAAGCCTTTTACAGGATTTGGAACAGAACAAAACACACAACTAGTAACTATGGTATCAAAGGTGCTATCCTCAAAACCTAAATTTTCTACATCCATTTCCAAGAAGTTCGCCATTGGTAATTCTTTTCTGTATTTTGCTTTTGCCTTATCAAGCATATTTTTACTAAAGTCAATAACCGTTAAATCTATATCACGGTTGTAAAACCTTAAATTTTTACCTGTACCTATGCCTACTTCAAGAGTTTTTCCATTTACTTGTTCAATTAATTTTTTCCTCCATTTATCAAAGCCACTTGTACCCATTGGTTTTTCCAAAAGGTCAAAGTAGCTAGCAATCCTGTCATAGCGCTTCTTTATTTTATCGGTGTTACTCATTATTATTGCTTCCTAGGTGATTGATAAGCTTTGATTTGTTTTTGAAATAGATTTTGAACCGTCTTTTTCTATACCTGTAAGTGCTCTAATAGCATCTATGGTTTCAGGGATTACAATCGCTTGGTTATCTACCACATAGGCATAAAAGAGTTCATCGCCCTGTACTTTAAGCATATCTTCCCAAAGGGCTACTTCGTACATATCGCCCCAAGGCCGTCCCATATCCATAAACATTTCCTTAATGGTATTGTTTGAAACCAGTCCTTGGTCATAGCGAATCAATTTTATTCGACTGGACGTTTTAAAGGCATCAAGCACTTCTTCTTTCGTGGCTTGTTTTTTTAATTTCACATTCCAGTAGTGCATATGACTTAAGGTTTCTGGCACTTTTACTGCAGAAGTGATGACATCCAAATCAGGGTCGACACTTTTAGCATCAGGACCTTGATGGCTTGGGATGTCTTTTTCAGGCACCATGGTGTTCATAATACCGCCCAAATGGCTTTCCCAAGGATCAGTTGCTCTTCTTAACAATGTACCTCGTGCATAATCCAATAAATCTGCTCTTTTTAAAGCGGTCAGCGTTCGCAGAATAGAAGTGGTATTACAGGAAACAACTCTAGTAGCATCAAGATTTACTGCCGAATCATAATTGTTTTCTGCACTAAAAGAATGGCCTGTGGTTTCGTGTTTTTCACCACCTTGGACAATGAACTTTATACCTTGTTTCTTATATATTTCCACATTTTTAGCTGCTATGTTTTTTGGCGTACAGTCCACCACTAGGTCTACTTTATCCAATAGGTTCTGTAAGTTGCCTTTTACCGAAATACCGGAAGCTTTCATTTCTTTTTCGGCTTCCGAGGTTGCCGCGTAGATATCATACTCTTTTCTCACGGCGTTCTGTATACGCCAATCACTAATGACATCGCAAACCCCGAAAAGGTTCATATCATCTTGCAAATTAATTGCATCGGCTACTCTTTTTCCAATGACTCCGTATCCTATAACTGCTATATTTTTCATATTTATTGTTTCATTTATTAATTGTGTTTTATTGTTTTTTTGCTACTTATATTTTCCATTCCCATTGACATATTTCCATCATCATCTGTATGCGAAATCATAAAAAAACGTTCAGCAACAAGTATTAATAAAATTCCAATTGCCGCAACGATAAGCACCAACGGATCGTTCAGATATTTTAAATAAAGAAATGCAACGAGCACTGCAATATCCATTACAATGGCTATTAATGGAATGATAGGTTGAAATTTCACTTCTTTTTTAAGGTGACGAAAAAGCCCCCAATGTATAGCAATATCCATAATAAGGTAAAAAATAGCTCCTATGGAAGCAATCCTCGTTAAATCGAATAAAACAGTAAGTAAAATGGCAAGAGAAACCGTAAATAGGAGAGCAGGATTTTTAAAGTTTCCTAATCTTTTTAAGGATGGTACTTGTTTCATATTACTTAACATTGATAACAGGCGAGATGCAGAAAACATACTAGCTAAAACTCCAGAAAAAGTCGCAACAATTGCTATTGCTATGGTAATCCAGGAACCCCATTCTCCAAAGACAGGTTTTGCCGCCGCTGCTAATGCATAATCTTTTGCTTCGATTATTTCTGGTATACTTAATCCTCCTGCAACAGCAAGTGCCAAGGCTACATATATGACAGTGCAAATAAGAATAGAAAACACAATGGATCTACCAAGGTTTTTATGTGGGTTTTTAATATCTCCACCTTGATTCGTGATTGTTGTGAATCCTTTATAGGCCAGAATCGCCAATGCCAGTGCAGCCACAAAACCAAATCCTTGAGGCAAAACTTCAGAATTTTGAGGGATATAGTTCCCTGTAATATCTGCAAATCCAGAAATTATTAGGCCTGCAATGGCGAGTAACGCAATACCAACAACCTTAATAATTGCTGTAAAGGTGGCTGTTGCACCAATAACTTTGTTGCCCAAAATATTCAATACATAGGCAGTTACTAAAAGCAGAATACCAAGAATGGATGCGTAACCAGCAAAGTTTTCGGGAAATAACCGAAGCGTGTAGGCACCAAAAGTACCAGCTACCAAACTTTCTGAAACCACCATTGAGACATACATCAATAAAGAAAATACACCAGTTGTGGTTCCAGGGCCATAGGATTTGTTCAAGAATTTGACAACACCTCCAGAGGATGGAAAAGCATTTGAAAACTTCACATAAGAATATGAGCTAAAACCTACAACAATGGCACCGGCAATAAATGCAATTGGGAATAAATCTCCCACCAACTCGGCTATTTGCCCCATAAGGACGAATATGCCAGCACCGATCATTACGCCTGTGCCTAGAGATATAGAACCAATTAGGGATAGCTTATTATTTTCTTTTGTGGTGTTTTTTATCATTTTGTTGTTATTAGTTTTTGTGATTTTTTTGAGTTTTGGATTAAAATGATGGAGCCAATAATACCAGCAATTAAAGAGGCAAACAGAATGCTCACTTTTGCCTTATATATAAATTCTTCGTTAGTAAATGCTAATTCGTTGATGAATAATGACATTGTAAACCCGATTCCTCCTAAAAAGGCTATTCCGTATATTTGATTCCAATTAACCCCATCTGGTAGTTTGGCAAGTTTAAAAGCAACAAGTATTCTCGTAAAGGAAACAATGCCTACAAATTTTCCAAGAATCAAGCCTGCTCCTATTCCTAGGCTAACGGGGTTGAGTAATACTCTACCTACCTCTCCGTGTAGATGAATACCTGCATTTGCAAATGCAAAAAGTGGTAGTACCATAAAATTTACGATAGGGCTTAGCGATTTTTCTAACTTTTGGAGAGGAGTTTCGGCTTCTGAACTTGTTTTTTTGATTTCTTCCAATACTTCAAGTTGTTCGTTGGAAATAAGTGTTCCTTTTACAGGCTTTATTTTTATAAAACGTGCGTGTAGATTGCTCAAACGCTTCAGAAAAGTATCTTCTTTAATCTTTACTCTTCCCGGAATCGCAATAGCTGTAAGGATTCCGGCTATGGTAGGGTGAATGCCTGAAAAGAAGAAAGCCAGCCACACGCCCCCTATTCCTATAATGGCATAAAACCACGTTTTCCTAATGCCTGCATAATTGCCTATGATTAAAAGAGCAAAGAAGAGTAAGCCGTGAAATAAATCCATAGTAGAAATACCGGAGGTGTAAAACAGTGCAATTACCAATACGCCGCCTAAATCATCCACAACGGCAAGTGTTACCAAAAATACTCGCAGAGCTATAGGCAAACCTTTTCCAAAAAGTGCTAATACACCAAGTGAAAATGCGATGTCTGTCGCCATAGGAATTCCCCAACCTTGAGAAGCTTCACCAGCGGTATTAAAGAGAAAATATAATAAGGCAGGAAAAACCATACCTCCTATGGCAGCACCGATAGGAAGTATGGCATTTTGAGGAGTCGATAGTTTCCCGCCCAATATTTCACGTTTTAGTTCCAAGCCAACCTGAAGGAAGAACAATGCCATTAAGCCATCATTAATCCAAAGCAGAAGGGGTTCAGTAATTTCAAAACCACCTATTGTAAAGGAGATGTCCATTCTCATTAAGCTACGATATACTTCTTGCCAGGGTGAATTGGCCCATACCATTGCTACGATAACCGTAATGAGAAGCACAATACCTGTGTTATTCAGGCCTTTTGAAGTGGCGCTGAATACACTCTGTATTCCGCTATATGTTTTCTTCTTCAACATTATTAATTCACGTTTTTGACTTCCTCTTTATTTTCCTTTTTTGGCGTTGTTTGTGAATTTTTTGGTTTAAAATTTCTAATAATCAGGCGGTTGCTCTTTTCATAAGTGAAATAGCTTACCGCCCAATTAAAACCAACCATCAATCTATTTCTAAAACCGCTTATGGACATAAGGTGCACAATAGACCATAGCAACCAAGCGAAATAACCTGCAAACTTGAATTTGCCTAAATCGGCCACTGCCTTGCGTTTTCCTACTGTCGCCAAAGAACCCTTGTCTTTATATTCGAAAGGTTTTACACTTTCATTTTTAATAATTTTTAGTAATGAATTACCCAACCATTTGCCTTGTTGAATTGCTGCCTGCGCTACTTGTGGATGTCCTTTTGGTGTCTCTTTATTAATTATGGCCGCTATATCGCCTATGGCAAAAATGTTTTCGTAGCCTTCTACCATTAAATATGAGCCGGTTTTTATACGGTTGCCCTTGACCACGTATTTTTCATCTATGCCTTTTGGGAACTGCCCTTTTACACCCGCTGTCCAGATTAGGTTTTTGGTTAAAATGGTCTTATCACAATTTGTGATAACCTTTGAGCCATCATAATCACTTACAGATTCATTGAGTAATACTTTTACATTCAAATCTTCCAAATATTTCAGGGTTTTGGCTGATGCTTTGTCTGACATCGTGCTTAAAAGCTCATCAATGGCTTCTATTAAATAGATGTTCATTATAGAGGAAGGGTATTCTGGATAGTCCTTGGGAAGAATGTATTTACGGAATTCTGCCAAAGCTCCTGCCATTTCCACACCAGCCGGACCACCACCTACTATAACGAAATTGGTTAGGGCATCCCGCTCATCATCATCACAGGTTATGGCTGCCTGTTCCAGATTTTGCAACATCATATGACGGATATTTAGGGAATCACGAATGTCTTTCATCCCAAGACTATGCGACTCGACGTTATCCATCCCAAAAAAGTTGGTGGTTGTACCCGTAGCCAACACTAAATAATCGTAATAAACTCTTCCTTTGGAAGTTATAAGTATATTTGAAGAAGGTTTAATTTCTTCAACTTCCGCCAAACGAAACACCACATTTTTATAGCCATTGAATTGCTTTCTGAACGGAAAGACTATGCTATCAGGTTCCAATGCGCTTGTAGCCACTTGGTACAGCAAAGGTTGAAATTGGTGAAAGTTATTTTTATCGAACAAAACCACCTGTACCTCTTTGTTCTTTAGTTTTTCTACTAACGCCAAACCTGCAAATCCACCACCTATAATAACCACACGTGGGAATTTTGTATCCGGAAGGCAGATTTCATCTGCTACCATACAAGTGGAATCCATTGTGTTGTTATGTGAGCTATTACTTTTCATATAATATTTTTACTATTGACAGCAGGTTTAATTTTGGTCTTTTTCTTTCACAATTAGTACCGAACACTTGGCGTGGGTTGCCAGATATTGTGACACAGAACCCAATAAGAAACGTGAAAATGCGCCTTGCCCTTGCGAACCGACGACTATTAAATCGGCATTAAAAGCTTCCGCTTTTTCTAATATCTCTCGTTTTGGAAGACCACTAACTACGTTGGTGGTTATTAGGAGTGTTTCATTTTTGTTCTTGAGTTCATCAGCGGCTTCTGAAACAATTTTCTCTCCCATTTTTTGTGCATTATTTATAAACTCTTGATAGTAACCGTCAAGAGAACCTGCGGTTGTAATAAGTTCTGGGGTTGACATTGCGGGATGCTCATAAACATTTATAATACTTACCTCGCTAACATTGGGTAAAGGCATTTTAGCAAGTGCTTGAATGGCAGCTTTGCTAAAATCTGACCCATCTATCGCTAATACAATTTTCATAATTTTAATGTTTTAATTGGTTGTGATTTCTTTGGGTTTTATAAGTTTTCGCCAATACAAGTGTTCATATAATCCAGACCAATACATCCCAAAGGTGAAAGCGAAAAGTAATTCTTCAATTGGGATTCCCAGGATAAGGATATGGGTTAGGTTTTCGAGGTTCCAGTACAGCTCCACATATTGGGGATAGAACGGAAGGATACTTCCGAAATAAATGAAGTAAAGTAGTGTAAACAAGATTCCCCCAACCCATATTTTTCCTTTTAAATCAGGGCGACAGTACAAGGTTGCCAAACCACCCAAAAACATTGCAATGATGCCGCAATAGATATGGTTAAGAGTGGTGAAAAGACTAAAAATGATAAATACAATTGCAGGAACAAAAAGTATATAAATATGTAGCTTATGTCTTTGATGACTTCGCTCGGTATGAGGCATATTTATATAGTGTTTTTTAAATATGAGGTTATACAATACCGTCCCAATACCGCCAATAGCAAAAGAAAATATAAGGCTCTCAATATCAAAGCCTGTTCTTTCAGCTAAATTAAATAGGGAAGGAGGAAACCAATATTCAGGCACAAACAAGGGTTCTGTTAAGCCAAAGGGCATAGTAATTAGGCTCATTTTAAGCATTTCTTTCCTATACCCCTTTTTTGACAAATAGATGATTGCCCAAAGTGCGAGAATAATTAGCGACCATATAAACCAGACGTATTGCATAAGATTATAATTTTCTAGTTTCTAAATAATCAACCGCTTCTTTAACCGTCAAAGGGTAAGTAGCATTTCCCGTCCTAACATAAAAGGTTGTATTTTCGGTATCGCTAACATAAATTGGTTTTTTGGAAGGTTCGATATCTATTACGCACACATCCTCACCATTTAATTTGTAAAATGAAATGTGATTGCTAAAACAAGCCTCGTGACCAAGCTGTGTTGAAATTATCCTGAAAATTTCGCGCTCATAGCCATCCCTATTTTTGTGTTTGAGTGTCTTAAAATCCTTTTCCAGACCCAAAACGTTTCCGTCGTCATCAACACCAATAATTAGTTTGCCGCCTTTTGCGTTCATAAAACCTACAATGGTCTTGGCAATGACCTTTTCTAAATCGCGATTGGTTGTTTTTCGATAATAGTCATACCGTATAGAAGATTTAAATTCGACACGCTCATTTTCGCCATCTGCAATAATTTCAGATAGGTCTCGTTGTAATAATTTATGTTGCTTATCTATTTTAATATTTTTGCTCTTAATTTTAATCCAAAATAAACTGCTAATTAATCCTAAAACAGCACCAAAAAGTGTAAGTAAACTACTCATTACTCTCATATTGAAACTAAAAGATTCGTTGAGTCGTTCACTGAATATTTCTTGAAATTTAGAAAGTGAAAAGGGTATGTCATTAAATTCAAACCAGTACATAACCATGGTGAAAGGGTGCAGGAAAAAGTAAAATATTCCTGCACCAATGATAATTTGGATTAATATTGTTTTAATATGACTTAATATATTGTTCATGAAACTTACTTTATATACCCATGTTCTAAGTTCAAAATTGAGTTTCTGTCATCAAACTGATTATTGAATATTTTATTGAAAGAGAAGGATAATCCTACTTGAAATCTATGTTGACTTTTGCCTAACAAAGGAGTTAACTCACCTCTGTTTTCGTGATATCTGTATTGAACCAATAAATCAAAATTGTTGCCTATTCTGTAAAACATATTTGAAATAAGAACATACTGATTGGCTCCACCATTGATTTCAGGTAATGACTTGTAACCACCACCTAATGATATCTGATAATTAGGTCGTTCAAGTTTCCTGTTTAAATAACGAACCATTCCAAAAAATGATTGGCTTTTGCTCCTTGTATAATCATCATAACTCGTTATATCTGAAATACCATCAATCCCAAAATTTGTTATGTTCATTAATTTAAAATCAACGAAATGAACAGGATCAGGGTGAATATTTAACGCTACATAGCTGGCTAGATTACTTAAATAAGTGTTAGAACCTGGCGAATTCGGGTTTTCAATATCGAAGTTTACCGAACTTACCCCAATTTCTTTTATAATTTCCCTTTGCCAAACCTGACTTTCAGGTACTCTGTAAACTATTGAACCTCCAATTCCATTTAAAGAATAGTCATTCGGGTTGCTGAAAGATTGATAATTTTCGCCATGTAAGGTTACATATAACCGATCCTTAAATATATGGGTGTACTCCAGAACATTTGCATATTGGTTGTCTTCTGTGTTAATGCCACGTGAGAATGGATTTAAAATATAGTTAAACTGCATTACATCGTCATCACGAAAGGTAGTAAACGACCCTAAGGTTGTTTGGGTAGTTGTACGCCCTATTGTGATTATATTCTTTTTATTTTCAACTCTCGCCATTATTTGATTGTAGAAAACCTGACCCAGTCCGGTATTGGCATCAGGAAAAGAAAATCCCAAAACCATTTGACCTCTCCATCCCTTATATAGTTTCTGTCTAGCACCAATCATAAAATAACTATCCGAAAAATCGGAAATCGTTCTCTCTCCTTCATTCAACACTGGAATGTTTAAGGATGGAATGCCTTTGTTTGAATAATAATTGCCTGTTGTAATGGTTTTAAAGCCAATTTCTATTTCGGGTAATAAATCTTCACCTCTTCCTTGACCATATCCTTGCATAAATATTAACCCAAGGAATACTATTGTTAATTGATATTTTTTCATTTCTTCTTTATCTATTGGTTATTATTCGTCTAAGGCAATTTTGGGTAGCTTGTCATCGCCCATTAGCATACTCTTCATATTTGAATTCATATTCATCCCTGTATTTTTATACATTGGGTTTCCAGAATACTTAGAAATAATCAATTCATCTTCAGGTAAATCTTCATAAACCAGAGCTAACAAATTTCCACCTGGGTACAGACCATTATTAGTTACTTTTCGTGTGTCATGGTCATGGAATGTCCATATACCTCTATTGTTTCCTTCGATAATAATATCGTAAGTCTTTCCTGGTGTAAGGGGTACTGTGTTTCTTTTCCAAGGTTGTGGTATAGGAATACCATCATCAGCTACCATCCAAAAATCATGACCATGTAAGTGTAAATTATGTATTTCAGCACCAGCATTTATGAGTCGAACACGAATATTTTCACCAGATTTAATGAAAAGGTATGGTGTATCAGGATAAGATTTTCCATTTACTGTAAACCAATCAGCCTGTGGAATTCCTGCAGGTGCACGTCTGTTTAAAGCGTATGGTGGTTCCCAGCCATTTTTAATAGATTCATTTAATTGGTCATGATTATTAAAGACTGCCCAACGTTCATGATCAAATCTTCCCTTACTCATTAAATAAGAACGTTCATCCATGCGCTCCAACATTCTATTCATTTCTTGCCTGATAAAGTTTACATCGTGGGCAGAATAAATTAATGTATATTCTCTCTCATAAGGGAATTGCTTTTTAATTGTATCATTAGGGTCTTCAACAATAAGGCTTCCGAACATACCTGCCTGCATATGCAGTACGGTACCCCAGTGACAGTGATAAAAATGTGTTCCTATAGGTTTTGCTTCAAATTCGTAAATAAATTCGTTTTCTGGCATTACGGCAAGCTGGCTAACCATAGGGACTCCGTCCATACGCCAAGGGACATGCATGCCATGCCAGTGTATTGTATGGTTAATTTTTGACTTGTTTTTAAACTTTACTCTTACTTTATCACCATAATTCACTCTTATTTCTGGCCCAGGCACCATATCGTTAAATGCCAATGTGTGAAATGAGAAACCTGGTGCCGGTTCTTGTATTTTGATATCAACATAAAGTTCAAACTCTTTCCATTCGCCATCTTGTTTAAAGGGTAAGGGTTGTGGAAATTTGGTCTTTAATAATTCTTTGCTCTCCTTAGCGAGCAGGTTACCCGGGAAAAATATCATCCCTGCTGTGCTTAATGCACCTGTTGCAATGAAATCTCTTCTGTCCATAATTTATTATTTTTTACTCTTTATCTGCGCGTTATAAAATGCCCCAATACAGGCACCTATAAGCCATCCTAAAATGAACGTTTGTATAATGCCAAAGAACGCTTCTAGCAATGGCACGTCCATTCTAATAATACTTGTGGTATCCAAACCGTGTAATAAACTGTTAAAAAAGCTTATTGTTCCTTCTTGTCCTGCTGTTGCCATGACAATCATACATCCCAAATAGATTAATGCTCCCGTAAGACCAAAAGCAAATCCTAGTTTTTTTACGTTTAATCGATACATAGTTTCATAATTTTAAGTTAGTTGTCTGATTTTATAATCTTTTTCGATTCTTCATACTCTTCCTTAGATATTTCGCCTTTCGCAAAGCGTTTTTTTAAAATATCCAGTGGGCTATCTTTTTTTGCTTTTTGATATGGTATGTCTACAGGGATAAAAAATATCCAGACAATAAAAAAGAACCATATAATCCACCATATTAGGTGCATACCTCCATAATGTGCTTCGTTTAAATGCATAATAATTATTTTTAAGTTGTTAGTTTAAATTCAGTAATGGTATATCCTTTTAGCTTATTGAGTAGCTCTTGTAATTCATCAACCGTAAGGCTTTTACTCATTGTTATGATTGCAGCTCCTTTAGGTTCTAGGAAAATTTGGGCTTTCTCAATATTAGGATGCTCTTCCAAGGTTTTCTTAACACTTGCTATGCATCCACCACAGCTAATTCCGTTTATTTGATACTTCTTTTTCATTTCTTAGATATTAATGGTTATGATGCCCTTTGTGCTCCTCTTTATTACTTTGAGTATTATCTTGTTTTTGTTCCCCGTGATTATGACCGCCATGTTCGTGTGAACCATGAGGCATAAAGAGATGAATGGCAAACATAAAAACGATGAATAAGAAAAGAGATGAACCACCTCCAATACCAAATAAAGGTGCTAAAAAGATGAATAGTAAAGGTAGAACACAACCTATAACCATCCAAAACCAGTGATTGTTTTTCATATTTCTTTATTATTATTATTATTAATTCAACCGTTTCAGATACAATTAGTAACCCCTAGTTTTGGGAATGTGCTATAAGCAATTTTCTTTTTCAATCTTTAACAGACTGTTTTTTTAATAGAATAGAACTCAAAATTAAACCTATTTTCTCTTTGAGAATATGATATTTATCAGTTAAAGCAATTAAAGCAATATTAGAATTGCCTATACATTGCTATTAGTGTTTTCAATAAATGTGTTTCAGTCCTAAGTAACTTTACAGTTTTTGCTGGGTAGGTTCAGTAAATTGCTTTTTCATTTTTTATATGTTACTGTTAGTGATTACCTTTTAGTTCTTCTTTAGATCTAACTAAAGATGTTTCATTACTTTTTTGATGTTATTCTTGATTATGCTGTAAGTGATTACGATTACCATGTCGATGCGACCCTTGAGGCATAAATAGATGACAGGCAAACATAAAAAGAATGAATAGGAAAAGTGAGGAACTACTTCCTATGCCAAGAGCAGGAGCGAAAAAGATGAACAGTAGCGGTAGGGCACAGCCTAGAATCATCCATATCCAGTGATTATTTTTCATAGTGTGCTGATTTATAATATTAGTAAAGGTATTCTATACTATTTTAAATCAGTTACACAATTTTCGTTAAAATCTATATAATTTCATCGTAATAATTACGCTTCCAATTTTCTGTATTTTTATAATCTGTCATGCTCATTCCAACCACATCTTTAAACTGTCTGGATAAGTGATTTACACTGCTGTAATCCAATAAGTATCCTATATCAGAAAAGGAATGTTGTTTAAGTTGAATGAGTTCCTTTACTTTTTCAATTTTTAATCTTATAAAGTACTTTTCAATGGTGGTCTTTTCCTTAGATGAGAACAGCTTACTCAATGCCTTGTAATCTCGGTGAAGGGATGATGATAAATGTTCCGAAGTCTTAACCTTTAAAGTTAATGGCAGTTCAACAAGTTGTTCAATCAGAATAATTTTTATTTTTTCAACGAGCATATCTTCTTCACTTTTTACAATCTCAAAGTCATTTGCGTGTAGCACTTTGGTAACGTCTTGCTTAATTTGTGCATCGCTTAATTCTGGTGCTTCCACTAAAAGCTTTCCTAGCTCTAGCGAAAGGACAATTATTCCTAGTTCTCGTAGTTCTTGCTTTATTACTTTTAAGCAACGACTACACACCATATTTTTAACCCAAAATTCTTTTGGTTGTGTCATATTTATAGGGTATTGTTATTGGGCTTTTGCTCAATAGTTAATCCTGTAATTGTATGTTTTACAGTCTAATGTGTAAATGATACTGTTGGGAATTGGGTACAATAGTATATAGCCAATAGCTATGTGCTGGCTATAACTAATTGTGCAGTAAAAGGGCTTTTACTGCGATGCAGAAAATCAAATTAAGTAAGTCTCGTATAGAGTATGTATATCCTTGTGTAGCAAGGGCGGCCTATACGCTTCAAAAGGAACTATATTTTTATCTAGTCCTTCAAAAAGGTTGATGTAAGAATAAATAAATGTATTTAAGAAGACTAAAGTGTCAATTTTTAAAACCGTATTCGATTTTTTAAAGGTATCACTAGCTTCTTTTAAAATAGTCTGATTGTCGCAACAATCCTTTTCTTGTAAAGTAGTACATCTCTTAGTGGGGTTATTTTTCTTTTGAACTTTGTCTTTGCAGGCTTGTGCTTCACTAAAAAATGCCATATCCACTAATTTGTCACAGCAAAAATGCATATTCACCGTAAAAGAAGAGGTTGACAACAATATAAATGCTGCCAAAAAGAAAGACAATATTTTAGTAAAAATAATTTTCACAATATAAAGTTAAGAAATTTTGTTTAACATTTAGAATATAATGTAATTACGACATCGTTCTTTTAATGCGTTTAATATTAGGTATTTAATGATGTTATACAAATTTTCATTCATACAAATATAAATTTAAGGATTAAACAGAAATATGATATTTGTCATATATTTAGATTTTCTAAAATGCATATGCTACTGAAAAATTTAGACCAAATGGATGTCCTGGACGTAATCCTGCCGGAACCCTTGATACCGCATACGTTGTATTAAAAAGATTTATAATATTAGAAGACAGGGTAAAGTTGTTATCAATAAAATAACGGGCAGATAAGTCCACTATAAAATTTGAATCTACTTTAAAATTCTCTGGGATTGGCCCAGAACCTGCCCTAGTTCTAAAAGCACTTGTATATCTTGAGTTTACGTTTACCTCAAATTTTGTATGCTGTAATCCAATAGATGCGTTTAATTGATTTTTTGCAATGTAGGGTATCTCGTCCCCTTTGGTAACTACCCCATAAATATCCTCATTACTGTCAAAACTTGTTAAAAATTTAGTATCAGTAAGGGTGTAAGAGACGGATAAGGGAAGTTTAAATCTACTGGTCTGTTTGTATAGCAGGTTGTAATTAAGTAAGAACTCAATCCCGCTCACACGAACTTCACCTGCATTAAATTGGTCAAGGCTTCCCGTACCACCAGTAGCTGCCAAATCACTTCCAAGCAGGTTTTGGTAGTCATTGTAAAAGCCCACAATTTCGCCGTTGAAACCTTTAAAGCTAAATCGGGAACCCAATTCATAATTAATACTTTCTTCAGCATTTTGTCCAGGTGTATTACTGGGTGGCGAAAAGCCTTTGTGTACACCACCAAATATTGATAGGTCGTTACTGAACCTATAATTAGCCCCTATTCCAGGAATCCAAACATCCACTTCATTTTCTCTAATCGATAAATCTTGACCCGTCCGGGAAGGGTCATTAGTGCCATAATCTGTTCGGGTCAATGTAATGTTTTCATAGCGTAACCCTGGTGTCAAGGTCAAATTTTCAATTTTTACCGTGTATAGTAAATGAGTTGCCAATGCTTTGGCACTGCCTATACGGTTGGCATCTGTTCCTTTTTCGCCAACTGTAGTCCGTATTAATTCTTGGTTTTGAAACGCATATCTATCCACCCATTGAAACCTATCTTCGTCATCTTCGTGGTAGCGTATTCCTGCTTCTAAACGCTGTATCCATTGGTTACCCCATTTTAGCGTGGCAACAGATTGAATTCCATTTGAAGTATAAACCCTATTGTTAGCCTTTATACCTAATGCATCCATTTGGGTGTCCTCGTTACCCAAGAGGGTTTGATATTCAGAAGGAAAATTTTCTGGTGAAGACAAGATATTGTTGATACCTACGCGTTCGTCCAAATTTACATCATCTAATTTATACCAATTTCGTTTAAATTTATTGA
>Ga0316208_1000604_pt1 | contig 41088 bp, 33 predicted proteins | sample 3monopyrite_MG_FD_204944 | JGI IMG/M metagenome (GOLD analysis project Ga0316208, IMG submission 204944) | Microbial mat bacterial communities from mineral coupon in-situ incubated in ocean water Damariscotta River, Maine, United States -... | ecosystem: Environmental > Aquatic > Marine >...
CAGTGCCTATTCCTGCTGCAGGTATACTGTTTGCTTCAGTCTTACTCGGTGCTGGAGCCTTTGGGCGTCGTAAGAAGAAGCCTTCTGCAACAGTAATGGTCGGCGCTTTTGCTCGTGCAAGTTAAGTGAAATTTGCTAGACTATAAAAAGGGGCCGACGGCCCCTTTTCATATTTAACAAAAGTGAAAATAAGAATGAGATTAAATAAACTACTGATACTATGCTTAATGCTGAGTATTGCACCATTTAGCTTATTATATGCTGCTGATACTGGTCACTATAAAATACGTCAGGGTGATGTTCTGGATGTCTCAGTCTGGGGTGACGACACTCTGGTCAAAGTAATACGTGTACTACCTGACGGTAGCATTAGTTTCCCATTAGCGGGCAACGTTTCTGTAGCCGGTTTTTCATCATCTGAAATTGAAGACATCATTACAAAAAAACTTAAAACTTATCTTCCTGATCCTGAAGTCACGGTTATTGTACAAAGCACAGATGGAAACAGGGTTTATATTTTAGGCAAAGTGAATACACCGGGTGCCATTCCTTTACAGGGGCCTTTAACAATTTTGCAGGTATTAAGTATATCGGGTGGTTTTGATCGTTTTGCTGATCTGGATGAAATTAAGATATTGCGTGGAAAAAAAATTCTTGAAGTTCATTATCCCGATCTGATACGCGGCAAAAACCTTGATTCAAATTACACCTTACAGGCTGATGATACGATTTTAGTTCCTTAATCCCCTGTGATTTTGATTAATCTGATAATAAAGTTTATAAATTAAGTATTTATGTTGTCATTACCATCACAAGTAGCACAAAAAATCAGATATCAGCTCATACTATCAGTGAGTATATTTTTATTATGTGTGGCAACAAATACATCTGCAGCGGTACAACAATCCCTCACAATACCATTATCACTTGAATATAATAGTAATCCACGATTATCTACTTCCAATGGACAGTCTGTAGACAGGGTTATATTAGTTCCTGATTATTCAATAACATCAAGCCAAGGATCTAATCAGTGGTTTGCTCAAGCAAGTCTTCGCCTTGAGCAAACATCTGATCAAACAATCAGTCAGAATCGTAATGACCCATCATTAAATCTTGGTTGGACGCATGACTATGAAACAGGTCAATTTGGTATAAATGCACTTGTGGATAGCCAGTCAACACGTGTTAGCGAGTTCGCAGACAGTGGACTGGTGAGTGAAGACAATACCCGAAATACACGTAGATTGTCGCTTAACTGGCTGAATAATCTAAGTGAAAGAACATCATTGACGCTTAACGGTATTGCCACTAACGTAACATTTGACGATCTGGCTACAACAGGACTGGTTAATTATCGTAATGAGTTAGTCAATGCAAGGTTCAGCTATGATCTGAGTGAGCAAGTAGTAACATTTACTCAATTATCTTTTTCCCGCTACAAACCGCAAGGATTAACCGGCGTTAACAGTGAAATAAAAAGTGCGGATATCGGACTAACATGGAATGTAAATGAAAAATTCAATATGACTACCAGCGCCGGTATTAATGAGATAAAAAGTGAAGGTAGTATACAGGGCATAGGTCGTTGGCAAGCTATGCTTAACATGCAATACACCACATTACTGACGAATAGCCATCTAAGCCTGTCAAAAAATTATATACCCGGTAGTACGGGCATCATTAATGAGACTAATCAAATTACTGCTGCTTGGACGTATAGTCTGAGTGACAAGGAAAATCTGGTCGTTGATATTAGTTGGTATCAAAATTTGACCCTAAATGAGACGGTAACAAAAAGTCTGGCAGCGAATTATACGCGCCAAATTAGTTTATCATGGGATTTTCGTTTATCTGCTGTGCACAGAAACAGAAATGATAATTTAACGACTGCATCTAGTAACAGCATAATGACAAGTATTATATATAATCTCCCGGATTTTTAGGTTACTTAAATACATATGAATAATAACGAAATCAATACAGATTACGAACTCACGCTACACGATTACATTGATATTTTGCGTCGTCGGGCAGTAATGATGGTTGCCATTTTTATTGTTGTTATTGCGACAGCTTCGGCTTTTGCGATTTTACTTCCTCCTGTATACCAATCATCAGGCACTATTTTGATAGAGTCTCAGCAAATATCTACAGATATTATTGCCAGTAGTGTGGCGGGTTTTGCCAGTGAACGAATTGAAATCGTGAAACAACGCGTTATGACACGCGAAAATCTATTACGTATTATAAAAAAATATAATCTATTTAGTTCAAAAGGTGAGTCGCGTGTCACGTCTGTACTTATCGATGATTTACGAAATCGAATTGAAATTAACATGTTAAGCACGAGTCTGGGTGGTGGGTATAGACGTGGTCAGGCAATAATAGCATTTAGTATTTCATTTGAAGATCGTAATGCAGAAAGAGCCTATAGAGTAACCAGTGAATTAGTTACCTTATTTTTGGATGAAAATATAAAATCTCGAGTTGAACGTGCAACGGAAACAACAAAATTTTTAAGCCAGGAAGCTAAACGCTTAAAAGCTGACCTTGAGAAAATGGAAAGTTTAGTTGCCGATTATAAGCAGAAGAACTCCAGTTCATTGCCTGAAAACCTGTCATTAAAAACATCGATATTGCAACGAACGGAAACAACGCTGGCTAATTTAGATAGAGATTATGCCGCGACAGAAAATGAATTACAGCGACTTGAGTTTCAGCTAGTTGCAGCTAAGGCCGGCCTGGATGCTGTTGATACACCTACAAACAGACTTAAGCAATTAAAGGCAGAGTATCGACAGGCAATTATAAATTATAAAGATACACACCCTACTGTACGTAGCCTTAAGCGTAAAATTGAAAAAATGGAAAAGGAAATTACGTCCGAGACTGAAAATGCTGCATCAACTCCCGACACCAGTATTCTTATTGATAGTGAATTAGTGCTTAGATTAGAAACACTGATTACGACTGCTAAGGGACGTTTACAGTCACTTGATAATGAACGTAAACCTATGCGCGCAAAAATTGCGAAGTATGAGAAAGAGATAATTGAAACCCCGCAAGTTGAACTGGGCTTATCATCTTTGCTTCGGGATCATAGTAGTGCAAAAGATAAGTACGAAGAAATTCAGGCAAAACAACTTAACGCACAGATCGCAGAAAACCTTGAAGGTGAAAATAAATCTGAACGATTTAGTTTAATCGATCCACCTTTACTTGCTGACAGACCGATTAAACCTAATAGAATAAAAATTATTTTACTGGGGTTACTTTTGGCTTTAGCAGCTGCCGGGGGAATTACATTTTTACTTGAAATGATGAACCAGCGTGTTCGGGGTAATGGAGCATTAACGGCGGTTTTAGGATATAGCCCGCTAGTGGAGATACCTTATATTACTACCAGCGATGAACAGATAAGACAAAAGGCTTTGCTTATAAGAGGTGCAATAAGTTTGGCTGTGCTGTTTATTATCTCATTAGTTATTGTGCATTTTGCTTATATGGAACTGGATCTCCTGTTCTTAAAAATATTTTCCAGATTTGGGTAATGGTGTGAAAAATGGAAAGAATTAAACGTGCTATAGAAGCATCGAAATTAGAAGCAGCAAAACAAGCAAAGAAAAAAACTCAACCGGACAATAATGTATCGGAGTACATTAGTTCACATAATGTATTGAATCACGATGTGTTAAATCAAGCCGTAGAAAATAAAGATAAGATAAAGCAATCATCTCTTACTAACCCAGATGATGTAAATATAGAATATGAGCAGACTCGAGTAGTATCACTTAATCAGGAACAACTGGCAAAAAATCGTATTGTTGCTTTTAATAAAAATAATCATTTGTCTTTGGGCTTTGATATTCTGCGTACGCAAGTGATTAATAAAATGCTGGAAAATGGCTGGCGCACCCTGGCAATTACATCGCCAATCCCGGAATGTGGTAAGACAACAGTGTCAATCAATCTGGCAATGAGCATTGCGCATCATACTAATAGAACAGCCATGCTGGTTGATTTTGATCTACGGCGTCCCACAGTTTCTAAAACGCTTGGTTTACCGACAGACTCAACATTGAACGAAGTATTGTCTGGTAAGGTAAGCATCGCAGATGCTTTAATCAATCCCGGTCTGGAAGGACTTGTTATTTTACCAACCGCGATGCCGGTTAAACATTCATCGGAAGTATTGTCATCGCGTAAAGTTGAAAACTTAGTTACCGAACTTCGTGAGCGATATGCTGAACGTATCGTGATTTTTGATTTGCCACCATTACTTGGTACTGATGACACAATGATCATGTTATCGCAAGTTGATTGTGTTTTGGTTGTTGTGGGTAATGGTATGGTCAGTAAAACAGATTTAACAGAAAGTATGCGCTACGTTGATCCAGACAAGTTACTCGGGACGGTGTTAAACAAGTCGAAAAGCGAACAATCTGATAGAGGCTATTATTATTCATAAGCCTGACATGTTCAGCGATATCAGCAATCGAACAATGATTGTTGTTGCTATTATGTTGCTTGGTTTCAGCTGGTTGCTATACCAGTCAGGATTACTTGTGATCTGGCTTGAAGATGAAGAATATGGCCATGGCATGATGGTGGTTGGTTTACTTATTTATTTACTTTACCGTAATCGTAACATGCTGATGGTTAATCCGGTTTTAGCGCCCTGGATAGGTATAATCGTTTCATTAGCTGCACTCATTATATTTTTACTTGGAGAGCTATCGGGTATTGGACTAATTCGTATGTACAGTATCTGGTTGTTTGCAGTGGCAGCCACTTTTTCAATTGGTGGTTGGCATTTATTTAAGAAGTTAATCGTACCTCTGTGTATTGTTTTTCTTCTGATCCCTTTGCCAGGTATATATGGGCCGGCATTAACGGCCGAGTTACAACTAATTTCTTCGAAATTAGGTGTATGGGTTATTCGATTATTTGGTGGTGTTGTTTTCCTTGAAGGCAATGTCATAGATATGGGTAGCGTAAAATTATTGGTCGCCGAAGCATGTGCTGGTCTACGCTATTTATTTCCATTAATGAGTATTGGTGCCATTGCCGGTTATTTAATGCGCGCACCGGTATGGATGCGTTGGTCAATATTTTTGGCCACCATTCCTGTTACTATTTTTATGAACAGTTTTCGCATTGGAGTTACAGGATTATTAACAGAAGCTTATGGTTCCAGTCATACCGAAGGTTTTTTACACTTCTTTGAAGGCTGGGTTGTTTTTGCTGCTTCACTAATAATACTAATAGTGATTGCCTGGCTTTTAACAAAATTACTTTCAGACTCACCAGGTTTTACAAAAGTGTTTTCGCCAGATCATATTTTTTATACTAAAGAACACTTCTCAGAAGAAAAAAACCAAAATTGGCAAACTAAACCCGCCGTTTTGCTTATGCTATTTAGCCTGGTAATTGCAGTGATAATATCAAGTCCAGTTTTTGAAAGAGAAGACACTGTTGTTAACAGCAAACCATTATCTCAATTTCCAGTAATGTTAGGTTCATGGCGAGTAAGTGAATCTAGATTACCGCCTACTATTGAGGCTGTTGCAGGAGCTTCAGAATACTTTTACGGTGATTTTTTATCACCTTCTAATAATAAAAAAGTGAACTTATATATAGCTTATTATCAGGACCAAAAGCAGGGTGCAGCGCCGCATTCACCAAAGGTCTGTATACCGGGAGATGGCTGGGTGATAGCAAGTGATAACCCCGTGTTAATAAATAATAAAAACAATAAAAGTTTCGAAGTAAGTCGGCTTGTTATTACTAAAGATAAACACACTATTATTACTTATTACTGGTTAAAACAGGGCGAAAATATTTTTAATCAACAACTTATGGCCAGGTTAAATTTAATCTGGTTTGCACTTAAAGAAAATCGTGCAGATGCTGCATTAATAAGAATGGTTAGTGAAGTAGCAAGTAATGAAAAAATAGAAGATACAGATGCAAGAATGCAGGAGATGGCAACGGAGTTATTAGATGTCATTTCTGATTATGTCCCAGATTAATAATGCTCGTCAATTTGGCACATGGATGTGCTTATGTAACGATGACAAGGATGTCAAAGAGTTACCCGGAATAGATAACCGGAATCTGAATTTTTAATGAGATCGTCATTCCGGTATAAATAACCGGAATCCAGATTTTAAATTACCCGTAAGTGCATGCAATTGCGGGCAATATTTAGTTTAAGTGAATTGAGGTTTTAGATATGAATAGTTTATCCATGTTAAAAAAGTTTATTTTTAGCATTGTTTTAGTTATGAGTTTACTCAATCTTTCTGCATGCTCATCTCCCGAAGATAAAGCGAATAAATTCTATGAGAACGGCATGCAATTACTGGAGAAGGGTGAGCTGGTAAAAGCCAACGTCGAATTTAGAAATGCGCTACAACTTAACCGTAAAATGACCAGAGCAATTTGGGGGCAGGTACTGGTAGCTGAAAAACAGGGTAAGCCTCGTCAACAATATAAGTTATTAAATACAGTGTTGATAAATGAGCCAGAACATTTACAGGCACTGGTAAAACTGGGTCGTTTGTTATTGTTAGCGGGTCAGTTGGATAAAGCGCTCGAGAAGAGCGACTTATCAATGAAGATCAATAATCAGGATTTGTCAGTACTGTCACTACGTGCAGCTGTTATGTATAAGCTTGATAATATTCCCGCTGCGGTTAAATTAGCAAATCAGGTTATCGCTAAAGATCCTCTTTATGTAGATGCGCTCATGATTTTAGCAACAGAAAGACTTTCTGCAGGAGATGCTCAAAAAGCAATTGAATATCTTGATCAAGGTTTAAAACAGAATGATAAAAATGTTGTTTTACAATTAATTAAAATTAAAGCACTGGAAAATTTAGCAAAACTGGATTCAGCAGAAGATATTTTTCAACGTTTAATTAATTTTTATCCAAAGGTTACGGCTTTTAAAACAGTATTGGCACAATTTTACCTCAAACATGGACGAAATGAAGATGCTGAGAAGATATACCAAAAGATTGTTGAAGATAATCCGACAGATTTAAGAGCAAAAATTAAATTCATACAGTTTCTTAATACCACTAAAGGAGCGGATGCAGGGTTAAAGCAATTACAGACTTTTAGCAAGAAAAACCCAGCTAATGATAAGCTTAAGTTTGCACTTGTACAGCTACATCTTTCCAGAAAAGAAACCGAGCTTGCAAATGAAATCTTAGCAAATATGATTATAGAAAAATCAGGTACAGATGTAGCCATAAAAGCAAAAGGTATTATGGCGGCGTCATTGTTAGCCAGCGGTAATAAAAAGTCGGCAGAGAAAATTATTAATGAAATATTGAATGAAGACAAACAGAACCAAAGTGGTCTTATACTAAAAGCCAGTATAGATATTGATCAGCAGAAGTATGATGAGGCAATTGGTGCTTTAAGGTTAGTTTTACGTGATTCGCCCAATTCAAGCCAGGCATTGTTCTTTTTAGCAAAGGCTCACAATCTATCGGGTTCACTAGAATTAGCAGACGAACACTATTTTAAAGCATTTAAAACGAGTAAGTTTAATGCATCTTATGGAATAAGTTATGTGCAGTTTCTTCTTAAACGTAAACAGCCTAAACGTGCAGAGAAAATTCTTAAAAATATTCTTTCGGTTTCTCGAAATAATTTGCCAGCATTAAAATCACTTGCACAAATCCGATTGTCATCAGGTGATTGGGTAGGTGCACAACAAGTCGCAGATATTATTAAACGCACGGGTGACAATAGTAGTATTGTAAGTCAAATCAATAATGCGGTTATGGTTGGCAAAAAAGAGTATTCTGAAAGTATTGCGTTACTTAAAAAAACGTATCAATCCACACCCGATAATATTCAGCCTGTTGTCGCATTGGTAAAAACATATTTATCAGCAGGTAAAACAAATGAAGCAGGCACTTTTCTGGATGCTGTAATAAAAGCAAGCCCAAAAAATACTAGTGCACGTATTCTAAGAGCGCAAATCTACTCATCTCTGGGAAATATAGAGCAAGCCATTAATACATATCATAAAGTGATTAAAAGCGATCCGGTGAATGTGGCAAGTTATTATTATTTAGCGGTTATCCACATGCGAGGTAAACAATATGAAAAAGCCAGTGAGATATTAAATAAAGGTTTATCGATTGAACCCGGGAATTTTTCATTAGGAATAACTCGCGCCCAACTGTATGAAGTAACAGGTCAAATTGAAGAGGCTATCAATGCTTATGATAACTTGCTTGAAACTAAACCTGATTCTGATATTGTCGCAAATAATTTAGCCATTTTATTAACAGAAAATAGAAAAGATAAAAAAAGTTTTAATAAAGCATATAACTTATCAAAACGTTTTAAACGTACTGAAATACCTCAATTTAAAGACACTTTCGGTTGGGCGAATTATCGTATTGGTAAATATAAAGATGCCAGTTTATTACTTGAAAGCGCAGTAAAGCAGTTACCAACCATACCTGACGTCCATTATCACCTGGGAATGAACTATCTAGCACAGAAAAATAAAACCCTGGCGCGTGAAGCACTGGAAAAGGCATTAACGTTAGTGGGGGACAAACCCTATGCAAGGGCAAAAGAAATACGTACTACCCTGGAAGAATTATAATGTATGAAAGTTATTATGGGTTGACAGAAAAACCATTTTCTATCCAGCCTGATCCAGAATATTTATTTTTAAGCAAACGTCATAATCTGGCTTATACAATGCTTGAATACAGTATTCAAAACCACGCAGGGTATACCGTAATTTGCGGTGATATTGGCTGTGGTAAAACAACACTTCTCCATCACTTAATAAACAATTATAAATCTGAACTTACGGTTGGTTTGTTATACAACACTCCACCCCATGTTGAAGAATTAATGCCATGGATTATGCTGGCATTTGGATTACCTTATATAAACAAGTCTGATATTGAGTTGCACCAACAGTTTCAAGATTTTCTGATTAAAAGTTTCACTTCTGGTAAAAAGACAATTTTGATTGTTGACGAAGCGCAGAATTTAACGATGAAATCACTTGAATCTTTGCGTATGTTGTCAAATATCAGCGTATACAAACATCAACTACTGCAAGTTATTTTAGTTGGCCAACCGCAGTTAAAGTCGATGCTGATGAAACCTGAATTAGAACAGTTTAATCAACGTGTCTCTGTCGAATTTTATTTAACACCGCTGGAAACAGTTGAAATAAAAAAATATATCAAACATAGGCTTGAAGTATCAGGCAGAAGAGATGACCTGTTCACTGAAGCAGCTTATGAGCGTATTGCTGATGAAAGCAAAGGAATACCCAGGAAAATCAATATTCTATGTGATCTCGTTCTTGTTTATGGCTTTTCATCTGAAGCAAAAATGATAGATGTTGATTTGGTTAATGAGGTTATTAAAGACAAAGAACAATATGGGGTTTTTTCAGGTAATAATGAAAAATTAGTTTAAAAAATATAGGTTAAGATGGACGTGAAGAATAAAAAAATTGCAGTTATCGGGCTTGGTTATGTCGGTTTACCACTCGCATCATTATGTGCTGTAAAAGATTATCAAGTGGTTGGTTTTGAATCGAATCAAAAAATAGTTGGTATTTTGTCCAGTGGAAAATCTCATATTGTTGATGAAACTGTTGAAAACTTATTAAGTAAAGCTAATGACAGTGGTAATTTTCAAGCAACAGCTGATACCTCAAAGTTATCGGACTGTAGTGCATACCTTATTTGTGTTCCAACGCCTATTAACAGCAATAATGATCCTGACATTAAACCTCTGATTAGCGCGCTTGATGTCATTGCGCCTTATATTAATAAAGATGACTTAGTCGTAGTTGAATCTACAGTCTTCCCGGGGACATGTGATGACATTGTATTGCCATACCTTGAAGAAAAAACGGGTAAAAAGGCCGGCGTTGATTTTGAACTCGCACATTGTCCTGAACGTGTAAATCCAGGTGATGAATTCTGGACAACAGAAAATATTCCTCGTGTAGTTGGAGCAACCACACAAAAAGGTGTTAAAGCCGCAGCAGATTTATATGTTTCTATATTGGGCGGAGATTTATTTGACGTTAGAGATATAAGGACGAGTCTACGACCAAAAGTATCTCTTGCCGACACAAAAAGTGGTTACGAGATAGCTCAGCCATCATTAGGCAGTGTAACGATGATGCACTCAATTCGTGATGCTGAAGCAGTAAAAGCCATGGAAAATACCGTGCGGGATGTCAATATTGCATTCGTAAATGAACTCGCAAAAATAAGTGATGTATTAAATTTAGATGTGGTTGATGTCATTGACGGTATGTCGACGAAGCCATTTGGCAAAGGCCCCTTTTTCCCTGGTGCAGGAGTAGGTGGTCATTGTATCGCGGTTGATCCTGAGTGGTTAAAAGATGCGGCAAAGAAAGCAGGCTACATGCCTGAAATTATTCAGTTGGCGCGTAACACGAACAACGGTATGCCGGACTATGCAGTTTCACTTTTACAAGATGCTTTAAATGAAAAATCATTACCAATTAAAGGTACTAAAATAACTGTACTGGGCGTTGCATACAAAAAAAATGTAGATGATGCACGTGAATCTCCTTTCTTTGAAATAAGAGATATTTTAAATAAAAAAGGTGCAGAACTTAGTGTTTATGATAGCTGGATTAGTAGAGAAAATACTTCAGATACATTAGAAGATACACTTAGAGATAGTAAAGCGATATTTATTGTAACTGATCATGATGATTGTATTGAACAACTTGAAAACATAGATCTTGTAAAAGTAGGAATTGAAGTTGTCATTGATGGACGTAACTGTATAGACAGTGATGCATTATTCAATAAAGGTATATTGTATCGTGGCATAGGCCGTAAATAGAAATGGAGCACTCATCAAAGAAAGAAAAACGCGTAGCGTTGTTTGGTGCCGCGCCAGATACATCAAACATGGGTGTTACAGCACTGTATATGAGTACTATTACCGGGTTAAGTAAGTACATTGATAATTTAGAATTTGTAGTCTTTGATAATGGGCTTGGTCTGCGTGAAGATGTAATAAATATAAATAATGATAAAACAGTAAAAATTATACGATATGGTGCCAGAAGTGGTTTACGATATTATCGTCCCGAAAATACATTAACGATGTTGGTAATGTCTAATTTAGGAAAATTAGGTGCAATATTAAATACAGGCGTTAAACTTATTGACTCATGCGATGTGGTTCTGGATGTGTCTGGTGGCGATAGTTTTAGTGATATCTATGGCATGGTACGTTTTAATAGTATAAACAGGCCAAAACAAATAACTATAAATAGAAAAAAACCACTTTTTTTACTCCCACAAACTTATGGGCCATACAAAAAGTTAAGCGTGCGACAACAAGCCGGACAAAGTGTAAAAAATGCCAGCATTGCATGGGCAAGGGATAAAGACAGTTACAAAATTTTACAAGATTTATTAGGGAGTGATTTCTCAAGTAAACGACATCAATGTGGCGTTGATATGGCCTTTGGTTTGCCAACAATAAATGCAGAGAAAAAAGTTTCGAAATTATTAAAGGATTGGTTAAACAAGTCTTCATCATCAGAAGATATATTAGTTGGAATAAATGTAAGCGGCCTTATATATAATGATCCTAAAAAAACAAAAAAAACCTATGGATTTAAAGCCGATTATAAAAAACTTGTCAATGACTTTATTTCCTGGATTTTAAACAACACGAAAGCAAAAGTTGTTCTTGTTTCACATGTTATGACAAAACCTGGACATTATGAGTCTGATTTTGAAGCTTGTGAGGAAGTCGCGGCAACAGTCGATGAAAAATTTTCAAGCAGAATAATTGTTTCACCGCAAACATTAAATGAGTCTGAAGTGAAGTGGTTAATTTCAAAGTTAAACTGGTTCTGTGGTACACGTATGCACTCTACTATAGCAGGCCTTTCGAGTTGTGTGCCAACATCGGCAATTTCATATAGCGATAAAACAAAAGGCGTATTCGATACCTGTGAACAAGGCAAGCATGTAATTGATCCAAGAATAAATGATACAGATGAAGCCGTTCAGTTGTTGATTAATTCATATAAAGTAATGAATGAAACAAAAAGATCCATGTCACCACATATACAAAAAGTTATTAATAGTGCTGATAAAATGATGCAAGAAATTGCAAATAAGATATAAATTATATTGGATGCTAAATATAAATGACTAGACGGAAATTTTTAAAGAGCGGAGGTATATTAACATTAGGTAATGGTGTTTCTGCTCTTTCATCCTTTCTGAGAAATATCATAATTGCTCGCTTAATCAGCGTTGAAGATTTTGGGATAGCTGCGCTTTTCGCGCTAACAATGTCAGCTGTTGAAATGGCAGGTGATTTATCTGTAGATAAAATTATCATTCAGGATAAGAATGGAGATGATGAACGATTTCAGTCATCAGGGCATGCTTTTATAGTTATACGGGGTTTTATTAGTGGCCTGATTCTTTTTTTATCTGCAAAATATGTTGCAGCTTTTTTTAACGTGCCTGAAACAACGTGGGCCTTTCAGGTGCTGGCATTAATTTCAGTTATTAAAGGCTTCCTGCACCTTGATTTTGCACGGTTTCAGCGAGAGATGAATTTTCTCCCCATCGTTATTATCGAAACATTACCCCAGATAATAATCCTTTTACTTTCAATTCCGCTTACTCTTTGGCTTAATAGTTATGCTGCAGTTGTTTGGCTTTTGCTCATTAATGCTGTTTTATATGTCGCATTATCGCATATTTATTCTAAAAGAAAATATTCAATTCGCTGGAACAAAAGTGATATAACGCGAATGTATAAGTTTGGCTGGCCATTAATAATAAATGGAATATTAATGCTCATAATCTTACAAGGTGACAAAGCAATTGTAGGGCGTTCATATTCTATGGAAGTACTAGGCTGGTACAGCGCAGCTTTTATCTTAACGTTATCACCAGCATTAATTATCGCAAAAATATTAACTTCAATGATGTTGCCATGGCTTTCAAATTCTAAAGATGATACTCAGTTATTTACCGACAGGAGTATGCTCGCTATAAATTATTGTTTGATGTCAGGATTAATTTTGAGCCTTTTTTATTCTTTATTTGGTTCAGAGTTAATTATATTTTTATTTGGTGTTGATTATGCTGATGGTGGAAAGATAGTTGCACTACTCGCTTTTATGCAGTTTATTCGCATAGCAAAATCTGGACCAATATTGATTGCAATGTCTGCTGGGGATACAAAAAACCCGATGTTGTCTAATATTGCTAGAGGTGTTGCTTTTATATTAGCAGCACTGTTTGCATGGTATGGTACTGATGTTGTATCAATAGTAATTATTGGTTTGTTAGGTGAATTGGCTGCATTTTTTATATCAATGAGTTTATTATTGAAGTATGTGAATCATAGATTAATTAAGAGCTATAAACCTGCTGTTGTTTGTTTTATTTCTGCACTAACTTTATTGCAGCTTGAAAATGTAACTTTTATAAATAATAACTATGTATTGGGAAAAGTGATTATGGTTATGATATCAATATTTTTCTTATTTGTGTCATTGCAGTTTATGCCAAAATTAAAATCAATTCTAAAATATAATTTGTGAGTATCTTCGTGGTGGCACTATTAAGTTTTATGTTTGTGAACCAGAACATAAAAAACTAAGTGAAGTATGTGGAAAAGAAATCGTAATTTAAAATTGTTTTATTATGTAAAGAGTTTCTAATAATATTATGGGAAAAATAAAAACAATTATCGATGTTGTTGAAAATCAATTGTGTACCGGATGTGGTGCATGTGCATTTATTGAAGCTGATGTTTTCTATATGGCTGATACTTTTGAATATGGAAAAAGGCCTTTTATTTATTCGGGCAAGGTTGAAAATGGAGATGCTTTTTCAATATGTCCTGGTATTTCACTTTCACATAACTTTAATCTTGAAAAATATGATGGTATTGATGAGGAGCTTCTTCCTGGGTGGGGACCTGTTCTCGGTGTATGGGAGGGTTATGCAGCTGACGATAAAATACGGTTTTCAGGTTCAAGTGGAGGAGCAGCAAGTGCATTAAGCCTTTATGCTTTAGAAAATAGAAATGTAGATGGTGTATTGCATACTGGTGCTAGTGATGATTTACCATATATAAATAAAACAGTTATAAGTAGTAACCGTGAAGAATTATTAAAACATACTGGCTCAAGGTATTCACCATCTAGTCCATGTGAAGATTTAGCTAAGTTAGAGAAAATAAGTGGTCAATCAGTTTTTATTGGAAAACCATGCGACGTTGCAGCGATAAGTAAAATCAAAAGAATAAGAAAATCGCTGGATGAAAAATTGGATTTTACGATTGCTTTTTTTTGTGCTGGCGTTCCCTCACTTCAAGGTAATATAGATTTTCTTAAGAAAAAAGGTATTGTTGATATTAGTTGTTTAACTAAATTAAGGTATAGAGGCAACGGATGGCCTGGTAATTGGGTAGCAAGATATCAGGATGAAAATGCTGAGCTTTGTGAAATACAGACGAGTTATGTAAAATCATGGGGTTTTTTACAGCAATACAGAGCGTGGCGATGTTATATCTGCCCTGATCATACTGGGGAATTTGCAGATATTGCAGTAGGTGACCCATGGTATAGGAAGGTTGAGAAAGGTGAGTATGGAAAATCATTGATAATAGCGAGAACAAAAAAAGGTTTGGATGTTATTACAAAAGCGGCTAAAGATGGATATCTTATTTTAGAATCGAAAAACTCAGAGTTACTACCATTATCTCAACCTAATTTATTAGCTGCCAGAGGTTCTCTATGGGGGAGAATTAATGTTTTAAGATTATTTGGTGCTGCGGTACCAAATTATAATGGTTTTAAGTTATTTGTTTTTTGGGTAAAAAATCTTTCATTTAAAGAAAAAGCACAGTCAATATTTGGGACAGTAAAACGTATATTTAAGAAAAAATTATTGGCTCGAATTAAAGTTGAAAAATATGACATTAAAACTTAATAAAGAATAATCCATTATAATGTTACCAGGTAGATAAAAATAATTAGTGGCTTTAGCTTATATATTAAGATTGATATATGAGATTTATATTTCCTAACAGGAAATTATTGTATTTGTTACTTTAATTATTCTTGGTTATTAGCAGATGAGGGTAATTAAAGTTTTTAATTGTTTTGATTAATGTAGGGAACATAAAGTAATAAATATGAATACAATTATTCATTCAGGGCAGACGATAGTACATCCCTTTGGCTTGGCAATATTATTACTAACGATAGTTGTTGTTTTGTTTGCTAAAAGGGATAAAGTAATACTTGCTGTGTTATTTATGCTCGTTTCTATACCTAGCGCTCAACGTATATTAATTATGTCTCTTGATTTTAGTTTTATTAGAATCTTGCTGCTATTTGTTTTATTAAGAATATTATCCCGTAAAGAAAATAAACACGTTCTATTTGGTAAACCGGATAAAATACTTTTTATCTGGATGGTTTGGTCAATATTTGCATACGGTATGTTATATGGAGAAATAAGTGCTTTTATTAGCCGAACTGGCTACATGATAGATGCTGTTGGTGCTTATATTGTTGGACGCACATATATTCGCTCATGGGAAGATCTTCATAAGGTTATAATTTTTCTTTCGTATGCATCAGTTTTAGTTGCTGTATTTTTTATAATTGAACGTATGACGGGTAAAAATATGTTTTCTATTTTTGGTGGCGTACCAGAATATACTATGATTCGGAATGACCGACTTCGCTGCCAAGGGCCATTTTCACACCCAATAATGGCGGGATTGTTTTGGGCAACATTTTTACCCTGGATAGGAGCCGCTTGGTTTAGTCACAGTATAAATCGTAAACTATTAATAATTGCTACAATTTCTATGCTATTAATTGTAGGGAATTCTGCTTCAAGCACACCAGTAATGGCAATATTAATAGGTGGTTTTGGCCTATATATGTATCGTGCAAAACGGATTCTCCCATTATATCGATGGGGAATCATATTTTTACTTTTCTCTTTACATCTTGTAATGGAAAAACCCGTATGGCACCTGATTGCACGAATTGATTTAGCTGGTGGATCAACCGGTTGGCATCGTTATTATTTGATTGAAAAATCTATTGATTATTTTAATGAATGGTGGCTTGTAGGAACAGTATCTACAGCACACTGGGGACATGGGTTATTTGATGTAACAAATCAATATATTCTTGAAGGTGTGAGAAGTGGATTTTTAGGGATGCTCCTTTTTGTTTTTTTTCTATTATCTGTTTTTAAAAAAACAGGTTTAGCTATTAAGTCTACAACTTCGGCTAAAGAAACATGGTTATTGTGGGGGGGGGGAGTTGCATTATTTGTACATTCTATTAGCTTTATTTCAGTTTCATATTTTGGACAAATAGTAAGTTATTTTTATATGTTTATTGGGATATTGGTTTCTCTTTCAGATCATGTATTACAACGAAAACGAGATACATATAAAAATGATTATGGAAGTAAGATAGTATAATGGATAACAATAAATATAATAATTCATTGGTTGATATGAAAATACCGCTTTCTATTATAGTAATAAGTTTTAATACATGTGAAATGACATTAGAGTGTTTGCGTTCTATTTTTAAAGAAACTTCATCAATAAATTTTGAAGTGATTGTATTGGATAATGCTTCATCAGATGGTTCATCCGTTGCAATTAATAATGAGTTTGGTGACAAAATACGGCTTATAAGTTCATCTGAAAATCTTGGTTTTGCAGAAGGTAACAACAATGCAATTAAATATGCTAAAGGTGATAAATTACTTTTATTAAATCCAGATACAATTGTTCTTAATGAAGCTATAAATACTTTATTTGAATTTTCACAAGATGAACCTGATTCTGGTATTTGGGGAGGGAAAACAGTATTTGCGAATGGAACACTAAATCCTGCTTCTTGTTGGTCTGAGCAAAATTTATGGAGTTTGTTAAGTCAAGTTTTAGGGTTTACTTCATTATTTCGTCGTTCTACTTTATTTAACCCTGAAGGCATTGGTGGATGGAATAGAGAAGGTGTAAGGCAAGTTGATATCGTTTCAGGTTGCTTCTTTTTAATAAAGCATAGTCTTTGGGATAAGCTGGGAGGCTTTCGTGATTTGTTTTTCATGTATGGCGAAGAAGCTGATTTATGTTTACGGGCGAGGGAATATGGTGCTAAACCAATAGTAACTTCTGAGGCAACAATTGTTCATTATGGGGGTGCATCTGAAAAAGTTAGGGTTGATATGATGGTGCGTCTTTTAAAAGCAAAATACCTTCTTATACTACTTCATTTCCCTAAATATACTAAATGGCTAGGTTCCCGGTTACTTTTTTTATGGCCAGCTAGCCGTTATATAGCCCACACAATATTGTCAATCTTTGGTCATAAAGCATCATCTGAATCGAAAAAAGTTTGGGGAGATGTTTTTAACCGTAGTAATGAATGGGTTACAACAATTAATGAATTAAAAAAATAGGATTCTATGGATGAAAATCAATCATTATTTCATTAAGTATTTGTTTTTTATTACCACACTTCTAATAGTGTTGTTACCAATGATTGTTTATGCTGATATATCAAAATGCTCTAGTGTTAAATATTCTTCACCTTCGAGTGATAAAAATAATATTATTTTTACATTTGACAAATATTATCAATGTGGTCAATTTGCAAATGGAGATTGGTGGGTAACCGTCGATTCTTCCCAACAAGTAATAATTAAATCAATTAGTCCAAATTCTAAAAATATGATGAATGGAGTAGAAAAAAATCCATCATCAAAATATAAACAAGGTTTTGATTATCGTCTTAGTGGATATGACTCTTCTTTAAACCTTCGCTTTCCAATGCCAGTAAGCGGAGAGACATCAATTGTTAAAGTGGTTAGTATCTCCTCTAATAAATCTAAATGCAGGCCTTGTTTACAATTTGCTGCAGTTCTTTCAATTGTAAAATCACCCATTGATAATTCTAAAAATGTATTACGACCAGGATATTTTGGAAGTAAGAAAACCTATTATTCATTTAGTGATGATATGGTGAAAAAACTACCAAAGTATCCGAGAAAATTTATTATTAATGCAAAAAAATGGACATTTGATCGCGTTTCAAAAAGGTATGCAGGTGTTCAATTAGATCATTTAGAAGGCTGGGTTAGTCGTTTCATGCATCCGGCAGATAATATGCCTGATTATGGTGCGAGTATTGCCACTGATAATGCGGTATCTATTCTTAGACTGTTACTTGACGATTTCGATTTTACAAAAAAGGAACATAAATTAGCATTGATTGGTTATTTACAAATGGCAGTTGACCTTCAAGCTATGGCGGCAAATGGAGTAACATGGCCCGCAAATGGTGGGCATGGTAATGGGCGAAAATTACCTATATTGTTTGCAGGTTATATGCTGAATGAATCAATATTTTATGAATCTATGGCGCAGTCTTCCTTTTCAGAAGATAATCAAATTTACAAAAGTAAGCAAAATGGTAGAGCATTATTCGGCGTTAAATGCACTGCATCAGAATATTGGAAGAAAATTCTAACGAAGAATGGAAAAAAAGACTGCCGTGATCCTTATGAATTTATTGATGGTGGTCATGATATAGGTGGAGCCTATCAATATTGCTGTACCGCTAAGCCATGGAAATATACTGCGCTAGTTGTATCACTTCTTGGGCTTAAACAAAAATGGAATAATGATGCGTTTTTTGACTATGTCGAAAGGTGGGTTAAACATGGGGCTTGGACTAAACCAGATTCATGTGCAAAATACAATGGTATCCCTGAGGATATGAATATTAAATTTGGCGGGAATAATAGCTGTATATTAGGTGGTGGTCGTTTTATAGAACTTCATGGTAAAGGTAAGGATGGTGGCTATTATGATAGTAAGTTTGGCGACAAAATGTGGTTGTATTACAAAAAATAACTTATATGTAGCACACTAGATTAATTTAAAAATGTCGATCAAAAATAAATATGTAGTCATTACACCTGCCTATAATGAAGAAAAATATATTCAGCAAGTAATAGAGTCGGTTATATCTCAGTCTAAAATTCCACTACAATGGGTTATTGTGGATGATGGTTCTACAGATAACACTAAAAAAATCATACAAAATTTTTTAGATGACAATGAATGGATATCATATATTCGAAGAGAAAAAACACCAGGACATACATATTATAGTAGTAATGTGTATGCGATTTTGGATGGAATTAAACAACTTAAAAATATTGAATATGACTATATTGCAATTTTAGATGCCGATATTATTCTCTGTGAAAATTATTATGAAAAAGTATTAGAGAAGTTTGAATTGTATCCTGAATTAGGTGTTGCAACAGGTACTTACTTTGAAGTGCTTGATGGAAAAAAAGTTGAGGCAAAGATTGATAGAATGTCTACACCAAAAGCTATTCAAGTGTTTAAACGAAAGAGTTATGAAAAAATTGGTGGCTACCTTCCATTGAAACATGGCGGAGAAGATAGTTGCGCAGAAGTTATGGTTAGAATGGCGGGTTGGCAAAGCTGGTCATTTGATGAAATACAAGTAGAGCATTTAAGGCCTGTTGGAACCAGAAACTCGTCAGCTTTGTTAATGGCAAGATTCAAATTGGGTTACACAGATTTTAATATGGGTACCCATCCAGCATTTATGCTTTTTAAAAGTATAAAAAGATGTTTAACAGAACAACCCTATTTTAGTTCAGGTGTGGCGAGGTTGTTAGGCTTTATTTATGGTTATGTAAAGCAGGAAAAAAAGCAAGTACCTGTTGAAATGATAGTCTATCTTCGAAAAGAACAGTTAAACAGGTTAAAAAGAGTTATAGGAATGGGTAAAAAATTATGGAGACCATTATAAAGTCATGTGTGGTATAGCTGGAATAATTAACTATAGTGGCGCGCCTGTTGAAAAATCACTGATAAGTGAAATGCTTAATACAATATTACATAGGGGGCCAGATGGGCAAGGTGTTACTACACTTGGTGGTATGGCCTTTGGACATGTTCGATTAAGTATAATTGACCTTGAAGGAAGCCCTCAGCCACTATCAAATGAAGACGGAACTATCTGGGTAACGTTTAATGGTGAAATTTATAATTACAAGGAATTACGTGAAAAATTAATTCTAAAAGGTCATCAATTCAAAACAAATGGAGATACTGAAACACTTGTTCACTTATATGAGGAATATGGTGAAGGTATGCTTCAATATTTGCAAGGGATGTTTGCTTTTGCAATATGGGACGAAAATAAAAAAACTACTCTTATTGCACGTGATAGATTGGGTATTAAACCACTATATTATTTTTATGATAACAAAAATTTTGTATTTGCGTCAGAGTGTAAGGCAATTTTAAAAAGTGGAAAAGTAACACAACAACTAGACTTGGTCGGGTTAAATGATTATTTAACTTTTCGCTCGACACCTGCACCGCATACATTATTTGAGGGAATATCAAAGTTATCTCCAGGCCATTATATTACGATTAAAAATAATAAAGTTGAGGACCATCAGTATTGGGATATTCCTTTACAGAATACATCTAGTAATAACTTTTCTGTTGAAGAGGTCACTTCAAATATAGAAGACTTATTAAAACTATCAATAAAAAGAAGAATGATTAGTGATGTACCTGTGGGTTGCTTTTTGAGTGGTGGTATTGATTCAAGTTTAATAGTTGCAATGATGTCAGGGCAAAGTAACTTTCCAGTTAATACCTACTCTGTAGGCTTTAATAATTTTAAATCGTCTGAAACAGGTTTTGCAAGAATAGTAGCTGATCATTGTAATACCGAGCACCATGAGCTTATTCTTGAAGAAGATTGTTTTTCTGAACACCTGGAATCATTAACATGGATTCGCGATGCACCATTGAGTGAACCGGCAGATGTTCCATTATATTTGTTATCTAAAATGGCTAGCAACGAGGTTAAAGTTATATTATCCGGTGAAGGTTCTGATGAGCTGTTCGGTGGATATCCAAAATATGCTTACGACAAATTAAGTCAAGTAACCAAATATATACCTTCTTCTTTACTATCAAACACAGCTGATTTTTTATCGGCTAAATATCGAAGACACGAAATTGCATTGAGAGCCTTATCATATAGTGAAGATTCAATGCGGTGGGCGAATTGGTTTGCTCCTTTCTCAGTAGCAGAGAAAGCTCTATTATTAAAAGATAATTCTCCTTGGGATAACCCCTATCAAAAATATTCGCGCATGGATAGTGGGGCTTCATCGCTATCAAGAATGTTATATGGCGATTGTAAAATTTGGTTGCCTGACAATTTATTAGATAGGGGTGATCGAATGACTATGGCGGCTTCTATTGAAGGGCGAGTCCCTTTTTTAGATTATGAGTTAGTGGAGTATGCATTTTCTGTTTCAGATAAATTTAAAATAAGTGGTAGACAAAGAAAAAAAGTAATAAAAGACATCGCTAGAAAATATTTACCTAATGAGATAATAGATAGACCAAAAATCGGTTTTGCTGTTCCCTTAGATAGTTGGTTTAAAGGAAAACTCAAGGATATGAGTTATGATATTATTTTCCAAAAAAATGGAATTTCCGATTTGTATTTTAATAATGATGTTGTTCGAGCTATTTTAGATGATCATATGAAAAATAAAAAAAATAATGCGATAAAAATATGGACCTTGTTAGGTATTTCAATCTGGTATAATAGGTTTTTTAATCAGACTATTTAAGTGGTTGGGATGTATGGAATGGTGAAAAAAGTTTTACTTGTGGCTTCACACGGTGGTCATTGGGTTCAATTAAGAAAAATATCATCTGCCTTTGATGGCATGGATGTGCACTATATGACGACTACGAAGGGTATTAATGATGAACTGTCTGGTGCGCCTTTATATGTTATTCCTGATGCACATTTAGATGAGAAACTGCGTCTTATTTTCCTTTCATTAAAAATATTTTTTATTATGGTCCGTTTGCGCCCAGATATTGTTATGTCGACAGGTGCTGCTCCTGGTTTTTTTGCCTTGCTATTTGGAAAATTGGTCGGTGCAAAGACAATTTGGCTCGATAGCGTAGCCAATGTTGAGAAATTATCTGTATCTGGTAATAAAGTTAAACGTTTTGCAGATCTATGGTTAACACAATGGGAACATTTAGCGAAACCTGAAGGGCCATATTATAAAGGCAGTGTATTGTGATTTTTGTAACGGTAGGTTCTCAGCTTCCGTTTGATCGTCTTGTGAAGGCTATGGATGTGTGGGCAGGGTTAAATAAGGAGATAAAAGTCGTTGTGCAAACGGGCGAAACTGATTTTATTGCAAAACACTGTCATATTAAAAATTATATAGAACCTGTTGAATGGGAGAAATTATTACAGGAGGCTGAACTGGTTATTGCACATGCGGGAATGGGTACAATCCTCAAATGTATAGATAACCACAAACCTTTAGTAATTTTACCTAGAAAATGGAAGTTAGGTGAAATTCGCAATGATCACCAGTTGGCAACAGTTAAATATTTTGAAAATATCTCAGGTATTTGCATAGCAAATGATACTGAAAAATTATTTAAAGCTATTAAAAACATTCAAAGTAATGAGCATACTATTGTAAATTCAAATTCAAATTCAAATTCAAATTCAAAAAACTTAGAAAAATTAATAAATGAATTAAGGGTGTTTTCTGATTAATAATAGTTTGAAAGTCTAGTCATTCGTGATAAAAAATAATGGGTGAGAAAACTTATTGTCAATATTTTATTTCATGTTGCCCTTTTTTAATTATTACAGATTGTTCAGCATGCAAAATAATTTTTTAATATCTCTTTTGTTAATATTCTATATGTTTTGTAACACTTTGTAACTTTTAATAAAATGAAACTACATTTCGTATTTGAACTGTGACACATTTCGTATTTGAACTGTGACACATTTCGTATTTGAACCGTGTCACATTGTTTTGCCTAAATTTGCACTACCTCACACTATTAAATATTTTTTACGAACTGATTCACACTCTTAATTTTTTTAAATCAAAGCAAATTATTTTTAGCCGATAATTATCTTAGAACTTGTTAAAGATAAAGGTGTAAATAATGATTGTTTTCTTTGGTAGTAACATAAATATACGTTTCACTCGCTTAATTACTATTGTGTTGATAGTTTTATTTTTAAATGGCTGTGGTGGTGGTGGTAGTAGTAGTAGTGGTGTTGGTGGTAGCACTATTGTTGTTGGCGGTGGTAGCACTATTGATGTTGGTAATAGTTTGTCTGTAAATGCAATTAGTGATGGCAATATTTCATGGGACTTTTCTTCCCCTGTCCAATCTGGAAAATTTGCTAATGGTGATCATTGGGTTGTTGGACCCGTTACAATAACTTCAATTACACCAAGTTATAATGGTAACAATCATGGTTTTGAAGTGAATCCGGTTAGTACAAATTTACAAGGATTCGATACTCGAATTGGTTCGTTTACTCCTTCACTAGTTCCTTCTTTACCTTACGATGCTGTGCCAGGAGAATCAATTATAAAAGTTGTTTCTGTCACACCATCTAATACGGGATGTCGACCTTGTATTCAAAGTGCTTCAATATTGACAATATTATCAGCACCGCCGGTAAATAATGGTGCTACCATTTTTAGACCTCCATATTTTGGTACGAATAAACCATTATATTCTGTTGAGGATTTAAATTTTTCTCTCTTACCGAATTATGCTCCGACTGCGAATGCTACAAGTTTTGTTCAGGTAGCGAATCAATATAGCCAGCCTCAATTAGATCATAAAGTTGGATGGTCTGCTCGATTTATGCACCCTGCTGATTCAATGCCAGATTATGGTGCTGATATTGCGGGAAGAAATACTGAAGCATCGTTGGCATTAATGTTACAAGGCAATGTGCAGGGTAAAGCGCAAGCAGTTATAAATTATGTTAATTATGGAATTGATATATATCATCAGATGAAGGCAGGTGTTACTTGGCCGGCGAATGGAGGTCATGGTGAAGGCCGAAAACTACCTGCGATTATGGCTGCAGTCTTACTTGAAAATAATACCATGATAAATGATCTAACAAATGTTGATCCAGCAACCTTTGGAGAAACAAGTGGAGTATATTTTTCAGCTATGGCTGAGAATGGAAATGGTAAGGTACTTTGGGGACAAAGGACAGCACAAACTACGGCTGCTTCGGAGAGAAGTTACTGGGAAATGCTTGTTTTAGATAATGGAGCACGAAATTATAAAGATCCTTATCAACAAATTGATGGTGGCCGTTTAAATCTTTCGAGTAGTTATCAATATTGTTGTACTAGTATGGTTTGGGTAAATATCGTTACAGCATTGGAACTTATGCCGTCACTTAGAGCTGTGTTTAATTTTCCAAATTTGAAATCATATACAGATCGATGGATGACTGCTGGTTTTTATACTCAACCGGATAGTTGCGCTCCACCATCAAATGCAGCAAATTTTAATGCTGATTATGGGGTTGTTTTTGGACCTGATGGTTCTGGCGGCTGCATTCAAGATCTTGATTTATCAGATGGGATAGGAAGATATCCACAGTCAAATGGCACAGGTGCTGGTACAGGTAGTTATGGAAGTACTTTTGCGGCAGAAATGAGGGCGGCATATATTCCATAGGAAAGTATAAAATTTTTATATCACCACGATGGAATTCATTGTGGTGATTTTTCATTTAACTTTCTGTTTTTAAAATAAATAATTAAAGACGCTGTTGTAATTCAATAGCGTCTTTTCAAGGTATATGTTCTTCTTTTTCATATGGCCCTGAGTATTCATTAAAATTAACTTCTATCTCTTCCATAGATTTTTCCCACCATTTTTCTTCAAGTAGTTTTTCAATTGTTCCCTTTGAAAATCGATAGCGCACTACCCGTGAAGGATTTCCAACTACAACAGCATATGGAGGAACATCTTTATTTACTACTGCACCTGCAGCAATAACGGCACCGTCACTGATTTCCTTGACATGGGGCATGATTATTGCGTTATGGCCAATCCAAACATCGTTACCTATTTTTAATGGAATGTATTCAATTTTATCTTTTTTGGTGAATTTTAAACTTGGATTGAAAAAAAATGCATGAGTCGATTTATAATCCATTGGGTGGTTTCTGTTTAATGCATAAGCAGTACGTGCAATTGAACAATATCTTCCAATTGTAGTATGCCTGTCGAAATGAAATTCATTAAAGCATCCACCATCAGAGTACATCCCAATATCAACTCCTCTGTATTCTTTAAAAATTTTTCTTAATGTTTTTGAGTAACATCCTCCACCTTCAATTTTATATATGATTTTTATTATTAAACTTTTTATTTTGCTATTGTTAATCCCGTATAGTTTAAAAAGTAAATTGCTCATCATTACCTCTATTGCCTATTATATTTGTGTCTATTAACTTAATTCGCGGATTTAACTCACTAGTGCAACTGGTGGTTTGATTCCTAAAAACACTTGGTTGTGTGTTTTGTATCCTTGGTATTTTCTGGGTTTGTTGTTTAACTTCTACATAATGATCAATATGTCTTTCTGATTCAAGTCATTGAAGTTTTTTTCTTTGGCAAATACTGGCGAATTAGCATGTTCATATTTTCATTCAGTTCCAAAATAATAGAAATTATAGGGGGCAGACACTGAGGGATCCCCACAAAATCACGCATAACATTGCGCTTTAAATTATCCTTGGAGCACAGCATTATCTGTACCGCGAATAAGAGCATAGATTTATGCAACTCTTTCTTTAAACTTAAACGGCGATACATAGCCTAAGTGTGAATGCCTGTGTTTATGATTATGGTGAAACAAGCTTGATATTAATAAGAGAAATACTGGTGACTCATTGGGTTCAGGATAATTTATAGTAACTGATTTATATTCTATTTTTCTTGATGTCTCAAATTATAATGATTAACTTCGATAAGGTAGCCCGGCGATTGATATGGGTACAGATGTTAATATTTTAGTGGATATTGCTCAACTGGACTGAAGAACTCAATAACCTAGCTGTAAAATCTATTAATAATGACTCATTCGGGTAGTTCAATTCTTGAACTAATCTATGCATTATTATAGAGCTATTTTTTAGTCTGCAGGGCAAAGGATTAAGAACGTGAAAATGGAGAATCACCAATTCAAAATTGTTTCATTAAGCCGTGTATGTTTAATTTTAGGTTTAATTAGCTTATTAGGGGCCTGCTCGGACGAGGAATCAAGTAACACAAAAGTGGCAGCTGTCAGCGGTCTTGCAAGTCGTCCATCCAACATAACGGAATGTATTGCGCCACCCACTCCTCCCTCCCTCCCAGTGGCTTCGAGTATTGTATTGGAAGCACCTTTTCCTAACCTGCCAACTCTGAATAAGCCTCTTGCCATGTACATGGCACCGGCGGATAGCAGCTTCTGGTATGTGGTGCAACAGGCAGGACAAGTCATCAAGTTTGCCAACGATGCGGCAGTAAACTCAGTATCAACTTTTATCGATATAAATGATGGTCGACTTGCTTCTGGCGGAGAAACAGGACTATTGGGCATGGCCTTTCATCCTGATTTTGCCATCAATGGTTTTGTTTATCTCTCCTACACGAATGATAGTGCAGGGCTTGTTTCACGTATTTCTCGTTTTACACTGGTAGGTCAGGTTCTTGATCCCGCATCTGAACAAATTATACTTACAGTATCTCAACCCTACAGTAATCATAATGGTGGGCAGATAGCTTTTGGTCCGGATGGCTATCTTTATATTGGATTCGGTGATGGTGGCTCAGGGGGTGATCCAGATGGGAATAGTCAGAATACGAATACTTTATTGGGTGCCATATTGCGCATTGATGTGGGAGATGGCTCATCTGGCAGTTATACAATCCCGGCTGATAACCCCTTCGTTAGTGGCGGTGGTTTACCTGAGATATTTGCTTATGGTTTACGTAATCCCTGGCGCTGGAGCTTTGATAGTGCCACAAATAAACTCTGGGCTGGCGATGTCGGTCAGGGTGATTTTGAAGAAATAGACATTATTACCAAGGGTAATAATTATGGCTGGAACACTATGGAAGGTACGCACTGCTTTAATGATATCACTGAAAGTTGTGATCAAAGTGGGCTAACTTTACCAGTAGCAGAATATGACCACAGCCAGGGTTTTTCAGTGACGGGCGGTTATGTCTATCACGGTTCGAATATTGTTTTTTTACAAGGGCACTATCTTTATGCAGATTACGTTACTGGCAGAATATGGGGTTTGGAAGAGACAGGGGTAGGCCAATTCACATCAACTGAGCTTCTGGATACCACTCTAAGCATTGCTTCTTTTGCTGAAGACCATGCGGGTGAACTTTATATTGTCAATATGGGTGGAAGCATTCATAAAATTGCAGAAGACCCTAGTGGTCAGGCAGGGCAGATCCCCACATTACTGTCCGGTTGGGGATGTTTTCAGGCAGGTGATACCAAAACATTTTCCAATAGTGTTATTCCATATGATATCAATGCTTTATTATGGTCCGACTCTGCAAATAAAGGTCGATTCATGGCAATTCCTGATGGCACTACGATCGATGTAGATAGCCAAGGTCGTTTCGATTTTCCTGTAGGCAGCGTGGTGGGTAAACATTTTTACCTAAGTGGCGGTCAGTTAATTGAGACCCGTTTGCTACTACACCATGAACAACCTGCTGGGTGGAAAGGCTATAGTTATGAATGGAACGGTGCACAAACAGATGCAACATTGCTTACTAATTTTAAATATAAAGACTTTAGTGGCCAAATTTGGCACTATCCGAGCAGTGCTGAGTGCGATGCTTGTCACACAGCAATTGCAGGCTTTACCTTGGGACCAGAGATAGGACAATTAAATAGATCCTTTGTTTATCCCGCTATTACAGCGAACCAGTTGATTACCTTGGAAAGTATCGGTGTGTTGACAAATTCATTAAGTGATACAGAAAAGTCCACTACCTTTTATGCTATTGATGATATGGCCTATTCAGTAGAACTGCGTGCACGAAGCTATCTCCATTCTAACTGTTCTGGTTGTCACCAGCTCGGTGGTCCAGGTGGTGGAAATATGGATCTACGCATGGCAACTTCTTTAGCAGATACAAGAATTTGTAATGAGGCACCTTTGGGGGATACTTTAGGTTTATCCACCCCTGTCATATTGGCTCCAGAGGATCCAGATTCATCTGTACTCGTGTTACGCATGGAAGACCTCGGACAATACCGTATGCCACCGTTAGGTACTGCTGAGGTAGATACTCAGGCCATGAGCGTAATTAGAAGCTGGATAAACGGCTTGTCTACATGTCCATGATCGATACATTATTTGTAGTACTAAAGAGTGTAATTTGTAGATAATTACCCATTCGGGTAGTTCGATTCTAACCTTGCTCCATGTATTATTACTCTATATTGTAGGGGATTGCTCATTGTCTCAGTTTTGTTGATTAATCAATTATTTAAGTGGATATTTTAGGGTTATGTGTGGGATTGCAGGAATTTATGATTTCCAGAATGGACGGGATATAGATCAGAAATGTTTGCAAGGCATGATTCAGCAATTACATCATCGTGGCCCGGATGGCAGGGGGCTCAAGCTATTTGACCATGTTGGTTTGGGGCATGCGCGTTTAAGTATCATCGATTTAACCACTGGCGATCAGCCGATCCATAATGAAGATCAGTCTGTCTGGACGGTATTTAATGGTGAAATTTTCAACTTTATTGAACTCAGAGAATCTCTAGAGAAGAAGGGACATAAATTCTCTACCCAATCCGATACAGAAGTCATTGTTCATTTGTATGAAGAGTATGGAGACGATTTCGTAAATCACTTAAATGGCCAGTTTGCTATCGCGTTATATGACAGCAATAAAGATCGTTTACTGTTAATACGAGATCGTATTGGCATCGTCCCGCTTTTTTATACTGAATATGATTCAAAAATTTTATTTGCCTCAGAAGTAAAGTCATTACTGGCTGCGACTAAAACTCCGCCAGAACTTAATTATAATGCACTGGATCAAATCTTTAGTTTCTGGGCACCGGTTAGTCCAGAGACGATGTTCAAGAATGTTTTTGAAGTATCACCGGGACAAATGTTAATCATTGAAAATGGAAAAGTAAGTAAAACGCGTTATTGGGACTGGGAATTTCCACAAGATGGAAGTTATCTTACGGGAAGTGATGATGAATTAGCTAATGAGCTTAAAGAATTGCTCATTGATGCCACAAGAATTCGCCTTCGTTCGGATGTCCCAGTAGGCGCTTATCTCTCAGGTGGACTTGATTCCTCAACCATTGTTTCGTTGATACATAATTATACCAAGAATCCATTAAGAACTTTTTCAATTGGTTTTGATGAAGGTGATTTCGATGAAACAAACCATCAAAATACATTAATTAAAAAATTTGATACAAAACATAGTTATTTGAAATGTGCGAATTCAGATATTTCAGATGAATTTGTTGATACCATCTGGCATACCGAATCACCTATACTTAGAACAGCTCCTGTACCGATGAAGAAATTGTCAGGGCTGGTAAAAGAAAATAATTATAAAGTTGTTTTAACTGGTGAGGGTGCAGATGAAATCTTGGGTGGCTATGATATTTTCAAAGAAGCAAAAATTCGACAGTTTTGGGCTAAAAATCCGGACTCCAAATTTAGACCAGCTTTGTTAAAACGGTTATACCCTTATCTTGATATGTCACAAGGTGCTTATTTAAAAGCCTTCTTTGGTCAGGGGCTTGATAAACCAAAACATTTTAGTTTTTCTCATTTGACCCGATGGGCTTCGACTGCAAAGTGTAAAGAGTTTTTCTCAGAAAAAACGAAACAAAAAATAACAACGAATGCTTTTGATGAAATGGAGAAAACATTACCAAAAGCATTTGCTTCATGGCATTACTTTAATCAGGCGCAATATATTGAAGCGAAGTCACTGATGGGCGGTTACTTACTCTGTTCACAGGGTGATCGAATGTTGATGACCAACTCAGTTGAGGGTCGTTTTCCGTTTCTTGATCATCGTTTGATTGAGTTTGCCAACAAGCTGCATCCAAAAACAAAAATGCGTGGATTGAATGAAAAGTTTTTATTAAAAAAGGCCATGAAGTCAGATTTACCCGATAGTATTGTTGGCAGGCATAAGCAGCCTTATCGAGCACCGAATATTCCTGCTTTTTTTAATGAGGATACTAATGAGTATGTTAAGGAATTACTTTCTTCAGAAAAGCTGGCGGAGTATGGTTATTTCGATGAAAAAAAGGTCGAGCGGCTGGTTAAAAAAATAGAAAAAGGTCGTGCAATTGGGAACAAAGATAATATGGCGTTGGTTGGAATACTTTCCACCCAGGTATGGCATTATCATTTTGTAGAAAATTTTTATAAGAATTTTTCATAAATTAAATATCAGGCAAATAATATGAGTGTTGAAGATAAAGTACGTAGTTATATTTTAGAAAATTACCTTTTTACTGAAGATCAGTCGGAGTTAAGTAATGAAGACTCATTTTTAGATAAGGGGATTATTGATTCAACAGGGATTCTTGAAGTTATCTTTTTTCTTGAAGAAGAGTTCGGAATAAGTGTTGATGATGAAGAAATGATTCCAGAGAATCTGGATTCCGTGAATAATATTGTTAAATATATTAACTCAAAGTCATAAGCTGTTTATATGAATACTGCTCGTCAAATTTTACCTGGCCGCCCTCAAAGATTATTACGTGATGGCTTGATTGCATCTGTAGCACGAACCCCAGATAAGGATGCAGTTATAGTAGAAGGTAAACCTTATACATATTATGAATTATATGATGCATCAGCGCGTTTGGCACAGGCATTGAAAGAAAGAGGTGTGCAGCGGGGTGATCGGATTGCAATTTATATGGACAATACATGGCCTTGTATTGTTTCTATTTATGCAGCTTTATTATCGGGTGGTGTTTTTTTTACAATCAATCCTCAAACAAAGGCAGATAAACTTGAGTTTGTTTTAAATGATAGTGAAGCAAAAATATTATTAACCGATTCCCATTTAGCAAAAGTATATACACAGGCTCTGGCAAAAGCACCACTTGTAAAAAACGTAATTTCATCTGGTAAAAAGCTTGAAGATGTTGAGCTGAAAGATATTTTAATTGAAAGTTTTGATGATGTTTTGTCAAACAATGAGCCAATAGATTCACCTGTTGAGGTTATTCCAAATGATCTTGCCGCACTAATATATACATCGGGTAGTACAGGATTTCCTAAAGGCGTTATGCAAACACATCAGTCTATGGTATTTGCTGCATGGAGCTTGATTGAATATCAACGATTATCTGAAAATGATCGTATTTTGTTAGTTTTACCTATTGCTTTTGACTACGGGTTATACCAGTTACTCATGAGCATAAAATTAGGTGCAACGTTGGTTGTTGAACGTTCTTTTACATTCCCGGTAAAGGTTTATCAACGAATGGAAGAGCAGTCGGTTACTGTATTTCCTGCAGTGCCAACAATTTTTGCAATGATGATATCTGCACATAAAAAGAAAGAATTATGTTTTCCATCAATTACCAGAATTACGAATACGGCTGCTGCTTTACCGGCTGATTTTATTCCCTATCTGCATGAGATATTTCCAAATGCATTAATTTATAAAATGTATGGGCTGACGGAGTGTAAACGAGTTTGTTATCTTGAACCTGAGTTGGTTGATATAAACCCGAGATCAGTTGGACGTGCTATTCCTGGTACGGAGGTATATTTATTATCAGCAGAAGGCAATCCCGTTCCTGTAGGTGAACACGGTATTTTACATGTGCGTGGCCCACACATTATGGCGGGTTATTGGAAAGACCCTGAGCGAAGTAAAAAAATGCTTAAAGTAGGTGACCTGCCGGGTGAAAGAGTACTCTGTACACACGATCTTTTTAAAATGGATGAAGAAGGCCTGTTATATTTTGTTGGGCGCAGCGATGACATTATTAAAACCCGCGGTGAGAAAGTAAGCCCTGTTGAAGTAGAAAATATTCTGCATGGAATTGAGGGTATAAAAGAAGTGGGGATTATCGGAGTACAAGATAATGTTTTGGGACAAGCTATAAAAGCATTCGTTGTTCTGGAAGAAAGCTCTGATTTGAATGATAAAATGATTAAAAAATATTGTCTTTCTTATTTGGAAAACTTTATGGTGCCTAATGAATTTATTTTTATCGATAAGTTACCTAAAACATCTAACGGAAAAATAGACAAAAATGTATTACAGGAAATGGTGACAGGATGAATAATGATGAGTTATATACTAACTTGTTGGAACGATTTAATACTGAGCTTAAAGTATTAAAAGACAAGCCTGAAGAAACATCAGCATCAACTTTAAAAGCATTATGGCTTACCGCTTCAGGGCATCCTATATCAGCCCAGGCTGCGGAAAGCGAAAAGTTACCTGACCTGAATGCAGAACAAACTGAAGATTTATTAAAAATTATAGAGCGACGATTTGCAGGTGAACCCCTGGCGCATTTAACAGGTAGACAGCAATTTATGGGAATAGAATTGCTGGCCGGCCCAGAAGCTTTGGTGCCAAGAAAAGAAACTGAACTATTAGGAAAGGTCGCAATTCAGTATTTAAATAAAATATCGAATGAACGTGACTCTCTAACAGTAATTGATGTGTGTACTGGGGCAGGTAATCTAGCGATTAGTTATGCTATTAATGAACCAAAAGCAAAAATTTATGCGGCTGATTTAAGTGCGGAAGCTGTTTCATTAGCAAAGAAAAATGCCGAATACCATAATCTTGAATCACAGGTAGAATTTACTGAAAGTGATTTGCTGGCAGCTTATGAATCAGGAGAGTTTTTTAACAAAGTAGATTTACTTACCTGTAATCCACCCTATATATCAAGTGGCAAGGTAGAGGTCATGGACGAGGAAATATCTTCACATGAACCAGGTTTGGCTTTTGATGGTGGACCATTCGGTATAAAAATATTACAACGGTTAATGAAAGAAGCCCCTAAGTATTTACGAGCAGGCGGTTGTTTAATGTTTGAACTTGGCTTGGGGCAAGGTGAATTAATTATAAAACGTATTGAAAAAATGAATCTGTATAAAGAAGTATTATCTGTGAAAAATGATGATGGTGATATTCGAGTTGTTGTTGCTTATGTGTAAATACTTATATAACCGAGAATTAAGATTATGAATAAAAAAACTTTATCTAGTAATGTATTGAAAATTGATGAACGAGTAGAAATAGATAAGATCTCAGCCAGTATTCGTGACAGTTTACGTCGCAAATTAAATCGAAGAGGACTAGTTGTTGCTATCTCTGGGGGCGTTGACAGTGCAGTTTGTGCTGCGCTCTGTGTTGAAGCGCTAGGTAAAAATAAAGTCTTTGGTTTGTTGTTGCCGGAAACAGACTCATCATCAGCTAGTGTTACTCTAGGTAAAAAATTAGCAGATCAATTGGGTATTGAATATTTAATTCAGGATATTGCGCCTACTTTAGATGCGATTGGATGTTATAAATGGCGTGATGAAGCAATTAGGTCAATATTCCCTGACTATAATGATCAATGGAAAAGTAAAATTGCAATTTCAGGTGGACAGGAAGGAAAAATAAACCATTTTATGGTGGTAGTTCAAACACCCGATGGTGAAATAAAAGAAGAGCGAATGGCATTAAAAGAATATCTTCAAATTGTTGCTGCGACAAACTATAAACAGCGTATCAGGAAAACCGTAGAATTTTTTCATGCAGACAGACTTAATTATGCCGTTGTCGGAACACCAAACCGTCTTGAATATGACCAGGGTTTTTTTGTGAAAAATGGTGACGGATCTGCAGACATAAAACCCATTGCACATTTATATAAAACACAAGTCTATGCTTTAGCAAAATATTTAAATTTACCGGAAGAAATCTGTACTGCAGCACCTACAACGGATACTTATAGTATGCCACAGGGACAGGATGAATTTTATTTTGCCTTGCCTTACGACAAAATGGATCTTGCATTGTGGAGTCTGAATCACACTGTTCCGGCATCTGAGTTGGCTGAGTTACTGGAATGTAGCGAAGCACAAGCGCAATTTGTTTACAATGATATTTTATCAAAAAGAAAAACAACAAAATATCAACATAGTAGGCCGATATTAATTGAGTCTGTATCAGAAATTATTGTATAACTATTTAAATTTAGTTACCGAAATATTATAGCCATGATTTATGTAAGATGGGAGGAGTTAAAATGATGAGTTATTTTTTAAAAAGAGATTATTTACGTGATTTTATTGCTATAAGTTTTTCTAAAAAAATTACATGTGTTAGTTCCTGTAACGTTTCTTTTCCAATCTACAGCAACCTTTGGCTGAGTGTATTTTTGATATTTAGTTTACTTGGTGTTAACAGAGTTCAGAGCCAAGAGGTTCAGGAAATGGATGGGAACATTAAAATATCTGAAGAAACAAAACAGGCGATGAATATCATCAAAGGCAGCCGTATTTTATTTGCTCACAAGTCAGTTGGTAATAACATATTGTCCGGGTTAAAAATGTTGTCTGATGAAACAGGAATAGAGCTTAATGTTAAAAAAATTGATAACAAGCCGATCGGAAATAAAAGTATATTTGCTCATTCTATGGGAGGTAAGAATGCTTACCCAAAAACAAAAATTGATAGTTTCACAACTAAACTAAAAGCGCTTAATGATGAACTTGTTCCTGAAGTTGCATTTTTGAAACTTTGTTATGTCGATATTAAACCAGACACAGATGTTAATGAACTATTTGGATATTACAAAGAAAAAATTGAATCCCTTAAAAAAGAAAAATCAGATACAATTTTTGTACATTTTACAGTTCCATTAATGTCTAAATCAAATTCTATAAAATCAAAAATTAAGGGACTTTTGGGTATACAAATATGGGAAGATGCTTCAAATATAAAGAGGAATGAATTTAATAAGTTAATAATTAATTCATTTGATAGAGATTCTATATTTGATATAGCTCGAATAGAATCCACGCGTATAGATGGTAGTAGGGAACAATTTACTGTGAATGGAAAAGCTTATTATAGTATGTCACCGGAATATACATCAGATGGTGGACATCTAAATAAATTAGGCCAACAGGTTGTTGCTACAGAAATGGTAAATTTTCTAGGTAAAACGATAAAAAAGAAGTCCACAGTAGTTAAATAATGAAAATCTAATATGTTTGATAGGTTGCATGTCGATTACTATCGATATGAATGTTATATGCTTAACTCATCTTTGTGGGCTGTTCTTAACTATAGATTTGTAGGTTGGACGCTTTCTTTAGCTTCTAATATGGAAAGGGATGGTGCGCCAATAATAGTTAATGACGTATTTATTGGTACAGGGGCCACGATTTTGGGAGACATTACTATTGGAGATGGTGCTCGAATTGCAGCGAATTCTTTAGTCATCACCGATGTACCCCCCAGTGCTACTGTTATTGGTGTTCCTGCACGGATGATGAAATATACCGGTCGTCCAGCAGAATATAATTAAGTCTACTTAAAATTATAAAGTTAATAGGGTACTTTCTGGCGAGTATACCTGTATGCACCAATCCCTATAACAACCAGCCCACTCAATTCAAGTAACCAGTTCATTTTTATTCCAATGAATTCTAAATTAATAAATATTTCAACATGATTAAATGATGATGCTCGTATCAGTATGAAAGAAAATAAAATAACACAGCCAGTTAATGCAATTTTAACTGAAGAAGATGTGTCATGATAAATTTTTATTAGAAATGTTAGAAACGTTACACCGGTTAGTCCTATTATAATAATAAAACCTGCCTGTACTGTACGCCTGTCTTTATACCAGCCTTGTTCTAATGCAATGTTTCTACCAATCTGTGTAAATAGAGTGTGTAAATCAAGTTGTTTATTGATGCCTAATGCTATTAAGAAAAAGGTTAAGATCAACCAGAATGTTTTAAGTTTACGATCACTCTGTTCGTTAAATACAGCTTTTAGGCAAACTAAAGCAACAATAAAATATACTGCTACAGTCACCCATCCTATTAATGTTGGGTCGCCAATACCTGGTACCCAGTGTTCATTTTCTATGCTCATATTATAAAAGTATTTAGTTATTAGTTACGGTGATATGGTGTATTTTTCGTGCTTCTGGTATTTTACATAATTCTACTATTTAGTCGTGTTTTTATTTAGCATGAAGATTAGGTTGAATGATGAAAAAAATCGGTTTATTCGCAATTCTTTTTTGTTTTTTGCAAGTCACTTCATTGGCAGCTGAAAAACAAATACTATCTCTTAAAAAAGTCTCTAATAATGTTTGGTCTATTGTTGGACCTCTCACTAATCGGAATAAAGAAAATCTGGGGAATAATGCGACCTTTGGTTTCGTGGTGACAGATGAAGGAGTGGTTTTGATTGATTCTGGTGGTACTTTTAAAGGGGCTAAAGCCATCCATAAAATAATAAAATCGGTCACTAAAGAACCGATTCGATATGTGATTAATAGTGGTGGGCAGGATCATCGATGGTTTGGTAATGATTATTTTAGTCGACAGGGTGCAAAAATTATTTCCAGTGAAGCGGCGAAAAAAGATCACCAGGCACGTTTAAGTTCACAGTGGTCACGGCTTGAAGGGCGCATTGGAAAAAGTGCGCTTGAAGGTACTAAAGAGAAATTTGCAGATATTACATTTAAAGATGATTATAAATTTAGTTTAGGCGGTATTCACTTTGAACTTTATTTCCGTGGTCAGGCGCATACGCCGGGTGATAGTTTTATCTGGTTACCGCAAAGTAAAGTGATGTTTAGCGGTGATATTGTTTATACCCAACGTATGTTAAGTATTGGCGATCAATCGAGTAGTAAAAGCTGGCTTCATGTTTTTAACACGATGGCAGCATTTAAACCAAAATACGTCATTCCTGGTCATGGTGTACCAACGACCCTGGCAACGGCTCAAAAAGATAGCGGTGATTATTTGGCATACCTACGTTCCAGTATTGCTTTATTTATCGAGAGTGGTGGCGGTGCGCATGAAATTAGCCGTGTTAATCAAAGCCGTTTTAAGTATTTAAGTAACTATGAGGCTTTAAAAGGGCGTAACGCCTTAAAAGTGTATACCGAGCTTGAATGGGAGTAAGGCATTCACATTTTTGCAAGGTATGTACTTTTTCTAGTTGCTTTTGTGCTGAATAAAACAGGTTATTTTAATATCTTTAAAAAGGGTTTTTCACTGTGAGGACCCAATACAATATTCCATTGTAATAAAACTTCAAGCCCATCGTCCGCATTATCAATATCCAGTTGACGTGCCTGTAATTGAACACGGCCGTGTGAGCTGTAGTACCAGCTATAGTGAATGGAAGAGGCTTTTGATTGGATTGATTTGTCCAGCCTGCCTTCTGTCGATTCAAAGCCGATACCAATATGGTGTGCAGGTATAAACTGATAGTCGGCCACAGCCCAATAGCCCTGCGCAGTATTGCTATTAGTCGCAGAGATTTCGCGTCGATTGCGGAAGACCTCACCCATTAACATAAACTTTGCGGCATAATCATATTTTGACGCGTAGTGTGGTTGTAACATATAAAGAAAATCAAAGGCCTGCAGGTTTGTCTTTAACGTTCCTGCAGCATTATTTTTTCCTGTTAGTGCACTATAGCCAATTTGAAAAGCAGAAGCGGATGATTGGTAGCCGTAATATAGTTTTCCGGAAAAAGCCTTGTCCCTGGATTGTGCCTCATTCAAGGCAATGGGGTTTTCACTCGCAAGAACAGAAAGGCTGATTCCAGTATTGTCGTTGTTTCCAAGCTCAAAACTTTTGCCTAGCATGATGCTTGCTTCGTTAAGCTGTTCATCACCTAAAAACTCCGCGATGGGCAACGGTAAAGTCACTTGCGGTCTTTCAGGCTCATGAATGGCATTAAGTAAACCAAATTCACTGCGAAACTTGCCGGCTCTTAATCGAAAACCCGAGTTGAGGTCAGCGGTAACAGCGGCTTCTTCTACTTCAAACGCTTCATCAGCAGGTTTTGTCAGGAAGATCATGCCATAAAGCCATGGGTTTATTTGCGCTTCAAGTGATAACTCAATCTCACGCAGTTTAAGTTCACGTTGGCTATTTTCAGGGCCAAAGTCGCGGGCGGCCGTAAAGAGGTCGATATTGGCACCCAGCTTTACAGAGCCAGATTCATGGTAGTCATGGTTATCAGACTCATGGTTGTCATGCATGACATTTTTGTGTGAAGGGTTTTGTAGTGACTTTATTTGTTGTTGCATGCGCAGAATTTTTTCCTGCAATATATCAAGTTGTGCTGTGGGGTTGTTATCAGCGGCAAAAGAGATACGAGTACTTAATAAAAATAGACTGATAACGATGATTATTTGATTACGATATAAAGGTAATGAAACCATTTTATTTCTGCTCCGGATTTTAAAATTTTAAAAATAGAAATGCACGGATTACACGTCACTTAAATTAAGAGATGCGGGTGCCCGTTATTATTTATAAAAATTCTATGCAGAAGCGGGGGGTGCGCGGGCGTATCTGAATGAGGGGTTGCGTTGAGTAGAGAGACCGGGTTTGATGTTGCTTATTAGTGACACAACAACAAACAGGGGTGCAACGTACGATAAGGTTGTTGTTAATTTAACATCCGGAATATGAGTGAGACGACAGACTTCGCAGTCATGATCGTTACCCGTTTCGTTAATTTCATGTTGGGAAACATGCAGGGTGGCAAATACCAGGGCAAGCGCGAGGACAAGCCGGATTAAACGACTTTTTTCTAAATGCTGGCTAATCCTCTTTTTTATCATAGGGTGGATTATGCGTTTTTTTTTCTGTCGGATCCAGTGAGTGTTTAACATATGGTTAATGATTTTCGCATGGAATATTTAATATAGTCTTTGCCATTATCGGCGGTCACCTCCATTTCTGAAAAAATTTCATAACCGTGTTTTTGATAAAAGGCGGGCGCCTGAAAATCGCCGGTATCCAGGTAAGCCCGACTGACACCACGTTTGATCGCAGCCTGTTCGAGTTGTTGCAGTAACTCGCTACCAATTCCCTGCTGGCGTGCTGACTCATCAACCCATAACAAATCAATAAAAAGCCAGCCCCATTGTAACCAGCCATAAATTGCTCCAACCGTGAGATCGTCAGCATCGTTGGCGCACACCGCAATAGGATGCAGTTTGCTATCACCGGCAACAGTGTTGTTGTAGTTTGATAATGACGCGCGTAAAGACTGGATAAAATGATCGTGAGGGTGATCCAGGGTATGAAAAATAATGTCTGACATAATGCAGAAGTTTAAACGTTAGCCGTTTTTAAAGGTGAAATAAAAAACGGAGGACTATTTATAGTCCTCCGTTTTGATAGCACTCAGTAAAATTTAATTTACGTTTATGCGAGTGCGCGCCGTACCGACAACAGCACCTGTAACCCAGTCGAGAAAATCACAGGTGACTTCATAAACCCCGGCTTCAGTGGGTTCAAAAATACAGTCGTAACGTTCTGCTGAACTGGCTTCGATTTCTGTCATCTGCACCGGGTTTGGTAAAACTCGGCCATCGGATACATGCACCGTTGCAGTGAGGCCACCGAAGTTGATCCGTTGTGGTAAGTAACCGGCACAGATATAACGGACCAGTAATTTCTGACCACGGTTCATGGTCACCGCAACACCCGGATTAGTGAGTGCAGATTGCGCACCATCGATGCCGGTAATAATGAAGTAGTCAGGATTAAGACTGTTAAATCCTTCATCGCCACCACAAGTACCGGCAGTCCAGTTCTTGTTGTGCCAGCTGGAATCAATTTCATCACAAGCCCAGATAGCTTCCACATCATAAGTCGGTCCACCAGAATGTAATGTACCGGGACCTTCAGGTGGATCGATGATCAAGCCACCATACATCCCCATTTCGGCGTGCAACACGGTATTGGTATGACAATGGTAGAAATAGGTGCCCGCATGTGACGCTTTCCACTGGTAGGTATAAGTCCCATTGACATCAAATGAATAGTGACCGACACCATCATTTTCAGTACTGGGTTCAATACCGTGATGGTGAATCGTATGGGTACCTTGCATCATGCTGCCCGCCGTTAATACGGTGTGCACAACCTGACCTTCGGTGACACGCATGGCCGGTGAAGGGAACGGGCCGCCACCCATTCCACCACCACCGCCATCTCTAAAGCCCCACATTTCAACAGTAGTGCCGTCATCCATGGTCATTGAGCCGTTCATATGCGCGGTGCGGTTGTATGTCACGTCGGCTGTGACCAGACCCGGTGTCGCAGGCGCATCCGGGTAAACATAGCAGGTGCCGCCGCCGCCGCCACCGCCGCCCATACCCATCATTGGTACTGCATTATCAATATTAAACATAACCTATACTCCTGAATTCTTATTTAAAGGCAATCGTGGTGGCAATACCGAACTGGTAGAGTCCACCGCCCGCGGTTTGAGTCATTTCATCATGGAAATGCATCGGGAAATACCCGGTCGAGACCTGCGGCCATGAATCTGGCGGAGTCTCAAATGGATAGATCACATCCAGGCTGCCTATATTGTTGGGTAATAAGATGGTGTCTTTTTTCCAGACATCAGCACGCGGTTGACCATTTCGCGCCAGCCATTCCACATGGTTGGCATGGAAATGGACCGAATGCATACATTGACCCGCATTAAGAATGCGCACCAGGGTACGATCGCCAATGCTGCCTTCAAGACGTGTATCAAGTGCATAACCGGAATCAATATCCGGATTAGCATAATCAGGATGACCCGGTACACGCATGCTGCGTCCATTAATGGTGAAGTAAGAGGGTGTAAACGGCGTATTGGGTGTTCGACGTCGGCGAATTCTATCGTGCCATGCAGGATCAATATCGTTAATGACCCAGGAATATTGCTGCACAAAAGTCGGACTACCGTCATACAACTCATTGCTGCTGCCTGAGGGCATGACCGCAAGTG
>Ga0316208_1000605_pt1 | contig 40844 bp, 26 predicted proteins | sample 3monopyrite_MG_FD_204944 | JGI IMG/M metagenome (GOLD analysis project Ga0316208, IMG submission 204944) | Microbial mat bacterial communities from mineral coupon in-situ incubated in ocean water Damariscotta River, Maine, United States -... | ecosystem: Environmental > Aquatic > Marine >...
CTGAGTTAATTCGTTAATAATGGATACTGCCCCGAGATTGTCTTGACTGGGGAGTTCGTATCGAAATCCAAGGCCATCATCATACACGCGGAAAACAATATTCATTACACGTTTCAGCTCTGCCGTTCCCTCCAACTGTACCCGTAATTCATTATAGTTATTATGAATATTTTTCTTTTCACCCCAAGGCTGGGTCCATGTTTCATCGAATGAACTAATGGTGGAATTCGCAATTACAAACCCACCATCAAGGTGGTGACCGTCTTGGAAACGAAGACCAAGGCGAGATTTGCCAATAACTGGTTTATCCGCACGTGTCACACTGTAGAAAGGCACCTGCCCATCTAGTTCAAACTGTACGCTCAGGCCACCGCCCGGGGAGCGAACAGTTATTATATCAACCGCATATGCACTCTGTGATGACCAAAATAAAACCCAAACAACAGATGCAACTGTCCTAATGCTCGCTCTAAAAATTACCTATCTCCCCAAATCCCCATAGCCCAGCCAACCAAAATGGCAGCGGAAGCTATTTACCCTAAGGAGCAATAGCCCATCGCAACAAGGGGTGACATACGTATTCATAGTGTTGCAACGCAGTGAATACGTATGCGCCAACTTGAGAGCTGCTATACTCTCTTTTACATGCTTTAGATTGGCATATTAGGAAAAATGCATGCCCAATGATGCAATCAAACGTATCGCCATTGTCGGCGGTGGTTCTGCCGGATGGATGACTGCTGCGGCACTCGCCAACACAGTGCGAAGCAGCTGCAGCATTACCTTGATAGAATCTGATGCAATTGGTACCGTCGGTGTTGGTGAAGCGACTATTCCGCCAATCAAACTATTTAACCAATCACTCGGCATTGATGAAAATGACTTTGTGAGAGCGACTCAAGGTACTTTCAAACTTGGTATTGAATTTGTAGATTGGTCCAATAAAGGCCACAGCTATTTTCACCCATTTGGAGAATACGGCGCTGACTTTGACGTAATACCTCTCTATCATTATTGGCTAAAAGCCCGTACCGAAGGAGCGCCCGAAAGCCTGGACACTTATTCTATGGCTTGGGTTGCCGCCAAAAATGGTAAGTTTAATCGCCCGACACATGACCGGCGACAAATACAATCCACGTACGATTATGCCTATCATTTTGATGCCTCCCTTTATGCAAAATATCTGCGTACTTACGCTGAAAAGCGCGGTGTAACACGTATAGAAGGTAAGGTTACAAAAGTAAATTTGCGCGCTGAAGATGGGTTTATTAAAAATATCCACCTTGAGGATAATACAACTCTAGAAGCCGATCTGTTTATTGATTGTAGTGGTTTTCGCGGCCTGTTGATTGAGGATGCCCTACAGACAGGTTATGAGGATTGGACCCACTGGCTACCGTGTGACCGCGCTGTTGCCGTGCAGTCTACAAAAAGCAGGGCTTTCATTCCCTATACCCGGTCTACTGCCCGGGAAGCGGGCTGGCAGTGGCGCATTCCCCTGCAACATCGCACGGGTAACGGTTATGTTTATACGAGTGAGCATATTAGTGATGATGAGGTAACGACGACACTGCTGGCAAACCTTGACGGTAAAGCCACCACAGAGCCCCAGCAATTATACTTCAAAACAGGGCGCCGCAAGAAATTCTGGCATAAAAACTGTATAGCTATAGGGTTGTCCGCAGGCTTTATGGAACCCTTAGAAAGTACAAGTTTACACCTTATCCAGTCAGCCATCACTCGCTTGCTAGCCTTGTTCCCAGACCGACATTTTGACCCCCTTGCTGAGACCGAATATAACCGCATTACTATCCAAGAATATGAGCGTACCCGCGATTTTCTCATTCTACACTATAAAGCTACATCCCGAACTGACAGCCCACTTTGGCGCTATAGTGCCCAAATGGATATTCCTGAAACACTCCACTATAAAATTAAACAATTTCGTAGTGCGGGTCGCATTGTAGCAAATGATCTGGAGCTATTTCGCAACCCTAGCTGGCTTGCAGTTTTCATTGGCCAGCAGATCATACCAAAGCGGTATGCACCGCTCACAAATATGCGCGGCGTGGACGGCGCTCACAGGCTCGCTGGTCTGCGCCGGATCATGCAAAAAGTAGTCACTGCCATGCCAACTCACCAGCAATATATTGATCATTACTGCAAAGCGGCAGCTGAATGACGCGCGATAAAATCGTTGTGGGTTGGAAGCTTAGACACATTACTATCAATGATCAGCTTTAGGTTGGCCATCAATTCACTAAGCTGCACATCTGTCAGGTCGTCCGCCATTGGGTGATAATCTGCAGGGATTATGCCTTGCCCCACCAACACTTGCAGCCAGCCATTTTCTGTAAACAATTCATTACCTTCTCGGAAAATTCGCCCAGTCGCTTTAAAAAGATCAATCTTATGCTTCAGACTTTCTGGTATTTCCATCTCTCGGCACTGTTGCCAAAAGGCACTATCGGTACGGCTGTTCGCATGATAATGCAGAATAATGAAATCTCGTATTTTCTCAAACTCGAATGCAATCTGACGGTTGTATTCACTCTCATTCACCAAATCAAACCCTGCAGAAGGAAACATCTGAGCAAGCCGTACTATACTTGTTTGGATAAGGTGAATACTTGTGCTCTCAAGCGGCTCCATGAACCCCGATGACAGGCCAATCGCCACACAATTTTTATGCCAAAACTTTTGCCGCCTACCTGTCCTAAACCTTAATGTGCGTGGTTCGGCAAACGCTTCTCCTTCAAGGTTATTCATTAATATATTTGTTGCTTCATCTTCACTCATAAAGTCGCTGCAAAACACATGGCCATTGCCTGCCCTGTGTTGCAAGGGAATACGCCACTGCCAGCCTGCTTTATGGGCAATTGACTGTGTATATGGCCGGAGCCGGAGGCCATTTTTAGCAGGTACGGCAATTGCTCGGTCACATGGTAGCCAGCGGGTCCAGTCTTCATACTCGACACCAAGAGCTTCCCCCATCAATAGCGAACGGAAACCTGTGCAGTCAAGGAACAGATCACCGTCAATTACGCGGCCACCTTTTAAAACAACGGCATCAATAAAACCAGTTTCTGGATGTAGTTTCGATTCCGTAATAAGGCCTTCAATGCGTTTTACGCCGAGCTGCTCACTACCACGCCTGAGATATTGCGCGTACAGTCCTGCATCAAAGTGAAACGCATGCGTTAGTCCTTCAAGGGGAGAGTTCGGTATTTGCGCCACGCGGGCAAACCGGTCTGCTTTTGCAACCTTATTGTTAAAGGAATAATCCCAGAGGGTATTTTCTTTGCCTTTTACCAAGCCCTCTCGCTGGGCCCGGAGCCAATAATGGTGAAAATTTACCATGCCAATCTGGCGACCAATGGCACCAAAAGCATGCATATATTTGTCCCCCAGCTTACCCCAGTTTTCAAATTGGATACCTAGCTTGAAAGTTCCTTGAGTTGCCTTTAAAAATTCGTCTTCCTTAAGCCCAAGTACATTATTGAAAACTTGGATAGGGGGAATAGTGGCCTCCCCAACACCAACTGTTCCAATATCTTCTGACTCAATGAGAGTAATATTTGTATGTTTGCCAAATAGTTTTACGAGCAAACTTGCACTCATCCAGCCCGCTGTTCCGCCGCCGACAATGACAATTTTTTTTATACGGTTTTCAGGCACACCGTCCCCCTGTTGCCCTCTTAATAAAAAGCCCCTGCGGGTAGTATACCTGCAGAGGCTTTTGCTTCAAGTCGCCATAGACTTACATTTTGTAATTAAGGCCAAACAGGAATGTACGTCCATAATTTTGGAAGTCTCGCACTTGACGTGGATCCTGATTATAGAAAGATGTGAATGGTTGATTTGTCAGGTTATTTACTTGGAATAAAACTGACATACCATCGACACCAATTTCGCCAAGATCATAAGAAATTTGCGCATCAACGATTGTTTCGGCTTTTACATCAACGAGTTGACGTGTCAAACTGAGCGCTGATACTTCACCCAAAAACTGGGAACGATGCCGCACACTTGCCCGTGCTTGGAAACCATATTTTTCATAATAAAGAGTACTGTTAAGCACCGTCTTGGATAACCCGGGTAACGGGATATCTTCCCCTGACACCGGGTCAGGGATCGAGCTATCCGTGAAGGATGCTGAGAAGAGCGCACCAAATCCATCGAGACTTTCCGAAAGCAAATGGAACGGTACACTGGCTGAAAATTCGATGCCGTAAATTTTACCCCCACTGATGTTTCCTGGCTGCTCTGTTAGCCCAATTGATGGTAGATTCAGGTCTTCACCAAGAGGGCCTATAACATCCGAAAAATCAGTTTCCGTGAAGATAGTGAAAGGATAACTTTGGATTTCCTTATAGAAACCAGCGATAGATGCATACCCACCGTCACCAAAGTAAGTCTCGAATGCAAGATCAAACTGCCACGTTTTAAAGGGCTCAAGTTGTGGGTTGCCGCCGTTGGCCTTAAAGATATTTTGAGTGTTATCAAAACCAAAGCTAAACCCTGCATTCATTTGATCCATGCGGGGACGTGCCAACACCTGCGCTACGCCTAAGCGAAGTTTATTATTATCATTCAAATGGAAGCTTAAGTTCAAACTTGGTAAGAAGTCCCAGTATTTTGCACCATCTGTAACAGCTTCGGTTGTTACAGTGCGGATGCCATCGGTTTCAACAAGCACTGCAGCATGTCCGTCCGAACTTTGGTCTGTTCTCACCGCTTGCACGCCAACGTTCCCATTAACGCGCATATCACCCAGTTCCGTTTCAATATTCGCCTGTACGTAGGCATTGAAAACTTTCTCAGTAACAACCCAACTATTTGTTGTGCGGGATACAGTACTCAGCGCTTCATCATTGAGGACATATGCACCAGACGCAACAAGCGCACGGGCATCATAACTTAACACATCTCCCATGCCAATAAACTCTAAGGATGTTGGCTCAAGTAGAAACTGGCTTGGCACGGCAACATCGGCAGGATATTCCTTCAATGTTAAATAAAACCCTTTGTCACGTAACGTTTTTTCGCGTTTTGCATAACGCACACCATACTCAATGCTGGAAATAAAACCACCATTGGTAACTTGCTCTGCACTCAAACGAATGGCCGAAAGCTCATCATCAGTTTCTGGGGCATTCACAAACCCATCTTGTGCATTGTCAGAAGGGTAAAGCCCCGCCACGAGTAAACCCCAACCCCAACTTAACGGACCCCCAAGTTGAATAAGGCTTGGGTCAGAATAATCAAGACCGTGAGTAAAAACCGCGTTGCCATCAGGACCAAGAGTAAAGCCATTATTGTCAGTTACCCCAACACCTGAACCACGACCTGTTCCAGCATAGGTTTCGGTGTTTCTTTCTATGCGTTCTACTTTTGAATAGCTTAAATCGGCTTCAATTTTCCAGTTGTCATTGATTTGATATTCCGTATTCCAACCAAGAGCTATCGTTTCCGCTTCGCGGTCAACAAAATCATTGCGAACAACAACCTCTGTACCGTTAAATTGCCCTTCTGTAATAAGACCATTTTCAACAGTATAACCATCCTGCAACTGTGCTCCAGACCACGCGAGAGGAAGCTCAATACCCCGAAGCGTTTGTTCGTCATTAAATTTGGAATAATAAGCATCAATAGATGTTTTGAATGTATCATCTGGCTGATACTCTAGCACACCAAGAAGGCCATCGCGTGTTAACTCATTCGACTTCACATATGGTTTTGCGCCGCCAATAATGAGGTTGCCATCATCTGCATTAGGGAAGCCCCACGAATTCCACCGCTCTTCTTGTGTTGGCGACACCATGCGGGCATATCCAATCGCCACACCTATAGTATCATCAGCAAACTGATCAACATAAGAGATACTGCCACGATACCCTGTTGCAGACGTCCCTGCATTCAAAGCACCTAGATCTGCATATTCGCCGCGCAAATTCATGACGATTGTTTGTTTGCCGTGAGCAAGAGGGCTGATTGTTTGCAAGTCAACAGTCCCGCCAACCGCTTGTGATGTTAGGCTTGCATCAGGTGTTTTATAGATAAGAACGCCGTTAATTAACTCTGACGGGTACTGGTCATACTCAACCGCACGGTTATTATTTGCGGATACTTGCTCGCGCCCATTGAGTGTAGTTGTAGTGAAATCAGGGGCTAAACCCCGGATGGAAATTACGTTAGCGCGACCATCAAGGCGCTGTGCTGCAAGGCCAGGTAAGCGTGCAATTGATTCTGCAATAGACGCATCTGGCAACTTGCCAATATCTTCCGCTGTAATGGCCTCAACAATTGACGTATTCATGCGCTTGCGCTCAACAGAGCTAGCAATGCTTGCTCGAATACCTGTTACAACGATTTCATCAAGCTCATCTTCTGCTGCAGCATCTTGTGCGTGTGCCATACTTGGGTTGATTGCAGCTAAAATAACCGCTGAAACAACTGCCGATGGAAGAAGTTTGGTAATATGTTTGCTTAGGTCCCCGGTACCCACAAGCATCCCCTTATCCATTTCCTAATACCTTTCCCTGTAACCGTTCTGTAGTTTTATTCTGTTATCATTTCCCAGCAACAGCCTATTCATGGATCAAAAACCAACGCAAACAGCTACATACGTATTCATATCATTCTTGAAATAACATACGTATTCAAGGATTTTGGGCTCTGTGGATAAGTCCCTAAAAATACCCAATATTCACAATATTATCTATATATTTCAAAATCTTAAAGTTCAGTTTCTTTTTGTATTCAACAGTTTCAATAATAAGATCACTCATTTTGCCTATTTTTGAATACGTATGTAACTGTTTGCGCGCGTTCTAGTTGCCCGTTTAACGTTTACCAACCATAGGAAAGATACGCAGGGGGGACAGCTGTTTGCTAACAGTTATTTTCGACTGGAAAAGCTGAACATCTTAGGCAAATAAGCCGACGAAAATTAAAAAGAGTTGATTCCATATGATTGAAGCATCTTGGTGGGATGGTGCCATAATATACCAAGTTTATCCCCGTAGTTTAAAGGATAGTAATGGTGATGGTGTGGGTGATATTCCCGGCATCATCAGTAAGCTTGATTATATCGAAAGTCTCGGTGTAGATGCGATTTGGATATCCCCTTTCTTCAAATCACCCATGAAAGACTTTGGCTATGACATTGCTGACTACCGTGATGTTGACCCGCTATTTGGGACTCTTGAGGATTTTGATGGCCTGATCAAAGAGGCACACTCTAGAAACCTGAAAATTGTAATCGATCAGGTTCTGAGCCATACATCCGACGAACACGCATGGTTCAAAGAAAGTCGTCAAGACAAAACAAATGACAAAGCTGACTGGTATGTGTGGGCTGACGCCAAAGAAAATGGTGCGGCGCCAAACAACTGGCTTTCTATTTTTGGCGGCTCAGCCTGGCAATGGGATACATGCCGCCAGCAATATTATTTGCATAATTTTTTAACGAGTCAGCCTGATCTAAATTATCATTGCCCAGAAGTCCGTGAGCAAATCCTCGAAGAAGTAGAGTTTTGGTTAAAACGCGGTGTTGATGGCCTGCGATTGGATGCTATTAATTTTTGCTACCATGATAAAGCGCTGCGCAATAACCCTATAAAGCCAACACATGAGCGACTAGGCCGTGGGTTTAGTGCTGAAAACCCCTATGCAGCGCAGTATCATCACTATGATAATACACAGCCAGAAAATTTAGAATTTCTTGAAGAATTGCGTGCATTGCTCGACCGATACCCTGGTACTATGTCAATGGGGGAAATCAACAGCGAAAATTCATTGGAAACAATCGCTGACTATACGGAAAACAGCAAACGCCTTCATATGGGCTATAGTTTTGAACTACTTGTCGATGAATTATCAGCGAAACACATCCGAGACACTGTAGAAAGACAGATACGGCATTTAAAAGGTTCAAAACCTTGTTGGGCGATCAGTAACCATGATGTTGTCCGGGTGCTTAGCCGCTGGGGCGGTGAAACTCCCAGCCCCGAAATGGCGAAAATGCTAACAGCGCTTGTTTGCTCATTACCGGGCACCATTTGCAGTTACCAAGGTGAAGAGCTTGGCTTAACAGAGGCACAAATTGCACATTCGGATTTACAGGACCCTTTTGGCATAGAGTTCTGGCCTGAGTTCAAAGGCCGTGACGGGTGCCGCACCCCCATGCCCTGGGTTTCTTCATGTAAAAATTTAGGGTTCTCAACCGGGACGCCGTGGCTTCCTGTTGCCGAAGAGCATAAAAATTACGCTGTTGATATTCAATCTGGAACTGAAAACTCTGTGCTAAATGCCTATCGAAGTTTCATAAAGTGGCGCAAAAACCAGCCTACTTTACTTTATGGAAACATTGAATTTATTGATAGCCCCTCGAATACACTCATATTTAAAAGAACATATGAAGGCGACACTCTTTGGGCCATTTTTAACCTATCCAATGAACCAAGCGTGATTAGCCTGCCTAAAGACCTTATGCCTAGCATACCTGCAAACAACCCCCGTAAAGGCTTATTAAAACACGCAGGAACTCTGCCTCTCAGGCCTTATCAGACATTCTTCGGAAAACCAGTTTAGATATTAACAATTATATGCTTTAAAAAAGCCTGCTCTAGTCCTCTATTTTTATTATTAGCTAAACGCCCATGTCAAAGATTCACAAGTCCTAACAGGCCCTCTATCCGCATGACATAAACCATCAAAGCCCCTGCAAGCACCAAATAATTTAAACGTGAAGTTTCACTACAACAGATACCTAGTATGGTTTCAGCAAATGTAGCGTGCCTCACGTGTTGATAATAAAATGGTAATAAATATACATTCAAGACTTCTTTTATCGGCCCCAAATTTTTTCCACCTACCTTTCAGCACAAGAAAAACGACAGGTAATATTATATTCCCTTGTCATATATGACTGATTTTAGGCCCACAAACTCAGACTGGCCACCTCTCTAGAACAGATGATTTTAGACGCTATAAACTGGATGCGCTCGGAAAAAATTCTTAATCCCCTTTCATAAATAGCAGACCTAAAACTAAAGGTAATTAGGTAATTAGGTAATTAAGAAGGTTCATATGACATGAATAAAATAGATAATAGTTACGGAATACTTACTTATAATATGGGTCGTGTAGTTTTAGGCTGTTTGGCCTTGGCCGGTTTGCTGTTTATAGCAGCGCCATTTTTTCTTAGAGATGCTGTACCATTTTTTTCAGTTTCAGAGGCAGAATATAAGCGATTTTGGCCCTATGCGCCGTCCATATTTCTTCATGTGGTAGCAGGGACATTAGCTATGTTTCTTGGGCCTCTTCAGTTTATTGGATCAATTAGACGCAGATACCCAACAGTCCACCGTGTAACTGGTTATATTTATTTAGGTGCAATTACTATCGGCTCATTGAGTGCGTTTCAAATGTCATTTCATATTGAACTCACCAGAACTGTTGGATTTGCCGTTGGTCTATTTTGCCTTGCAGTATGTTGGTTAGTCTCAGGTGTTTTGGCATATTATGCTATTATGAAAAGAAATATCCTGCTCCATCAGCAACTATTGGCTCAAAATTATGCCCTTACCTTTTCTTTTGCACTAACCCGGTGGTTGTGGGACCTCGACATTGCTTTCATACAAAACATGGGACCTATGCGGTATATTACGATGGGCTGGGCTGGCTGGATAACGCCGTTCACTCTTGTTGGGTTTTATTTTCAATTTCGGAACCTGAACAAAAAGCGAAAAACTTAATCAAATATTCAAATTCTTAACCGCAAAAAATACTCACCTCGAATAAATAACTTGGCTTACTAAAAGTTAATACTGATAGATTAAAAGAGTGCTACTCACAAAGCCTCTAGAGTGTTGTGAGTAGCTATGATTGCATATCAAAACTTCGCCGCAACAGTGAACCAAATTTTTGTGGTATCGGTTGCATATGTACTGGCGTTATAAAAGGCTGCTTTTACAGATGTTGTAAAATGCTTATTCAGTTTTTTGGAAATCAAAAAATTCCACTCTGAACCATATTTTATATCACTAATATCTGATTTAAAATCATGATATATCGCCTTAAGGAGCAATCCACCAAACGCCATATCTTCAGGCACCTTATAAGCAAATGAACCATACAAATCCTGTAAGCCATTTGCCGGTGTAGCAAGGAACTTATCCGCCCAACCATTAAACGCATGAAGGGTTGCTAATGGTGTTTTAAAGCTTACTCCTTTGTCAGAACCTAAAAGCTCATAATTGACAGCTACAGTAAAACCACTCGCTGAAACATTCAGGCCCGCATTCCAATAGTCTGCACTATAATCAGCAGGATTATCTTTATAATCAGACTGCCTTGCATACTCTAGTTCATAGCCAACTTTAGTGCTGGCCGTAATTTTTTCATTCCCTGCATAACGAACCCCAAGTGTACGACTAGAGAGAGCAAAAACAGGTGCATCATCAAGATCAATGAAATACCCATACCCTGACAATTTTCCAGGGCCAAATCCCTTATAACTTACGTTGATTAAATGTGTGTTGGTGTCCAAATCACCAAACGGATGATCCTGACCGAAAATGCGGTTTACATTCCATACATAACCATACAACGCAGTCATGCCCTCAACTGGATTTAAAATAACTGCCGCGGCATCATATGTTTGATCATTCTGTCGAAAACCAACCGTACCAATAAAACGTTCGTTATCAAGATTTACACCCTGACGTCCAGCTTTGACAGTGCCCCAACCAGCCTCATATTGTAGGTAACCCTGATTAAACTCTGTTGTGTCAGGGTCTGCAACCACGGGCCTCGTGAGGTTGCCATTCACTGTATTATTATACGTTTCTTTACCAAAAACTGTTGTATTCGTTACTTCAATATACCCACTGAAACCCTTCAAGTTCGCCGTTTTGTACCATAATTTTGATAACAACGTTGACGCCGTAGCATTTTTGCTAAAGCCGTCTTGGTCAACAGTCTCCAGTCTATAGCGAAAATCAATGCCCGCATCTCCCTTTGCGAAAAGGTCTGACAAACCACTAGCCTCTTCGGCAGATACCGCTGCAGGCACGCCCAGAGCCAACAAACTAACTGTAAAATTCAGGAGAAATTTTTTCATGTTTCGGTTCCTATAAGCCTTTTAAAAAACATTATTTTCTATCGTTAAAGGCATAATATAGAAGGTGTTTCCCAGCCACCTGACCCAAGTCAAATAGAATGTACTTTTTGACAAAAATTTAAAAAACCTCAATCCTCACGAAATAGTCGGCGGAACCGGTCCTCTTCTGGGCGGTAGGAGAGAAGTTCCCCGCTTTCAATATGAAAATACCATGCGTGCAAAGTTAAAGCTTTTTGTTTTACAGCTTCCTGTACCCAAGGGTAACCCGCCAAATTTTGAATAGATAACAATGCCCCTTCCATTTCGCAGAGGCAAGCAAGCTCTTCTGGGTTACTGTTCACACTGTCTACTAAAACTGCCGCTTTTGCAGGGTTAAGAATAGAGACCCAATCAGCTATATAATCGTCTATACCCACATCATGGCCTTCAGGGGCACCCTCTGCCATAAGTGCGGCAATTCCCCCACACCCACTGTGACCCATAACAATGATATGCTTTACATGGAGTTGATTAACTGCAAATTGTATTGCGGCTCCCAATGACAAATGTCGCTGGTTACCCGCTTCATAAGGCGGCACAATATTTGCGACATTATTAACGACAAAAATTTCACCGAGCCCTGCGTGTGTTAAAATTGCAGGATTCACGCGGCTGTCACTACAACCAATGATCAAAGTTTTAGGGTTTTGTCCTTTTGCGGCCCATTCACGGTAGGTTTCAAATTCTTTATCAAGGTAACTGGACCGAAAATCACGGTACCCTTCAACTAATTTTTCATACGCATCCATTTGAGGCATGTCTTAAATCCCTGACCACAATATTAGTTCTGCGCCAACCTAAAGTGTCGCTGCCAAATCAAACCCTGCAATTTTTGCTCTACCAGCAAGATCCAGAATGTAAGACTGTATTCCATGGCGAACACTCCTTGTGTGCAGATAGTCTTTGATGCGTGGCTCTACGGATTCAAAAGCCTGCGGTAGCGGCGAGTTTTCAGAAAGTGCAAACCGCTCAATATTTTGGTCATAGTAGCGGCGGCATGCTTCGGTTGTAGCCTCGGGCGTGGAAACTTCAGTTTCCACGAGCTTCAGAATACCGGCTTCTGCTTCTTCGTCGTCAGCCGTATCGGAAACCAATTCCTTGGATACGGCTTCCTGCCTTAGGAGTTCACGAATGAGTAGCGCCTTTGCTGCTTCATCGCGGGCTTCTTCACGGGTCTTCGCCGGATGAAACTGCATCTCAGTGAAGACTTCGTCGTCAGTTATTTCAGCATTATTCACATATAACGGCATGATTAACCCCTTTTTCGTACGATTTGGTACCCAGAGCGGAACAAATATTTCACAGGTGCAGAAAGCACATGAACAAGCCGCGTGAAGGGGAAGAGCACAAAGATTGTCAGCCCAAGCACTATATGGAGTTTGAAGATCATTGGCTCATGCAAGACAAAGTCAGCTGCGCCGGAGCGGAAAGTGACAATATGTTGCGCCCAGTTAGCAAGGGCGATCATGCTGCTACCGTCAGGGTGCTGTGCGGATGCCGGGATTGTGGCCAGACCAAGAATGAGCTGCACATAGAGAACGAGTAGGATCATAATGTCGGCAAAACTACTGGTGGCCCTGATGCGCGGGTCTGTTAGGCGGCGTACAAGAAGCACTGTCATGCCAATGAAGCATAGTGTCCCGAAGATACCGCCAGCAACTATCGCCATCATTTGTTTCTGAGGCGCTGACATAACGAGGTGATACAACGGCTCAGGTGTCAACAGACCAACAAGATGGCCAAAAAATAGCAAGATGATGCCAACATGAAATAGGTTGCTACCGACCCGCATGCCGCGTGAACGCAGCAATTGACTTGACCCAGCCTTCCAGCTGTAAGGGTCTTGATCATAACGAAGAATGGACCCCATAACCATTATAACAATCGCGAGATAGGGGTAGATACCAAAGAAAAAGTCATTGAGATATATAGTCATTGTCCCCTCCTTAGTGCCGGACAGCAGATGCAGTATCCGCCTGTTGGTGGGTTGCTTGTGGATGGCGAGTTGCGGACGGACACGTATTGCACCCTAAGTCGCCAGTGCCGTCAAAAGCTGGTGCTTCTTCCCAGTCTTTATCAAGCGCCTCTAGGCTTGTGTCTTCCTTTTCAGCTTCTGACACTGCTTGCGCGAGAAACTTTTCATCCACTTTCACAGTAGAAATGGCTTCAAGCGCTCGGTACACATGATGGTACCCGCATTTTTTCGCCTTTAGTTTCGCGCCAACACCCGCAATGATATGGATGGTTTCGCCGAGAAGTTCTTGAGCGTCCGTCGGTGGAACCTGTGACAAAAATTCAAGAAACAGGGGTAGGTAATCAGGCAGTTCACTTGCTGTTAGTGTGAAGCCATGGGCTTTATAATGGTCAGCAAGGTCCACCATTGCCTGACCACGGTCCCGGCTTTCACCGTGGATATGCTCAAAGAGATAAAGAGAATGCGCACGCCCCCTGTCAAAAAGTGCGACATAATCTTCCTGAAGTCGCATCAAGTTGCGACGGGCAATATCATCCATAAACTCAAACAAGGGTTTCTGGATTTTTGCGGGGACCATACCTTCATCAACGAGGGCAGATTTCACATCATCCATATGTTGTTGCATGCCTTCACCTGGGTATGAGAGCAGCAATCCGAGTAATTTAAACGTAAGCATTAGTCTCTCCTCACATTACCACTCATGGTGTTTTTGTGGGTTTTACCGCCGAACAAGCCACCTGAACGGGCGCTGCCACTACCGCAACCATCACCAAAGCTGAAGCCACAAGATGAACGGCTTTCAAACGCAATTTCATTGTCGAAAGGTGTTTCACCTGAATATTCTCGGTGGTTTGTTGGAATAACAAAACGGTCGTCATAGTCAGCAAGTGCCATGATTTTATACATGTCATTCACTGTTGCTTTGTCGAGACCTACTTTGTCCAAGATCTCTTGGTTTTCGCCGCCAGCAATATGCTTGCCCCGCATATAGCTACGCATAGCCAGCATCCGCTCAAGCGCATGTACAACTGGCTCTTCTTTGCCTGCCGTCAGCATATTGGCGAGATATTTTACTGGAATGCGTAAGTCTTTGACGTTCGGTATAATATCGTCGTTCGGAATTTTACCTTGCTCATAGGCATTCTGGATAGGTGAAAGCGGAGGAATGTACCAAACCATTGGTAAAGTGCGATATTCAGGATGTAGCGGGAAGGCTACTTTCCAGTCCATTGCCATTTTGTAAACAGGCGATGCCTTAGCCGCTTCAAGCCAACTGTGTGGCACACCGTCCTTCTTGGCTTGCGCAATCACCTCAGGATCATGCGGGTCTAGGAAAATTTCCAACTGTTTTTCGTATAGATCCTGCTCGTCTTCAGTTGATGCCATTTCTTCAATACGATCAGCGTCATAGAGAATTACACCTAGGTAGCGAATGCGCCCTACACATGTTTCCGAGCAAACTGTTGGCTCACCGGCCTCAATCCGGGGATAGCAGAAAGTACATTTCTCGGATTTGCCAGACTGCCAGTTGAAGTAAATCTTCTTGTAGGGGCAGCCAGACACGCACATGCGCCAACCCCGGCACTTGTCCTGATCAATCAGAACGATGCCATCTTCTTCACGTTTATAGATTGCGCCAGAGGGGCATGCTGCTGCACATGTTGGGTTAAGACAATGTTCGCAGAGCCTTGGTAAATACATCATGAATGTATTTTCAAACTGGCCGTACATTTCTTTCTCAACGTCTTTGAAGTTATAATCTTCAGATCGTTTTTCAAACTCGCCACCCAGAATCTCTTCCCAGTTGGGGCCCCATTTTGGCTTTTCCATTTTCTGACCAGTGATGGCAGAATGCATACGTGCCGTTGGTGGTGTTTTTACTTCTGGTGAATTTTGCAGGTGTGCATAATCAAAAGTGAACGGTTCATAATAATCATCAATTTCTGGAAGGTCAGGGTTTGCAAAAATTTTGGAGAGCATACGGAATTTCCCACCCATCTTGGGCTGAATTTTACCGTTCGCTTTCCGTTCCCAGCCACCATTCCACTGGTTTTGGTTTTCCCAGTTTTTTGGATAACCAACACCGGGTTTGGTTTCCACATTATTGAACCAGGCATATTCAACACCTTCACGACTCGTCCACACATTCTTACATGTAACAGAACACGTATGGCAGCCGATGCATTTGTCCAAATTCAGAACCATGCCGATTTGTGCGCGTATTTTCATCTATCGTCTCCTATTCGGCTGCCTGTGGTTTGGCATTTGGGTCTGCGAGTTCCTCGCCCCATTCAACATCCTTCGCTTTACGAACGATGACAAATTCATCGCGGTTAGACCCAACCGTGCCATAATAATTGAACCCATATGAAAGCTGTGCGTAACCCCCAATCATATGCGTTGGTTTTACCACTGCCCGCGTGACTGAGTTGTGAATACCACCACGTCCACCCGTTGTTTCAGCCTTAGGGGTATTGATGGTTTTTTCCTGTGCGTGATACATCATGGTCATGCCTTCCGGCACACGCTGGGAAACAACCGCCCGTGCCATAATCGCACCGTTCGTATTATAAAGTTCGAGCCAATCGTTATCCTCAACATCCATTTCCCGGGCGTCGATTTCAGATATCCAGACAACTGGGCCACCACGGTTGAGCGTCAGCATCAACAGGTTATCAGAGTAGGTTGAATGAATGCCCCATTTTTGGTGCGGTGTAATCCAGTTAAGGGCAACCTGTTTGCGTTCGTCACCATGAACATTGATCACTGGCGCGACCGTTTTAGTATTCACCGGCGGTTTGTAAACACAGAAACCTTCGCCAAAATCACGCATCCATTCATGATCCTGATAGAATTGCTGACGGCCTGTTAGTGTGCGCCACGGAATAAGCTCATGAACGTTGGTGTAGCCCGCGTTATAGCTTACATGCTCGTCTTCAAGCCCAGACCAAGTTGGCGACGAAATGATCTTCCGTGGCTGTTGCTTGATATCGTGGAAACGAATTTTCTCATCATGCTTAGGGTTAGCGAGATGCGTATGGTCACGCCCTGTTTGTGCTCCAAGTGCTTTCCACGCTTTCACGGCAACATTGCCGTTAGTTTCAGGGGCAAGAGAAAGGATCACCTCAGCAGCATCAACATCTGTTACAATGTTCGCCATACCTTCATTAGCACCCTCTTCGATGTGTGTCCCATTAAGCTTACCGAGAAGCTCAATTTCTTCATCCGTGTTCCAACCAATACCCTTACCACCATTACCAAGTTTACCCATAAGGGGGCCTAGTGCAGTGAACCGTTTATGAGTGTTGGGGTAATCGCGCTCTACATCAATAAGTGCTGGCATTGTTTTACCAGGGATAGGCTCACAGTCGCCTTTTTTCCAATCAGTTACACCAAGCGGCTGTGCCATTTCACCGGGGGTGTCATGAAGAATTGGTAAGGTAACAACATCAGTTTCTGTGCCCAAGTGCCCCACGCAAACTTCTGAAAATTTTTCAGCAATACCTTTATATATATCCCAGTCACTGCGGCTTTCCCATGCAGGGTCAACAGCCCGTGTCAGCGGGTGGATGAAAGGGTGCATATCGGATGTGTTCAGGTCATTTTTCTCGTACCAAGTGGCTGACGGCAAAACAATATCTGAATAGACACATGTGGTGGACATACGGAAGTCAAGCGTTACCACAAGGTCAAGTTTACCTTCCGGAGCTTCCTCATGCCAAACAACCTCGCTTGGCTTTTTACCCCCTACTTCACCAAGGTCTTTGCCGAGCAAACCATTTTGTGTGCCGAGCAAATGCTTCAACATATATTCATGGCCTTTTCCAGAAGACCCAAGAATATTGGACCGCCAAATGAACATATTACGTGGGAAGTTTTTAGGGTTATCGGGGTCTTCACAGGCAAAGCCAAGGTCTCCAGACTTGAGCTTCTCCACGATATAATCTGCAGAGGTCTTGCCTTCAGCTTTTGCCGCCTTTGCAACCTTCAATGGGTTCTCGTTCAACTGTGGTGCCGACGGTAACCAACCCATACGCTCTGACTGCACATTACAGTCAATCAAGGAATGGCTTTCCCATTTTTTCTTGTCAGCAAGGGGCGAAAGAATTTCATCAACCCCTAATTTCTCATACCGCCACTGATTGGAGTGGTTATAGAAGAAACTGGTTGAATTCATCTGTCGGGGCGGACGTGACCAATCGAGCCCAAATGCCAATGGTTGCCAACCTGTTTGTGGTCGTAGTTTTTCCTGCCCCACATAGTGAGCCCAGCCACCTCCCGATTTACCTACACACCCGCACATGATCAGTAGGTTCATGATGCCACGGTAAATCATATCCATATGATACCAGTGGTTCACAGCCGCACCCAAAATTACCATGGACTTACCACGTGTCTGGTCGGCGTTTGTCGCAAACTCACGCGCCACCTGAATAACTTTTTTGCGGTCAACACCTGTTATTTTTTCTTGCCAGGCTGGTGTGTACGGAATGTCATCGTCAAAGCTGGAAGCCACATTGTCGCCGCCAAGGCCGCGATCAACACCATAATTGGCAACCATCAAGTCAAATACTGTTGCAACTTTCACAGTACCGTCTTTGGTTTCAACAGACTTTAGCGGGACGTTGCGTTCCAGAATACTTTCATGGTCAGTGTGTTTGAAGATTGGTTGATCATTTTCAATGTTCCCGAAGTATGGGAAAGCAACAGCAGACACTTCGTCTTGCGCGTCAAGTAAGGAAACTTTTGGCCAGATATCACTGTCGTCTGAAACATTCTTCAGTTCCAGATTCCATTTTTTGTTTTTGTCCCAGCGTGAACCAATGGTGCCATTTGGCACACATACATTACCACTGTTGCCGTCAAGAATGGCGGCTTTCCATTCGGCATTTTCACTTTCGCCGAGATTACCTTCAAAGTCAGAGGCACGCAGCAAACGGCCTGGCACCAGGCGGCCATCTTGCTCTTCCACACGGACAAGAAATGGCATGTCTGTATACATGCGGCAATAATCATCAAAATATTCTGATTTGCCCGCGACATGAAATTCTTTCAGCACCACATGACCCATCGCCATCGCCATCGCACTGTCAGTACCCTGACGGGGGTTGAGCCAAATATCTGTTAGTTTTGCAACTTCTGAATAATCAGGTGTTACAGAAACTGTTTTGGTGCCTTTATACCGAACCTCTGTGAAGAAGTGAGCGTCAGGTGTGCGAGTTTGAGGCACATTTGAGCCCCAAGCCATAATATAGCCTGAGTTATACCAATCCGCACTTTCAGGTACGTCAGTTTGCTCGCCCCACACTTGCGGCGAACTTGGAGGTAAATCACAGTACCAGTCATAGAAGGACATACAAGTGCCGCCAATGAGAGACAAATAGCGACTACCCGCAGCATAAGAAACCATCGACATTGCCGGGATCGGCGAGAAACCAATGATACGATCAGGGCCATATTCTTTTGCTGTATAAACGTTGGACGCAGCGATAATTTCGTTTACTTCATCCCAGTCAGCGCGGACAAAACCACCAAGGCCCCGAACCCGCTTATATTCTTTTGCTTTCACAGGGTCAGAAACAATGCTTTCCCAAGCATCAACAGGGTCTGGGTGCGCGGCCTTTGCCTTACGCCATAGTTCTATTAGGCGACCACGCACCATTGGGTATTTGAGACGTGAGGCACTATAAAGATACCAGCTGTAACTGGCACCACGTGCACAGCCCCTAGGCTCATGGTTAGGCAGATCAGGCCGTGTTTTCGGGTAATCGGTCTGCTGGGTTTCCCACGTCACAAGACCATTTTTCACATAGATCTTCCAAGAACAGGACCCTGTGCAGTTTACCCCGTGAGTGGACCGCACAACTTTGTCATGCGCCCATCGGCCACGGTAAGCTTTTTCCCAGTTTCGGTTTTCATCAGTCGTGATACCGTGCCCGTCAGAGAAAGTCTCTGGCGTTTTCGCAAAGTAGGAGAGCCTATCTATAAAGTTGCTCATTTTTGTCTCCTAAGGATCAAATGTCTCAAGGGTTTCTGGATATACTTACGGGTTTTTCACATAGGCGTTTTTACGAAGGTAAAACCACCAGTTGATGAGGACACAAATCCCGTAAAAAACCGCAAAACCATAGAGGGCATACTCTGGTGTGGTCGCCTTAATCTGCTCCCCAAACACCTTTGGAATGATGAAGGCACCGTATGCCGCCACCGCTGAAGTCCAACCAAGCACTGGCCCTGCTTGCTCTTTATTAAACACCATTGCGATTGTGCGGAAAGTAGAGCCATTTCCAATACCAGTTGCTGCAAACAGCACTATGAAGAGGATCAGGAAGGGGTAGAAAAACTCTTCTGGTGTTGCAGAAGCATAAGCAGCCTTCATAAAGTAGGCCACACCGAGGGCGCTCGCCACCATCACAACGCTAATAATCTGCGTTACTTTCGCGCCGCCCATCTTGTCAGCCCATATACCGCCAATCGGGCGAATGAGCGCACCAATAAAAGGGCCCATCCATGCAAACATTAGAGCACTGGGACCGTTCGCATTAATTGTAGTGTGAGTTAGAACACCGTCGACCATAATGTGCTGGTAACCAAAGATCACTTTGATCGCGAGTGCGAGCGCTGCGGAAAAACCAATGAATGAACCAAATGTCATCGTATAGATGATGGTCATTGCCCAAGTGTGCTTATTGTCGAAAATTTGAAACTGCCGCTTCAGGTTTGTTTGAATTTTTCCTGGAATAAGCTTCATCAGGAAAAGCGTGAGCGCGATAATGATAGGGAGCACGATCCATTTATTAAGCTCTATGCCTGAACCGCCGATTGAAGCTGGTAGCATTAACCAAAGGCCAAATGTTGCAGTTGCGAGGCCAATACCAAGCATACCCAGAATTTTACCGAAAGCGGGAAGCGCTGCCCCCGCATCAGGGGACACATGGTCATCCCGGATATTATTCATGCCAAACCAGCTTGCAATAGCCAGCGGCACAAGGAACAGCAACCACACCCAACCGGCATTAAATATATAGGTCTGCGTGCCTGCCGGAATTTTACCAATAAGAGTACCAGATGTTGTTTTTAAGGTCATGCTGTCCCCGCCAAAAAGGGCAAACGTCATGACGAGTGGCACAAGGATTTGCATGGTTGTGACACCAAAGTTCCCCAGCCCTGCATTCATACCAAGAGCGTAACCTTGAATTTTCTTTGGGTAGAAAAAGCTGATATTCGACATAGAAGAGGCAAAATTACCGCCGCCCAAGCCAGACAGAAGCGCCATCAATTGAAACTGCCATAAAGGTGTATTTGGGTCCTGTAAAAGATAGCCCGTACCAGCCGCGGGGATCATCAATAAACTTGTCGTCAGAAAAATTGTATACCGCCCGCCCGCAATTCGAATAAAGAACGAACTTGGTATACGAAGCGTTGCCCCGGATAACCCAGCGATCGCTGCGAGTGTGAATAGTTGATTTTGGGCAAACGGAAACCCAAGGTTCAACATTTGCACCGTGATAATGCCCCAATAGAGCCAAACCGCAAAACCACACAGCAGTGCCGGAATGGAAATCCAAAGGTTACGGGTTGCAATTTTTTTACCTGCTGCTTCCCACTGGGCTTCATTGTCAGGGTTCCAGCCAAGAAGGTCCCCACCATTTTGCTGAAGCCCATTTGTATTTTTATTACCCATTATTTTTCTCCTAGCCATACGAAAGGGCTTCAAGGGCCTTAGCCCTTAAGCCCTTCCAGTTCTGGTAAATTGCGAGGCCCGCGAAGTTCGGGGATACGTTGTTTGTCGAGGCGCTGGACGGCAAAGTGCATCCATGTAAGCGCGATGCCAATAATGACTGTGAGTAGCATGAAGCAACTGGTCCAAACACCAATCATGTCATTCATGATACCGAAGGTAATCGGCAGGAAGAAGCCACCTAGACCACCAATTAAGCCCACCATGCCACCAACTGAACCCACATGGTCCGGGTAGTAAACGGGGATATGTTTATAAACAGCCGCCTTACCAAGTGACATGAAGAAACCAAGGACAATGGTTAGCCCAACAAACATTTCAAGCGGTATTGTCAGGTTAAAAGTAATCGGCCCGCTAATGCCCGCAACGGTATAGTCGGTTGCAGGGTAAGACATAAAGAAGGTACAGATAACAGAGGCGATGAAGGTCCAGTACATAACAGTACGCGCACCATATTTGTCGGACAGCCACCCGCCAAGAGCACGAAATACAGAACCTGGCAGAGCATACATAGCAGCAAGCATACCTGCTGTTTTCAGCTCAAGGCCATACGCCCCCACATAATAACGCGGCAGCCAAAGCGCGAGCGCCACATAAGCCCCAAAAACAAAAAAGTAATAAAGAGAAAACCGCCATACCTGTTGGTTTTTCAGTGGCTCAAGCTGCTCTAAGAATGTTGGGTGTTTATGCCCAGTTTTTTTATTCGCCGCATGTACTGGATCATCTTTAGAAAAGAGAAAAAACAGAACTGCTGTTACGGCAAGAATAATTGCATAAATTTGGGCAACACCCTGCCACTGACCACCCATTGCCGCCAATAAAAAGGGAGCCCCAAAATTCGTTACCGCTGCACCGACATTCCCCATCCCGAAAACACCAAGGGCCGTACCTTGTTTTTCTTTTGGAAACCACCGCGAGACATAAGCAACACCAACAGCAAAGCTACCCCCGGCAAGGCCAACACCGAGTGCTGCCACCAAAAACATTTCATACGTTGTCACGAGTGTTAGAAGATACGCTGCCACAGCTGTTGCCAGCATTTGCACTGTATAAACAACACGCCCACCATATTGGTCTGCCCATATTCCGAGAAACAAGCGGCTCAGTGACCCTGTGAGAACCGGGGTGGCCACCAAAAGACCAAACTGCGTATCAGAAAGCCCCAACTGAGCTTTGATTTTTATGCCTATAATGGAAAAAATTGTCCATACAGCAAAACAAACAGTGAATGCTAGCGTACTGTATGTCAGCGCGCGCGTACTGTCTGATGTGTTTATCTGAGTATCAACCACGGCATACCTCCTAATAACGCATTGATGCTTGGAGGCATTGTGTGTGATTTAGAAAAGCTGTGCTTGACCCATATCAAGTCATGTACATTTTTATTTTTTCATAGCTCATTGTACCATAAGCAATGCCTTAAACTTTGCTGAATGCTCCCTGTTTTTTGCGGTTCTTGCTGACAGGGGTGCGCAAAAATGCAATATTTGAATGCAGGAAGCAGATATATCCATGGGCCCAACATGAACACACCACAAGAAAACACCGACCTTGTGCAAAAATTGCTGCATAAACTTGGTAATCTAGTCCATCAAATTCAGCGTGAACGTGGCAGCGCGGGCCTGTATCTCGATAGCCTTGGTAAAATTTTTGCCCCTGAGCTGAAAGGCCAAATTTCTACCGTTATGGCGGTTGTCAAAGATCTGCGGTCCTACTGTGAACAACGACATGTAAAAGATGCTCTTCCGCCTAATTTCGAAGGACGGTTGAATTTTTTGTTTGTAAAATATGATAACCTTGGCGCTTTACGTGACCAAATAGCTGCCGTCACAATTCGTTACACACAAGCGTTAAACACTTATACCTTCAATACAATTTTCCCTACTATTGATGCAATGATCGAACTCGCACAACGAGAACCGTCACACAATTCAGCACTGGTCTCTGCTTATTCAAATTTCCTTCAATGGAAAGAAAAAGTGGGGCTGGAACGTGCTTTGGGTGCTCGAGGCTTTCATACTTTTTCTTTTCGAAATCAAGAGTTCTGTGATCGGTTTGTGGCACTTATTGCTGAACAAAAAAACTATTTAGAAACCTTCAAAGCCTTAGCTTCACCTTCACAGATCGTGCTTTTGCAGGACCATGTAAACGACAGCCATTTGGCGGCACTTGACCACCTTAACCATCTTATGGAAGAGGGTGCACACCCAACAGAAATCGAACAATATTCCGGCGAAACATGGTTTGATCTCCTGTCCCAGCTTATCGACAGCCTACACTCTATAGAGGAAGAGCTTGTCAAAGGCTTACCCGGAGCAATTAGCAAAGACTCTAATGTGGTGACCGGTGACTTTAGAAAACCAAAAAATGCCAATGCCCAAATTGATCAATACCGGGCGTTTCTGCGCGCTCTCCCTACATTTTCTGCTCTTGATGATACTGACTTTAACGAGCTCATGTCATTCGCACAAATTCGGGAATATGAAAAAGGGAAACTACTTTACCTAAAAGACGAGCCCGCGGCCCGGCTTTATATTATCCTGAAAGGCTGGGTCAAAGCCTATAATGGGTTAGAAACCGGAGAAGAAGCAATTTTGCAAATGCTAGGGAGTGGCGAAACCCTATTAGAGACATCTGTCTTCCTGAATGTGCCTACACCAGTTAGTGCGCAGGTTGTTGAAAAATCGACACTTTTATCAATTCCGGCCCCTGTTATCCGACAGCGCATTCAATCAACCCCACAACTTGCTGTTAATATGCTCAACACTGTTTCCTTGCGCTCTCAGCGCCTTGTACAACAGCTTGAGTTATCCCGCCTAAAAACCGTTCATGAGCGCGTTGGCTGGTTTTTGTTACGCCTTGCCCTTAACCAAAAACCGAAAGATGGCACAATATTTCTGCCTTATGAAAAATCTATCATTGCCTCATATTTGGATATGCGCCCTGAAACTTTCTCCAGAACATTACAGAAATTCAAAAATGACGGATTTGAAATATCTAGCGACCGCGTCAATATACCTGATTATAAGGCGTTGTGCGACTTTTGTGACGCTGAACTGGCTGGACAATGTGGGCGCTTAGAGACCCCAGAGTGCCCCCGACCTGAACTTGCTGACCTGGTTTTTTCTCCTGAAGCTTGATCTAGATCAAGCCTGATAGTCGTATGCCTGCTACATCTCCAAGACAGAATTAAACTCCGAAGCCAGTGCGCCTAAGTCATACGCGATAAGGTGCTTTGGCCGCAGCTGATAAGTTGCCGGGTTAATACAGGAAACTGATTAATCTCTCGTCTTTAGAAAGGAGCTTGCTTGTGAGGTTACAGGATGGGTTTGGCAGAACCTTTAAATACCTACGTCTGTCCGTTACAGACGTGTGTAATTTTAAATGCAGCTATTGTTTACCTGATGGGTATCAATCCTGCGGCAAACCCACCCCTTTGTCAGTAGACGAACTGCGCCGTGCGGCGACTGCTTTTTCTGAGCTAGGCGTTTCAAAAATACGTTTAACAGGCGGGGAGCCTACAATTCGCAAGGACTTTGAGAATATTGCCTCAACGATAAGTGGCCTACCACACGTACATAAACTTGCCCTCACTACAAATGGATACAAAATGCCAGAACGTGCACAACACTGGAAAAAATCGGGTGTTTCAGCAGTCAATGTGAGCCTTGACAGCCTGTCTCCAGAAAATTTTAAACGCATCACTGGCCATGACCGACAGCAAGAAGTGCTTCGTGGTATTGACGCCGCATTTGATGTCGGCTTTACCACAGTGAAGCTCAATGCTGTTTATCTAAAGGGTATTAATGATCATGAAATTGACGCCTACATTGCACTGGCGAAAGACCGCCCGTTGTCTATTCGCTTTATTGAACTGATGGAAACAGGTGATCATGCAGCTTTTTTCAAAGACCATTATGTTTCAACGGATATTTTGAAACAAAAATTGGTGCGTGCTGGGTGGGCAGAGAAATTAAAAGCGGTAGATTCTGGTCCTGCTGACACTTATGTACATCAAGACTATCAAGGTGAGTTCGGTATTATTGCCCCCTACTCCAAAGATTTTTGCAAAAGCTGCAATCGGTTAAGGTTTTCTTCGCAAGGTAACATGCACTTATGCCTATTTGGTGCTTTTGGTATACCTATGCGTCATCTCCTGCAATCTGACGAACAGATACCCGAACTTAAAGAACGGCTGAGTTCCTCCGTGAAAAGAAAAGACGCAAGCCACTCTCTCATGGCAGGCAATACAGGCATGATGCACAATCTCTCGGCCATAGGGGGGTGAAATGACACCTACTGAATTTACGGGTGTGATATTAGCTGGCGGGGCCTCCCGGCGTATGGGTACTGACAAAGCTCAGCTTACAGACCAAAACGGCGACCCTTTTCTTGATATAATGAGACGCATTTTACTCACTACAGGGGCGCATAATGTTGTCATACTTGGGCGTTCGTCCGTTAAGGGCGGCGTTGCTGATAACTGCTCCTTTGCAGGCCCCGTGCAGGCCATTACAGACTATCTAGAAAACTGTCCCTCCGGCAGTAAACATTTGATAGTCCCTCTCGACATGCCTAACCTTACTGCAACTCTATTACATACACTTATCACTTCGGGTCCTTGGGCACATTTCATCGGTTATAATATGCCCTTTGCTGTAACAGCAGGTGCATCAATCCCAAATGACGTGAGCCGTGTTAAAGATTTATTGGCATCCCAGCATGCAACGAAACTAAAAGTCCCCTCAGGACAAGAGGGGGCATTTGTAAACCTAAATTACCCACAAGAATTTATACGTTGGCAAGGTCAATGTTCATCAGGCGAGTATCAAGCTATTACTGCTCATCTTGGCACGAAAAGAAGGGGGTATAGGTATGCTTGACAAAATCCAGCAAAATGCCGGGACGCTTTCTATGGAAAGTTACGATACATCCCTTGCCCGCATAGTGCGAGAAGCCGTGCCTTCCACTATCGTTTCAGTTCCTCTTGGTAATGCTGTTGGCTCTACGTTGGCAGAAGATCTAAAGGCGCCTATATCGGTACCCTCCTTTGACAATTCCGCAATGGACGGCTTTGCTTTTAGGGCCGCTTGTGTTGCCAAGGCCTCATCCGAACGGCCTATTGTGCTCCCCATTGTTGGTGCAAGCATCGCAGGGGACGCAGTAGGTCTTTCGCACCTTAAGCCTGGTTTTGTAGCAAAAATCATGACTGGCGCACCGCTTCCCGAAGGAGCGGATACAATCCTACCTGTTGAAAATGCTAGCTGGAACCATGAAAAACTCACTTTTTATGAACCGTATCCGTTTGGAAAACACGTGCGCCGCGTAGGGCAAGATATTCAAGGCGGTACCATTGCCTTAAAAGCAGGCACCCGCCTTATTAGTCAGCATGTGCCCCTCCTTTGTGCGCTTGGGCTTGGACATATAAAAGTATACCAGCCACCTAGCATATCTTGGATCACGACCGGACAGGAAATTTCAGACGCCTTTGATCAGCCCCTCGCACCGGGTCACATCTATAACGCGACGGGGCTATATGGAAGGTCACTGTTGACAGACATGGGCTTATCTCTCGAAAAATCCGTGACAGTTCGAGATACACCACAAGATTTTGCTGGCGCACTAGAAGCCGCCCTAACAGAACCTGCAACTATTATCATCTCAACCGGAGGGGTGTCCGCCGGGCAATATGATTTTGTGCGCCCTGTACTAGAGGACTTTGGGGCCGAGATTTTGGTACATAAAGTACGTATAAAACCAGGTAAACCTATTTTATTTGCGAAACTACCTGGGAATAAATTCTTTTTTGGTTTGCCTGGAAACCCTATTTCGACAGCCCTAGGTCTACGTGTATTTGTTTACCCCTTCATTCGTGCCTTAACGGGGTTGCCGCCAGAGATAATACATACAGCAAGTTTAACCCGTAAGTACCTTACTTCAGCCGACCGTACAGTGTTTCTTATGGCTACCGTTAAAGAGGATGGTCAAGGTCAGTTGAGGGCAACACCCCAAAAAATGCAACATTCTTTCCAAACCCTACCCTTCGCGCAGAGTAATGTTTGGCTCCTATCGCCGGAGGGCACATTCAACCATCCGCCTGATACACTTATTTCATGGATACCCTTCAGGCCAACAGCGTCTTAAGGCCCAAACTGACAGTATAAAGGGCATATTAACCTAATATTTGCTAAGTACATTTACTTTAGATTTTTTAGGATGATAATGACCAACATACGACATACCCCTAAGGCTTTTTGGCCTGACATCCTGTGGCGTGCGTTACAAGGAGCAATACTTGGCAGTGGCGCCCCCCTTGGGTGGCTACTCATTATATATGTTCAAGGGGGTGACCCCATCGCAGATTTTACTGTTAATCCCGCACTTTATTTTTATATGTTGTTTGGCACAGCTAGTGTCTTTGCCTGCTTTGGTGCTTATGTTGGGTCACAAGAAAGTTGGCTAAAAGAAAGCTCTTGGCGCGACCATCTGACATCTCTCTATAATCTGCGATATTTCAGAGAGCAGCTTGATTTACAACTAGCTCAGTGCGCCCGCGACAAAACGCCCCTTACTCTCATCTATTTTGATATTGACCATTTCAAAAAGGTAAATGACACTCATGGCCACGCTGCTGGGGACATTGTTCTCATAAAACTCAGTAAAACCATTAGTCGAATTCTGCGAAGAAATGAGCTTTTTTCCCGTATTGGCGGTGAAGAATTTGCAATTTTATTACCCGGTAGTCCAAAGGATACAGGAGCACGTCTCGCTGAACGCATCCGTAAAATTATCGAGGATTACGCTATTCCCATCAACGGGACTACCTCGCTGTCGATCACCATTTCAGCGGGGGTTGTGGAAACACAGGAAAATGAATCAGCGGCAGCCCTTATAGAGCGTGCGGATAGCGCCATGTATCAAGCCAAAAAAGCTGGGCGTAACAGGATTTTTGCATGTAATCCATGAGTTCCATTACATATGTCGCTATATAAATTTTCTTGGTCTAAACACCAAAAACCCTTTCAGTTTGAACAGGCAGTGCCAGCAGGTGAAACTGCAAATTTATCACCCAAAGGAATAATATTTCATTCACCATAGAAACTGTAGAGAATGAAAACTAAATAGAGCCTAGCCTCCTGGTTCAGAAGACTGTTATTTTCTCCACCTGATGGGCTTAAACCTCTTTCTCTAAGGCAAAAAATGATGTGTAAAGAGCTTCATCAACAATATTCAAATTGAATTGAAACATATCAACAAATTCATGTAGCCCATTACTTAAGATAGTATCAATACTAGCCTCATCCAGTACCGCTTTCAGTTTTGCCATCTCTTCGCTCGCAGAAACGGTGATGCCTAGCGTATCACTGATCCGATTCAATGAACTGGCCGCAGAATCGATGCAGAAACGAATGGAACGTGGAAAATGAGCGTCCAACACTAAAAACTGTGCAACATCGTGGTAATTTGCGCGGTGAAACTGCTTGCGGTACATTTCAAACCCGCTGACAGATTTTAGTACCGCACCCCATTCAACCGCGTCATAAGGGCTGTCAAAATAGTCTGGCGTGGGTAAAAGCAAAAAATATTTAACATCGAGAATACGTGTGGTTTTATCGGCGCGTTCCAGTAACCTGCCCATGCGAGCAAAATGCCAACCCTCCCCGCGCGACATAGTATTTTCCGTTAGCCCGGCAAACAGATGACTGGCATTAAGAACGGCCGTGAAAAACGATTGTAAATCATCAGGTTGCCGTTTACGGCTTTGTTTTTCTACTAGATGGTATAAGGCATTGATCGTTTCCCACATTTCAGACGAAATAATTTCCCGAACTGTGCGTGCATTTTCCCGCGCATGTTGTACGCAAGAAATAATGGAATTCGGGTTTTCGGTGTCAAAGGCGAGGAAATGCACAACATTCTTCTCAGTGAATTCCGAGTAACGTTCACTGAAACTTTTTTCATCCGCTGACGCCCGCACTAGCGGATCCCACTGTGCTTTTTCTCGCTCCCAGCCCATATCAAGAATCAGGCGCGAGTTAACTTCAATAAAGCGCGCGACATTATCGGCACGCTCAAGATAACGGCTCATCCAGTAGATTGAACTGGCAACGCGGCTTAACATTTTACATGTCTCCCATGTTGCGGGGTTCATCACCCAATACCCAGGTATCCTTACTCCCCCCACCCTGAGAGGAATTAACCACAAGTGATCCTTTAGTTAGGGCCACACGTGTAAGCCCACCAGGCAATACAAAAATCGATTCCCCATAAAGAATATAAGGCCTGAAATCGACGTGCCTGCCCTCGATAGCGTCGCCAACTATTGTCGGCGTACGAGAGAGTGCTAGTGTCGGCTGGGCAATATAGTCCCTGGGGTTAGCTTTGATTTTTTCGGCAAACTCTTCACGCTCTTTCGCCGTAGAGACCGGACCAATTAACATACCATAACCCCCAGAGAGATTGACCGCTTTCACGACCAGTGTTTCCAAGTTAGCCAATACATGAGCACGGTCTTTTTCATCATCACAAATGAACGTTGGCACATTGGCAATGATAGGGTCTTCATCTAAATAATATTTAATGATCTGCGGCACATAGGCATAGACAGCTTTGTCATCCGCAATGCCTGTACCTGGTGCATTAGCCAGCGCCACATTGCCCTTGCGGAAACACTCCATAATGCCCGGCACACCAAGCAGAGAATCTTTATTAAACACAGTAGGGTCAAGAAATGCATCGTCAATACGGCGATATATGACATCAACCTTTTCAAAACCGCGCGTTGTACGTAGCATGACATGATCATCAATAATGGTCAGGTCTGAACCCTGTGCTAATGTTGCTCCCATCTGCTGTGCCAAATAACTATGTTCATAATACGCCGAGTTATAGACACCCGGCGTTAGGACAATTACATTAGGGTTTTCAACGCCCTCAGGGGCGGCATGGCGCAGTGCGTCGTAAAGATGATCTCCGTAATCAGAAACAGGCCGCGTGCGCATCGCCTCAAATGCTTTTGGCAATGTGCGCTTTTGAATAGCACGATTCTGTAGTACATAAGAAATACCTGATGGGCAGCGCAGATTATCTTCCAGAACATAAAACTCGCCGTCACTGTGACGCACAAGGTCTGTACCCGTGACATGTATCCATATTTTTTTGGGCGGTGACAGACCTTCACATTGCTTGAGATAGCATTCTGACGACAGAACAAGGTCGGCAGGAATAACCCCGTCTTTAAGAATTTTTTGGCCATTGTATATATCATCAATGAATAGATTAAGCGCCTTAATGCGCTGTTTTAGGCCCCTTTCCAACACTGCCCATTCCCGCGCGGGAACGATACGCGGCAGAACATCAAAAGGAAAAATCTTCTCGGTACCCTTTTTGTCGCCATATACATTAAAAGTTATGCCCTGTTGATGAAGGACACGTTCGGCTGCCTTCTGCCGACGACGCAGGTCTTTTGCGGATAGCGCATTGATACGCTCAATTAACGGTAGAGCCTCTTGACGGGGCGAACCATCAGGTGCGATCAGCTCATCGTAAAATCCCTGTGTGTCGTACCCATCAAAATTCATTACGCATTCCCTTAAAATTACGAGTTAGTTACCTCTCGTACTTTAACATCCACGGTTAGTGTTTCAGTACCCCCGCCCTTATAGATCGTACCAGACGTTGGCGTTGCATCCCGATAATTCCGGCCACAAGCAACCCGTATATGGTCTTGCAATACAGCGCAGCCGTTGGTGGGGTCAAACCCCCGCCACCCTACATAGGGCAGATACACTTCTGCCCAGGCATGAGAGGCATCAGACTGGATTTTATTGGCATAATTTGCCCCAGTATAGATATAGCCCATACGATAGCGCGCTGGAATACTCAGCAACCGTGTAAGACATATAAACAGATTGGCAAAATCCTGACAAACCCCTTTGCGGGACGTATAAACCTCAAATGGTGTTGTATTGAGCGATGTGCTACCAGAAACATACTTATAGTCCCGATAGATGCTAACATTCATATCCTCAATCGTTTTGACCAGATGATAATCGTTACGTTCAACAAAACTCATAGCATAGTCGGTCAGTTCAGTCAGCTGAGATTCTGGTAATTCTGACGGCAACAGATACGGCATCATCATCTGGCGCTGCCACGGCATCCACACCAGCGGTATGCTGGTTTGGCGGCGTGATAAACTGTGGTCATCTGGTGGCACGGCAAAGACCTTAACTCGGCTAGTAGCCTCGACAGATAACTTGGTATATGGCCGGTCAATGATACAGTGGATCGCTTGGTTGCCAAAAACATCTTCAAACTGCATTTCCTCTGCCACAGACGAGATCGCCAGCTTGGAATACACCACCTCCTGAGTTGGGTCATCGGTTGGTTGCAAACGGAAAAAATGGGTGCTGTGCTCTACTGCGTCGGTATACTCATAGTGGGTGGCGTGTGTGATATCGAACAAACGGTACCCTAGGGGTTTACCATCCTGCGTTTGAGACATTGCCCGCACATTTAACAAATGAGCTTCTTGCGCTTGCTCAGCTTGCGCCTGGGCTAAAAAGCCACTTTTTTGCTGTTGTTGTAAGGGTTGCTGTGACGGCATTAAAGGCGCACTGGCAGCCTTGGTCAACTGTGTTCTCTGCTCATACGCACTGCTCCACACAACAGCGCCACGCCGCACAATAATCATTTCCCCAGGCTGCATTTGAGTCCAATCCCCTGCAAAAAAGGGGGTGGAGCTAATGATTAAAGCCGTACGGTAAGTGTCGCGTGGGTCGGTCAGGGATATTTGTACCGCCTCACTTTCATACACCGCCTGATTGTCTGGCGGTGATATGCGGGCATGGTGCATTCCCTTGGGTGACTGTGACCCATGGAAGCAAACTACGCTGTCGCCGTCCGTCATATACATGTCTGCACTACCAAGGGAATCAAACCGCAGAAACCATGCATGCAAAATGGTGGGGTCAATGTCCGAAATCCGCCGTGCATCACTTTCTTGCAGGCGTGCTAGTAGGTCACAGAAGGCTAATTCTGAATCTGTGTTTCCAAGTGGCTCCAACAACCGTCGCTGTTGGCCGTGGAGGGCATCAAGCGCTGTTTTGTCAAGATCGCCATTATGCATAAACATCCAGTCCCGCCCGGCAAAACTGCGCGAAAAAGGCTGGGTTTCCTTCTGGGTATAGCCTTTATTAGCACCGCGTACCTTGCAGAAAAAGGCCGTAGACCGAAAATTAGACCAATCGGTCAATGCGTCTACCAGCACTTTGGTGTCACGGGCAGACGGATCCTTCGCTACCATTGCTGAATAATGGTCTCCCGGATACCAGCCAAAACCCCAACCATGGGAATGGTTACCATCGTTGGTGTTGCCGTTAGGGATATTGACGTTAATTGAGGGGGAGCCTAATCCGTCTAAACTGATTGCCAGAATATCACTGGTAAGTTGGGGAATGGGAAACACGGGAACTCCTAAAGCGGCAACATTAAAGCCATAACATTATTGATAGTACCATTGACAATGCTAATAGAATAAGGTGGGCAGGGAAAGTTATTTAATTTTAAGGTATTTAGACAAATGAGCATAGTCGCAGCGCTACATCACGTGACCCATTACCGTTATGATAGCCCGGCAACTCTTGGGATGCAAACGGTCCGATTACGTCCTGCACCACATGTGCGGTCAAACATCCAGTCATACTCTCTAAAGATACTCCCCAAAGAGCATTTCATCAACTGGCAGCAAGACCCTTTTGGTAATTTTCTTGCCCGCGTCGTTTTTCCAGAAAAAGTCAAAGAATTCCGTATTGAGGTTGATCTGCTGACCGAAATCCGTGTGTACAACCCATTTGATTTTTTCCTCGAAGAGTATGCTAAAGACTTTCCTTTTGCCTATGAAGAAGGGTTGAAAGAAGAACTTGCTCCTTATTTGGAAATTAAGGAAAAAGGCAATGACCTATGCGCGTGGGTACAAGGCGTTGCTACAAACAAGCAAGCCATCATTGATTTTCTCGTCGCCGTTAACCAGCGCCTGAACGATCAGCTGAAGTATGTAGTGCGGCTAGAGCCCGGCATTCAAAACTGTGAAGAAACTCTCACCCTTGGCAGTGGCTCATGCCGTGACATGGCATGGTTTCTGTGCCAAGCACTCAGGCACCTTGGGCTCGCAACGCGCTTTGCCTCTGGCTATCTTATCCAGTTGGCAGCAGACGTGAAATCTCTGGATGGTCCTTCGGGTACTGAGGTGGACTTTACCGACCTGCACGCGTGGACAGAGGTTTATCTGCCTGGCGCAGGTTGGATTGGTCTTGATCCGACCTCTGGACTATTCACTGGCGAAGGGCATATACCTCTTTGCTGTACACCAAATCCCTCGAGCGCCGCACCTGTCACGGGCACACTTGAAAATAATATTCAATCAACACTGCACCATGAAATGACCGTAACACGTATGGTTGAAGCGCCGCGCGTGACCAAGCCCTACTCTGATAGCCAGTGGCAAGCCATCGACACACTTGGTGCCTCAGTGGATGTCAAACTGCAAAAACAGGATGTGCGCTTGACTATGGGCGGAGAGCCAACTTTTGTATCGCTTGACGACCGTGAGCACGATGCTTGGCATTATTCCGCACTTGGTGGTGAAAAAAAACAACTTGGCAAAGTTATGTTTGAGCGGCTGCGTGAATGCTTTGCGTCCGGTGGACTTCATATGTTCACTCAAGGGAAATGGTATCCGGGCGAAATATTGCCGCGTTGGGCAATGCCCTGTTTCTGGCGACAAGACGGCGAGCCTGTGTGGCAGAATAGGCAGTTACTAGCCGACCCCGACAAACCGCTTGGGCATACATTAGAAAATGCCAAAAATTTTCTTGATGCGTTAGCAAAAAATCTGGGTATTCCAGCATCATACGTTCTACCCGCACGCGAAGACACGCCCTACTATTTATGGAAAGACCAGCGTTTGCCCTTGCAATATGCGATGATGGAAGCCGATGTTTTTGAACAGGCCGAACGCAAACGTTTACAAAGCTTGATGGACAAAAACCTCAACGCACCAGTAGGGTTTGTTTTGCCATTGCATTTTTCGCATCGGCGTGGACGATGGATCAGCAATAAATGGCAATTCAAAAGCCCTCATCTGGTGTTGCTCACAGGCGATTCTCCAATTGGCCTTCGCTTACCACTGGGCAGCCTACCCTCTCCCGAAGAGGCACAACAAGAAATCTGTCCAGAGCGGAGTACATTTGAGCTAACCGACACGTTACCCATGCGCACTATCTTGAAGAAAACAATTTCCGCGCACAGTAAAAAAAATGACACGGCTTTCAAACAAGACCCGAATGGCCTTATTCGCTCCGCCTTGTGTGCAGAAGTGCGGAATGGTGTGCTGCACCTCTTTTTACCCCCTGTGGCTTACGCTGAACATTTTCTTGAACTGATCACCACGATCGAAACACTCGCGGCCGAGCAAAATACACCTGTTGTACTAGAAGGCTATACCCCGCCGGGCGATGCGCGGATTGCCCACTTTAGTGTTACTCCAGATCCCGGCGTGATTGAGATAAACGTTCAACCTGCGTCATCGTGGGAAGAACTGAAATTCATCACGCAAACTGTCTATGCTGAGGCGCGGCAAGCGCGGTTGTCAGCTGAAAAATTCAGCCTTGATGGGCGCAGAGTTGGTACAGGCGGCGGTAATCACATTGTTGTCGGGGCAGCAAAGCCTGATGACAGCCCATTTCTGCGGCGACCTGATATATTACGGTCACTGGTCAGTTTTTGGCAAAACCATCCGTCGCTGTCTTATCTGTTTGCCGGCATGTATATTGGCCCAACCAGCCAGTCACCCCGTATTGATGAAGCGCGTCACGATGCTTTGTATGAACTTGAGATCGCATTTCAGCAAATACCCGAAACCGGCGAATTACCACCGTGGCTTGTAGATCGTTTGTTCCGAAATTTATTAGTAGATTTAACAGGCAACACTCACCGTGCAGAATTTTGTATCGATAAGCTATTCAGCCCAGACAGTGACCGCGGCAGACTTGGTTTGTTGGAAATGCGCGGCTTCGAGATGACCCCGCATCCTCAGATGAACCTTGTACAAAACCTGCTTCTACGCGCTGCTATTGCCCTGTTCTGGAAAAAACCTTATACAGGCAAACTAGTGCGCTGGGGCACACAACTGCATGACAAATTCATGTTGCCGCATTTTATTGCAGAGGATTTCCGTGACGTCCTGCATACCCTCCGCGTTAGTGGATATGATTTTGCACCTGAATGGTTCACACCGTTTTTCTCCTTCCGGTTTCCTGAATTCGGTTCCATGCAAATCGACGGAGCGAAGTTATCGCTTTGTACAGCGCTGGAGCCGTGGCCTGTGATGGGCGAGGAACCAATAGGTGGCGGTGTAAGCCGGTCCGTTGATGCAACAGTGGAACGCCTTCAGATCACTACTTCTGGTCTAACCGAAGGGCGCCATATTATTAGTTGCAATGGGCGACGCGTGCCGTTGGTGCCCACCAATGAAACCGGCACACAGGTAGCCGGAGTGCGCTTCAAGGCATGGTCACAGCCCTCAAGTTTACACCCGCGGCTACCCATTAATGTACCCCTTGTTTTTGATGTGATCGATACGGCGCAGGAACGATCGTTAGGTGGCTGTACCTACCATGTTGCCCACCCCGGAGGGCGCAATTACGATACTTTCCCAGTCAATGAAAATGAAGCGGAAGGCCGTAAAATTTCACGCTTTGAAGCAATGGGCCACACCCCGGGTAAAGTTAAAATTCCGCCTTTGGAAACCAATTCTGAGTTCCCCCATACACTTGATTTAAGGTTTAAATCCTGAAAACACCATTGCCCTTAACGCCCGTCTAACGCTTTAAATTTACCTGCCTAATAAGGGGATATTTGCGTTATAGACGAGATCATCTTACCACCATAGACAAAGGCCCTGAAGAATAGGCCCTGCATAAGTTAAGAGAACCGCAGGGGTATAAATGGTGGTCGGTACTGGGCTCGAACCAGCGACCTCTTCGATGTCAACGAAACGCTCTACCAACTGAGCTAACCGACCAGTCCATTCATAAAACGCCGTACCATTTTCAGGCAGGCTGTGTTTGTTCGGTGTATAAACTGCCCCGTGTCTGTGTTGCAAGTGCTTTCTGTACACCTATTATAATCTATCCTGTTTCGTAAACAGGGTGACAGCCTTTCAAAAAGCCGGTAGCGTACGAAAATGTCTACAGATCAAGCACCCCCACCTTATTTGTACCGGCCCCCTGTAGGACCGACTTTGCCTTTTATATTTTCCGTGCCGCATAGTGGCCGCCATTATCCTGAGGATTTTACAAAACGATCAACATTGAATTTGGCCGAGCTTCGCCGGTCTGAAGATGCCTTTGTTGACCAGTTTTTTGAGACTGTACCTACTTATAATGCTGCACTTCTTATTGCGACACATGCCCGTGCTTACCTTGACCTAAATAGGGCAGAGAACGAACTTGACCCGCGTTTATTTTCACCGCAACTAAGTCCGCATGACCTGAATGTTAGCTTCCGAGTACAGGCAGGCCTTGGTGCTATTCCGCAGTATGTTGCAGAAGATATGCTTATTTACGACCAACCTTTACCTGCACGAGAAGCAGCAAAGCGTATTGATACAATCCATAAACCTTACCACAAAAAACTGGCCCAGTTACTTGCAGCCACCATTACAGAGCACGGCATAGCCTTTCTCATTGATTGCCATTCTATGCCTGGCGAACAATCAACAAAAAAACATAAAGGCCCTGATATAGTACTAGGCGATTGTTGGGGCACAGCCTGTATGCGTGACTTAACTGACATTGCTGAAACACTGTTTTTACAGGAAGGGTTTAGCGTACGCCGGAATGTTCCCTATTCTGGGGGGTATTCTACAAGTAGTTACGGGGCTCCAGGGCAAAATATCCATGCCCTTCAAATAGAAATTAATAGGGCTCTTTATATGGATGAAAAAACCCTCATCCCTTCGGAAGGTTTCTCTGCAGTCCAGAATAAAATAGCTACGATTAGTCGTAATCTCATCATGCGCGTTTCTAAGCTTACAGGGATTAACCCGATAACATTGCCACGCGCAGCTGAATAAGCTGATCCATATTCAAACACACATTTCTCCCCTATGCCTTAAATCAACAATAAACCTAAAGCACTGCCCCTACAGTGACTGTATAGTCCAACAACAGTAGAAAAAAAGAGGCCACGCATAAAGCGTGGCCCAGGCTCAGGGAGGAAACACCCATGAAGGGCGTTAGCGGGAGTTACCCGCCATCAATTAACATAAAGTGTCTAGAACCAAATTCCAAGTCTAGCCTACAGATATTTCTGTTTACAAAGAGTTAATATTAATTAACCCTTTGATTTTAAACACTTTTAAAGAGACACTTTTATCAGTAACTTTCTCGTGCGAATCAAAGGCTTATAGCCTTAAAGGCGAGCACACACGCCCTTGGTGTGTAAACAAGAACGAATCAGTCAAGGTTCATAATAATGTCATTTATTTTCAATGAATTTGTCATGCTCTACCTATAATTATACCCGTATGAAAACAACCATGCGTGACATATTTTCTCAGCAATTTCCTGATACTCTACAGGAACAAAACTATACCCCCCATGACACTGATAAACATAAAAAAAAGACCTGTCATTATCATACGATCTTTATATCAGACACACATCTAGGTACACGTGCCGCTAGGGCAGACCTCCTTTTAGATTTTTTGAAATCTGTCACCTGTAATCATCTTTACCTTGTGGGAGATATTATTGACGGGTGGCAAATTAAACGCACATGGTATTGGGACACGACCCACAACGATGTAATTCGGCGCGTTTTGAAAATGGCCAAGCATGGTACAAAAGTAGTTTATATCCCAGGTAACCACGACGAAGGCTTACGTGGTTTTGAAGGGCATGATCTTGCGGGCGTCTCCCTTGAGCCAGAAATCATATATGAATCCCTGAAAGGCCGACGATACTGGGTAGTACACGGGGATCAATTTGATGGGGTGATAAAATATGCCAAATGGCTTGCCCATTTAGGAGACCATGCCTATGTCACACTGTTAAAACTAAATACGCTCGTTAATAAAGTGCGTAACTGGCTTGGATATGACTATTGGTCCCTTTCTGCCTACCTCAAGCATAAAGTCAAAAATGCTGTCGAATATATCGGAAAATATGAAGAGGCCGTTGCAGCTGAAGCAAAGCGGCGTGGCCTTGACGGTGTTATTTGCGGTCATATTCACCAAGCAGAGAGGCGTTTTTTTGGTGATGTGGAATATATGAATGACGGGGACTGGGTCGAGAGCTGTACTGCACTTGTTGAACAGACTGACGGTCATTTTGAAATTCTTTACTGGGCTGAAGAAATGGCGAAGCGCGACAAAAACTCACCGGGAAAACGCCGCGCTAGAAATAAGAAATCCGAAATAAAAAATCCCCCTCTTCCGGTTCCTGCTGAATGAGAGTGGTAGGATCTCTTGCATGTTAAATACTCCTCTCCTGAGCCTTGAAGCAGACAATAAATCTAAATACCGTATCTGTATTGTGACCGATGCATGGTCCCCGCAAGTGAATGGCGTCGTACGCACATTGCAAAGTCTGCGCAAAGAACTTCGGGCAAAAGGCCATAAAGTTTATACCCTCACGCCCAAGCTCTTTAAAACTATACCTTGTCCCACTTACCCTGAAATTCCTCTGGCTCTGAATACATGTGGCCGTGTTCCGGCCATGTTAAATCGTTGGGACTTAGATGCTATTCATATAGCAACAGAGGGGCCCCTTGGCTGGGCCGCACGGCGGTGGTGCCTTAAAAACAAGTTCCCTTTCACAACCGCATACCACACAGCTTTTCCAGAATATATCGAAGCACGGTCTTCTCTACCTGCTTCACTTTTTTACCCTATATTCAAAAAATTCCATGCAAAAAGTGCCAGTGTTCTGGTTGCGACACCAACTGTGCGCGAGATGCTGCAAGCAAAGGGTTTTAAGAACATTACCCCATGGACACGAGGCGTAGACACCACTTTATTCACCCCCAAGCGTAGAAAACCCCACACATATAAAGGCCCTGTGCAACTATATGTTGGGCGTGTGGCCGTTGAAAAAAACATCGAAGCATTTTTGGCAACAAATGTCCCCGGCACAAAAATTGTTATAGGAGACGGCCCTGCCCTAAAGCAATTAGCTGCAAAATATCCAGAGGTATATTTTCTGGGCGCTCAGTTTGGCGAGGAATTGGTAGCCTCTTATGCAGCGGCAGATGTATTTGTTTTCCCTTCCAAAACCGATACTTTTGGCCTGGTCATGATTGAAGCTCTTGCAACAGGAACACCGGTTGCAGCCTATCCCGTTCAAGGGCCGGTAGATGTCTTAGGCACAGATGGCAAAGGCCCCTTTGCAGAGTGGTCAGCCCCAATTGCAGCTCTTGATGACAATTTAAATAGTGCAATCAAAGCAGCCCTCGAATGTGATAGGACGGCGTGTGCTGAGTTTGCAAAACTTTACTGTTGGCCCGTTGTGGCTGAGCAGTTCTTACACGCCCTCAAAGTTAACGCCGTATTCGAAACTTAATTTTCCTTGAATTGCTCTTGCCAAACTATTGCCCAAACCTAAAATTTTTCGTCAGGCTAAAGACGAAGGTCTCTTAAAAGCTTTTGGGTACAACCCTACTTACCCAGAAAGGCAGAAAGCCCTTGCTCCCCCTAACGAACATGCGTATAAGGCGCGAAAATATTGGAATTCCAAGCCTTCTACGACGGTAGGAGGCTTTTTTAAAGTCAGGTCCCGACCAATGAGTAAAGACATTCGCAATATCGCTATTATTGCACACGTTGACCACGGCAAAACAACGCTAGTGGATAATCTATTTAAACAGTCAGGTATGCTACGTGACAACCAACGCCTTGAAGAGCGGGCTATGGATAGCGGTGATCTGGAAAAAGAGCGTGGTATTACCATTCTTGCAAAATGCACGTCTGTTGTTTGGAAGGGTACACGTTTTAATATTGTAGACACGCCCGGTCATGCCGATTTTGGCGGGGAGGTAGAGCGTATTTTATCTATGGTTGACGGTGTCGTTCTACTTGTTGATGCTGCTGAGGGGCCCATGCCACAAACAAAATTTGTGACCTCTAAAGCCCTCGCACTGGGCCTTAAGCCGATTGTAGTTGTGAATAAGGTAGACAAAGCTGACGGCAACCCCGAGGCTGCTACTGACGCATGCTTCGACCTGTTTTGTGCGCTTGATGCAAACGATGAACAACTGGATTTCCCAATTCTTTATGCATCTGGTCGTAATGGTTGGTGTGATAATGAATTGGATGGCCCCAGAGAAAATCTACACCCGCTCTTTGAAAAAATCATTGAACATGTAGAATTACCCAAAGTGGTTACAGAGAATACGCCAGACAAACCCTTTTCCATGCTCGTGAGCTTGCTTGACAGAGATAACTTCCTTGGCCGCATTTTAACTGGTCGGATTGAAACCGGTTTTGTGAAAGTGGGAGACCCTATTCACTCCATCGCACGTGATGGCCGGATTGTTGAAAAAGGCCGGATTTCAAAGCTTCTCGCCTTTAATGGTTTGGAGCGTATTCCTGTAGACAATGCTGAAGCCGGTGACATTGTTGCCATCGCAGGCCTTCAGGAAACTACAGTCGCGGATACTATTGCAACTCCTGAAGTTACTGCACCAATTCACTCTATACCAGTTGACCCGCCAACCCTTGCTATGACATTCATGGTGAACGATAGCCCGCTTGCTGGCCGCGAAGGCAAACATGTAACAAGCCGCGTTATTCGTGACCGCTTGTTCCGGGAAGCAGAAGGCAATGTTGCTATTAAAGTGACAGAGGCAGAAGGCAAAGATGCCTTTGAGGTTGCTGGCCGCGGTGAGCTTCAACTTGG
>Ga0316208_1000606_pt1 | contig 40815 bp, 36 predicted proteins | sample 3monopyrite_MG_FD_204944 | JGI IMG/M metagenome (GOLD analysis project Ga0316208, IMG submission 204944) | Microbial mat bacterial communities from mineral coupon in-situ incubated in ocean water Damariscotta River, Maine, United States -... | ecosystem: Environmental > Aquatic > Marine >...
CCCCTCCCATCATAACCGGTCCTAACACAGCGGCAAATTTCCCCAGCATATTATAAAAGCCAAAAAATTCCGCAGATTGATTTTGGGGAATGATACGTGCGTAAAATGAGCGGCTCAATGCTTGCACCCCTCCCTGAACCAGGCCAATAACGATTGCCAGCATATAAAACTCTGAAACTGCACTTATTTGTGATGCCCATACTGTTATTAAAAAATAAACAAAAATAGCCAATAACAAGCCATGTTTGGTACCAATATAATTTGCTAAGTAACCAAAAAAAATGGCTGCGGGGAAACCTACAAATTGCGTAATCAGTAGCGCTGCTATCAAATCCGTGGAATTAAACCCCAATGATAAGCCGTAATCAACTGCCATACGGACAATCGTATCTACTCCATCGATATATAACCAATAGGCAATTAAAAATAACAAAACCATGCGTAATTTTTTTATAGCCTGAAAAGTAAGTTTCAATTGTTTAAAGCCAGTGACAATAGTTTTTCCTGTCTTTAACTTCACATTTTTACCTGATACTTCCGGAACATTAACAAATAAGGGAATAGAAAAGATAAACCACCAGACTGATACCGTTAAAAAAGAAAATTTAACGGCTTCTGCACTGTTATGAAACCCAAATAATTCATGGTTCATTGTCATGAAAACATCAAACGCAAATAACACGCCACCACCTAAATAACCTAATGCATAACCAAAGCTAGATATTTGGTCATAATTTTTTTCTTCGGTAATATCTATTAATAAAGCGTCAGAAAAAATAATACTGCCTGAATAACCAATAGCCGATAAAGCAAAAAAAGTGAGTGCTAAAAAAGTTTGCTGCTCTGCAATAAAATACAAACCTGCTGACATCAGTATTCCGAGTGAGGCAAATATGAACAGCAAACGTTTTTTAAGATTACCTGCATCAGCGATTGCACCAAGAACAGGCGCAAGAATAACAATAATGGTACTCGCAATAGAGTTACTTATACCCAGTTGAAAGGTGCTGGTTGTTGCATCAGTCGCATCACTCCAATACTGTTTGAAAAAAAGAGGAAAGAAACCCGCTAAAATAACCGTTGCATAAGCCGAGTTTGCCCAGTCATATAAGGCCCATGAAAAAGTCGTTTTATTTATTTTTCCCCCCATGGCTATATCCTAACGAAAAAGACAGGCCATCAACAGGCTATTCTCAAATACATATTAACGGGGAAAGTTTAGAATCGGTTGGTTTGGGTATGCCCGTGTACATTCTGCTTCCGAGCTTTTCTCCAGCGCCCGTTTAAAAGTTCTATCAGCATCGAGCCATTCTTGTCGCAAACTATCGGCAATACCGGCTTCTTTGATTGATTCAGAAAGCATAGTAGAACGTAACTCAAACAGTTCATCGGTTATGACTATATGCTGGTGTGCAGATTTAGGTGACTTTCCACCATAAATTTTTGGCCCTCCCATTAACTGAACCATAAAGTCAGTTTGTTGATTTTCCAGTACCTGTTGTGGTTTATCTGTAAAAAATTTACCTAACCATGGATCAGCATAGGCCTTATCATAAAATAGCTTATGTACTTTTATAAAGATTTCTTTTCCACCTAAGCGATCATAAAGTGTTTTATCAATGGCCATTCTCTATTCCAAAATTACCGTCTCTATATGCTGTATCGACAATTCAACGATAAACTTAAAGATAATGCATAAAAAAAGGAGCTGTTTGCCCCTTTTAATTAAACTCTTAAAAATCAATAAGTTAATGCTCTCTCGTAGCCCTGAAATTGACATCAGGCCAACGTTCAATGGTTAAATCAAGGTTAACCCGGGTTGGAGCAAGGTAGGTCAAACTTCCTCCTGCATCCAATGCAAGATTGTCTGCTGCTTTTTTATTGAAGTCTTGTAACATTTTTTCATCGTCACACTCGACCCAACGCGCAGTATTAACATTAACCGCTTCAAAACCACATTCCACGCTGTATTCTTCTTTCAATCGATATGCAACAACATCGAACTGTAAGACACCCACAGCACCAACAATGACATCGTTATTATTTAAAGGACGAAAAACTTGCGTTGCCCCTTCTTCGCTAAGTTGGTCCAAGCCTTTTTGTAGCGCTTTCATTTTTAATGGATCTTTCAGACGCACACGACGAAAAAGTTCCGGCGCAAAGTTAGGAATACCACTAAATTTCAATGACTCACCTTGTGTAAAAGTGTCACCAATTTGAATCGTGCCGTGATTATGCAGGCCAATAATATCCCCCGGGTAAGCCGCTTCTACACTTTCACGTTCACGCGCCATAAAAGTAATCGCATTTGCCACCCTGACATCTTTATTGATGCGTACATGCTTCATTTTCATGCCTTGCTCATACGTTCCTGAACAAACCCGCATAAAGGCAACCCGATCACGATGCGATGGGTCCATATTCGCCTGAATTTTAAAAATAAATCCTGTGAATTTTTCTTCTTCGGGTTTCACTTCACGCTCATGCGTTGCACGTATTTGTGGGCCAGGCGCCGCTGAAGCAAAATAATCTAATAATTCTTCAATGCCAAAATTATTCGTTGCAGAACCAAAAAAAACAGGAGTCAATTTTCCGGCTAAGAATTCTTCCTGATTAAATTCATGACTTGCACCTTTCACCAATTCGATTTCATCACGTAAATCTTCAACAACAGCTTCACCCAAAATATCTTTTAACTTAGGATTATCCAGGCCTTGAATCACTTCACCCTGTTGAATTTTCCCACCGTGTGTTGCGCTAAAGAGATGTACTGAATCATTATAGAGATGAAAGACACCTTTAAGTCCCTTACCCATGCCGATAGGCCATGTGATAGGTGCACAATTAATTTTTAAAATATTTTCAACTTCATCCAGTAACTCAATGGGATCCCGTCCCTCCCGATCAAGCTTATTAATAAATGTCAAAATGGGTGTATCACGCAAACGACACACATCCATTAACTTAATCGTACGATCCTCTACCCCTTTGGCACAATCGATCACCATCAAAGCTGAATCAACTGCGGTTAATGTGCGATAAGTATCTTCAGAGAAATCTTCATGTCCCGGTGTGTCGAGCAAATTTACAATACAATCTTTATATGGAAATTGCATTACCGCAGAAGTTACCGAAATACCCCGCTCTTTTTCCAGCTCCATCCAGTCTGAAGTGGCATGGCGATCAGATTTTTTACCTTTAACCGTACCCGATGCCTGAATCGCTCTTCCGAATAATAATAATTTCTCAGTCAGGGTCGTTTTACCTGCATCGGGATGCGAAATGATCGCAAAGGTGCGTCTCTTCTTGATTTCATTACTATCTGTCAAACTCTATTCTCCAAATATGTACATATATATGTACACACGAATTAATCTACTCATGCCCAGATATAGGGCATGCTAAAAACCTCCTATTTTAGCCTTGAACGGGCTCTGATGTCAGGCGCAATTATGATACAGATAAAGAAACGGTAAATTAATGTCACTTCGATACTGCAGTGTTCACTCAAACGAAGGAACCCCATCAATAAATGGCTACAGATATTATTATGGCAGCTTCAGTGGCCTGGCTTAGTCACTCGTCCCCTGATGAGAATCGGAGTGCGCACTTTGAATATCGATATCAGATGCATCATCTTTTTCCGGACACTCGGTTTCAATCTGCACCGTTGAAAAATAGACTGAAAAATCATTTTTTAGCAACGCGTGAATCTGTTGAAGCAAACTGGTTTGATCTGTATTGTCGCTGACCCGCACATGCATAGAAACAATGTTTTTGCCGGTAGTTAATGCCCAAACATGAGAGTGGTGCACATCTTCCACATTCTCAAGTTTTTCAACGGCAGCTACCATTTTCTCCAAATCAAAGTCAGCAGGAACCGTTTGCAATAGAATATCCGTTGCTTCCTTAATAATACCCCACGAAGCCCAGAACAATACCACCCCGAATAACATACCTAAAATCGGATCAATTTGATAAAAACCGGTAAACTTAATCACTAGTGCGGCAACAATAATAATAACACTGCCAACAAAGGTCTGTATCACATGCCATATTGCACCCTTCATGTTCAGATTATCTTTTTGTTTGCCAAATAATAACCACAGAGCAATAAACTCAGTCACCAGGCCGCCCGCGGCAGCCCATAGCATCAGGCCGGTCGGCACTTCAATCGGTGTGCGCAGGCGTTGATAACCAATCCAGAAAACATACAGTGCCATCACTAATAGAAACAGGCCATTGAAAAGCGCACCCACAATTTCAGCGCGGATCAAACCGAAGGTGGCATATTGCGAGGCCGGGCGGGTGGAGTAGTAGCCGGCAACAAGGGCAATTAAAACACCCCCAACCGCAGAAAAGGTGTGGAAGGCATCAGAAATAACCGCGACCGAACCACTCCAGTAACCAATGGTAAGTTCAACGAGAAAATAAATACCGGTCAACCAGCCGGTTATCTTTAAGGCACGAGCATCCCCAGTGGGCATACCATGACCAGAGTGGCCACTTTTATTTGCGGGATTCATACTGCCCTCCTAATTATCTAACGCTGTACAACATGAAGGTGTCAGAGGGAATTAATGAGGAAACAATGGCAAGATAAATGCCGTTCCTAGGTTTGCTGCTTACCCAGATTCGAGTACCGTGTTGCTCTTTGACACGGTTCACATTGGCTGGTGCTGGACTTCAAAATAGCTCGCAAAGAAATATTCTCTACCTATTTAGCAACAATAATCCCTCTGCCCCCGTTTTTGTATTTTTTATTCCGTCGTGCTCACTTAAAACCACAAGCGTACTCCGCCTACTACAGAAAAATTATCAACGGCTTCACCTTCGGTGCGTGCGATATCCGCAGTATTACCATATAACTTGTTCCAGTTTATACCGATATAAGGTGCAATTTCACGCTTAATTTCATAACGCAGGCGCAACCCCAAATCAATATTGTTCAATCCCTTACCAACACCAAAGTTAGGTACATCTTCGGCTGCCAGATTCACTTCAAAACTGGGAACCAGTATCAATCGCTGGCCGAAAAGCATGCTGTATTCCGCAGTTAAACGCACCGAGGTGTCACCGTCTTCACTGAAAAACAGCGCGGTATTGACTTCAAACATATACGGCGCCATTCCCTGTAACCCGATCACTGCAAAGCTGCGTGAAAAATCAGGATCGGCAGCGCCATAAAGGCGTTCATAACGGACACCAGCCTGAAAATCCCAAAACGGGGAAATCAACCTGCCATAAAGTAGCTGCACTTCGCCTTCACTGGTTTTCTCGCCTTCGGTTTGAGTACTGCCTTCGGTTCTAAACCAAAATCGATTGTAGTCACCGCCGTACCAGCCAAGGACATCCCAAGCGAACGTATCCGGACTGTTGTCGTTGTTTTGATATTCAAGCTGATCAAACAACAAGAAACCATAATTTAAGCTATCCTCAATGGGGGATGGCCAATCTTTGTTCGATTCTGCGAGCAGAGATGTACTCAGAACACTGAAAAACAGGGCAAATGCGGCTATCTTCGAATAATCGCTATTATTTTTCATGAACTTGCCTCCGCAGTGCGATCTGATACGGATACCACTCGCAACATCCCCATGTCCAAATGATAGAGCAGGTGGCAATGGAAGGCCCAGTTTCCCAGTGGCGCATCGACGGTGATATCTGCGGACAGCCGCTCACCCGGCTGCACACTAATGGTATGTTTGCGAGGCTTAAACTCCCCTGCGCCAGTATCCAGCTCCATCCACATACCATGTAAATGCAGAGGATGATCCATCATTGTGTCATTCACAAATGTTAGGCGGACGCGTTCACCGCTATAAAATTGGATCGGCCCATCTACTTCGGAAAACTTTTTACCATCGAACGACCACATATAACGTTCCATATTACCGGTCAGGTGCAATTCAATTTCACGCGTGGCTTTTCTTTTATCATGAGCCACACCCAAACTACGTAAGTCACCATACACCAATACCCGCCGACCATTATTCTTCAGTCCTAGTCCAGTCTCATGCAGGCGACTGCTGGAGAACTCCGCGACCGCAGCAGCACCGGAACCATGGTGATCAGGGCCATGCTTGACGGCTGGCGGTTTGCTCGGCATTTTCATTACCGACATGCTATTTTTATTGTCCATAGCAGATTTGTCTGCTCCGCCCATGTCCATATCCGCCATGCCCATATCCGCCATAGTTCGTACCGGACGTGGACGTGGTGCAGGTATAGCGGCGCGCATACCTGGCTGAGTGGCCAGTGTGCCACGGGCATATCCGCTGCGATCCATACTTTCAGCAAAGATCGTATAGGCCGTGTTATCCGGTTCAACAATCACGTCATAGGTTTCGGCAACCGCAATGCGCAATTCATCAACTGTGACGGGCTGGACGTTCTGACCATCCACCTGCACCACGGTCATTTTCAGTCCGGGGATACGCAGATCGAAATAGCTCATGGTGGCGGCATTAATAAAACGTAATCGCAATCGCTCACCGGGACGGAACAAGCCGGTCCAGTTGGTGCCAGGGCCCATACCATTCATCATGTAGGTGTAAGTTGAACCGGTAATGTCTGCAATATCGGTGGGATCCATACGCATATTGCCCCAGGCGAGGCGATCCGACATGGTCGCGTCCCAGCCTTTTTCTTTTATATCACGGAAAAAATCCTGCATCGTGCGACGTTGGAAATTATAATAACTACTGAGTTTTTTCAGTTTTTTGAGAATGACGTAAGGATCTTCAAAGGTCCAGTCCGAGAGCATCACCACATAGTCACGATCATATTTAAAAGGCTCAGGTTCGGCTGGATCAATAACCATTGGGCCAAAATGCCCCAGTTGTTCCTGTAGACCACTATGGCTGTGGTACCAATAGGTACCGTTTTGCTGAATCGGAAAACGATAGGTAAAGGTTTCACCAGGCCGGATACCGGCAAAACTGACCCCCGGTACACCATCCATATCCTGTGGCAGAATCAAGCCATGCCAGTGAATTGAAGTATCTTTCTTCAGGTGGTTAGTGACCCGCATGGTGGCCATTTGCCCTTCGCGTAAACGTAATAGCGGGCCCGGTACGGTGTCATTAATTGTAATGGCATTGGTATCTTTACCTTCGACTTTCAACCCGGTGTTGCGAATATGCAGGTCAATAAGATCAGGATACTGAAAATTTGATGCGGAGTGACCCCAATCAGCTTGGCGCGCATAGGCTGGAACCAGACTGTCTAATGCTGTTAGTAACCCTGCGGCAGCCGTACCCTGCAAAAAACGTCGTCTCGTAAAAAAATAGTTTTTATTATATCTCACTTAAACTTTCCTCCTAAGTCACCGCTTGCGATCACCCTCAACAGGTTAATCTCGATAAGCATTTCTCATTCAGCACTAGTTCGACAGTATGTCAGACAGTCTGAGCGTAGTGGTTGGTTGAATATCCTTTTGGCCTATTCCCGTAATCGAGTTTATAAGACCTTTAACAAACGCTGTGTATTTACCCAAGTGGTAGCTGATAATGTATATTTTTCACGAATAGATGTTTCGTTATTTTTGTAATGGATATTGCCGGCTTTCAATAATTATAATGTGGCATGGATATCCAGCTATCTGTGTGGCCTCTTATAGTTAGTTACTGACTATAAGAGTAGGTGCGTGCGTTTTGGATGTCAATATCAGGCATGACATTTTTTTCTGCACACTCTTTGTCAATCTGCAGCGCTGAAAAACAAACTGAAACGCTAAAGCTGGCGGAAGGATTAAATTTTATTCGCTCTAAAAAAACATCATTAACCTACCATGAAATGGGCAAGCCCGATTTCTTCATCTGATAATGACCGGCTAGTTGCCATCTTTAATGTATCTGCAAATTTTCAGAGCGGTAAAAATACAATTAAAATAAAGTGCTGCTTCTGATTTAAAATCGAGTATAAAGCTTAACCTTGTTTTTCTACTCATTTGGCTAGCTATCATGTTACGAGGTGGATGATATCAGATCTCGTTTGGTAACCAAATTAATTATGCCACTGTAATATTTCACATGAAAATAACTGCAAGAAATCATTATCTGTGCCAAAAAGGAAAACCGTATTTTTCCTTGACGAAAATTATTTTCTTACCTATACCATTAGTAGGGTAGAGATAAATTCTCTCGTAAGATAAAAGGGAAATACCATGCACTCCATACAAGTCTATATCGATGAAAAGCTCGATTCAAAATCTCTTAGTGAATTAAAACAGCAAATGCAGAGCCTTCCGCATGTCACAAATGTTGAAATAAATGCCTCACAACCCCACGATCTAATGGTCGAGTATGAAGAACACTTCAATATTCCTATGCTGGTGATGGACAAACTCCACCATAAGGGCCTTCATCCCGACATTGTTTCTGCATAAGGGTTATATTGCCCAAAAACAGGGCTAATATAGCAGACAAGCAAGGCTATAAAACTGCTATATTTCAAATAGTTACTTAAAATAAAGCTTTTTTTAATATTTTTTATACCCTGCTTCATGGATTTTTGTACGACGTATTCTACAATTAACTGTAGATTCGACTTATCAGAAGGCAGGTCTACTATGAGATATTTTATAGCTTTTGTTGGACTCATTTTTCTAGGGATAGGATCAGTAAGTGCAGCGTCGTTAGATTGTGGTGACGATGATGCCCGGCCAATCAACGTACACAAGGTAGAAACTAAACAATAATTAAAGTTACTCCTTAACTTTTGTCATATAGCCATTCTGTTTTTTACAAAACACGAATGGCTATTATTCGCTTACTTCAAAGCTTAGGTCTAATGCTAAAATTAATGCATCTTCCCGCCCATTTTCGTCGGGATAATAATTTTTACGTATCCCTAACTCATTAAAACCACGTTGATGGTATAACTGAATTGCTGTGTTATTCGAAGCTCTTACTTCAAGATACATAGTAGTCGCCTTATCCTCTACTGCATGCTGAATCATTTCATCCAGCATTTTTTTTCCATAACCTTTACCTTGCTCATCTTGCGGAACAACGATGGTAAGCAAATGTGCTTCACCCACAGCAACCGACATCACACTATAGGCAACAATTTTTTGTTCTTTTTCTAACACCCAGCATAAATAACCAATATTTAAGCAATCAAAAAAAATACCTCTGGTCCATGGAAAAGGATAAACAGATTCTTCAATGGCAATAACCTTATCAAGGTCATCTTCAAGCATTAAGCGGAAGGTCCCCGTTTCACTTAGATCATCAAGCACTGCACTCATAATGCAAGCTCTTTCATAGCAAGTTGTAAATCTTCCCACGCTTTACGCTTTTCATTTGGCGCGGCTAAAAGATAAGTTGGATGGTATGAAATAAGAATTGGTGAAGAAACGCCATCAATATAGTGCAACTGGCCGCGTAAACGATTCATGCTTGATTTTGTTTTTAACAAACTCTGCGCAGCAGCAGTACCCAGGGCCAAAATTAATTTTGGTTTTAATAAAGAAATTTGTCTTAACAAATAAGATTCACAAGATGCCGCCTGTTGCTCAGAAGGCTCTTGATTTTCAGACGTTTTACATTTTACGATATTTGAAAGATATACTTCATTACGCTGAAACCCCATCGCTTTTAACATTGCACTTAACAACTTACCTGATTCACCAGAAAAAACATCACCTTGCTGTTCATCTGTTAGGTTAGGTGCACCACCAATAATCATTAATCGGGCTTTTTTGCTGCCTGAACCAAAAAGGGATTGGGTGCGCGACTTGGATAAATCACACAACTGACATTCAGCAATATGTGAAGGTAAAGCCTGCCAGTCTAAACTTTCAATGTTAATGCTAGTAACTACTTCATGCTCTATAGGTTTTTTTACCTCAACAGCAGTAACAACTACAGAAGCCGCTCTAACCGGCTCTTGTTGCGAAGGTGTATCTATAGAAGAGTTTCTTTTTACCCAAACATCAACACCCATTTCTTTTAGATAAGCATTTTTATTAGACACAATTGGCTCCTAATAAAAAGAAAGTCTGATTTATTTTTGATAAATCAGACTTTATGTTGAGAACAAAATTAAACATCACCTGCTTGCGGATGTTCACGTTCTTTTGGATCAAGTACTTTATTCAAAGCATTAATATATGATTTTGCCGAGGCAATAACAATATCCGTATCAGAACCCTGACCATTAACAATGCGACCGCCTTTTTCAAGCCTTACTGTCACTTCACCCTGAGCATCAGTACCGCTGGTAATATTATTAACAGAATAAAGCTGTAATTCTGTACCGCTGTCAATAATCGTTTCAATTGCTTTAAATGTTGCATCAACCGGGCCACCACCTGCTGCACTGGCCATTTTTTCTTCACCATCAACATTTAATGTTATTGATGCACTGGGGGTCTCACCTGTTTCACTACATACTTTTAAAGCAACCAAACGGCAACGTTCATTTTCAGCAGCCATGCTTGCTTCTGTAACTAAGGCCTGAAGGTCTTCATCAAAAATATCATGTTTCTTGTCCGCTAAATCTTTAAAGCGTGAGAAAGCATCATTCAACTCATCTTCAGAATTAAAATCTACACCTAACTCCTGTAAACGTGTACGAAAAGCATTGCGTCCAGAATGCTTACCCAAAACCATTCGGTTTGCTGACCAGCCTACATCTTCAGCTCGCATGATTTCGTAAGTCTCACGATTTTTTAATACACCATCCTGGTGTATACCGGATTCATGGGCAAAAGCATTTGCGCCAACAATGGCTTTATTAGGCTGAACAGCAAAACCTGTAATACCTGACACCAAACGCGATGCGGGAACAATATGTCTGGTATCGATATGTTCAACTGAACAGGGAAAAATATCATGGCGCGTGCGAACGGCCATAACAACTTCTTCCAAAGAGGCATTACCTGCACGTTCGCCCAAACCATTTATGGTGCATTCAACCTGACGCGCCCCATTCATGACAGCAGACAAAGAATTGGCGACAGCTAATCCTAAGTCGTTATGGCAATGCACAGAAAAAATCGCTTTATCAGAATTAGGAATATTTTCGCGTAAAGTTTTGATCAGACCACCAAATTGTTCCGGTACGTTATAGCCGACGGTATCGGGAATATTCAATGTTGTTGCGCCAGCATCAATGACCGCCTCTAAAATTCGACACAAAAATTCCGGTTCTGATCGCCCCGCATCCTCAGGTGAAAATTCAACATTATCGGTAAATTGACGCGCACGTTTTACGGCTCGCACTGCTTGTTCGATAACTTGCTCAGGCTCCATGCGTAATTTCATTTGCATATGGATGGGCGATGTAGCGATAAAGGTGTGAATGCGGCCACTATTGGCATCCTTCAAAGCCTCACCGGCACGATCAATATCTTTATCTAAAGCACGCGCAAGGCCACAAATGGTGCTGTCTTTAATGCTTTTAGCGACGGCTTGTACACCCTCAAAATCTCCTTGACTGGCTATTGGAAAGCCAGCTTCTATGATATCAACGTGCATTTTTTCAAGTGATTTTGCGATACGGACCTTTTCATCTTTAGTCATCGAAGCGCCGGGGCTTTGCTCACCATCACGCAACGTCGTATCAAAAATAATTAACTTTTCTTGCTTACTATTGGACATTTTTATTCTCCATTCTGCGCCCGATTATGCCACGGACGACAGATAAATCTAACAGGGATTACTTAAATAATTCAGCTAGTTAAGAGGTGGCGCCCTAGCAAAACGCGCTATGTTATATATGCCCTAAGGCAGTAAGCGCAGGAGGAGACTTAAATAAAAGCGTTCAGACACAGAAAACCACACACCATGCCCGGCACAGGAGTGATAGAAGGTTTTACTGTTTGTTGAAGTGATCATATATGGGAAATATAGCCTGATTTTTTGCTTTTGCCAAGCTATTTAGTCAGGCTTAATCCTCTATATTTTGCTGCTTCATCTGCGCTCGCTCAGCGCGACGTTGGCGTAACTGTATTAAGGTCAATACGGGGCCGGATAAGGCATAGCCAAAAAATATTAGAAATAACACTAAAGCCGGTTCTGCTGAAACAAAGACCAACACAAATACGAACATCAGTATCGTCACAAAGGGGACCTTGCTGCGCCAATTAACACCCTTAAAACTGTGATAACGCACATTACTGACCATTAAAATCCCCGCCAAAAATGTTGTAACCAAAGCAACCATTTGTAATGTTGCAGGAGGCAGGTACGTTTTTATAAGCTCAGCATTCCAAATTAAACCTGCCACAACCGCGGCCGCAGCCGGACTGGCTAGCCCTTGAAAATATCGCTTATCACTAATACTGGCCTGAGTATTAAACCGGGCGAGGCGTAACGCAGCACAGGCAACATAAATAAAAGAAACAAGCCACCCCACTTTACCTAAGTTATGCAATGACCATAAGTAAACAATTAAAGCGGGGGCTAAGCCAAATGACACCATATCAGCCAAGCTATCAAACTCCGCACCAAAATCACTTTGCGTATTGGTCAAACGCGCGACCCGGCCATCAATACCATCAAGTAGCATTGCAACAAAAATAGCGATGGCAGCTACTTCAAATTTGCCATTAATAGAAGAAACTATCCCATAAAAACCACAAAAAAGTGCTGCAGTGGTAAATAGATTAGGAAGAAGATAGATACCGCGATGTGGTTTGTTATTTGCCATAGTGACTATTTTTAATCATTTCACAACAGAAGTACAACAATAACCTTTGATTTTAGAAAATTAGTTCAGGCATTATTTAAGCGTGGTGTTTTAAAGAAGCTAACTGGGTTATTCCCGCATCCACACTATCACCCACTTTAGCCTGAATAGTGCTTATACTGGGGATAAAAATATCTACGCAAGCACCAAAAGGAATGATACCACAACGATGTCCCTGCCCGATACGCTGCCCAATAACGGCATCGCAGCTCAGCTGCTTAAAGAAACGTCCTGGTCTTAAAACAATCATCACATCATCATCTTCATCTGTCTTAATCTGAATGGCATGCGCTAAAGAGCGGTCATCATCATCATCTTCAGGATCCAACCACTGTTGAATGATTTTACCCTCTGTCACACTGCGAATTGAATAAATATCTGTAAGGGAAATAGATATGCGAAATAAAAAAGCATCACGCCCAAGAAAAGGATCCGGGTGAGGTTCCGCAACAATAACTTTTCCATTAACAGGACTGACTATCCCCAAAGGGTCGGACGGTAAAGGACGATGAGGATCCCGATATAACCAGGCCAACAGCAGAGGCACACTCCACAGAAATGCCAGGTATGAACTCACATAATGCTGCAGCAAAGCGACAATAACTCCGCTAAAGAGAATTAAACTCCAGCCTTCTTTTGCAATAATCGGATGTCTTGAAACGGCCATACTTATTTATCGTTTTTATTTTTTTTTAATTAAAAAAGGCCGAGTTAAAACTCAGCCTTCGATATACGCTAAACCTTCACGGGCACAGAGAAGCGTGAGGACAAGGCAAAAGTATTACGAAAAAGCGGACTAGCCCATGGACGGGCGTAGTTAGAGCAACGCAGGAGCAGTTGCCGAGTGCACAATAAGTGCATGAGCATTTTTTAGTGCCAGTTTTTATATTACTGGCACTTATAATCTTTTCCGAGTGGATGTTTAACGCCGTCATCACGCTTCTCTGTGTTCGTGAAATTAGTTTTTATCTTTGTCTACAAGAGCATTAGCTGTAATCCACGGCATCATGCTACGTAACTTTTCACCCGTTTGTTCAATCGGGTGCGCTGCATTATTACGACGACGTGCTGTCATTTCAGGATAGTTACTCATACCTTCCAGGATAAATTTCTTCGCGTATTCACCGTTCTGGATATTTGTTAAACATTGCTTCATCGCTTTGCGACTTTCGGCATTAATAACCTGCTCACCTGTTACATACTCACCATATTCTGCATTGTTAGAAATGGAGTAGTTCATGTTAGCGATACCGCCTTCATACATTAAATCTACAATCAATTTTAATTCATGCAAACATTCGAAGTATGCCATTTCCGGAGCGTAACCTGCTTCCGTTAATGTTTCAAAGCCCGCCTTAACAAGCTCAACAGCACCACCACATAAAACAGCTTGCTCACCAAATAAATCGGTTTCTGTTTCATCTTTAAATGTTGTTTCAATGATACCGGTACGACCACCACCAACACCTGAAGCATAAGAAAGCGCAACATCTTTTGCTTTACCTGACGCGTCCTGGAAAACAGCGATTAAATCAGGAATACCACCACCCTTAACAAATTCGCTACGAACAGTGTGACCTGGTGCTTTAGGAGCAATCATAATAACGTCTAGGTCAGCACGCGGTACAACCTGATTATAATGAATCGCAAAACCATGAGCGAAAGCTAAGGTTGCACCCTTCTTGATATTAGGCTCGATTTCTTCTTTATATAAGACAGATTGAAATTCATCAGGCGTTAAAATCATAACTAAATCAGCATCTTTAACGGCATCTACCGTGTTCTTAACGGTTAAACCCGCATTTGATGCTTTTGCCGCTGAAGCAGAACCTTGACGTAATGCAACAGTTACATTTACGCCGGAATCTTTTAAGTTATTTGCGTGTGCATGGCCCTGTGAACCATAACCAACGATGGTTACATTCATGCCTTTGATGATTGAAAGGTCGCAATCTTTATCATAAAAAATATTCATAATGTCTTTCCTGTCTTAAATTTTAAAATTCGTGTTTTAAATAGTTGGTTGTTTAACGTTTTTTCAATCAAACCCGTAAGCATTTTTCGCCACGTGTAATGCCCGTAGCGCCCGAGCGTACTGTTTCTAAAATGTCTTTCTTGTCCATCGCTTTAATAAAGCCATCTAACTTGCTACCTTCACCGGTCATTTCAATAATGTAAGTTGTATTTGTTACATCAAGAATTCGGCCGTTAAAAATATCTGCCTGACGCTTTACTTCTTCACGCTTATCACTGGTATCAGCCTGCACCTTAATTAACATCAATTCACGTTCAATGTGATCGCCATTGGCAGTGATATCAATTAACTTAACCACATCAATGAGTTTATCGAGCTGTTTATTAATTTGCTCAATAATTTCGTTTGATCCTGATGTGACAATCGTCATACGAGACAAAGTTTCATCTTCGGTAGGAGCAACCGTGAGTGATTCAATATTATAGCCACGCGCAGAAAACAAACCTGCCACGCGCGATAACGCACCGGATTCATTTTCCATTAATAATGAAATGATATGTTGCATCTTAAGCTAACTCTCTTTCGTGCATTTCATGATGGCCTTTACCTGCGGCAATCATAGGATAAACATTTTCTTTTTGATCGGTAATGAAATCCATAAAGACTAAACGATTTTTCATCGCGAAGGCTTCTTTTAAAGCACCTTCAACATCTTCAGGTTTGTCAATTTGCATACCAACGTGACCATAGGCTTCTGCCAACTTCATAAAGTCGGGTAACGCTTCAACATAAGAACTTGAATAGCGGCTTTCATAAAAGAACTCCTGCCACTGACGAACCATGCCCATATAACGGTTATTCAGGTTTACCACTTTAATGGGTGTTGCGTATTGAAATGCTGTCGATAATTCCTGAATACACATTTGAATACTGGCTTCACCGGTTACACAAGCAACCGTTGCATCAGGATTACCGAGCTGCGTACCAATGGCTGCCGGTAAGCCAAAGCCCATCGTGCCCAGACCACCAGAGTTAATCCAGCGACGGGGTTCGTTAAACTTATAAAACTGTGCCGCAAACATTTGGTGCTGACCAACATCAGAGGTCACAAAAGCATCGCCATTTGTTATTTCATACAATTTTTCTAAAACAAACTGTGGTTTAATCAATGCACTGTTACGATCATAACGATAACAATCTTTATCAGCCCATTCTTTAATTTGCTTCCACCATGCTTTTAACGCTTTTTTATCCGGCGTGCGTTTACTTGCAATAACGGCATTACTCAACTCAGTAAGTACGCTTTTAACATCACCGTTAAGCGGAATATCAACATGTACGTTTTTTGAAATTGATGATGGATCAATATCAATATGAATAATTTTTGCATCAGGGCAGAATTTTTCTAAATCACCCGTTACCCGATCATCAAAACGAGCACCCACAGCAAGCAATACATCACAATCATGCATTGCCATATTTGCTTCGTATGTTCCATGCATACCTAACATACCCACATTCAATGGATCGGGTTCTGGAAAAGCGCCTAAACCCATCAATGTTTGTGTAATAGGGAATCCCATTTGGCGAACAAATGTACGCAACTCAGATGAAGCGTTACTCAATACCGAACCACCACCCGAATAAATCATTGGGCGTTTGGCAGACAATAACGCATCAACCGCTTCATCTACCTGAGTAGACTTAACTTTTATTATTGGATTATATGAACGCAGTTCAATTGATGCCGGATATTCATACGGAATCTTAATATTCGGATCCGTAATATCTTTAGGTATATCAATCACAACAGGACCAGGTCGGCCGGTTGTCGCAACATGAAATGCTTTTTTCAATGTCACGGCCAAATCTTTAACATCTTTCACTAAGAAATTATGTTTTACGCAGGGGCGCGTGATTCCCACTGAATCAACTTCCTGGAAAGCATCACTACCAATAAACGCACTTGTCACCTGCCCGGTAATAACAATAAGAGGAATAGAATCTAAAAAGGCAGTCGCAATTCCGGTGACAGCATTGGTTGCACCTGGGCCAGAGGTTACCAGAACAACACCGGGTTTACCTGTCGAGCGTGCGTAACCATCGGCTGCATGGGTTGCCCCTTGCTCATGCCGAACCAAAATATGTTTTACCTCTTCCTGGCGAAATAAAGCATCATAAATATGTAATACCGCACCACCAGGGTAGCCGAATACATATTCAACACCTTCATCCTTCAGAAACTGAGTAACAATGTCGTCACCGCTTAATTCCACGATCTTAGCTCCAAATCTTTAACTATCACAGACAAAAACGCCCGTCACACGGGCTGCGCTCCATCCACTTTATGGAGGAAACGCGAAACGCCGCATTATACGCTGCCTCGCGATAGATTTGCACCATTTGCGCCTGATTTTATGCCGATTTTCCTTAAATTTCACAGGGTTAAGGGTGATAACAGCATTACAACACACTGTAATAAACGAAAAGTTCATCACAAGCTCACTATTCGGTAATTTACAACATCCCAATGCCCTGCGATACTCTCATAAAGAGGTGGTAACTCACTGATAGTAAACACTCTAAATGGAATAATCGAATGCGAATACTACTTTTTACAGCCATGATGATTTTAGCCAGTACAGCATCCGCTGGCCTCTACAAATGGGTGGATAGCGAGGGCAACGTACACTATTCACAAAAGCCACCTGCAAATACATCTTTCAAAACAATAAAAGCACCGCCACCGGCACCTAAAAGCAGTGAGCCAGTCGTAAAGACGGGTAATGATGAAAATGATGTCGAAAAAACAATTAAAGCGGAAACCGCTAAAAATCAAAAATTACGTGAAGAAAATTGTGAGATAGGGAAAAACAACCTAAAAAGCTATCAAACTTTCCGCCGAATTCGTGATAAGGACGGAAATGTTCGAATTGTTGATGCAAAAGAGCGTGCCGAGAAAATTGAAGCCGCAAAACAACTGATCAGGGACTTCTGTAGCTAATACACATCGTCCTTATTCGTTGTAGTATTATATTGCTGTACCCACGTTAAGCATCCATATAAAATCCGCCTAATTTTTAATTTAATGAGATTTTTAAACCATGCGCGTTTCCAAACTATTACTTGCCACCTTAAAAGAAAGCCCTTCTGACGCAGAAGTTATCAGCCATAAATTGATGTTGCGGGCAGGTATGGTTCGCAAACTTGCTTCAGGACTTTACACCTGGCTTCCTCTCGGTTTACGCGTATTGCGAAAAGTTGAAAATATTATTCGTGAAGAACTCAGTAATGTCGGTTCACAAGAAGTTCTTATGCCAGCAACACAACCCGCAGAACTATGGAAAGAATCGGGTCGTTGGGAACAATATGGTCCTGAATTATTACGTATGAAAGATCGACACGGCCGTGAATTTTGTTTTGGTCCTACACACGAAGAAGTCATCACCGATATGGTGCGTAATGAATTACGCAGTTATAAGCAATTACCGGCCAATTTTTATCAAATACAAACAAAATTCCGGGACGAAATTCGTCCTCGTTTTGGCATTATGCGCTCACGTGAATTTTTAATGAAAGATGCCTATTCATTTCACATTGATGAAGCATCATTAGACGAAACCTACGAAGAGATGCATAGCACCTACTGCAAAATTTTTGATCGCATCGGTTTAGACTACCGTCCGGTACAAGCCGATACCGGTTCTATCGGGGGTAACGCTTCACATGAATTTCATGTGCTCGCAAGCTCGGGGGAAGATGATATCGCCTTTAGTAGTGACAGTGATTATGCCGCCAATATAGAGTTTGCCGAAGCCCTTGCAGCAACAACACAACGCGCTGCGGCAACAAAAGAAATGCAGCTCATTGAAACACCGAATGCAAAAAGCATTAATGAATTAGTTGAGCAGTTTGAATTAAACATTGAAGATACCGTTAAAACATTAATCGTACATGCCGATGAACAAAGCGAACATAAACTGATTGCTTTATTAGTGCGGGGTGATCACGAGCTTAATGAAGTTAAAGCAGAAAAATTAGAGGGCATTGCTGCACCTTTATGTTTTGCCAGCGACGAAGAAATTCATAAGACTATCGGTGCAGGTCCTGGTTCACTCGGCCCGGTAAATTTAAAAATACCTTACTTTGTTGATCGCAGCGTCGCGGTTATGAGTGATTTTTCTGCCGGCGCAAATATTGATGGCAAACATTACTTTGGTATTAACTGGGAGCGCGATCTGGCTTTAGGCGAAATTGTTGATATACGCAATGTCCTTGAGGGTGATGCCAGCCCGGATGGTAAAGGCACATTATCCATTAAACGCGGCATAGAAGTCGGGCATATTTTTCAACTTGGTAAAAAATACAGCGAAGCATTAAAAGCCACAGTTTTAGATGAACAAGGTAAGGCAACCGTTATGACCATGGGCTGTTATGGTATCGGTGTTTCGCGCGTGGTTGCTGCAGCAATTGAACAGAACCATGATGACAAAGGCATTATATGGCCAGACTCAATCGCGCCTTTCCAGGTTGTTATTATTCCAATGAATATGCATAAATCTGATACGCTAAAACCGGTTGCAGAAAAACTTTATCAGGATCTTAAAGACAATAATATAGATGTATTATTTGATGATCGAAAAGGTCGTGCAGGCAGCATGTTTGCCGATATGGAGCTTATCGGTATTCCGCATAGAATCGTTATCGGTGATCGCGGTCTGGAAAAAGGTATGCTGGAATATAAAGGCCGCCGTGATAGTGACAATACAGATATTGCACTTAATGATATTGTTCCGTTTTTAAAAGATAAACTAAACTAAAAATGTTCAATACTTCTTCCCGGCATAAGTTAGCTATTTCAATCGCGGGCTTATTGCTGGGAATATCCTCTGCTTTTGCCAGCGACAGTAATTTAAAACAAACATCTGCAACATCTGCAAATAGTGAACTGCGCTTATTATTACAACAGGCAATAAAAGACAGTGATAGTTTTGACGATCGCTTCGATGCTGAAGTCTGGCTTGTTGATATGTCAAACCGCTTAAAAAATAAAATAAAGCAACCCGAAAAACGCCTGCAGCTATTACGCCATATTCACCGTGAAGCCAGTCGTGCTGAATTACATCCTGAACTGGTCTTAGCTGTGATTGACGTAGAAAGTAATTTTGATCGCTTTGCTATATCAAAAGCCGGGGCACAGGGCTTAATGCAGGTAATGCCATTCTGGCTGAAAGAAATAGGAAAACCACGCGATAGTTTATTTAATGTTCGCACCAACTTACGCATGGGTTGCACTATCTTGAAGTATTACCTTAAAAAAGAAAAAGGCGATCTCACCCGCGCCTTGGCGCGATATAATGGCAGCCTTGGTAGATATAAATACCCCAACAAAGTATTTAAACGGCTAAATAAACGTTGGTATAAACACTAAAATATGTATTTTAGCTAAGTGCCATTAATTCCCTCTCCCTAAGGGTTAGGGGAGTCATGTGCATTACGTATCAAGCAATATAATTCATAAGCTAATCATATAACCCCGGTATCGCCCCGTTATCAAGTGGATAAACCAACCAAGGAAATTTGGTCATTCTTTCCCACACGTTTCCAGTTGAGTCAGTGTAATTTTCTATTCCAAGATCAGGGCCGGGAGTTGAAGCCCAGGTCACTCCTCCATCATTAGAGAGAAAAAACTCTTTAATATATAAATAAGCTGGGTTCGTTATCAATTGGCTTCCAAGATAGTGACTATGCGTAAGACTGAGATACAAAATGGGTAACCCACCTGCCGAGGTTCCCAGGTATAGCAGATCACTTACATCCCCTCGTTCTGTCGGTGGAAATTTCCCTGCTAATATACGTGGGGAAGCGGGCAACACACTACGCTCTACCCAGCTTATACCGCTATCCGCTGATACGTAGAACTTTATTTCAGCCCCATAATTTGGCGCATCATATACGTTTGTTTTAACCGCAAAACCTAGTATTGCATTGCCGGAGGCATCCGAGCCCATATGCACTATTTTTCCGTTTGCAGTAACATTATCTGCCGCATAAGTAACAACCTCAGTGATCGGTTCCACCGCAAAAGATTGTCCGGAGTTATTCGATCTTAATAAAACCCATTTGGTTTCCAACTGGCCAATATCATCAAGTGCTTTATGCTGTGCAACAGTGACATAACGTTTCAGCCCCGCACTCTCACCCAGATAAACCAACGCATCAAGCTCCTGAGCAACATTATCTATTAAACCACCTGCCACCCAGTTTTGACCTAGATCATCGGATTGATAAATACGATACGAATGAGTTCCTGACAACGAACCGTCTCCAACACGCCGTAAAGTCGCTAATGATGCACCGCCAGTAAAAACTGCTTTTGTGTACTGAAAATAACTTTTTGGCAAAGGCCATTCGGCAGGACTGGGGGTAAGATCAGGCTCTTCAGTAAAATGTCGGCCGCCATCAAGTGAACGGAACAAGGTTGGTGGTGAGTCACTGGTTCCTGTCGTCCCATAGCCACCATTCATAGTGATCTGATTATTCCCCAAGTAAGTTGCCCAACCGGGATCTAATCCTGTAGCAGGTGCTGACGGTCCGAGTGAATATTTACGCCATGCATTCGCTGGATTTGCTGTCACTTGCAATTCAAAACTTGTTGTTGGCGTCGAGAAGTCATCGTCTAAACCATAATAAGCCAACAAACCATCACGCGCGAAAGCATTCACAGCAATGCCTGCGTCCTGTCCGATTTGACCTCTAAAGACCAGTACAAAAGGTGTGTTCGTGCCCAGCTTATTACCTGATGCATCGGTATACGGTGGTAGAGCAATATTTTCTTCGTCTGGGTGGGCAATTGTAAAAGTATACGTTGTATCGTGAAGCATATTGTCACCGGTCGCCACCGTCGTATCACCAGAAGGCAAATCACTACTGGTCACGGTCAAGGGCTGCATAATGCCGTTGATGTCTTCGTAAAAAACTTCAAACTTGCCTTCGTTAAAAGTAATACCATTATTATTTAAGTCGCTTGCAGACACATTTTTAAAGCGAAGGGTGAGTTCATTACCTAACTTGCTGGCTTGTAAAACCTGTAAACGGCCACGAAAAAAATGATTGATCAAACCAGCAGAATAACTCACAGCGCGGGGGATTAATAAATCGGCCATGGCATCATAATTATATTTATTAAGTGAATAACTGCGTTTACCATAGGCATGAAGGGAATTGTCAAAAAGACTTTCGGTACTCAAAGGGACATTTGTTTTTGTATATTGGGTACTTTGCTTATCTTCAACGGTGCCTAATAATAAGGAAAGACTAAAAACATGTCCGGCATTGTTTTCAGATTCAATTATTGATTTTTTATAAACGGATGCATCATTGACCGGTAACAAATAGTCATTACGACTATCATTAATATTTGTTCCGGCAGAGAAAAATTCTCGATTACTATAGTCTGCCAGGCCTCGCCCATTATCGCCCTCTCGAGTACTCCAGAAATTACCGTAGTTTGCAAACTTTGGGATAGGGTAGCCACTGTAATTAAGTGCGTTTAATGTTACTGTAGTGCCGTCAACTTTATGTTGTTCTGCTCCAATAGCCCGTGCTTCAATATAACTCTCATACACACTTGCATGACCAGACCATGCTTCGACACAAGCTCCCGAATGAGCATCATTCCGCGTATGTTGCGGCTGAGACATGTCCTGTACTAAATGCACCATGTCACCTAATGAGCGAAAGGTCGTCGCCCAATAGGCATTACGATCTTCACGCGTAGCATCTGCCGGAGCTCCCAAATCTCGTCCAGCGGGTTGATTCCATTTATCGTGACCCGTTGTTGCCCTGTACATAGCCTCAATCGCATCTAATACTGTAAAATGATTACGGCGAGTAGTATCCGCATTAATATCAGTTAGGGGTTGAGTAAATTTATTTTCCTGTGTGCCCAGAGCCCAGTCAGGTGCTTTATCACCCAAGCTGATATCAACCAAACTGATTTCAACCGTTAATGGCCTATCCTTTGCCGGATCGTAAAAATGATTAAGTGGTCTACTCGGTGGTTCCGGATATTTATCATCATCTGGATTGGGGGCATCAATGTTACAGGTGTCTATATCTATATAATCATCCTCTCGGATAGCGCCGCGCATGAGCCAGCCTTTAATTGAAAGAAAGTCTTCACCTTTATTTGGCATTATTTTCTTTTCAAATATATTCTGTATTCTTTCTTTTAGTTGTGAACCTGACATATCATAGTAGCTTTCTCCAAAAGCATTAAGTGTATCTTTTATTCCGAAGTCTTGGAGTAATGACGGCTCTAAATTCAGAACAGAACGCTGAAAACTTTGTTCAGTTATACGGGCATGTGTTGCGAGTTCATAGGCACTGACAACATCCATGTTTAATAGACAAGCCACAAAAATCAATCGCACAAAAATATATATTTTCATTTATTAGCTTCCCTTCTTTTAATCATCCTTTCTAGTGCCGTATTACTATCAAACTCCAGGCTCTCTATTCCAAACAATAATGTTTCTACTAGTTTTTTTCCTTTTTTTGTCACTGCTATTTGCTTTGCTTCTTCATAAAGTGCTTTATCTAAAATCAGTATATTTTTCTCACTTTTGTCAGATGAGGGACAACCGGTAGATCCACTTAATCTCTTTAAATACGCTAATCTTTCCTCCATCGTACCTTTCGCGGGAGCAAGATAATGTTCATTGCCTTTTTCAAAAACTTTCTCGGGCCACTGATAGCCAGATTTATAAACAACGACATCAACAAACTGTTCTCTACTTCTTGCAAATTTGGTCTGTTTTTTCCATGTAGGAATATAAAAACGGCCTTTTTCATTCGTAGTGGTACTTTCAACGTGAAAACATACGCCGCTACTATCTGCTAACGAACTCACTGTTCCACGCCATGTCGCAACAACAATAGCCTCAGAAAGAGGGGTACGTGTTCCCTCTTCCAGTACATAACCTTCAACAGGCCCACCCTTGGCAACGGGTTCACCACAGCTTTGCAAAAAAGTTAACATAAATAATGATAATGAAAGTAAAATTATTATTTTTTTCATGTTTGCTTCCTTGATGAACCTTGATCAAACTGTATTTTTATTTTTTGGCCCATTGCATTACATTCCATCAATACGCCATACGCCATCTTCACCCCGAATAAGATATATAAGATAAGCTCGTTTTTCGCCATTTTCATTTCGTACAATGGCAAACTCAGCAAAATCTGCACCTATTGTCGAGCTATCTAATGTACCCAAATCATCAACTATGCTGACTAAAGAGGGGTGTATAGTGGTAAAAATATCTCGGTATTTATCAGATACACCAGCAGTGATAAATTGCATCGCTCCATCAATATCCCCAACTCGCAATCGTTCAAGCATGGTGTAATACACGGCTTCGAGGTTGTTTCTAATTCTAGTGATGGCTTGTACGATTACCGTTGTGGTTGCGGTGTGGGTATTACCCAGGCTATCCAGTATGAAGACTTTGGCGGTATATGCTCCGGGAGCGGCGTAGGTGTACGTTAGTGGCACACTGAAGTCTGTTGTGGTGATGTCGGCTATATCATCACCATCAACATCTAGATCAATTTGACTGATGGTGATATTGCTCTCTGTTGCGACACTAAAAGTTACATTTAATGCAGCAATACCTGTATCTGGACTTGCAGTTAAAGTAACAAGCACAGGTTCAGCTGGAGGTGTATACGTTACTGTAATACTGCTACTGGTTGTTTGACCGTCAATGGTCTTTACGGTGGCGGCAATGATGTTATCACCCGCTTGTAATAACACATCTTTTGCATAGAACTTGTTTTCAATAATCTCTGCGACGATGCCATTCACAGTGACACCGCTGTTACCTGGTGCTGTTAATGTTCCACTTACTACGATGGTTTCTGTTGTAACCATACTACCGGTTGCCGGTGCTGTAATTTCAAGTGATAAAGGCGGCGGTGTGCCGGGTACTAACAGCACTCGTGCCGGTGATTGGTTACCGATTTCATCGACACTATAAATGATCAGGCTATCGGCTGGACTGGCAGCAAGCGTAAAACTGAAACTGCCATCGGCGTTGGCGATGGTAGTTGCACTGGCACTATTGTCTGGATTGGTGAGTTTAACGAGGGTATTACCTTCGGTTGCAGCGGCAATACCAATAACATTCACTTGCCCGGAGATTACGTCACTCACACTGACCAGACTGACATCAATAGTTGGTGTAATGGTGTCTAAGGTAACACTCAGTGTATTAGAGACATCGCTTTCTTCAATGATTAAAATACTTGTTGCGTGAATCGTATTAAGACCTTCGCTTAAAGGAACATCAATACTAAAACTACCATCTGCGGCGGCGCTGGTTCTTGTTGTAAGTATGTTATTCACATAAATTTGTACTGTACTACCCGCAGGTGCCGAGCCTGTTAACGGGTAAGGGCTGACGCCTACCAATGTTGCTGCTGTGTTAAGCACGGGTGCTGTTATTGTTTCATCTATGGGTGATACATCAAGATAAGGTGTGTAGTTAACAATAGGTGAGGTTAATGGTGCTTCCGTGGCATCATAGATGGCTTGCTCAATTAATGCTGTATCAGTTGTGCCCCACCAGTTATTGCTTGCATTTAGGGTTACCGTATCTGCGTTAAAAAAATTAATAACATAATAATTATAAGTAAAATTGTTATGAAGACTGTTGTTGTTGACTAATGGTGCGGGGTTAGATCCCGATGTAGATGATAAGCCTCTAACATCAAGGCCGTGATTATTAAATTTAATCACGTTATTACTTATAACTGGACTGGCATTCCCATAGACATAGACACCTGTAGTGTTTCCTTGAATATGACTATTGCTCACTGTTCCATTGGCATTGCTGAAATTCACCCCTATATAAGCATCAACAATGACCGCATTGTCGATGGACACGGTTGCGCTGCTACGAACCTCTATACCCCGCCAGGAGTTAGATCTGCGTATTGACTGGCCATTACTGAAGCGTGCGGGGTTACTGGCTGTGCCCTGCACCAAAAGACTACCATTAACTGACAACTTTTCATTGCCAGGAAAAGTGAGTGAAGCGCCGGGATTAACTGTCAGCGTAATGCCATCTGGCACCGTAAGCAAGTTGATGGCCATATATTCAGTATCTGTATTTAATACCGTGTCTTGTTGAATAGCATATAGATAATTTGAATTAACCGGTTGACCGTTCGGCCCATCAAGAAAAGCACCAAAGTTTACATAGGGGAGGCTCGCATTATCGACGCGATCGGTAATCCGTCCACGAATACTTGATGTACTCGTTGTGCCCCACCAGTTGCCGGTGGCATCAATTGCAACATTAAGCCCACTGTCATAACTAGAGAGAGATATTCTTCCCACACTGTTACCCTGGATCAGCGGAGTAGGATATGCACTATAGGTTGGCGACGCTTGCAATAATATAGTGCCCTGTATCATATTGTTTTTAATTTGTGGGCTAGAGCGCCCGTATACCAAAATATCAGTCGTATTGCTTTTTAAAGTATTTCCTTGAATCGTCGTTCTTGTTCGGTTTGTACTATAAGTGTCGAACGTAGTAAAAATTCCCCTGTAGTTTTTCTGAATCAAACTGTTAGTTATACTACCTGACCCTGACGAGTTACTGAGCCAGAAACCTCGATAGGCACATTCAATGATCGCGTTATCGACCGTAATAGATGTACTTGCGCTACCATTTTTTATCCCATACCAATTATTGGATGAGCAACCCTGACCACTGTCGGCAGTAAAACGGATCGGTAGCTCTGCTGTACCAATTGCTGTAAGTGAAGAGCTAACCGTTAAAGAATATTGGGAACCATCTTGCGGAAAACGAATTTCTACACCCGGCTCTATAATTAATGAACCAGCAGATATATTTCCTGTCACAATATACTGGTTGTCGGCTGTGAGAGTGCCACCAATATTACCGCTTAAGTACACAATAGGTTTACTAATTGTAACACTGGTACTGACCCAGGTAGAATCCTGCACACCATCATTAACGATTAAACGAACCGTATAGGTGCCACTACTATTATAGGCATGGGTTGGCTGAATACCTGTCGCTATTGAACCATCACCAAAATCCCAACGATAAATCAGGTTTGCGCCTTCCGGATCAAAAGAAGCACTTCCATCAAACATAATGGTATTATTGGGTTGGCCACTATACGGACCACCAGGGTTAGCTATTGGTAACTGGTTTTGTCCGGCGATAAAAGTATGATCAACTGAGGATGCAAGATTGTTCACCGCATCCTGACTCAATACTCGATAATGATATACCGTTCCATTAATTAATCCGGTTAACGTTACACTATGGTTTTGCGTCAGATTTGTGTTAACAAGACTACTTTGACCATAAGTATTTGTAGTGCCGTATTCAACCTGACTGGTTGCTGGCTCATTGGTAATCCAATTTATAGATACACTATCAGAAACAATATTGGTAATGTTTACCTGGCTAATCTGGGGGGCCGTAGTATCGACTGGGTTTGCGTTAACTTCAGCACTGTATGCTGAAACATTACCGGAAGTATCTTTTGCCGTAATAACGTAAAAATAAGGTATACCATTCGTTACTGTTGTATCTGTGTAGTTTGTAGTTGTTAAAGAGGTTGAGGTTAACTTTGTATATGGTCCACCCGTAACCTCAGCACGATAAACATCATAACCAGCCAGATCAATTTCATTGTTTGTCGTCCAACCTAAGTTAACTAAGGCATCACCCACTGTCGCAGTTAATCCTGTCGGAGCGTCTGGCGCAATAATATCAAATGGCTTAGCACTAACCTCCGTACTATAAGCTGAGATATTGCCAACAACATCGACTGCAGTAATAACGTAATAATAAAGTGTACCGTTGCTAACTGCAGTATCAATGTAACTTGTGCTTACCAGAAAATCCGTGGTCAATTGGGTATAAGGGCCAGCCATTGTTGTTGCACGATGAACATTATAACCCGCTAAATCGATTTCGCTATTAGCTAACCAATTTAAACTCACTTGCGCATCACTAGCGATGGTACTTAGCCCAGCAGGAATATCGGGTGGGTTAGTATCAGTAACAACGGTTAAGCTTGCGCTATTGACTGTACCAGTATAATTTGTTCTGCCAACCTTATAGACAAGACCTGCATCACTAAAAGTATAAACACCATCTATTGCACTACTGGTATCCCAGGATGCACTTACTGTGGCACCAACCGCAACCTTAGTCCATTGGATAGTAATGACTTGTTTACGCACATCAATTTTGGCGCTTTTAGCCACTGGAGTTACAACTAAATTACTCACGTTCAAACCATTGCTATATGCCAGCTTAACCGTATAACTCGCCAGGACATCAGTCTTAGTATTCTGTGCATTAAAATCAAAACGTTGATTTGAATCAGGAAGAACAGTTGCAACTACAGGAACAAGTTCAGCTGAGTCAACTGTACCCACGGCCCAGCTGGGCATTGATAACAAACTAATAAAGAATGCAAACAGGACGGCAATTAGCTTGTAAGCTCGACTTAGTTGTTTAATCGATTGATTATTTTTTGTCGCGTGAAAACGCGAGTAAACGGGCAAACTCATACCCTTTACTTTCCTTGCTTCGGTCATCCTTACCGATCTCCCTATTTTTTTTCAAACTGGTGCTTTGTTACTCCCTAACCTCAACTGCACTACATACTTTGCCCTGCTTGAATTAACCACTTTTATTAAATTTGTATGTTTCAATATAAACTTATTTTTTATAATGTGTAATCCACTCTAAGGCTATCCTATAAAGAGTGTCAATGGCCATTTTATGTTTTAATGAAAAGTGTGACTAAAGTTTAAAATTTTGCAGATTTATTGTTGCTTTTTGCCCTGCTCTTAACAGGCTATCTTTAGAATCAAATATAATATCAACAGCATAATTATTTGATTTTTCCTGTTCCAAACCGATTCGATGTATTTTTCCTTTGTATACTTTCCCGGCAACAGAAACTTCGAGCATTTGATTTAGTGACAGGTTTGCCAGCTTACTTTCTGCAACAAAAAAACGTGCTAGCATTCTGTTTGCTTCTGCAATAACCACTAAAACCGGTGGTGTCATATTTGTCGCCACGACCTGACCTTTAACCGCGTTCGTTTTAACAACAATGGCATTAAAGGGGGCGCGAACACTGCTGTATTCAAGATTTAACTTTGCTTTTATCAAAGAGGAGTTTGCTTGCTTAAACTGAGACTGCGCAGCACTATAATTATTTTTCGCAACCTGTAAATCATGATCGGATAACATTGCCCGATCATACATATCTTCCTGTCGTTCAAGTTCACGTCGAGCTTCCTGACGGGCATCATCACTATGCTTTAGTTGTGCCTTTGCATATATTACATCTGCTTTAAAACCACGAGGATCGAGTTGTACCAATACTTCCCCTTTTGCGACAACGATCCCTGCTTGTGAAAAAACTTTACTGACAATACCATTTACCGGCGTAGAGAGTTCAACACGCTTGGACCAGTTTAAAGTCGCTTCAAATTCTTCGGCATGTACATTAGAGAATAAAAATAGCGTAATAGCGGATATAAAAAATATTCTAATTTTGTATTTTGAAATCATCATCGTATGCTCATTACTTATTCGTTTTATTTAAAAGTGTGCCGCTTAAAGCATCCAGCTCTGCCCACGCCAACGCCATATCAAAATTTGTTTTCACTACTTCTCTTTCAGCAGCAGAAAACTTCACCATTGAATAACCCAGATCAGCCTGTACTTCTAACTCATAACGCGCTCTATTCTGATCTAGTGACAACTCAGAAAAGTTCATATTCGCGACAACTTCATCATGTTTAATTTTTAACGTTTCAATGCCCAAATACAATTCAAGAACCTGTTGCTGTACAATAAGTTCTTGCTGTGCCAATTGTGCCTCAATTTTATATACTTCTGCTTTAGCTTTAGCGACAGCAGCATCCACCTGACTGCCACTCCATAAGGGCACATCTAAAATAATAGTTGCCTCCCAGTCATTTGCAGTATTACTTGGCTCGGCATATTTAAAGGCCTCAACCCTGCCTGTGAGCAGGGGGTTATCGCTTGCATATGCGTAGTTAATTTTTTGTCTGGCTGCAGTTAATTGTGCGCGTAACGCGGTTAATATCGGGTTATTTTCGTTTACTTTTTTTTGTAGGACCTCTATCTCAGGAAGTATACGAGAAATGACATTTAATTCTGGTCTTGATACCGTTGTCGGCAAGCTATCAGGTTTATTCAGAGATTGTGCCAATAAGGAACGTGTTACTCTTTGCTGATTTTGACTTTGTGTACGCAAACGACGAATACGTTGATAGGCTGCATTTTTTTCTGCGACTTGTAGTTCTGTCCTCTGACCTAGTTTTTCTCTTATTTGTGTTCGATCAAACTCAATATAGGCAACGGCCATTTCTTCGTTATAGCGATAAAACTGTAGATCAGCAAGAACGACATTAAAATAACGTTGTATAACGTTAATATACTGGCGCTGACGTGCGTTAATATACAGTAAATTTTGACTCAATATTTGTTGTGAAGCCTCATCAACCTGAGCAGACAAGCGGCCAAAATCATACAACGTTTTATTAACATCTAAAACCAGGCGTTGTTCTTCGGTTGATTGATTCATTGCAATAGCTGACGGACCAATCCACTTTGATTCAGCCCTGAGGTTAACGCTCAAATTATTAGTTGATGATTTTTCTTGCAAAATAGAATTTGCGTATTGCAAATCTGCATTGGCATAACGTAAATCCGGGTGCTGTTGATCTATTAAGCTTAATGCTAAATCTAACGTTAAAGGCTCGGGTAAATCGACTGGTGTTGTTTTGGCCTCTTCCGCAGTAGCAAAGACAAAAGGCAACAACAGCAAAACGGTTAAAACAGAAGACTTAATTAATTTCATTATTTCTTATTCTTTTCTGCTCGCTTTTGTCTTTTAAAATGACTGAAACGAATTTTTTTCTTATAAACTTCGTTGGTAATATACTCACCTAACCACATAAACTCGTCGACACCCGATGTTTTACCTGTGTGGCGATAGATCATTTTTCCATCTAAATTATAGTAGGCCATTACCGGTGTTGCTCTTACACGATTTTTTTTAGCAAAATCTTTTTGCTTAACTGTTTTGCCTTTTAGATTAACTATTTCAACATCACTTTCAATATCAATGACAAAATTTAAAAAGTTTTTTCGATAAAAGCTCTGAACATCAGGCTGGTTTAAAACATTATTTTTCATATAATGACAAAAAGGACACTCATCCATTTCAAAGAAAATAAAAAGGCCTTTTTTCCCTTCTTCTTTTGCCTTTGCTAATTCTTCAGGTAAGTCCCCCCATGTTTCATTGAAAAAATATTTGTAGGGATCTTTGACATCACTCGCCCAGCTTACGGAAAAAAAGCATGAAAAAATAAGAAAAATAGTGGTTAATTGAGTTTTATTTATCATTTTGTATGGCTGCAATAGTAATTATCATACAAGCAAGGATATACCAGAAAAAAGAGATATGATACTGTGCATAAGCACCTTCGCGACTATCAATATTCAGACTGTGCGAATGCACAGTATATTTCTCTATTTTGTTAGTTATACTTAAATTTAGAATGAATAGTTCAATGAAATAAATATGCGCAGCTTACCCCTTAAATACAAACTTGTGCTCGCCCCTGCCGTTATAATAATTCCGGTTATATTTGTCATTATTTTAATGCTTTATTATCTAAATATCATTGGACAACAAAATGATAGCGTAAGAAACTGGGCACACACCACAGATCAAATTCGAATAGCGCTTACGTCAAGTGAGCAACTGCAAAAAATCACCGAACAGTTACAATATACACAATCATCAGAAAATGAAGAGCTCATTTTTAATTATATTGAATTATCGCGTGTCCTCAATGAAAACCTCACAAATCCTGTGCTACGTAATAAAGTGCAGGTTAATACGCTCAAAGAACTCCAGAATCTTAATGAAAAAATCAAATTTAAAGAGCCGCTGGCGCTCCCACTGATAGAGACAACACTCACCGCACTTATTCCAAAGCTCGAACAACTTTATTATAGTTTACAAGCTCAAAAGCGCGCTATTTATATTGATTCGAATGAATATGTAAAAGATAAAACCTCCACACTGGCTCAAATATCGGTCAGTGTTTTAGTATTATGTGTTTTGCTTGGCGTTATTTTATCCTTGTGGATAAGCCGGACAACGACCGCAAAAATAAAACAACTTGCACAAAATGCAAACTTTGTTTGTGACTTGACAGAAAAAGGCAGCAACCCCGGTAAAAATTTTGATGATCTGGAAGACATCGCCCTTTGTCTGTCAATTATATCTAACCGTATGCTCAACACAATCGCAGCAGAAAAATTACTGCAAGGTGTTGAAGATGAACGTAGTCGTATTGCCATGGATATTCATGATCAATTTCTTTCTGATTTAAATATTTTCAAGCGTGACCTCAATCTGAAATTCAGTAATGCAGAAACCACTCCTCTATCTGGTGATGACTTCCAAGAGATCAATACAACACTCGATGAATTTTCCTCTACCTTACGCGGTATTATTGATGACTTATATCCGCAAACATTAAATATGTTCGGGCTTGAAGCCGCATTACGAAGTTATTTAGAACGTAAGTTATCTACCACAGCTCACCCTGATTATTATATTAATATCGAGAAACAAGCTGAAAAACAATTATCTTCTTTCCAGAAACTCAGCTTGTTCAGAATAATATTAGAAGCCATTCAGAATATTATACGTCATGCACATTGCAGTCGTTATGAAATTGATTTACGCATTGCAAACGATCAAATTGTCCTTAGTATTGAAGATAATGGTATAGGGATGCATACAAAAGAGAATGCCGAAAAAAATAGTCATGGAATTTTCAACATCAAACAACGCGCCTATTCTATCAAAGCGCAGGTACAATGGGGCTCATCTCGTTTTAGTTCCGGAACACAAGTACTTATTACGCTTCCTGTACAATTAACAAACTCAAATAAGATACCTGCTATTGATATCAGCGCTTCGCCTCATGCCAAATCAGTGTAAAATTATTATTGCAGAAGATAACCCCAGGGATCGCGAATTTCTTGCAAACAATTTAAGCGGTTATTCTCTAACCTTATCGGCAGATTCTAAGCACGCCTTAGAACTTGCGTTACAGTCAAAAACACCCTGTATAATTACTGACCTACAAATGCCAGGATTAAACGGAATTGAACTGGCCAAAAAAATTTGGCAACAAACACCGTCCGCCCGTATCGTATTTTGGTCACACTATGGCGATGAAACCTATATACGTTCTTTAGCAGCTATTATTCCCGAAGAAACTGTTTATGCCTATATTCTAAAGGATAACCCGTCAAATGTTCTTAATGCCGCCTGCCATGCTGTTTTTAAAGAAGATCAATGTTGGATAGACAAAAAATTACGCCCGGTACAATCCCGAACACACACCTCAGATAGCGCGGTAAGTGATATTGAATATGAGGTACTAATCGATATCGCACTGGGTCTAACGGATAATATGATTGCACAGCGACGTTATCTTTCTCGCCGTGGCGCACAAAACAGGCTTAAGTCTTTATATAACAAACTTGGGGTGTCGCATGATAATCACCCCAGTGAAACACTCAACATTAGAGCAAGAGCCATTTCTGTTGCTATGCGCAGGGGCTTATTAAACAATTTTGAACTGGAGCAAGAAGAAGCAACACTACAAAAATGGTTAAAAAAATCAAATCTGGGGTGAATGCTGCATGGAATAGCTTATTTCCGCACCAATTAAAACTATTAACCAGGTTAGATAAACCCAGATCAGTAATAAAGGAATAGCAGCTAAGGTGCCATATAATAGTTCATGCACCTGAAAATGACTCACATATAAAGTAAAAATATACTTTGCAATTTCATGAAAACAGGCCGCAAAAACAGCACCAGAAAAAGCATGTAGCCATTTCACTTCACAATCGGGAACCCATTTATACAGCCCGGTAAAAGCAACCAGAAAAATAACAAACGGTAACCAATTTAAAAAATAAGCACCCGGTATTTTACCTAAGACTTCCGTAATCAAAGGTAACGATGCAATATAAGTGCTAATAAATAAGCTTAGAGTTATCGCCAATGGCCCAAATATAAGTAAAGCAAGATATACAAATAACCGGCGAACAAAATTCCGTGGCGTATGAATTTCCCAAATATTGTTTAACGCCACATCAATGGTATGCATCAAAATAACGACAGAACCCAATAACATTACAAAACCAATAAAATTAATGCTGCTCGCTTTGGCTGCGCTATCAAACAAGTATTGCCGTACTTGATCGGCAGTTTCAGGAGTCAGAATTTGATAGATAAAAGTTTGAGCTTGTAACTGTAAGGCAGGATCAATAAAGGTAGCAGTATATATTTTGTAAATAACTACAACCAGGGGGATAATTCCTAACAAACTGGCGTAAGCCAGTGAAGCAGCAATCTGTGGACAATTATCATCAAGACACTGTTTAAATATTCTCTTAATGTGTTCGCTAAGCGGCATTTATTTCCCTTACTATTTATCCGTCATAGTAATTTCGACGTACTATCATCAGAAATAAAAAGGGCCCCTCTAAGAGGAGCCCATAAAATACAACTTATATTTATAATTATTATTGTGCTAAATAAGCTTTATCTGAGTCTTCTGTAACACCAATTGACCAGCTACCGCGTGATTTTGCATGATTAATTGCAGCAGAGCTATCCGCATCACTTGGGTTAGTTTCAATGTCCAAAATTTGTCCCGGATGGATTAAATCTGCATCCCGGATTTTGTCGCTATTTGCCTTATAAATTAAAGGCCATTTATATGGGTTACCATAAACGCTTGATTTTCCAGAGATTCCCCAGAGATGGTCGCCAGCATTAACCTCGTAAGAGCTCATGCTTGTTACCGGCTGAGACTCAACGACAGGTGCCGCTTCTACTTCTACTACTTCGGTGGGTGCTGCTTTTGCAACAGGTTCGTCCGCTTTTTGTTCAGCTGGACCCGCACAACCGACCGCAAGGGTGAATGCCCCCACTAAACCAGTTAATTTGAGCATTTTATTTAGTTTCATTATTTATAAACTCCAGAAAGTTATAATTCCTTAAAGCCTGTTAAGGATATGTGTCTTACCTGCATGGAAAATAGCAAAGGCCTCAGGCTAGGTCAAGAAACTACTCGCAAGTTTGTGATTAAAATACAGTTTTTTTACATCACCAGCATGTCTATTTTGATTTACTAACCGCAAGTTGTCGAGCTTTTAATGCTAATTGTATTGATTCCAGCGCCAACAGTCTTGCCCGCTCATATTCTCCGGCATCAAGCTCCCGAGTGGCAGAACGTAAACGCTGCTGCGCCTCTGACAATAGACTCGCAGCCAGATTCCCTGCTCCTGCGGCTTCGGCAGCACCAATTGACTGCCGCGCATTGCTCATTTCTTGTACAGGTGCCGAAACTGCACAGGCAGCAAGAGAAAATCCAAACAGCGCTATTTTTATAAAATAAAAAAGTCGATTATGTAAGCAGGTTAGTATCATAAAATCAGGTAAGATATGGCTAAGTTAGTTAAAAAAAAAGAACAAATAAAACTTAGTTAAATACTAGCAAGAAAGCGACATTTGAAGCAATTTATATTAAAACAAATTACAATAAATTAAACCGGAAAGAATACTATGACAACAAAAATTTACCACAACCCGCGCTGCTCAAAATCCCGGCAAACTCTCGAGTTACTTCGTGAAACAGGCACCAAAGCTGACGTCATTGAATACTTAAAGACGCCACCCAATGAAGCTGAACTCGAAAAAATTCTGCAAGGGCTTAACATGGAGCCACGCGATCTTATGCGTAAAGGTCAGGATGAGTATAAAACATTAAATCTTGCTGATGAAAATTTATCGCGTGAAGAACTCATTAAAGCGATGGTTGCAAACCCGATATTAATCGAACGTCCTATCGTAATCACCAGTAAGGGAATTGCAATTGGCCGTCCCATTGAAAACGTAAAGAAAATTTTAAGCTAATGAACGATATTCTTGTCCTTTATTACAGCCGTCATGGTGCAACTGCAAACATGGCGCAACACATTGCAACAGGAATTGAAAGCGCAGGTTGTAATGCACGCTTACGAACCGTTGCAAATGTCTCCAATGTAACAGAAGCCACTGAAAATGATATCCCTGAGTCAGGAGCACCTTATGTTAGCCTTGATGATATGCAGCAATGCATTGCCATGGCGGTGGGTAGCCCGACACGTTTCGGTAACATGGCGGCTGAATTAAAATATTTTTTTGATAGCACCAGCCCACTATGGTTATCAGGTGACATGGTCAACAAACCTGCAGCCGTTTTCACATCAACCTCAAGCCTGCACGGGGGGCAAGAAAGTACCTTGTTATCAATGATGTTACCGTTACTGCACCATGGTATGCAGTTAATTGGTCTGCCCTACACGGAAACAACATTATTAAAAACACAAACCGGAGGCACCCCTTACGGTGCCAGTCATATCTCTGGTGTTAATAGTGACTTACCTTTAAGTGATGATGAAAAAATCTTATGCCAGGCACTTGGCAAGCGCTTAGCCTTAGCGGCACTCGCAAATGTTAATGCAAACTTAATTAGAGTGAACTAACGAACATGCTTCTCAATTTTTCGCCAAAATTTATGACGCCGAGAATATCTCTGTATATGACCTTGAGTGCTTACTTTGCGCTGTTGTTACTGCTTATTGTCTGGCACGGATTTATTTTCCCTGCAACTAAACAACCATGGCTAATTACCGCATTTATTATCACTCCACTTTTGTTTCCTTTGCGAGGGTTACTCAAAGAAAACCCCTACACCTATGCCTGGACAAGTTTTGTAGTTTTACTTTATTTTATGCACGGCACCGTTGAAGCATGGGCAAATGCGAATGAACGCATCTATGCCATTATTGAAATTTATTTAAGTGTACAACTCTTTATTGGTGCAATTTATTTTGCACGCTTACAAGGTCGTGCTTTAAAAGAAAAATCGAATACACAGGAATAATAAACGCTGTCACTACATAATCAATAGAGCATAAATATGCTGCTGGAATCACAAAAAATCATTTTTAAGTTTTCAGCTGAGCCTGAAAATAAGAACATAAAATTATTTTTTAATATTTCCGTTCTATTATTTTTATTTGCAGTTAGTTTATCCAATATACCGTTAGTCAAAGCAAATGAATCAGATGCAGCTAATAAAAATATAAACCATAGTGGTATTTTTCCACAAACACAACTTTACCCTTACTATATTGCAAACCCTTTACGCACGACCTTTAGCATGCAATATATGTATTTCGATAAAACAAAAATTACTAACACCAGCAAGCGCCGCTATAATTTAAAAGCAGGCGGGCATTTAGGCTTATATCGCAATAAAGCTGAGAAAACGAACCGGGGCTGGCAGGTAACCTTCAGCGGAGGCTTCCAGGGGCAGTTTGATCCGGCTTCATCTCAGGATAATGTAGGTTGGGATGGCATTATGGCGTTGTCACTGGAAATGAGAAATAGCAACGCATTTGCTCAACGTTTAGGAATACATCACATTTCAAGTCATATTGGAGATGAGTTAATTGAGCGGACAGGTCTTAAACGTATCAACTATACTCGGCAGGAAATGCGTTATGGACTGATGTGGTTTATGTTACCCCACTGGCAAAGTTATGTCGAAATTGGCAAGAGCTATGATTTACGCAATAAAACTTTACAAAAACCATGGCGCTCAGAAATAGGTTTTCAATATGAAAATGATAAGTACTGGATGTCAAAACTTGGCTGGTATATGGGAACTGACCTCTCAAGCTACGAAGAAAATAATTGGGATATCAATACTTCTTTACATTTAGGACTTATCTCCAGAGTAAACGAAAGAAAATATCGTCTTGGTTTTGAATTTTATAAAGGTCGCTCACCACTGGGTGAGTTTTTTCAACGTAAGGAAAAATATATTAGCTTCGGACTATGGATTGATATTTAGTGAAAAAAGATATTAAAGATAACCTTTGATAAAGGGAATGGTTAACCGTCTTTTCTCAATCATTGATGCCTTATCAAGTTTTTCAAATAAAGCAAAAAGACTGTTCATATCACGCGGACTATGTTTTAAAAGATAATTAACAACCCCCTCTTCTAATTCTAAACCTCTATTCTTTGCTCGTTGCTGTAAAGCCTGTATTTTTTCTTTGTCAGATAAAACCTCTAATTGGAAAATAGGCCCCCAGGATAATCTTGATTTAAGATCGGCAAGTTTTATCGGTAGTGATGCCAAAGGCTTCTTTGAAGAAAAAAGCATTTTTACACCCTTTTCTCTCGCATTATTATACAAATTAAAAAGTGCAAGCTCCCACTGTTGATTACCAATAATAGAGTCAATATCATCGAGGGCAAGTAATGACATATTTTCCAGCCCCTCCAACATTGCGGGCATTAAACCTTCATCCGAAAGTGGTAAATAAACAACGGGTAAATTATCTTTACCGGCTTGATGACACGCTGCTTGCAATAAATGGCTTTTTCCACAACCAGTCTCACCAAATAAAAAAACGCAGGGCTCTTGTTGCGCTAACAAGCTATGAACAACCGGCTCATTGCTTGCTGTAAAATAATTATCAAATGTCGCGTCATCACGTAAATGAATATCTAATGGTAGCTGTTGCTCCATAGTACTTAGCTCTCGTTATAAAGTTCACTATTGGTATAGCGTTCATAAACATGTCGTAATACCACGGCAATGATTGCCGCTATAGGCAAAGCAAGTAGAACACCAACAAAACCAAATAACTGTCCACCTGCGAGTACGGAAAAAATAACAGCGACCGGGTGTAAGCCAATTTTATCCCCGACTAACCAGGGGGTTAATAACATCCCCTCTAACATTTGTCCTGTTAAGAAAACCAGAGCAACATAAATCAAAGGCATAAACTCCTGAAACTGCATCAGTGCAGCTACGCTTGCCACGACAATGCCAATAATAAAACCGAGATAAGGAACAAAACTGACCATCCCGGACAACATACCAATTAATAAGGCCGTATCAAGGCCAATTAACATTAAACCTATACTGTAAATTACTGCTAATACAAACATTACCAGCATTTGACCACGTAAAAACGCACCTAATACTTCATCTGATTCTTTTGTAATCATGACTATCGTTTTTTCATTTTTACGGGGGATTAATGCATGAACCTTTGCTACCAAAGAATCCCAGTCGCGTAATAAATAAAATGTCACAACCAGCATCAATAAAAAACTCGCAATCCAGCCTACAAGAATAAAGCCTGAACGCGATATGGCACCAACAATATTTGCAGCAAGACCACCGGCTGTTTTTATATATGTCGTTAATGATTGTTTGAGCATGTTTGGATCAAACAACACACCTTCTATACCAAATTTTTCCTTCAATATAGGGGTAAGATATTGCTGGGCTCGCTCAAGATAAAGTGGTAATTTTTCAGCTAAAACAATAATTTGTTTTTCGAGCAGTGGTAACAGAATAAACAGCAGTAAAATTGCAAACAAAGATAAAAGAAGAAATACAATACTGACTGCAAACGAACGCGATATCTTTTTTTCCAATTGATCGACTAAAGGATCGGCTATATATGCCAGGATTGCCGCCGAAACAAAAGGCATAAGTATTGGCGCCAAAAAATAAATTAAAGCTGAAAAAATGACAAATAATGCTAACCAAAAACCTTTGTTTGATCCCATCATAATGCGTTAACTCCGTTTCCATTTAAAGTAACTCATACAAACCACAACTTTTTCTTATTGTACTAATTGATAAAGCAAATCTGCGACTAAAGGGGCTGGCTTTTTATCACTTGAATCCTTTTCTTTTGGCTCGCCCTGTTCAAGCGACGGTGCAACATCCGCAACCAGTATATGTCCAAGTGCAATGGCCTGAGCAATCCCCTCCTTACCGCGATTACTTTTAATTTTGATGTATATACTGTCCTGATTAACCTGGGGTGTTTGCAATTCAGATACAACATTCAGGCTTTTTAGATATTTTGTCACATTATTATATGCAGTTAAGCTTGCTACATTATTAATTTTAATCACGACAACATCACTTGTCTCAACATCGTTTACCTGAGTGAACTTAAGCGACAGTGCTTCTCCCGTGACTGACAAACCAGCATTGATCGCTTGTCGCAAATTTTCACGGTTACTGATTTCCCAGTCCTGACGTTGACCATCCGAATATAATGTCCACCGTGTGTGCCATGTATTACTAAAACTCAAATAAACACGCCCAACCAGGATTGATTCCGCCTGATAACGCAGGGAAGCATCCAAAAGGGTATCTGCAAAATTCCCCCAAACATCGGTGACTTGCAGCTTTAGCTGATCGGCTAAATCTAATAAGGGCAAGCGTAATGGCAAGCCTCGCTTTTTAGCTTCTTCTTCAATATATGTACGGCCGGGGTGTTCCGTACTGTTCCCGAGTAATAAACGTTGTTTTTGGTCATCAACGGCCAGCCAAACTAATGTAGCGGGACGTGTCTTTCCCCAAACGGGGAAGCCTTGTTCACGTAATAATTTTGCAACCGTTTTTTTAGTGAAAAGCAACCAGAGTTTTTGCGTATAAGGTTTCGCACCATCAAGTGATACCGGAATAACTTCATCCTGAGAAAAATTACGGTAACGAAATTGTTGCACAAAACGCGTGGGGCGAGGTACCAGTGCTGCATCCATTGCTAATTCGCCTGCTTCATTTCGACCAGAAATTCTTACCAGCATTTCTTTAAGGGCTTCGCGTACAACATAAGCACGCTCTTCCCGACTCTGCCCTTCAACGGGCATTTCCGCTTCATATAAATGCTCGACAACATCCGCATTCACGCTATGAAGAGGCAAAATTGCTACGATCGGTAAAATAATTGCTAAAAATATGGCATTCTTTATGCCCTTTATTCTTATTTTCATTCCATGCCTTTGCCTGAATTGTTAAACTACCGGCCCATTATACGTAAGTATTGGCAATCTTGCCTTTAATT
>Ga0316208_1000607_pt1 | contig 40784 bp, 30 predicted proteins | sample 3monopyrite_MG_FD_204944 | JGI IMG/M metagenome (GOLD analysis project Ga0316208, IMG submission 204944) | Microbial mat bacterial communities from mineral coupon in-situ incubated in ocean water Damariscotta River, Maine, United States -... | ecosystem: Environmental > Aquatic > Marine >...
GCCGCACACGTTCCCTACGCTGTCGCTGCGGGAACGGCGCGTTCGCTGAGGTCGCTGATGGTGCTGAACCTCAGCCGAGCTGACCCAGGAACGGCCGATACGCCTCGTTCATGCCGCCGCCCTACAGCTCACCGCGTTTGCGGCGAAGGCACGGCCGTGCAGCAGGCGGTGCGGCTCTTCGAGCACGTCCGCGATGCGGTCCAGTATGAGTTCCGAGCGAAGCTCACGCCTGAGGAGTACCGTGCGAACCGCGTCCTGGCCGACGGGACAGGCTTCTGCGTGCAGAAGGCAATCCTGCTCGGTGCGCTGTTGCGCGCAGTTCGGATACCCGCGGCGCTCGTGCTGTGCGACCTCAAGGACCACACGCTACCGACGCGGATCGTCGACGCGATGGGAACCGATACGATGTTCCACCACGGGCTCAACGCGATCTACCTCAACGGTAGCTGGCGATTGGCCGACGCCAGCTTGTCTCCCGACGTTGTCGCGCGGAAGCGATATCGACGGGTCGACTTCGACGGCGAACGCGACGCGCTCTTTCCGACGACGACGCTGGACGGAGCGGCCCATGCCGAGGTGATCCGGTTCCACGGCATGTATGCCGATCTCCCCTTTGACCAGATGATGCGGGCCTTCATGACAGCGTATGCGCACGCTGATCTGGCCGCGCTCGCGAAGATGGGATTCCGCTTCTGACTGGATCTCCACCACGCTCCCGAGCGCGCAACACCTCCGGGAGCCGTCCTAGCCGAACTGAAACGCCGAGACCTCGACCCCCATCACCCGATCGCTAAAAATTCTCCGCCCCCGGTCTCCGGCAGCGGCGCCGGCGACCACCATCAACGGCAGCAAGTGCTCTTCGCGAGGGTGGCAGTAGCGAGCGTGTGGGAGCGTCTGCCAGCGGAGCAGCTGCCCTCGACATGCGTCTGGGGCGTCACAGCAGACGGACGTCAGGCGCTCGTCGAACTCGCGCGCCGCGGAGGCCCGTCCTCCCCCGGCCATCATGGCCCGCATGTTGTGGAAGCTCATGCCACTGCCCACGATGAGCACCCCCTCGTGGCGCAGTGGAGCGAGAGCCTCACCGAGCTCCAAGTGAAATTGCGGGTCGAGCCCCTTCTTGAGTGAGATCTGCAGGGTGGGGATTTGCGCATCGGGGAATGCGACCTTGAGAGGGACGAAGACGCCGTGGTCGAAGCCCCGGGTCGGCGCCTCGGCGGTGGCGACGCCCCGGCCGGCGAGCAGCTCGGCGATCCGGCGAGCGAGCGTGGGAGAACCCGGCGCTGGCCATTGCAGCTCATACGTGTGGGGCGGGAAGCCGTAGTAGTCGAAGAGCAGATCGGGTTGCGCCCTCGTCTGGATCGTTACACTCGGCTCCTCCCAATGGGCGGAAATCACAACGATCGCTTTGACGTGCTCGAACTCTCGTCCAAGCTCCCGTAACCACTGGGCCATTCGAGCCCAGGTGTCCGCCGGCCCCATCGTCCAGTCCATAAAGAAACACGGACCGCCACCGTGTGGGATGAAGAGGGTCGGGACGAGGCTGCTCGCTTTCGTCTCGGGTCTCATGTCGCCTCCTTGTCTCGATTCGCAGCCAGTAAGTCCAGCTAACGCCGCGCTTGCAGCCGCGGCGCCGAGTGCGATGGAGAACTCCCGGCGGGTCAGTTGGTCGTCATGCTCCGTCGGGCTCCGCTCATCATCGTTCCGCATGGCGCCGCACCTCCGGTGCTACCTTCGTCCCTAGCAGCTCGATAGCATCGAGCATGTCGCGATGCTCAATGATTCCCACCCCCATCTGCAGGGCGATGCGGGTGATCCCAAAGTTCTCACGATGTGCGAGGATCTTTTCTACGAGCGCGTTCGGGCTACCTACGAAGAAAGCGCCGGTCGGGCCAGTCTGGGCGTCAAACCCCTGTCGCGTCGCCGGAGGCCAGCCGCGCTCGGCGCCAAGACGGGTCATCACCTCGTTGTGTGGCCCACTGTAGATGTCGGCAGCCCGTTGATCTGTCGCGGCGACGAACCCGTGGACCGTCATCGCGACTTGAAAGGACGATGGGTCGTGCCCAGCTTCGTTCCATCCATGCCTGTAGGCTTGGAAGAGGGGCTGAAAGCGCCCGGTATCGCCACCGATGATCCCGATCGCGAGTGGTAGACCAAGCTTGGCGGCTCGCATCACCGAGCTAGGTGTGCCGCCTGAACCTATCCAGACCGGCAGCTCCCTTTGGACGGGACGCGGAAATGCCCGACACCCCTGAATGGGTGGAGTGTGCCGTCCACCAGGCCACGCGAGCAGCTCGGGTCTATTGAGCTCCATCAGCAGCTCGAGCTTCTCCGAGAAGAGCGACTCGTAGTCACTCATCTCCAGCCCGACCAGCGGGAACGACTCTACGAAGGCGCCCCTTCCAACCATGACCTCAGCCCTCCCGACGCTGAGATTGTCGAGCATTGCAAAGTCCTGAAACACCCGTACGGGACTTGACGATCCGAGGATCGTAACTGCGCTGGACAGGCGAATTTGATCTGTCTGCGTCGCTGCAGCGGCCAGGGCCATCGCAGGAGAGGAGACAGCGTAGTCTGCGCGATGATGCTCACCGACACCGAACCAGTCGAGTCCGACTTGATCCGCGAGGGTGATCTCTTCGACGAGGTTGCGCAGCCGCAGGGAGGGCGAGACAGCGGCCTTTCGAAGGACGCTCTCGCCGCACTCGGCGAATGTGAATAGGCCGATCTCCAAACCGGTCTCCGAGGTGATGGAGGGGAAGAAGCCAGTCGGGCTCCAGCACGGAGAGCACTGGTGACCTCGGCTCAACGATTATCGTCGTAGGTAGGGAGCGTCAGGCCGGCGACAGCGCCGCCTTGTTCGCCTCCAAGAAGGCCCTGACACTTGTCGGCGGCCGCCCGGTCAGCTCCTCGACCGCACCTGTCGCAGGTCCGAACAGCCCCCGCTTGATCCCGGTGTCGAAGGAGGCCATCAGCCGCGCCAAGGGCTCGGGCAGGCCATGCGCGGTCATCCCAGCCACCAGGGACTCCTCATCGACGGGGATGTATGCGACCTCTTTCCCCGTGAGCTCGCTAGCGATCGAAGCCAGCTCCCCGTAGGTCACGACGTCGGGGCCGGTGATCTCAATCTGACGCTTGCCATCAAAGTCGGACGCGAGGGTCGCGGCCGCCGCACGTGCGCAGTCTTCACGGGTCACGTACGCCGCTCCGCCATCTTCGGCTGCAGCGAAGAGGCTCCCTGAGGCGATAGCGCCCGGCAGGCTCATCAGGAGGATGTCTGCGTAGAGGTTGTTGCGAAGCGCGGTGTAGCCCAGACCGCTCACCTCGAGAGCCTCTTCGGTCTGCACATGGTCGGGCGCAATCAGCACCGGAGAATCTCTAACCGGGTGCGTCAGCGAGGTGTAGACGAGGTGACTCACGCCGGCTCGGCCGGCAGCGTCAATGGCCCGCTGGTGTTGCGCATATCGATGCCCCGGGCGCCCGACGGCGTCTGTACTCACGAGCAGGATCCGCTGCGCTCCAGCGAACGCTTCGGCGAGATCCCCGGGGGCCTGGTCGAAGTCGGCCTTGCGGACTTCGACACCGCGCTCAGCGAGGTCGGCGAGCTTGTCAGGGCTGCGGGTCGCCGCGATAACCTTGTGGGTGCCAGCCTCCAGGAGCAGCTCGACAACGCGACGTCCGAGCTGTCCGGAGGCCCCGGTCACGAGTAGGGTGTTGTCTTTGGTCATCTCTGTCTCCTTCGTTTGCAGTTGGTCGGGCGTGATTGATCCTCGTGGGCGAGGCGATGACGCCGACGCGGCGAGCGCCGCAGCGGCATCAGACTTGTGAAGAATAGACGCCCTCTGTTATCTTGAAAACCGATAAACTTTGGATAGACACTTCCGTAAAAGGAGATAGATGCGCGCCAGCCTCGACAGCGTGACCCTCGATCAGCTCCGGCTGTTCATCTCTGTGGCCGAGCAGGGGAGCTTCTCAGCGGCGGGCCGTCAACTGCATCGCGCCCAGTCTGCGGTGAGCTCGGGCGTCGCCAACTTGGAGAGCCTTCTGGGTCTGCAACTCTTCGATCGCTCTGGCCACCGGCCGGCGCTGACCGAGGTGGGCAGAACCTTGCTCTCCGACGCGCGGAAGGTCCTCGACGATGTATCCGTCCTTGGCGCGCGTGCCGCGAACGTCGGCCAGGGTCTGGAGCTTCAGCTGCGCCTCGCCGTGGACACGATCTGCCCATCGGGGCTGCTGATCGCCTCGGCGAAAGCACTACGGGACCAGTACCCAACCGTCTCGCTGCGAGTCCAGACCGAGGTCCTGGACGACGTCGCCGCGGTGGTACTCGATCGAAGTTGCCAGATCGGCATCTCAGGGCCTGTGGGATCTGACGCGGCTGGGCTCGAACGGCGCTTCCTAGCCCACGTCGCGATGGTGCCCGTGGCGGCACCCGAGCATCCACTTGCAACCATTGGCCGGTCGATCTCGCACGCTGACGCGCGGAGTCATGTGCAGATCGTGATCAGCCAACGCGTGGCGACGGCAGCCGACAACCACGGTGTCGTCTCCGATGCAACGTGGCTCGTCGCCGACGCGTCGACCAAGCTCGAGCTCGTCCGCGCCGGACTCGGTTGGGGGAACTTGCCGATCGACATGGTCCAGGAGGATCTCGAGCGCCGCCGCCTCGTCAGGCTCACTCTCGACGAGTGGGGGGCCGAGCCACTGCTCGTGCCCCTCTACGTGATCACTCGGCGGGGCTCCCCACCCGGGCCCGCCGGTCAGTGGCTCGTGCGAAGCCTGCCATCACTCTCCGGCGACTGCCCGCGGCTCATGGGCGCTGGCGTTAGCTGACGACGACCACGAGACGCGCTTGACGCCCGACGTTGTGTGCGAGGCGACGGTGGGGATCGGGGTGGTCGTCCCGATCTCGATGGCGATGGCCCCGTAGGATTCGCCGCCGAAGGGGACCTTTCCGGCGGGCGATTCGTAGAAGATGATGCCGAAGGCGTAGAGATCCGTGCGATTCGACGAGAGCGAGCTGTTCCCGACCGAGAGCTCCTGGATCCCCCCGAGCTTGTCGCCGTCGCGGAAGCGAGCGCGGCCACAGCCACCGCCCTTCAGCGAGCAGAGCACCGCGCGAAGAAGGCATCTGCCGAATAGGGAGCGTGTTCCGGCGGGAACAAGCGCCGCAGTCTTCGCGAGATGTTGTCGCGATCCGCCGCCTCGTGCGGTGAACCGCGGAGACGAAAAAGCCCAGTCGTTGTCCCACTCTGGAGCCGTGAACCATCCGCTCTCTGGTGTGAACCGGCTTTTCGGCGTCTGGAGGCGTCTCTGAGCCCCAAGAGCAGTCAGAGAGCACCGGTCTGGGTCCGGCGACGAGGCGAGGTGCTCTGGCGCCGCCCGACCAGAGAGCACCCCCGGCGAGGGGCCACCGTCCGCAAACCCGCACCACGACGGCAGATACGACAAGACCCCCGCCGGCGAAGCCGACGAGGGTCTTGTTAAGAGAAAGGCCCAGGCTGACTAGCCTGGGCCTTATGAAGCTCCCGTTGCTGGACTCGAACCAGCGACACTCGGATTAACAGTCCGATGCTCTAACCAACTGAGCTAAACGGGAATGACCCCGCCCTTCTAACGCACCGCGAAAGAGCGTCAACGCCCTCCCTCGCCACTCGCCAGAACAGCGGGCTACGCCCTACAGTCTCCCGCAGCAGCCTACGAGGAACTCCGCGATCTCCGCGCTCTCGTACATCACCTTGTCTCCGATACGGAGGGCCGGTGCTTGAGACTTCCCGCCGAGCTTCTCCAGCTCTGCCTTGCAGGCCGCCTCCGTCGACACGTTGTGTACCGGCAGGTCCAGCTTCAGGTTGTCCCGTACATAGAGAGCCCAGCGGCTGAACATGCAGTGGTCCTTCACATACAGCTCCACGCCGTCTGGAAGCTCGCATGAGACCGTGAAGTCCGGGAGATCGCCATAGTCGGCGTCGAGCTCTTCGCAGCGCTTCACCAGCGCCTCGATGTCTCGCTCACCACCGGGCGTGACCGACTGCGTGTAGCGGATCGTTCCGCCCGCATCGATGATCACCGTCGCGCGATCCGTGATGCCTGCACCGTCCAGGTAGCAGCCCAGTGAGCTTGCCAGAGCACCCTTCGGATGGAAGTCCGAGAGCAGCGGAATCGAGATCCCGCCGAGGGCCGAAGCCCACGCCGCGTTGGTGTACACGCTATCGATGCTCACGCCCATTGCCAGGGTATGAGCTGCCTTGAGCCGATTGTCCAGCGCATCCAGCGCCGGTACCTCGTGGCTTCAAGTGGGGGTGAATGCCAGCGGGTAGAACAGGAGCAGCGTGTGCCGCTTCCCGATCTGGTCGTCCAGCGAAAGAGTGCGTCCCAGGTGATCCTTAAGGGAAAACCCAGGTGCCTTCGCGCCTACGTCGATCATGGAGTACCTCCGATCAGTGATTGTTCTGGGTAGCGGGATCTCCGGGGGTTCTCAACCCCGTCCTGCCGGACGATCGCTCAGCCTCCGAGCACGAAGGCCGCCCAGTCCGTGGGGCGGCCCTCGCCCAGGCGTCTTCGATTGCGGCGGAGCAGCTGGACCTGGGCGCGGCGCAGAGCCTCTTCGGGGGGTAGGCCGGCTGAGAGCTCGGTGTAGAAGGCCTTCATGAGATCCCGGGTCGCTTCGTCTGGCACCTGCCACAAGCTGTACAGGATACGCCGCGCTCCGGCCTGGCGGAACCCCCGCTGCAGCCCGAGCACTCCCTCTCCAGGAGCCACATCGCCCAGCCCGGTCTCACAGGCAGAGAGCACGACGAGATCGGCATCGAGCTCCAGACCGGCGACCTCCTCGGCGGTGAGCACGCCATCATCGAGGCCGTCGCGACCTTCCCGGTCGTTGGCACCGGCCAGGGCGAGCCCGGAGAGCAGCATGGGGTTCATGCCGACGACCAGGGAATAGGTGTCGAGCTTCCCGAGCGCGGGCTTGTCCCCATCGAGCGCTGTGAACGCGCACTGGTTGCCAGCATGGAAGCCATGGGTGGCGAGGTGCACGACCGAGGCCGAGCCGATCGCGGACCGAATATTGGCCTCGGTGGCGTTGGAACCGGTGATCTGTTGGACCTCGCCCCGTCGACCGAGGGTCTTCCGGAGGGCCTTGACCTCGTCGAGGGATCCGGGAAGTGACCCGAAACTGGACCAGCCACAACCGGCCCGCTCGCTCGTCTCGCTGGCGTCCGCTCCGTACTCCACCCCGCCGACGATGAGGGAGCGCGACAGGTCGACCCCGGCATCCCGCGCCCCGACCTCCCGCAGGTGGGTGGCGGTGCGCAGCGAGTAGCGCTCGACCAGGTAGGCCCCGTCCCCATCGAGCAGTCCGGCGAAGCTGATATCGGCGAGGTTGGGGTCCGGAATCAGGGTCAGATCGGTCCGCTCGCCGAGGGCGGCGAGCAGGGGATCCCAGAGCACCTCACGGAGCTTGGACCCGACCCGGTCGGCCACCCGGGCCCCCCCGCGACTGGCGACGACCTTGCGATATCGTCGGTGCGCTGTAGCCACGGCCTCGGCGTCGAACTCCACCCGCTGCACCTCGCCACAGTCGCCTCCCCGGAGCACGAAGGCCAGGAGTGTGGGCCGAATCTTTCCGTCGACGAACCCGAGCGAGGGGAAGAAGTCGACGACCGCGGCGCTGTCGGGCAGGCCCCGACAGACCTCCCGCCAGTTGATTTGCTTCCGCTCGCCCCCCACGTCGGCCTGGAGCGCATCCTTGCGCTGGGAGAGGGATTCGAGCGCGTCGCGCCGGTCGGGGGCGGTCATGGACTGGGGAGGAGAGAAGGCGAGGGCGGCGAGCTGGTTCCGGACCTCCGCGAGCTCGGGGTTGGGCTCGGACTGGCCCATGAATGCGGCGCTGGCGAGGCCCTTCCAGCGCAGGCCTCGCGTATAGGCACGGGCGGAGTCGGTCTCGGTCTGGAGGTACACGCCGAGGGGGATCTGGCCCTTGCGAACGGCGGCGAGACGCTGGCGTTCCGAGCTCGCGAGGGTGGTCTGGAGCAGGTCTCCTTCGAGCTCCAGGGCCAGAGAGGAGTCGTCTCGAGCGGCCTCCAGATCCCCCACCAGGCCATGGGATCCGGCCCGTATGGTGAGGATATTGGCCCGGTCCGTGCTGCGCTTCCCCAAGCTCTTGATGATGGCCCGGTCGGCGGCATCGAGCAGGACGAGGGCCTCATCCGCGCGGTCGAGCTCCATCAGCACCGCAGCCTCGATGACCCGAGCCTCCAAGGTGCGGGGATGGGTGGCGCCGAAGAGCGACTCGTAGGAAGCGCTCGCGTGGAGCGCATAGGGCAGGGCCGCCTGTGAATCCCCCATGCTGTACAGGCTACTGGCGACCTGGGAGCGGATGAAGGCGGTGTCGGGGTGCTCCGGCCCCAGGGTCGACTCGGCCATCTCGAGAGCGCGGGCGAGGGTCGTGCGCATCTCGTCGGGTGTCTCCCGCGCGAGCAGGCCCCCGACAGCGGCATAGGTGAGGGCGAGAGTGGGGTGCTCGGTGATGCCAGCGCCCTCGAGGGTGTGGATGATGCGCTCGAGAGTGGCGAGAGCGGCGAGCCCATCCCCCCGGGCCACGTGGGCGAGGGTGAGGTTGTAGAGGGCGTTGACCATGCGAGGATCGGACTCGCCATAGGCCTCCGCGGATGCGGCCACTGACGCGGCGAGCTGAGTCTCGGCGAGGGGCAGGTTGCCGAGCTGGAGGTTCGCGAAGCCGAGCCCGGCATAGGCTGCAGAGCGGTTCTCGGGAGATGAGGCGCCTGCGAGGGCCTGGTCGAACTCCTCGTTCGCCTGGTCGGGATGGGTCCGAGAGAGCACCTCCCCCCGGACGATATGCCACACCGCCTGGGTGGAGGGGTCGGTCGGGGGGCGCTTTCCCAGGGCATCGACCGCACCCTGCTCATCACCCATGGCGTTGAGGGCTCGAGCGCGGGCGATCTGCAACGAGGCCAGGGTTGCCGGGTCTTCTTCGAGTCGGCCCTGCACTTCGATGGCGTGGTCGATCCGATCGAGAGCCCCGCGGATATCGCCGAGGTCGTCCAGGACGAGCGCCTCGTTGCTCCAGGCGTCGACCACTGTGGGATGGTCGCCCAGGCTGTGAACGAGCAGCTCTCGGGCCCGGGTCGCACAGGCGAGCGCCTCGGGCAGCCTTCCGACACTGCGCAGCAGCTCGCAGCGCAGCTTGGCGGTGGCGACGAGATCGGGATGCCGCGGCCCGTACACCTGGCTCAGCTGCCCCAGCAGCCGCTCCACTCCCGCGAGGGCGAGGTTGGGATGGCCCATGTCCCGCTGCAGCGCGATGCGGTCGTGCTCGATGAACAGGACCTCCGGATGGAGGGGGCCGAGGGCGGCGCTGAGCACGGTCAAGGCGCTCCGAAAGGTGGCCTCGGCCTCTTCATCACGGCCCATGCCGTGGAGGACCGCGGCGAGATGGGCCCTCGCCATTCCCGTCTGCGCGTGCTCGGGTCCGTAGCCTGCGACCGCGATCTCGACGGCGCGCTGTGCCAGGGGGAGCGCGTCCTCGGGGCGATCGGCCTTGCCATAGGCCCGCGCGAGGGATGAGCTGGCGATGAGGTCCCCCTCGGTCCCCGGAGCCCCGTTCGCGAAGGCCTCCTGGGCGAGCTCCAGATGGGCCAGGCTCTGCTGGGTCTGCCCCGACTCCAGCAGCCGCTGGCCATAGCCGAGCTCGGCCATCACCCGGTCCATCCCATCGGTATGGGCCACCGCTTGCAGGGACTTGTGGGCGGCGTCGAGGGCCCCGCGCGGGTCGCCGGCCTCGCGCTTCTGCTCCATGATCTCGGCCCAGGCGATGGACTCCGTCACGGCGAGGCGCTCCGAGTCATCGTCGGTGATGGGCTGAATGCTCTCCAGCAAAGCCAAGGAGTCGTCTGGACGGCCCCCCTTGGCCAGGACGCGCGCCAACCACAGCCTCGCGTCGATGCGCTGGCTACCCGCTGCAGCCTCGGCGACCGCTCGCTCCAGGTCTGCGATACCGCCCTCGAGATCCCCCTCCATCCCGCGATTCAGCCCGATCCGGAGCCAGGCGCTCGCCCGGTCGGGCCCCGCTTCGAGCCGAGCCGCGACCTGTTCCCAGGCCGGCAGTGAGCCCTCGAAGTCCCCGGAGGACTCGCGGATCAAGGCCAGATCGAGCCAGGCCTGCCCCTGCTGCTCGGCCCGCTCCGTCGCGCACTCGACCCGCTCGGTGGCCAGGCGCAGCGCCTCTTCGGCCTGGCCTGCTTGCTGGGCGGCATGGAGCTGCTCGGTGAGCGTGTCGAGAGGACAGGGGAGAGCGGTGCCCAGCCAGAGCAGAATCATGGCCCGAACCCACCCGCATAGACCGAGGCCAGCGCCGCCGCCTGGACCCCCTCGTCGAAGCGCTCCGCGCCCCGCTGCATGGCCGCGGAGAGCGCCTCGCGGTCCATGGTGATCAGCTGCTCGAGCTGCTCGGTCAGGCGGGTGCGGGACCAGGCCCGATACAGCGGTGCATCGGGACCGAGCACATGGCGCACGACCTCGATCTCGGGGGCCGCGATCACCAGCCCGGCGCGCATATAGTCGAGCAGCTTCACCGGCATGCAGCCCTGGACCAGGTTGCGCTCACCCGGGGTCAGCGGCGCCAGACCGATGTCACAGCCGGCCAGGTAGGGCCCCAGCGCGTCCGGACTGAGGGGCTCGCAGAGCCGGACCCGCCCGCCCAGCTCGAGCTTGTCGACCAGCTTGTGCACCCACTTGCTGCGACGGGTCCCGGTGAGGATGTCCAGGGTCCAGTCCAGATGCTTCAGCCGGGATAGGCAGCGCAGCCCCTGATGCAGGCCCTGCCAGGCCGCCAAGGTGCCGATGTAGACGATGCGCACCGGCCCCGAGCGCGCTGGCCGCTTCACCGGGCGGATCGAGGGGCAGTTGGGCACGACCGACACCTGCTCGACGCCCAAATCTCCGAGATAGCGCGCGGTCACCGGGCTGGGCGTGATCACCCGCTCGGCCCGGTCCAGCAGGAGCAGCTCGGACTGGCGCATCTTCTCGCGGAAGGCGGGCTGGCCGAGCAGGTCGGGGTAGTGGGTCGGCATCTCGATGCTGTACAGCGCGTTCACCTCGTACACCACGGGGACCTCGGGGGGCACAGCGAGGCCCTCGAAGGGGGAGCGCACATGCACGCAGTCGAAGCAGTTGTGCTCCAGCACGGGCTTGACCAGATGGTGGAAGCGAACCGCGCGCTCGAGCCAGGTATCGCCGGGCGGATCGAGGGCGATATGGCGGAGCCCTGGCAGCGAGCCATCGCCCAGGGTGAGCAGCGAGACCTCGTGCCCCAACCTCGTCAGGATGGTGTGATTGCGGAGGATATGCCGCGCCGCCCCTTTGGCTGCGGGTACCGGATCGAAGCTGGCGAGCAGGATCTTCATTCGGCGAGCAGCGCGTTGATGGCGCGGTTTTCGTGGGTGAAGTCATCGCACTCAGCACAGTGGGGCAGCCGCTCGGAGAGCATGCGGATGCGCAGCGACCGGTAGGCCTCGGAGTCGAAGATCTCCTGCAGCGACCGGTCGCGAATAATGCCCAGCGGGGCCATCCGCCGATGGGTCTGGCAGCAGGGGTATACATCGCCCGTAGGACCGATCAGCGTGTGAAACCAGGGGATATGGCAGCGATTCTTCTCGTAATAACCCCGGGCATAGCGCTGCTGGACGCCCAGCTCGAGCTCGGCCTCGCTCTTGCCATATACCCACGGGTCGAAGCCTGGCACCCGGGTCGTCTCGGCGAGGATGGGCGCGATACGGGTGTTGTAGAGCCGAATCTGCTCGGCATCCATCGCCTCGGGTCCGTCCACCGGGATCAACAACCAGCCATCGATGGGGCGCTCGCGCAGGAAGGGAACCATCTGCACCAGGGTGTGCAGATTGCGCCTCGAGACCACCGTGTTCATGCGGATTCGCGTCTTCGGGCCGCGGCGCTCCAGCAGCTTGTCCAGGGTGCGCACCGTCTTCTTCCAGGCCCCCTGGCGCCCGCGGATCCGGTCGTGGACATGGTTGACCGGGCTGTCCAGGGAGAGCGTGATGCTGCGCACGGGTACCTTGAGTAGCGCCTTGAGCCGGGTCTTGTCCAGAGCGGTCCCGTTGGTGGTGAGGTTGGTTCGCATGCCCCGGTTCGCCGCCTCCTCCACGAGCTGCACGGCGTCCTTGCGGAGGAAGAGCTCGCCGCCGGTGTAGTGGACCTTCTTGCAGCCCAGGACCCGAAGATCATCGAGGATGCCGATGACCTCGGCGGTGCTCAGCTCTCCGCTGCGGCTGCGCTTCCAGTAGTCGCACATGAAGCAGCGCAGGTTGCAGCCATCGACCAGCTTCAGCTTGGCCGAGGTGAGCCAGGGCGACCGCCCACTGCGATGAACTCGCCGGATGGCCTCCCTCGCGGGGTCGTCCTGGAGCGCTTTGAGCGCACGCCACATGGGTGATCAGGCCGTCATCTGCAGGTAGAGCAGCATCGCCTCGATGACCGAGACCACCTCGCTACCGAAGATGGGCGCGTCGAGCTGGGTGATCTTGATCTCCAACACATCGGACTCGCCGCCCTGGCGCACCTTGATGAACTCGGGCGGGTCGTGGAAGGACTCGCGAATCGCGGCCCGGACCATGCTATCGAGGGCCTCGGGTTCGCGGCCCACCCCGTGGCCGAAGCTCTGTGTCGCCGGGCGAATCTTGATATACACACGGCGCTTGTGGCGCATCACGGCGCCCTTGCGGACCTTCACATCCGCCTTGCGCTCGACGATGATCTCGGTGCCGTCGATGAGCGTGAACTTCTGCCGGAACCACCGGTCGAGGTAGCGGTACTTGGAGTTTCCGTGCCGGGATCGTCCTGACCAGTACCGCTTGTCGCCGGTGTCGTAGCTTCGAAGGTCCAGGTAGTAGAGGATCTTGCGGGCGGGGTGGTAGTCGTCGGCCAGGGCCTTGGTCAGATCCTTGGCGAAGCGAACCTTGCGGGCCATCCGGTCGATCGATGCGTTGAGTGCGAAGATTCCAATGACGGCGATGATCCCGACGATGCCGGAGGTGATGCACACCGGAGTGAGCGCTTCGCCGTCTCCGGTGTAGACGACCACACCTGCGCTGATCATGGCCAGCACGCCGAGCGCGATCACTGCACCGAGCCACACATTCCGCCTCTTGGCGGCGATGTAGTCGTCGAGCTCGAGCCACAATCGCCCGAAGTCCGAGAGCCTCTCCTTGCCGGATCTCAACATGCCAGGAACCCCTCGAGATCGACGCGATGAAGCAGCGGCGTACCCAGCTTCGCGGCGCGTCGGAACTGGTCGTCGAAGCGCCGGGTCTGGGGCAGAAAGGCCGGTTTCAGCCCCGCCGTAGCGAGCTCCCATCCCAGGTTGTAGCCCGCCCCCAGCGCCACCACGCGCCGCGCCCGGGGCAAGCGGTCGAAGAGCCCATCTACACGGGTCGAATCGCGCAGCAGCGCGCTCCACGAGGCCGGCTCTCCCCGACCGATCACCAAGGTGTCGACCGAGCCCTCCAGCCGCACCGGGCGCACCACCGGCCCGATGTACACGCCCGCCGGAGGCTCATCCCACTCGCAGCGCTCGGGATCATAGGGCAACCACACCTCGTCGAAGCGCGCCGCCAGCGCGTCGTAGTCCGCGTAGGCCGCCCGATCGACGTAGCGCGCCACGAGCACCGTGCGGACCCCAGCTGGAATCGGCAGACCCACCAGCTCGTGGGCGATGCCGCCGGGAAAGCTGTCGACGATGAACCGCTTGGCGCCCGACAGAGCCCCCAGCAGCTGCTCACGGAGCGCGGTGACCCCGATTCGCCCCACGCACACCGAGCCCGATGGCCACTCTCCGGGCGCCTGGTGGAACACGACTCCCGAGCCCATGCGCCGGCAGAGTTCGAAGGCCCGGGTGGCATGCCCCCGGCCTCCTCCGAGCGCGTAGACCAGGTTCAACTGTCGACCCCAGCGAGCTCGTCGACCGGGGCCCCCGCACGGTTCTCGAAGGCCGCGTACACCTCGGGCGCGAAGTCCATGGGATCGCCCAGATCTTCGAGCACGATCTGTGCGGTGGACTCCACCAGGGTTCCCGCGCACAGCCCGCACTCTCCACCAGACCGGTGGCGCCCACAAGCGGGTTTTCCGCACTTCTTGCAGGGCTTGGCCTTGCCGCGCCCGCAGGGGTGGGAGATCAGCCGTCCGACCCTGAGAGTGCAGCGGCTCATCACACGCCCTCGAGGGGCGGGTTCCAGGTGGACTCGACCCCGAGCACGAGATCGGCGATCTCGGCCTGGGTGGTGAGAACCTCGCGGATATCGACCGCGTGGTCTTCGAGCAGGTTGTCGAGGTGGTCGAAGTCCACCCCAGCCAGAGCGGTCTTCGCCTCGGCGTGCTTCTGGCTGATGCGGGCCGTTCGCACGGCTCGGGGCGCCTGGAGCTGGATGTAGCGGTCGGCGGTGGTGAAGCCCATGGCCAGGCTGCCCTCGATCACCAGATCGTAGCCATCCCGGCGGGCCTTGTCGGCGTGCTGGTGCAGGTACGGGTGGACGATGCGGAACTTCTCGTCCGGGTCCCCTTCCCAGATGGGACCGTCGAGCGTTCGGAAGCCTGCCAAGCGCAGGGTGTGCTTGAGCAGGTCGACATGGAGCACGAGCGCGGGGCGCCCGCGTGCCATGCGGTGGGTTACAATCGCTTGGGCCAATGCGGTCTTTCCGGTTCCGGGAAGTCCGACGAGCACGAGCACTCGAGGCGTCATGGGGACGATGGCTCCTGTTGAGTCGCGACACCCTACTACGGAACTCCGCCGGTCCGGCCGCCTGACAGTGCCCTGTCAGTGGATTTGGGCTCATCAGAGGCTATCAGCGGTCCGACAACAGCCTCGGAGGTTCGATGCGCAGCACCATTGGAATCGGACTCATCGCGTCTGTGATGTTCGTCCAAATCGGTTGCACAGATGGCACCTCTCCCGCACCCTACGGCGCCCAGTGCGCGGACCTGGGAGCGGACTTTTCCCTGCCGGTGCGGGGGGCGGTCAACCTCGCCCTGGAGTCGGACTGTGTCGCCGATCCCGAGTGTCGACCCCAGCGCGGCGCGTTCACCCTCTCAGACGGCGTCGGCTACTGCTACGAGGCCACGGATGAGTATGTGGCCTGCCTGCCCGACGTGCTCGCCGACCCCAACCTCTGCGCGCCGTCGGGTGCGGCTGTTCCGGGTGGCCCTGTCTGGGGAGCCCCTCCAGGACGGGTGGATCTCTGCTACCGCCTCGATTCGCCCTGCCTGCCAGCGGGGTGGTCCGACTGCCTCGACCCGAGCGTGGAAGGGGCTCCGGTCTGCTTCTGAGCCCTACAGGGTGATGAGCTGGGTGACCCAGAGGTACTCGAAATCGCCCGTCAGGCCGCTGTAGCTGGTGTTCGGGTCGATGACCACGGGTGCCCATACGCTGTTGGCGTCGTCCCAGAACATCATCGTGGGGGTAGCGACCGCGTTGTAGAGGTAGTCCGAGTCGAAGCCATAGCCCCAGGCCACTCCATTGCCGATGGTCTCGTCGACCGCCAGGGCCAAGCAGGCACCTGCGGGGCCTGTCTCGACGCCATTCGAGAGCGCGACGACGACCTGCCAGTCGCATCCGACGCAGGTGGTGGGGAAGGGAATATTTGCCGGGGGAACCGCCGCCGAGTCGACCTCCACCACATCCCAGCTGAACTCGCACTCGGTAGTGATGTCGACCAGAGTCGGATTGGCGGGGTCGTTGAAGCGGTAGACGCCGTACTTTTCGGTGCCGGTGTAGGCCACAATCCCACTGTCGATTGTGACGATGGCATCGCCCCGGTAGGCCGCGTACGCGGTGGGGTCGGTGCCGGTGTCGGTGTCGGTGTCCGCGTCGGCATCGGCGTCGGCATCGGCATCGGCGTCGGCGTCGGCGTCGGCGTCGGCGTCGGCGTCGGCGTCGGCGTCGGCGTCGGAGTCGGCGTCCGCATCGGTGTCGGTGTCGGTGTCGGTGTCCACGTCGGTATCCGACTCGGCGATGGTGGGCTTCTGTTCGTAGGTCAGACAGCCAGCGAGTGTGAGCAGCAGCATCTCAGTTCCTTCCTCGCAGAGAGGGTATCGTCTCCAGCACTCTCTCCCAAGCGGTGGCCTCGGCCTCCAGGGTGGGAACCCCCTCTCTCGCGGCCGGGCCCAGGTCGCAGTTGCGGGCGCGTTCCAGCACCTCGGCCAAGTTGTCCGATGTCGCGAACAACCCGTTCTCTCCGTCTCGAATCACGTCCAGCATTCCGGCCACGGGCCGGGCGACGACGACCCGCGCGCAGGCCATCGCCTCGAGCACCACATTGGGGAGTCCATCATGGAGCGAGGGCTGGCCGACCACGTCGCAGGCTGCGTAGGCCTCGGGCAAGGAGTCCGGCTCCATCCAGTCGACCACGACGGCTTCGGGGGGGATCAGGTGGGACACGCTCGGGCGGATCTTGCCGACGATCAGTGGGGTCCACCCCAAGGCGGCCACTTGGCTCAGGGTCTCGACCCCACGCTTGGGCTTGAGCTCCCCGAACATGCCATACACCGGGCCCTGCAGCCCGTGTTCCGCCCGAAAACTCTCGCCACTGACGGGTCGAAAGCGATTCGTATCCACTCCATTTCCGACCGCGATCGCCTCTCGTCCGCACCATCGCTTCACCTTGCAGGCCATCTCCTCGGACACCGTGCACACTGCATCGGCGCGCTCGATCGCCCAGCGGACCAGGCCGTGTCGAGAGGGGTCGAGGAAGTCCCGGTCGAGATCGTTCCCCCGCAGCGCGACCACCGTGGGGACCCCGCGCAGCGATCCCGCGGCCACCGCTGCCTGGGCGGGCCCCCAGCCGTAGAAGCCCACGACGACCTCGATGGAGCGGGCATCGATCGCCTCCAGCACATGATCGGTCCAGACCGGCAGGGAACTTCGGGCGATCCGCCACCTCCTGCCCCGGTCGGGTTCGTCAGGGAAGCGGTGGGCCTCGGGGTGCAGGTGCGTCACCTCGTGGCCGCGTCCTTCCAGGCTTTGGATCAGGCGTTCGGACGAGGTCGACACGCCCCCTTCCGTGGGATCAGGGGTACAGAACAGGATTCGCATGGCGAGAGCCTCGTGGGTGTGATTCACTGACGGCATGTGGCGAACTCTTCTACCTGGTCTCTGGCTCCTCGCCGGCTGCGAAATCGCATCGGTCACCCACGCACCGACGGTCAACGCGGGAGATGATCTCGTCGTCACCGTGGTGCTCGACAACGCGGGCAAGGGCCCGCAGGTCTTTCCGGTTCTCTGCTTCGACATCCCCCTGGACTGGGGGATCAGCATCTCCTCACCCACCGATGGCAGCCGAGAGACCTCCCTCGACTCCACGGTCGCCACCTACTACACGCCCACCTATCAGTGGCAGTGTTGGCAGAAGTCCACCCAGGAAGACGGCGTCGGCGTCGCGGTGATCAACTTCACCGTGCCAGTCGACCAGCCATCGGGGGATCAGCAGCTCCACTACTACGCCAGCGGTCTTGGAGTGCTCAACAACTTCAACGACACCGCCTTCAGCACGGTCACCGTGATCGGTAACGGGGACACTGGGGTGGTGAGCACGGCCGATACCGCGGCGGCTGAAGCCACGGCAGACACGGGTGGGGTTCTTCCGATCGACGCCACCGGCGACACGGGTGCGGTTCCGCCGATCGACGCTACCGCAGACACCGGCTCTGCTCCACCGGTAAATACCGGCGATACCGGCGATACCGGCGATACCGGTGATACGGGTTCCGACGCCGACACGGATTCCGACACCGACACCGACTCGGATGCGGATACGGACACGGACACCGACTCAGATGCCGACACCGACGCCGACGCGGACACAGACGCCGACACGGATGCGGACGCCGACACCGATTCGGACACGGACACCGACATGGACGTAGCGCCGGATCCCGTGCCGGATGGCAAGGTCGGACCAGGGTTGTGGTTCTGCGGGACGGCACCGGGTTCTGCCGGTGTGGGCGTGCTCGCCAGCTTGCTGATGGCCACGCGGCGGCGCCGGTAGACGCGCGGGTGCTGCACTCGATGCAGTGGCTGCTCTACACGGGAGCGCTGGGGATCTCGGAGGAGCTCGAGGACCAGACACCAGCCTTCGGGGCGACGGACCATGCCAACCGGCCAGCCCCGACGATGTCGACCTTGAACGGGCTTGGTGGGGTCGTTGAAAGAGAACAACTGTCCCCGCGCGAGAGCGCGTGTGTACACCGCCAGAGCCTGCCGTTGTTCCTTCCTGGTGGTGCGGGTGCGGATGGCGCTGGGAGCCTCGGTCTTGGAGAGGGCGGCTCGTAGTTCGGTGGAGTGGACCGCGGGCAACACGCCCAACAGCCGCTCCTCGAGGTCGGTGTCCAGGGACCCCGTCCCGTGCAGGGCGAACAGGACCTCGCGGACTTCGTCCAGGCCGAGGCTGAGGGGAGCGGGAGCACAGCCCTCGGCCAGCCAGAACCCGCCGCCGGGACCGGAGACGCCTTCGATGGCGTAGCCCTCCTTCCGGAGGCGCTCGATGTCGCGGTAGACGGTGCGAAGGCTGACGCCCATCGCGGCGGCCAGCTCGGCGGCGGAGTGCCGGTGCCGGGCGAGGAAGAACAACAGAGCGGAGAGTCGACGGTGGAGATGCATACCTCTCTGTACCGAGGTGGGCGGACAGATTTTGTCCGCCTCTAAGAAAAGATCACGAGCCTCGATTTGTTGGGCCTATGAAATCGCTGTCGGCGAGTGTCAGTGATTTCATAGGCGCCGGTGAAGTCAGTAGGGGGTTCGCTGTGGATGGGATGGTCACTGGCCGGGGTCCGAGCTCCGTCGAGATTCCGGTCCTGTGCCTACGTCGGCGGTGTCTCATCGAGGACGAGGACGTGGGCACAAGCCGGATCGATATTCGCGCTCGGGGCAGTTGGCAGCCTCGGAGCACTACCGGGCCTGGACCCGCACCCGCGCCGACCTCTCGGTCCTCAGTGCGAGGCGGGCTTCGAAGCTGTGCTCGCCGGGCCGAACCGGCCAGCGCGCGGTGTACGGGTACTCCACGACGGCGAAGGGCTCGCCATCCACGTACCAGACGACCTGATCGACGGGCGGATCGACCGAAGCGGCGAGGCGTAGGGTGCTGCGGTCCGCGGGGATATCGGGGTCCCGCACAATCCGGGCGCCGTCCCGTGGAGAGAGCAGGGCCACGGCGACCTCGCCCCCGAGCTCTGGGCGGGCGGCGGTGATTCCCGAGCGCTGCATCCAGGTTCCGTAGCGAGAGGGCAGGGCCGTCACCACACGACCCCCCTCCAAGCGGTGCGCCTCGCACGGCGTCTTTGGAGCCTCGCCCGGCGCGAACCACTCGGTACGGGGCGCATCGCAGTGTTCGGTCGCCAGCTGCCCGGTGTGGGCGCAGACCGTGGTGGGCTCCCAACCCTCGGGGGGCGGCAGCGGCCCGGACTCTCCGCTGTCCAGGTGGAGCATGAGCTCCCGGACCAGGCTGGCCGCCCCGCGGTAGCCCGACATGCCCCGCATCGGCTGCCAGTCGGGGTGACCCACCCAGACGCCGATGATCTGGTGCTCCGACACGCCCACCGCCCAGGAGTCCCGATAATCCGGGCTGGTCCCCGTCTTCACGGCGACCGGGAAGGGGAGCTCGGTGATCCCGGCACGGGGGAAGGTCGGGGTCCGAGCCACCGGATCGGAGAGCCAGCCCATGACCAGCCGGGAGTGATCGGCGGAGAATACCGACCGCGAGGGCTCGGGCGTACCGTCCCAGTCCAAGGCGCGGAGCTCGCCATCATTGGCCAGAGCTCCATAGGCGGTGACCAGATCCACCAGCTTCACCGGCATGCCGCCGATGGCCAAGCCCAGGCCGTAGTGCTCGGCGCTCTCGCTGCCATCGTGCAGACCCAGGGTCCGCCACAGCTCGTACAGCTCGGCCATGCCGAAGCGCTCGGCGAGCTCCACAGCGGGTACATTGCGCGAGTTCGCCAGGGCCTGACGGGGCAGCATGGGGCCGAGGAAGCGGTCGTCGGCGTTGCGGATGCCCCCGGGGCCATGGGTCAGATCGTCGAGGACCGTGCCCGGCGTGAGGATCCCGCGGTCCAGGGCGGCCGCGTACAGAAAGGGCTTGAGGGTGCTGCCCGGCGTCCGCGGTGTGCGGCTGAAATCCATCGAACCCGCGAGGGTTCCGTGGTAGCCGATGCTCCCCACCGCAGCCCGCACCGACATCGTCTCCCGGTCCACGATCACCGCCGCAGCTTGGGCCGCCCCCCGAGACTCCCAGTCGAGCACCCGGTGCAGCAGCAGCTGCTCGGTGTGCTCCTGCAGGGCCAGATCGAGGGAGGTCTGCAGCTCGGGCTCGGCGCTGCCATCCAGCATCTCGTCCAGCGCCAGGACCGGCAGGATCGTCGCCTCTGGGCGGGTGGGCCGGGGCCCGAAGCGCAGCGAAGAGAGCTCCGCGAGGGCGGTCTCGTGGGCGAGCGCGCTGATTGAACCGTCCTCATGGAGCCGATCGAGGATCCGCTCTGCTCGGGCCACGGCCCGCCGCCGACCGTGCAGATCGTAGGGGTTCATCTGGCCCGGCGCCTGGGGCAGGGCGGCGAGCAGGGCGGCCTCGGCCCAGGACAGATCCACCACGGGCTTGCGGAAGTAGCGCCGGGCCGCATAGCGCACGCCATGCACATTATTCCCATAGGGCGCCAGGCGGAGGTACTGGGCGAGCACCGCGTCCCGTCCGTAGCGGTCCACCAGGAGCAAAGCGGTCACCGCCTCGACCAGCTTCCGGCCATAGGTCCGGGGTCCCGGATCCTGCAGCCGGGCCACCTGCATCGGTACCGTCGATGCACCGCTGATCCGCTCTCCGTTGCCGAGGTTCTGCTTCACCGCCCGGGCCACGGCCATCGGATCCACCCCCGGGTGGGTTCGGAAGGACCGGTCCTCGATGGCCAGGGTCGAGAGCACGACCTTGCTGGGCAGCCCCTCATCGACCGGCCAGAAACCCAGCCGCCCATCCCCGGGCAGGTTCACCTCGCCCAGATAGGCTCCGTTGCGGTCTTGGAGCAGGACCGTCGGGTCCGGGCTGCGCAGGGTTGCCCGGGACCCCGCCAGCCCCAACACCCCCAGCCACACCAGCCCCAGGGCGATGAGTCCGAACCCGGCCAGTCGGCGGATCACTGGACCTCCACCCACTCACCGGGGCTGCTGCCCACGATGGAGCGGTCGAAGAGCGTCTCGCTCACCGCGGGGGGCTGCACGAAGCGCCCGGCGATGGTCGCTCGGGTCCGGAAGTAGAAGTCATAGCTGCCCTTGGGGAGCTGCTCGAAGTAGTAGGTCAGGCTCGCGTCCCCGCGCTGGACCCAGGTTGCTGCGCGGGTGTCGGGCTTGGAGGGCGTGGCCTTGTCGAGCAGCTCGACCCCGGCTGCGAGAGGGACCTCGATGGCGACATAGCTCCGGTCCTCGGGGTTGATGAGCTGGATATGCTCCTCGACCACCTGGCCCAGCTCCAGGCGCAACACCCCGCCCCCCTCGGCGATTGGAAAGCGGTCCGGAGTGGTCGAGCCCTCGCGGTACACCGCCTGGTCCCGGGAGAGCACGAAGCCGCGGTTGCGGGAGTCTGCGAGGGCGCCCGGTTGCGCGGGGATGTAGCGGGTGGATACATAGATCAGCCCTTCTGGACCGGACTCATGGCGGTACGGGACCGCCCCCGCCTCGCCCAGGACGACCCGGCTCAGCCCATCGGTGGTGGCGACCTGCTCGTCGCCGATGCGGAGCTTCAGCTGCTCCGCCGAGCGTCCCTGCAAGCTCTGGGCGAGGGTGAGCAGGGCGACCGCGTCCGTTCGCTCTCCCCAGCCATCCTCTCCGCCGAGGCGGACCAGGGCGTCGATGAGGTAGGGGAGCTTGTCCGCATCGGGCTCGGCGGCGAGCAGGCTGCGGCTGATATTCGCCACCGTGAACGCCTCATTCGTGCGGATGAGTGGGGAGAGCGGGCTGCCCCGGGAGGTCAGGCCGCGGTAGCGCTCCTCGCCCTCGAACAGGGCGATGGTCACCTGGGATTCGAGCTCCCCCGACAGGGACCGGGTGAAGTTCGAGTCGACGCCTCGGGACCCGGCAGCTGCGAGCAGGATCGAGGAGGTCCCGTCGGGGCCGAGGGAGCGGACATTGTCGGCGAGCTCGGCGAGGTAGGCCTCGTTGCCCTCTCCGGCGTAGGTCAGGGCCTCCAGGGCAACGGTGCGTTCGTACCAGCTGGAGCCGTCGAGGAAGTAGCGGTAGTCGCTGCGCAGAGCGGACTTCAGGGAGCGGATCAGCTTGGCGCGCAGCTCGGAGTCGATGGGGTGCTGGTGGGCCCGGGCATCTTCGAGGAAGCGCAGCGCATCGGCGGTCAGGGCGACCTGGCCATGTCCGCCGGGCCATGGGGCGATCAGACCGTGCTCGTCGAGCACAGAGGGCAGCCAGGCCATCGCCTCGAGGACGGCGGTGTCGACGATCTCGGCCCCCTCCAGGCCGAGGGCTCCGCGGATTTCTCCGAGGCCGAGCCAGGCCCGCGCCCGGTCGAGCTGCTGGCCGGTGGAGCGAGCGGGACGGGCCACGAAGATGTCCATCGCGGCGGCCATCTTCACGATACCGGGGTGATCGGAGACCACGGCGGTGCGGCTGAGCGAGCCCGGGCGTGGAGCTTGTTCGAGAGCCTCGAGCTGCCCCTTGGCGCCGACCGCGACCTCGATGATCTGTCGATCGGTTCGGGGACGTCGGTCGTCGAGCAGGGGCAAGCGGATCTCCACGGCATCCCCAGCCCCATCCGAGCTGCGCTGGGCCCCGATGGTGATCTTCACCGTGTCCTGGTCGAGAGTGGGCACGGTCACGGGCCAGGCGAGCCTCGCCACGCCCTCTCTGTCCCAGCTCATGTTCACCTTGTCCGAGCCCTCGAGGCGCAGCCCCTCTACCCGGATCTGTGCGGTCCCCGGGCCCCCGTCCCCCTCGATCACCCGCCCGAGAGCGGCCACCTCGAGGGAGTCCCCGGGGCGGACGAAGCGGGGGAGGTCGGGCTGGACCAGCACCGGCAGCCTCACCCGGATCGAGGACTTGGCGTAGCCAAAGCGCTCGGGGCCGCTCGCGGCCTTGGCCCGCAGCTTGAAGACGGTGAGGTTGTCCGGCAGCTGGACCTCGACCGTGGTCCGCCCGGTGGGGCCCACGCTGATGGCGGGTTCGTAGTAGGGGACCGAGCGGAAGTCCTTGCGTACAGCGGTCTTGTCGAGCACATCTTCGGCGTCGTCGTCGGACTCGGCCCCACCATCACCGCCCGGCATCTCCGAGAACGGGAGGCGCCCGAAGGCGAGGTTGCGGGTGTCATGGGCCGAGAAGCGGGAGCGCCGGGTGGGAATGAAGTCCGGTAGCGGATCCAGGCGCTTCTCGGTCCCCAGAGAGAGCACGGCTTGGTCGACCAACCACAGCGTCACCTCTCCCGACAGCGGCTTGCCGTTGGGGTCCTGGAGCCGGACCTCCACCTCGATCGACTCCCCGGGCATCGCGCGCTCGGGGTGGCTGAGGGCCACTTCGACGGTGTTCTCCACGGGCTCGATGGTCAACCACCTCGTATTTCCGAGGGTCTCCGGCTTGCCGAGGTCCATCCCCGCGACCACTCCGGCCGCTCCATCCCGACCCCGTCGCAGCAGGACGTGGATGGGCAGCTTGGGGACCCAACCCTCCCGGATCTTCACGGGGACGGTGGCTTTTCCGCCTACGATGGGCACGCTCCGGTACTGGTTCTGCTTGGGACCCTCGACCACCACCAGGGCGCTGCCGGTCTGGAAGGGGCTGCGGATCAGCAGCTTCGCGGTCTGTCCGGGTCGGTAGCTGTCCCGGTCGGTGGACACGTCGAATACGCCCGCTTCGGCCTTGTTCCAGGAGAGCTTCCCCTCGCCGCCGACGTACAGATCGACGCTGACGACCTGGACTCTTCCCAGGGCATCGCGGGCCTCGAGCTCGACGATGTACACGCCGGGCTCATCGATGGGAAGGTCGAGGGCAGTGGGCGCTTCGGTGCTCACCAGCTTGCGCTCGAGCAGGGGCATATCCACGGTGTCGGTGACGTAGCGGGCGATGCCATCGGAGAAGTCGCTGGCCTGGAGCACGGAGTGCCACTGGCGCTCGATCAGCCGCACGGTGATGTCGGTCCCGCTGATGGGCTTGCCATCGGGCCCGACAGCGACGGCCTCGATGGGGATCTCCTCCGCGCGGTCGAGGTGGCGGGGGACCTTGAGTCCGAGCACGAAGGCGGGGAGGGCGTGGATGCGCGCAGTGGCCGTGACGGTCTGCTGATCCGCTCCGGTGACCTCGGCCTCGATCACATAGGTGCGGGGCTGGCTGGTGGGCTCGATGCCGGGATCGAGCATCAGCTTGGCGCTGCCCGAGCCATCGGTCCGCCCCCGTCGCTGGAGGGCCGGGGTGCTGTCGAAGCGTCCCGAGCGGGCATATCGACCGTCCGAGCTGTACCGGAAGCCCTCGAGTCCCTCCGGGCTCCAGGTGTAGGGGAACTGGCTGATCCGCCAGGAGACCGGCTGCATCGCGACCTTGCCGCCTGCATAGTAGGAGGCCGTGGCCGCCACCTCGAAGGGCTGGTCATTGGGCACCACCAAGCGGTTGTCGGGGGTGGAGAGATCGACCTCGAAGGTGGGGAGCCGGTAGGACTCGACCCGGAAGTCGGTGCGGGCCAGGACCCGGCCATCGGAGTGTTCGTAGACGGCGCTATAGGTGCCGGAGGGGATGTCGGATTCGGACCAGCGCGCATAGAAGGAGCCGGTCTTGCCCACGGTGACGGGGAGTCGCCAGTTCGCCCCTCCCGGTGCCCGCACGACGAGTCTGCCCGTGCCCGAGGCGGCGGAGAGCTCGCCCTGGAAGCGCTCTCGGAGGTATCCCTTGAGGTGCACATCCTCCTCGGGCCGGTAGACGGGGCGCTCGGGGAACAGGTGGCCGAGGAGCTGGGGGCTCTCGACTCTGCTGGTGAGGTTCTGGAAGGCCCACTGCAGCCAGGCTCCGCCCCCGCTATCCCATCGACCATTCTCGAAGCGATCCGGGGCCCGGTTGGGATCGAGGACGAGCACATCGGGGCCCTTGGTGACCGTGATGCGGTGCACCCGGGTGTATGGACTTCCGGCTGCGGTCCATGAAAAACCCCCGCTGGAGTCGGTGGTTCCACGGATGAGCGTCTCCCACCGGGCGTCCCTTCGTGGAGGGGAGACGATGCCCTCGACGGCGATCCGGGCGCCGCTGATGGGGCGGCCGGTCGACAGGCTGGTGACGAAGAATCGCACCTCGGAGCCGGTCTCGAGGGTGGTCAGGGCCAGATCGGTCACCTGGACCCGCATCCACTGCCGGCTGGGCTCTCCATCCACCCGCCGCACTCCGACGAGGTAGTGCCCGGGCCCCTCGATGTCGCTCAGCTCCAGGCCGCTGTGGGCGGCGGCTCCCTCCAGGCCGACATCGACGAGGGTGCTGATGCTGGGGCTTCCCAGGGCTCGTAGTCGCGCTCGCAGGCCGGGAACGGTCACGATCTCGGTCGACTCGAGGGGCCGGGGCTCCTCTCCTGGGCTGGGGGGACGGCTGCGCTCATCGACGGCGATGGGGCTCGACGGCCACGGCCAGAGCTCGCGATTGAGGGGATCGACCTCGTAGACCCGCAGGTCGACCTGGCCCACGCCGCGCCCCTCGATGGGGACCCGCTTGGGGCCGTGTCGCTCGACGATTCCCTGGCCCGCTCCCCATCGGAAGTAGGGCGCCTGGGCCTCGAAGCGCAGGTGGACCTCGCTGGGGCCTCCCATCTCCAAGGGACGTCCGGCGACATCGGTGAGGCTGGACGGCTCCAGCCGCACCTTGTAGAGCACATCGTCGGCGAAGGCGCCGCGGATGGCGAGTCCCCGCCCGCGTCTCTCGAAGGACAGACCCTCTACGGCGGGCTCGAAGCGAACCAGGTTCCGCCCCTCGATGGGGCCGAGCTCGCCGAGCTGAGCGTTGAAGCGGACCGATAGCTCCCGGTCTCCTCGACAGCGCAGGGGTTGATCGGCGGCGTAGCGCGAGCCCGAAGGGGCGACGGGTACCATGGAGCTGGAGCAGCCCATCTGCACGGGCCGGAAGGGCTCCGAGGTCGAGAAGACCAGCTCGTGCACGGCCTCTCGGGCGTCGGTGTCCAGGGAGAGCCCGATCTTCACCCGGGCCTGGAGCCCCCGCGGGATGGGCTCGGCGAGCACCAGAGCATAGGCCGCCGGGGCGTGCTCGGAGGCCCGCTGGAGCGCCTTGACCTCGAAGTCGTCGGCATCGAGGATCACCAGGCCGTCGTCGGAGAGTCCGGGCAGGGGGCGGAGCTCGATGCGGGTGAGGCGGGCGAGGGTGGCGGCGGGAAGCGGGTCGGAGAAGCTCAGCTCGATGCTGCCGACCGGCTCCAGATCCCGCTGGCCGCTGCTGGGGGTGGAGCGCACAGGGGGTGCGGCCAGGGTGAACACCTCGGTCGTCCGCTTCTCGACGGTCACGCTGACCGCGGACATCGGTGTCCAAGGCTCGGCGGGGCGGAACTGCAGGGTCGAGGCGTCGAGCCAGGTCCACGCGCCCGGCTGGTCCGGAGACAGCTCCACGAAGCGCTCCGGGTGCAGCTCGGGGCCGCTCCCATCCCGAGGAGAGCGGAAGAACACGGTGATCGGATCCCAGCGGCGGAGGAAGCGGTCGGGCACGACCCGGGTGCCGACCTCTCCGCGGGGCCGCTGGAGCAGCGCGTCGAGGATGAGGTCTCCGCCTGCCAGCGCGCTCAGTCCGGCGGTGGTGGCGAGGAATAGCGCGATCAGGCTCAGAAGGATGCGGTGAGACCGGTTCATCGGTCACCTCCAGCGGTGGACAGGTAGGTGCGGATGACTTCATCGGGGGGCCCGGAGTCCGGGGGGTGCAGCCCGGCGACAGCGGGTCGAGCCCGGACTGGCGGGGCGTCGGAGGGCTGGGAGAGCCGCAGATACCAGGTGCCCGCCTTCAGCTCGGCGCGGCCGACGACTCCGTGGGCGAGCTCGGCTCCATCGGGGCTCACCAGGGTCGCGCGGACCCGGTCGGCGCTGGCGCGGACCCCGAAGCCGATCGGCCCGTCGTGGTCGAGCTCGAAGCGGAACCATGCCGCCGAACCCGGCCCCAGCAGGACCTCCGGACCCACCCCGTCCTCGAGGCTCTCGACCGCCTCGGTGGACACGGTGGTCTCCAGGCTCTCTGCGCCGAGAGGCCGGACCCATAGGGCTCCGCCGCGGCAGGTGAGCGCATCCACCGAGCCCCCGCTCGGCCGCCACTCCACGCGCTCCTGCCCGTCGATCCCGACGCGCACGGCGAAGGGGGCCTCCGCTTCGATATGGGTCACCCCGGGCTCGATCGCCAGGCGCTCGGCATCGGTCGCCGGCCAGGGCCCGGGGCCGCCGGAGTCGGACCACACCGCGTGCCAGCCGACCCCATGGTGGATCGTCGCCTGGCCGCCGGAGCCGATCTCCACCGCGCTGCCCCGGGCCACCTGGCCATCTGCGCCCAGATAGGCGATCTCCGCGCCTGCGGCGTGCAGGGTGCCATCGGCCGCTGCGATGTCCAGCAGCTGTACGCCGGCGGTCGCTGCGTGCTGCTCGTGGGGCTGGCCGGAGACCAGGGGAGCGGGGGCCTCGGTCGGGGGCGCGACCCGCGCCATGGCGGGGCGCTCGGTGGGGTTGGCCAGGACGAGGGTGTCGGCGCCGAGCAGGGTCGCTTCCAGGGCATCGGTATCCGCCCACACGGCTTGGGCGCCCGAGCGCGCCAGCAGGCCCCGCTCCAGGGTCAGGGCGTAGGAGCGGAGCTTGGACCCGATGGGCAGGACCAGGGCGGTGCGGGGCGGGATCTCACCGCTCCACGGCTCCTCGCGGCCCCAGGGCTCGCGCTGCTGCTTCAGGGCAACCGCCCGGACCCGGCCCACGCCCGAACCCCAGACCTCGAGGGTGCTCTTGCCGAGCGCCATGGCCCCGTTCTGGCCCAGGGCCGTGGCCCCGTCTTCGCCCAGGCTCAGCGCGGCGTCGGCCGATGCCGAGCGGATCTGGGCCGCGACCAGGCCGTCGAGCCCGGTGTCGATGACCGTGTGCCGCGGGGAGAGCGCGACGGGCACGGGGTCTCCGGAGAGATCTGCGCGGCGGAGCTGCACGTCTCGGCCGAAGAGCACGGTGCGCTTGGAGACCGCGATCACCGGCCCCGCTGGGCGACACGGCTGGCCGAGCTCCGGGCAGATCTGGAGCCCGGTCCGGTCGCCGACTACCCGGTACAGGCCTGGAGTCGTGGAGCTCCCGCTCACCACGGACCGGGGGTTGCTCGCGCTGAGCTCGAGCTCCACGGGGCCGCTGCGCCCATCCAGGGACCAGACCCGCAGCCGGGCATCATGGCCCGGGGTGCGGCGGCCGAGCAGCGTGGGATCGGTGCCCACCGCTGTGCCCAGGCTCTGCCAGCCATCCGGAGTGAGCTGCTCCAGCGCGATGCCGATATTCTGCGAAGCGTGGGCGATGGCGACGATCGCCTGCTTGGTCGGGCCGATCTTCAGCGGGTAGGCCCGGGTCTGGGCACTGGTCTCCAGGTGGTGAGGCTTGCGCTTGGGGGCCAGCCGCGGCCCGGGCTCCTCGCGGGGCTGCTCGATGTGGACGACGGTGCTCCGGGCTCCGCTGTCCCCCTGGACCTCCAGGGTCCACTCGCCGGGCTGCATCCAGCGGGAGAAGCGGAAGTTCCAGTCATCGGGACGGTCATCGTTGGCCGCGAGGACCTCGCCATCCGGCCCGAGCAGTCGGGCGCGCACATCGGCCTTGCCGGTCGAATAGACCGTGACCAGCCCAGGCGCTCCGACGCGGAGCGGGATCGACGCGGGCAGCCGGATGTTCCGCTCTTGCCCGACTGTGAGCTGCTCGGTCGACACCCGCACCGCGTACTCGATCCCGGTGCCGCGGCGGGCGGCTCGCAGCGCCAGGCTGTACTCGCCGGGCTCGAGGGTGCCGGTCCACGGCCTGGCTGGGGAGAGCCGGGTCAGGGTCTCGCCGTCGAGGATGAGGGTGCCGGCCATCTCCTCACCGGGATCGACCGTGACCTCGGCTGGGGCGGGCAGGACGAAGCGCCAGATATCGCTCGGCCGCTCGCCATCGCCGGTGGGCTCGGCCCAGATATGGTGGGCGGTCTGGCCGAGCTGGAGCGCGAAGGGGCCGTGCCCAGAGCGCTCCTGCGCTGCCCTCTGGCGGGTGACCGAGGTGAGGCGTCGGGTGTCGACGGTGGCGGGCAGGGAGCGCAGCTCGTACTCGCCGGGCTGCAGATCCACGCTCTGGTCGCAGGGCCCATCGGGCCGGGTCACGGGCCAGCCCTGTGCATCCTCCAGGCGACAGCGGAAGCGCTGAGCCTGGCCGACCGAGCGCAGGGTGTAGGTGCCGGGCTCGGCCACCTCGAAGCGGTACGCGATCCCCTCGAAGGCGGGGACGGTGGCCCGGGCGAGCTGCCCATCCTCGAGGAGCCCGCCGTCATGGATCTTTACCGGGCTCAGCTCGACCCCGAGGTGGCCTCGGGTCTGCTCTTCGGTCTGGACGGTGATCTGGTACGCGCCCGAGCGCAGGTACCGAGCCACCCGGAAGTTGCGCCCTACCCCGTTCTGGGAGCCGGTCCCGAGATCGGTCACCACCCGACTCCGCAGCGTGCCTCGGGTCGCGAGCAGCCCGGTGGACTCGAGCTGGTAGAGCCCATCGCTCGCGACCTCGAGCTGGGCGGTGGCCATCTCGTGGCGGTCCAGGCGGGTGTGGAGGGGCTCGGCGTCGGTGAGGCGGGGAAAGTGGCGCAGGGCGTCGAGGCGCTCGGTGGGGAGCGGAGCGAGGGGGGTGGGCGGAACCACGGCGCCGAGCACCGCGATGAGGGGCTCATCGGTGGGGTTGATCACCTGGACCGCGAAGGTGCCGGCCGGGAGCGAGAGGGAGCTGCTCGGCACCCCGAGGCCGCCGAGGGGCAGCGGCTCGCCATCGGGCCCGGTCGCGCGGAGCTCGGTGGGGGTGTCGACGGCCACGGGGAGCGCGAAGGTCTCGCCGGGCGCGAGGGGAATCGGCACAGGGGTGCTCGGATCGAGGGGCAGCTCGCGCACGGTGTAGCCGGCATAGATCCCGGGTGGATTGAGGAGCTTGAACTCCATGGGGTTGGCGGTCTCGAGATTCACCCGGGTGGTGAAGCCCGGCCGCAGAGGCAGATCCTTCAGCCCGTTCACCGTGGCGCTCGCCTGGTCCGACCAGGAGTTCCGCTGGCCCTCGAGGCGGATGATCCCGGGCTTGTGGGGCTCGATGGTGAGCCTATAGGCGCCCGCCTTGTGGTGATCGGACCACTCCTGAGGGCGCCCCTTCTGCGCGACCCAGTCCCGTGGCCGGGTCGTGAACACCCGCTCGAAGAGCAGCGTCGCGGAGCCCTCGGTCACCTTGAAGCTCACATCGGCGTCCTCGTCGAGCTGGACGAAGATCTGGGCCCGGCCCAGCAGGTTGAAGCGCTGGCGGAAGCGCACCCCCGCATCGAGGGAGATGCCCAGGGTCTGGACCCACTCGTCTCGGCCGCCGGCTTCCTCTCGCTCCTGAAAGAGAAGACCGGTGGGCTGGAGATCGTCCGCGGTCCGTGCGGTGGACAGGGCGGTGAGCAGCACCTCGCCCTGGCCGTGGACTCTCGAGAACTCAGGGGCTCCGGGGAACCAGTCGAGGGTGTAGCGTTGGCCGGGGGTCCCGCGGATGACCACGGTCTTCGGGCCACTCCCGGTCGCAGAGGCGGTGGCCTCGGGGGTGCGCGACTCGTCGCGGATCTGGGCCTCTGGGTGGATCGGGTCGAATAGCGAGGCAAGGGAGTGGGTGCGCAGCTCCAGGTCGACGGGTGCGATCTCCGACAGGGTGAGGTGGGCGATCGTGGTGGTACTGGGAGCCTGAAAAAAGTCCATGCCCGTCGGGCCGATTCGCCCATAGCGCCGGCCCGCCTCGGGCAGCACGGGCGCGCCCCAGCGCAGGGAGAGCATGGCATCGGAGGCCTCGTTCGCCCAGGGCTGTGGGGGGCCGCCATAGGCGACGATCTGGTATAGGCCGGCGGGAAGATCGGCGGTGAGGGTGCAGCGCCGCATGGGCTGCCCCTCGACGGGGTCGACGGTGGTGCAGCGCGGGGTCGCGTCCACGAGCCAGGTCCCGTCCCGCCACAGGCGTAGATCTCCCAGGGAGCGGCCGACGGCTTCGAAGGGCACGACCCCATCGGCTTCGACCCACCAGGCGCGCTCCTGACGGTCTTCGAGCTCGGTGAGCACGGGCTCGTTGTGCCGGAGCTGGAGCGCAGGACCGACCCGCTCGAAGGGGGTGATGGACACCCGGACCTCGCCCCGCCCATCCGAGGGCCCGTGGGTGAGGACCCGGATCTGCCCCCGGTCGAGGAAGGTGTCGATGCGGCCATCGGTCTCGCCCGCTGTACCGAAGATGGGCCCCGGCCCCTGCATCCGGTCCACGAGCTGGAGGGTGGTGCCGATCGTGGAGTGGGCCTCGAAGGCGTAGCGCCCGAACTCCGGCAGCTCGACCTCGAAGACACTGCGACCCGCAGAAGGCGCGCTGTGATCGGGGATGGCGGCCCAGGCGGCTGCGATGGCGATCCACATACTCTCACCTCTCTGCGAAGACGGAGTGCAGGGACTATGCCAGGGGGCTCTCCCCCCGCTACCTTCGTCGGATCTGAATGCGGCGCCCGGTCTGCACATCCCGCAGCTCGGTCTCGCTCCCGTCCGGCCAGCGGATCTGCAGATCTACGAATTCGAGATCGCCCAGCCCGAAGTGTAGCTCTGCTGGGCGGCTGGAGCCCAAGCCCTCGCCCCCGGCCGCCACCCGGCGCCAGATCCTGCGGTCCTCGGTGACCGCCTCGACCACCGCCCCGACCGCTGCGGGGTTGAGGCCGCTCTGCACGAGCTGCACATCCAGGAATCGCGAGGAGCCGCAGCGACCCATATACACCCGGGTGGGCCCGTTGAGATCGGGCCGGGCGTAGTCCAGCCAGCCATCCCCATCGAGATCGGCCACCACCAGGCCCCGGTTGTCGCCGGTATCGATCTGTCCCCAGGGTTCGGTGATATTGGCCCACCCGGTCGGGCTCGAGCGCAGGTAGAGCGCGTCGGGCTGAACCGGGTCGGAGTCGCTGATGGCGGTGTCGATCCACCCGTGCATCACGATTGCGTCGTCCCACCCGTCGTTGTCCAGGTCGCCAAACATCGCTCCCCAGCCCACGGTCTGGTTCTGTGCGGTGTTGGGGACAAGTCCCGATGCTGTGGAGAAGTCTGCCCACAGCGGGCCGGAGGAGATCATCATGGCGTAGCCGGCCCAGTAGGGGACCAACACGTCGGGAACCCCGTCTCCATTGACCTCTGCGACGCCCAGGCCCATTCCTGCGATGGGGAGGTCGAGCCCTGCGGCGTTGCGGTCGGGACGGAAGCTGCCCTCATCGTTCCACAGGAGCTGACCGGATCGATACCGACGGCCGAAGTCGTTGATCATCAGCAGGTCGGGGTCTCCATCCACATCGAGATCCACAAGCCCGCCGATGAAGGTGTACCGGCCGTGGGCCTCGGGGGGGATGCGATCTCGGATGTCGACGAAACCACCGCCCTGGTTCTCGTAGAGCAGGGTGTCATCGGCGGGGGAGAACAGGGTGGGGTCGGGGTTTTCTTCGTCGATGAAGCCATGCCCGGCCACCAGAGCGTCCAGGTCGCCGTCCCCGTCGATATCGGCGAAGCTCGACGCCGCCGAGTGATGACCCGCCGGACCCGCCAGCCCGAAGCGATCGGTCGCTACCGAGAACGTCCCGGAGCCGTCGTTGTCGAGCACATGATTGGGTTGTCCCCAGCGGGTGATGAGCACATCGAAGTCCCCATCCGCGTCGAGGTCCACGGCGGTGGCGCCGAATCCCTTATCCATCTCGATATCGGGGATGCCGTCCCGTGGGACCCATTCCGAGCCGGTCCAGTCCAGGTACTCGATGACGCCGTCTCTGGCCGTGATCAGCTCGTGCTGACCGTCCCCATCGAAGTCTTCGGCCGCGATTCCGCCCCCCCAGACATAGGTCTCGGTGGCAGGCGTGGCGTCCGCCAGCTCGAACATCTCGAAGGGGGAGCCCTGCTCGCGGGCGGCTGGGTCGGCGCAGCTGGGCACGGAGATCTCGATGATCTCGACCCCACCGGGGGGGGGAGGTGGGGTCGGCGGGGGGCAGCCGAGCAGCAGCAGCGCGTACATGAGCTACTCCTCCTGCTTGGCCTTCTCCTCGAGCTTCTTTTTCTCTTTATCCTTCATCTGGACCTGGGCCTCGGGTCGGAAGTCCTCGAGCCCCTTGGCCATCTCGGGGTCGACGGGGAGCCAGACGGGCAGGCCCTCGATCTCGATGGCGGGGTAGCTGATCTGCTCGGAGGACCCGACCTCGACGGTATCATTGGGCCCGAGGAGCTGGATATGACCGGAGTACCAGTACTTCATGCGGCTGAGGTTGGAGGCGGTGGGCTTGCCGACCATGGACCAGACGCGCTCCTCCATGATGCCATTGTCGATATTGTAGAGCGAGACGCCGTCCATACCCAGGCGCCAGTTGACCACGCCGCCCGCGTCGGACTCGGAGGCTGGCCCCTCTACCTGGACCAAGCCCGCGCCGATGTCCTGAACCAGGAGGTAGCCCTTGTAGAAGTTCATCCAGTGGGTGATCGTCGAGGACCCGGTGATGCCGTTGACGCTGGGCATGGACATCAGCTCGCTGTCGAACTCCGGCCACCTCCCCTCCTTGATGCCCGACTTGGGGAGCTTCATATGGAAGGGGTACATCATCCGAGCGACGATCTGCCGCAGGGTCTCGTTGATGCCCGCGTCGCGGGAGTTGCGGCGGGGCAGGCCGTCGATGTCGATGTCGGTGACCGAGCCCCGGTCGTTGACCTGGAGCTGGACCTTGGCGTGGCTGAGCTTCTGGTCGAGCTCGTCGAGCACGCCCTGCACGAGCTCGCGGTCCTCGACGGTCTTGTAGCGGTTGTAGGAAGTGCTGCGGAGCCCGATATCCTCGATCTCACAGAGAACTTCGATGCGCTTGGCCCCGAGCTTGTAGTCCTGATCGCAAGAGAGCACGGCTTTGACCTGCCAGGCGTAGGTACGGAAGCTGAAGTTGTTGGTCTGGGAGAAGACCATGCCCGAGGGGACCACGACCTCGGCTGCGATCATCCAGCGGGTGTCTTTCCAGCGGGCGAACTTGTCCGGCCAGACGATGACGACCTCGGAGACCTCCTCCTCATCCTCCGCGAATGTGGCAGCGGGCTCTGTCTGGGCGATGGCTGGGGAGAGGAGCGAGCTGAGCAGGGGGATCATGGAAGCCTCCTCGGCTCTTATAAGACCTCTTGGCGTCGCCGACGGATCAGTGCCAGCAGGCCCAGACCCATCCATCCGGCCGTGCCCGCTGCGGTCGAGCTGCATCCACAGGCCTTGCGGGTTTCCTCTTCTTCGATGGGAGCGGGCTCCCAGGCGAAGGTACCGTCCGCTGCAGGGGGGGGAATGATGCCCTCGATCTCGCACCAGGTCCGCGTCCCGTCTGCACACGCTGCGCGCATCTCTTGATCGATCCACTCGAGGTAGCGGCTGACCCGGGTGTCGACCCCGCCGGTGACAGCGCAGTTGGTGAGGTCGTAGCTGTGGCTGGTGATGCCGACTACGCGCCAGGGGTCGGTGGAGTCGGTGTCCACCTCGAGGAAGGAGGGGCCACCCGAGTCGCCATTGCACTTGCGTACATCGGACTCGGCCTCGCCGACCTTGAACTCGTAGGGGCTCTTCTCGGCGACCATGGAGATGCCCATCATCTTCAGGCCGAAGGAGTTGGGAGGGGGTTGCTGTCCCTGGGGAACATTGCTCTGCATTCCCCATCCGACGACGACGAGGGGCTCGCCCACTTCCAGCTCGACCTCGGTGGTGTCGGCCTGGGGCAGGTAGCCCAGCGGCACGTCGAGCACGGGCTCATCGAGGAACATCAGCGCGACATCGAAGTTCTCGGATAGGCCGAGCTGGACGCCGAGCAGGCTGAAGTCGGGATGGCTCGCGGTGCCGACCACATTGCGCACATCTGCGGGAAGATCCGAGGCTGGAGCCCCGAGCTGGTAGGCGGTGAGGTTGCGCTTGCGGGTCCAGTGGAACTCGGGGTTGTCGATCTCGACGCCGAGCTGCATGGTGAGCGCGTCGAGCTCGAGGCAGTGAGCGGCCAGCATCACCACATCCGGGGCGATGAGCGTGCTGCTGCAGAGCATGGTGGACTGGTCGAGGTTCTGTCCATTGAAGTTGATGCTACCGGTGAGCAGCATCCCGCCCGCCATGGGCCAGTCGTCCTTGGTGGCCTCTTCGCCATTGATGATGCGGGTGTCCGGCGCGTCGTCGCCCTCGGCGTACCCGAGCGTGTCGGCCCAGTCGTCGGCCGCCCATTCCTCATCGGTCGCAGCGTCTTGGGCGGTGGACGGCATCGCGGCGGCGATGGACAGCAGGACAGGGATCATTTGCTCACTCCAGGGGCACGTCAGTGCGGATACGTTGCTGTCCGTTCACCCACTCGCAAGTCCTTGACGAGATTCACACAACCATGCTCTGTCGTTCTACGCGCGGCGACCACCGCGTAACCCTCTCCGAGGCCCTGATTACGGGGCTGGCACCCGATGGGGGCCTCTTCGTCCCGGTCGCACTCCCGCGAATCGGGATCGATCTCTCGGATCGGGACGGGGTAGCCGAGACCGCCGTCGGCCTGCTCGCCCCCTTCTTCGCGGGCGATCCCCTCGAGGACCAGCTCGAGGCCATCTGCTACGAGGCCCTCGATATCGAGGTTCCCCTCGTCCCTCTCGACGACTCCACGCTGCTGATGGAGCTCTTCCACGGCCCCTCCGCGGCCTTCAAGGACTTCGGCGCCCGCTTCCTCGCCTCCTGCATGTCCCGGATCCAGTCGGGCGAGGACAAGCCGCTGACCATCCTCGTCGCCACCTCAGGAGACACGGGTGGGGCGGTCGCCTCGGCCTTCGATGGCAAGCCCGGGGTCGAGGTCGTCGTGCTCTACCCCAAGGGGCGGGTGAGCGAGCGTCAGGCTCACCAGCTCTCATGCTGGGGCGACAATATCACCACGCTCTGTGTGGATGGGGACTTCGACGCCTGCCAGGCCCTGGTGAAGGCGGCCTTCATCGACCCGGAGTGCCGCTCGGTCCGCCAGCTCTCCTCGGCCAACAGCATCAATATCGGGCGGCTGCTGCCCCAGATGGCCTACCACGCGGCCAGCGCGCTCAAGCACCCCGGCTTCGCTTCGGTCATCCCGACGGGCAACCTGGGCAATGCACTCGCGGCGCTGTGGGCTCGGCGGGTGGGCATGCCCATCGGCGATATCGTGCTCGCGACCAATGCCAACGACACCTTGCCGCGCTTTCAGCAGACCGGGAAGCTCGAGCCCCGACCCACCCGCTCCACCCTCGCCAACGCGATGGATGTGAGCCGGCCCAGCAACCTCGAGCGGCTGCTCGACCTCGATGGGCCCACCTGGGACGGGCTCCGAGCGGTGTCGGTCGACGATGACACCATCCGCGCCGGCATCGCCGCCTCGGTCGGCCTGCCCTGTGGCCCGGTCTGTCCCCACACCGCGGCGGCGCTCCATGCGCGTCAGGGGGTCGACACCCCAGCCATCGTCTCCGCCACTGCCCACCCGGCCAAGTTCGACACCGTGGTCGAGCCGCTGATCGGGCGCACGCTCCCGGTTCCGCCGGTCCTGGCGGAGCTCCTCACCCGGCCTCGCACCGAGGAGGAGGTTCCTGCGGAGCTCGATATGCTGCGCGAGGTGTTGACGAGATGAGTGGGCGCTACGGGGTGCAGTAGGGGAGGGCGAACAGCTCCTCGCAGCCGCGCCCGTCGGCGCCGGGGATGGGAGAGTCCATCAGCCCACCGAACATCTCGGGATCGGTGAAGCCGAAGTTCGCGCCCGCGCACACATTCCATAGCTGGCAGCGATCATCCGCAGTGCGGACCGGGGTGCTGCCCGGACCGGCTCCCCACTCGTCGCAGTTGTGGATCTGCTCGTAGAGGAGGCCATAATTGTAGCCATCCCGCTCGTCGCAGAGGGAGAGGAGGCAGTCCTGTGCGGGGTCGGCCTCGAGATAGCAGAGGCGGTAGGGACCGGTGGGTTCGGACTTGCAGGCGCAGAGCAGCAGGAGGGCGAGCTGGGCGAGGCGGGTCATTCGGTCCATCCTTCTGGACGGTACAGATCGACCAGGGGAATCCGATCCGAGGACTCGAAGAAGTAGGCCCATTTGATGTTCTGGGAGTTGGGACCGCAGGGGCCACCGGTGTTGGAGATGTTGGTGCCGTGAAAGCGCAGGCGGTAGCGAACCCCGGTGGCGGGGGCGAGCTCGGCCACGCGCTTCTTGTGATCCGCGGAGGTGTCGGCCTTGATCTGCAACCAGAAGCCGGGGTAGGCCTCGCGCTCCAGGAACATATCCACATCTGAGAGGTCTCCGCCCTGGTCGTGGTCGAGGTCGTAGAAATAGGCGGTGGCTTTGACGACATCGACATCGGAGTGCAGCGCCCCACCGGCGAGGATGATGGTGGTGCTCTGGCCATTGAGCACACAACGTGAGCCGGTGCTCCACGCCATCGGGGCCTTGAGCATGGTGTTGTCGAAGCGCCGGAGCCGGAGGCGCCCGGCTCCGGTGAGGTTGTCATAGCCCTTGGTGACCAGGGATGGGGTGGCGGTGAAGCTGAACATATCCCCCATGAGCAGCAGGTTGGCGTACAGGATGCCGGGGTCGTCCATGGCGCCGCTGCTGAAGTTGTCCGCGAACCAGTGACGGAACAGGGCCGCCGCGCCCGCCGCGACCGGGGTCGCGCCCGAGGTGGCACCGAAGTCCGAGGGACCCAGGCCTGTGTTCCACTCGGCCCCGTAGAAGTAGGGGTTGCCCTGGGCATCGGTGGGGCGATCGTAGTGGGGATAGGGGAACGCGTGCCGGGTCGGGGTCGCCATATCGATGATGCTTCGCCCCCCACCCTCCACGGAGGTCCCCCCCCGAGCGGAGCACCGGTGTCGCACGCTGGCATTGGAGGGGAACTCGATGCCGGAGATGGTGAACACGCCGATGGCGGAGCCGGGTGCGCCCACCCGGCAGTCGTCCACCCCGAGGCTACTGGGGAGGGCGCAGTCCGGGTCGTCCGCTGTCAACCCGGGGGCGCCGGTGTTGCCCGCGGACTTGAACACGGCCTGGCCGCTCTCGAACAGGGTGTTGAACCTCCGGCTGACCGAGTTGGTGCCGGCACAGGTGGGATCGTTGCTCTGACTCCAGGAGTGGGTGCTCAGATCGATCTCGTTGTCGGGGTCGGTGAGCCGCTCCAGCATGAAGCCCTGGTAGTTTGCCGTGACCCCCATCGCCGTGGCTCCGGTAGCCACACCGGAGCGGTCGTCCCGGGCGACGCCGGGGCTGATGGTGGGGTCCTCGTTGTTGAGGATGCTGCCGATGGCGATGCTGGCGACGGCGGTGGGGTGGTCTTTTCCGACGGTGGGGCTGTTGGGGTTGCATTGGTTGCCAAACACACCGCGCTTGCAGTTCTCGAAGCGCCCGTTGAAGCCGGGATGACTGTCGAAGACCTTGGCAGCGTTGGACTCCACTACACCGATCCGCTGACCGGTTCCGTCGTACCCCGATAGCGTGAAGCGGTTGCTCTGGATCAGGTCGTTGAGGTCGGTCCCGGTGATCGGGGTGCTGATAAATGGGGCCACCCACCCAGCGCCATCGTCCTGTGGGGGGGATGCGAGATCGACTCGATCGACGAGGCCAGACTCGAGGAGCGTTGGGAGGGTGCCCGCTGGGAGGTCGGCGCTGAGGATGCCGGAGAGGAGATCGACCTCCGTGACCGTACCCCCGAGAGCCTGGACCTCGGCGGAGAGGGCGTCGAGGAAGGGCGTTGCTGCACGGCGACGGTCGTCGAGCCAGGTGAGCTTGAGATCGCGCTTGGTCTCACTGGGTTGGAGCCAGCGGGCGACCTGATGTTGCTCGGCGAAGGTCAGGGGGCTGTCGGCCCACCGGGACCGGTTGAGCGACAGCTCGACGGACACCTGCTCGATCGGGGAGACCGAGTCGATGTGGTCCCACACGCGATCGGAGGCGAAGGGAGCGGGTAGTGGGGCGGCCACGGGTTCGACCACGGGAAAGTCCGTATCCGTGGGCAGCCCGAGGGCTTCGGGTCGGTCGAAGTGCTCCACCACCCGTACTCCGGAGAGCGGTTGCTCCTCCTCGTTGGGGAGCTGGATGGTCATGTCGAAGAACTCGAGCTCGGACAGCGCACGCTCGGGTTGCACGCCAGAGCGCTGGGCGAGGTAGGCGGCGACGAAGTCCCGACGCCCGGAGTCGCTGGCGAGGGCGGGTTCGACGCGCTCATTGGCTATTTGTGGGGGGGGGGGGGCGGCAAATGCGGAGATGATGAACATCCTTCCTCCTCGATGATGTCCCGCAGCATGGCATGGATGGGTGCCCTCCGGCAACCGGAGATCCCGATTGGCACAGGGGCGGGTCATGGAGGTGTCAGTCAGGAAGTCCGGCCAGGCAAAGAAGACACTCCTGATGCTCGGCCGAGATCCATGATTCGCCGATCCATTTCGCCGACTTCTTAAAAGCAGCGCTACAAAGTAGCTTAACACGGAGTCGACGAGCGGTGATCTAGGTCAGGTGACTACGCCGGCCGACTCCATGCCCGAGAACCTTGACCCGTCCATTTGGGCGGAGCGAGTGGCTGCAGCTGATGCCGAGGCCGTGCGGCTGGCTGAGGTTCTGGAGCGCGTCCGGGGGGGCGAGTCGCGGCGGGCAGCTCTTGCCGCGCTGGTGCCCGAGCGCCCCCACCGTACGATGTTGACCCGATTGCGACGGTTCGAAGAGGGTGGAAGGGACGCGTTGATCGATCGGCGCGCCCCCAAGGCTCGGCCGACCAAGGTGACGCCAGAGGTGAAGGCTGCGATCCGGGCGCTGGCGCACACGCGTCCGGAGCTGTGTGCGGAGGCACTGGCCGATGAGCTTGATGCCGCCTTGGATGTGCGGCTGAGCGCCACGACGATGCGCGCGAGCTTGGCGTCGCTGGGGCTGGCACGCGAGCGCGGGCGACCACGGGGTTCGAAGAACGCGGTGGAGACTCCTGTGGTCACTCCGCTTGCGCTCGCGGGAGCCGAGCTGTTGAAGGCGACGGAGGAGGAGCTGGGAGCGGTTCGAACGCTCACCAAGGCCATGGGCAAGCACCTGGAGAGTCTCCCGGCTCCAACGGGTGAGGTGCTCGACGACCGCGACAACCGGGACGAATATGGCCACTTCCTTCCTTCCGACAACGAGGCGAAGAGTCGAACGGAGCCGGATCTTGGGGGCCGCTTCGACTCGGTGGAGCGGCGTCGAGGCGAGAAGGATCTGCGCGCGATGCGTGTCGCGAACAGCAGTTTCTCAGCTCGATACCGCAAGAATTTGGCTCCTGCGCTGTCCGGTCTCACATTCCCACGGTCATCCGCTCGGAGCTCGTGATTTGTTTCGCCCTACCAGCACGGCTTGATCGAGGCCGAGCATGGTCAGCACCCTCCGCTGTGCTTTGCTGAAGCCCTGCAGGCGGAGGACCGGGCCCGAGCCCGGCATCGTGAGAACCAGCAGCACCAGGTCCGAGAACAACTCCCAGATCACCTCCGCCGTCGGCGTGTCCGTAGACCGCTTCCGATCGTA
>Ga0316208_1000608_pt1 | contig 40771 bp, 40 predicted proteins | sample 3monopyrite_MG_FD_204944 | JGI IMG/M metagenome (GOLD analysis project Ga0316208, IMG submission 204944) | Microbial mat bacterial communities from mineral coupon in-situ incubated in ocean water Damariscotta River, Maine, United States -... | ecosystem: Environmental > Aquatic > Marine >...
CTGCACCGGTTACCAAAACTGATTTGTGTTTAATACAGGCATCGAATAATTTTTTATCCGGTGAAACCGCATCTCTGCCTAATAGATCTTCAAGATCAATTTCTTTAATATCTTCAAGCTTAATTTTTCCATCTGCAACTTCTGTCATACTCGGCAGAGTTCGCACATGCACCGGATATTTTTCGAGTAACTGAATAATTCGTTTACGAGTTGTGTGAGAGGCAGAAGGAAGTGCGAGAAATATTTCATCAATATCTAGTTCAATAATAAGCTTATCCAGCTCCTGAACTGAATATACCCTTAAACCATTAATTGTATTTTTATGAAGCTCTTTTTTATCATCAAGAAATGCAACTGGTGCGTATTCTTTACTATACCCGAGCACCGAAGCGAGCTGAATACCAGCAGTACCGGCTCCATAAATAACGACATTTTTCTTTAGCTTCTTATTCACCGGACTGGTAATTTCGATACCTGCAAACCACCAGCGAACAATCATACGACTGCCACCTATTAAAAGAATCGCTGCTAACCAGTTAATCAGTGTTACCGAACGAGGTACACCAGCTATACCTGAAATAAAGACTACAGCAGACCAAATAACAGCATAAAAACTTACTGCTTTAATGATTGTCCATAATGCTTTGAAACCAATATATCGAACTATAGCACGGTACAAACCAAACCTAATAAATATTGGAATAGCAATTAATGGCGCGACAAGAAATAATAGGGATACTGTTTTGTCTGGCACATAAAACTGGCCGAGACGTACAGAAAACGAAGCCCATAACACGAAAAACAGCATAATCACATCAGCTAACAACATGATTAGCTGTTTATTGAATCTCGATAAATTTAAAAATCGACTAACTAATTTATTCAAAATAGGGGCTTCTTCTAGATGATTTACAATACCATTATTAATTAAATGTTATACCCGCTTTTAATTTAAAAGCAACTACAATTAACGGTATGAAGGCTAGTAATGTAATCCATAAACCAAAATCAGGTTTAAAATGTGAAAAAATGGCAAGCGGAAATAACCAGAACAAATCAACAATTATCACACTAATAGTAACCTTTTCATGCCCCCATTTTCTCGCCGCATGTTGGTAAGCATGACTGCAATGTGCCTCATACCATCTATCACCTTTCAACATACGACGTAATAATGTGACACCAGAATCTACAAGAAAAACAGCCAATAAAATAAGCCAAATCCACACTACACCACCTTGTAATACATTTACATAAGCGATAATTCCCAGCATTAAACCAAGAAAAGCACTACCCACATCTCCCATGAATATTTTTGCCGGAGGCCAGTTTAAAAATAAAAAACCCAGTGTAGATGCAGCAAGAATAAGCGACAAAAAACTCATGTTTTCAAAGCCGTTTAACCAGGAAAAATAAGCTCCTGCACAAGAGATGAATATAGTCTCAGACGCTGCAATGCCATCAAGACCATCCATAAAATTAAATAAATTTAATAACCAAACTAATAGAAATGCAATGATCAAAATTCCCAGCCATTCAGCCTTAACATTGATACCAAAAAACTGAAATTCTGGAATTCCGCCTAACCAATATAGCGCCCAGAAAACTGCAGTAAAATGAGACAGTAATCGCCATTTTGCTGGTACATGATTTTGATCATCCCAAAAGCCAATTATTGCAACTAATGAACCCGAGCCCAGAAATGCAAAAATAATTTCCGAAGAAAATAAACCACTTAATCCAAGTGCAGTAAGAAAACAAACAACAATAGCTAAACCACCACCACGAGGTGTAGCTACACTATGTGAACTACGTGTATTAGGCTTATCAAGAAATTCCTTTTTTAATGAATAGCGTCGAATTAATTCTGTAAGAAATAAAGAAGAAACTATGATCATAAATAAAACTGAATTATTCATAAATATTCAGTTTGTTTCATTTTTCAAATAATCAACAACTGATATGAAATTACATGATATTAAATCCAGTAAAAGTCTGTCATCAGATCTAGAGTATTCGATTTCATCATGGTTAGTAAAAGAAGTATTGATATCAGGATATTTCTGAATAACAATATTGTACAAATCAACTATTTTAATAGTTGAGCCAGTTCCAACGTTTATATATTCAGGTTTTTCATTTAACTCTACTATCTTAAGAATTGTTTTTGCAATATCATTAACATGTATAAAATCACGCTGAGACAAACCTTTGTTATTTAAAGTAAAGACTTCCTTTTTTTTTGCTGCATTTAATAATTTACTAACAATAGAAAATTCATCTTTGCCTCCAAAAGTATTAAACACTCGAAAACAAGTGAAACCAATACCATTTCCCTTGCAGAATGAACTTATAATTGTTTCATTTAATTTTTTAATGTCACCATTTAATGAGACAGGATAACATTCTTGAGTTTCTTTAGTATGATTTACATCGCCATAAACAGCACAGCTGCTTACAAAATAAAAATGTTTAATTTTATGTTTCAGTGAATATTCAAGTAAACGCATGGTAGATAATATATTAGAATCAATGATGTTTACAGGCGATACATTAATTGATGATTTAATGTCTCCAGCCGCATGAATCACACTATCAACTTCAGACATTTTTTCATCTAGCGTATACCACTCATCTCGACATAACGTTACTATCTCATGATTTTCAGCATTCAACACAAGATGCTTACCTAGGTTTCCATTTGCACCTGTTACAAGTATTTTCATTTTAAATATATACCGCGTTGTTAATTATGAATAAATCAGGTGGTTTGCGAATCTAAAAATTGTTGTGATATTTTATTCAGCTCATAGTCCATGCTAACCGGGGGCTTCCAATTTAATAATTTTTTAGCCTTGCTAATATCAACCTGCAACGAACCACATAATCGTTGAGTGAGATCTTTTTTACCAACCATATTCAAACAAAGCTCTAAGATTTGTTGATTAAGAGATAGCAATCTTGATTTTTTACCTAATGACATTGCAACTCGATTTAATAGTTCCGTTGTTGATATGTCGTCGCTATCAGAAACCAAAAACACTTCATTAACCGCGAAGGGATGATCAACACAAGTGATAATTAAGTCTACCAGGTTATCCAAAGCAACCAAGCTACGTTTATTATGTATTGCACCAAATGGTAAAGGGATACCTTTGTGCAACCATTTCACCATGCTGAGGAAGTTTGCTTTTACGTTAGGACCATACACCAATGGTGGTCGGATGATAACAACTTCCAAATCAGTTTCTTTAGCTAATTGTAATAAATTTCGTTCAGATTCATATTTAGATAAAGCATATGGGTCAATCGGTATATGTTTATCGTTTTCAGTAAATGGAATGCCAGGTAATGTTATTTCACCATTTACTTTAATAGAGCTTAGATATATAAAACGTTTTACACCAATCTTTGATGCTTGTTTTGCCAAATTTAGTGTGCCTTCAACATTTGTTTTTCTGTAAATATCTATTGGATCAAGGGCTACTTCATTCATAATATGTACTCGAGCAGCCAGATGAATTACAAAATCAACATTAATTAATGCTTCAGCCCAATTAGTTTGATTATTTATATCTTCAATAATTACTTTAGTTGTCAAAAAATCTAAGTTTACATTATCATTTCGCACGGCTCCAAGAACATCAAATCCTTGTTTAATTAAATCTCTGCACAATGCTTGACCAATAAATCCATTTGCACCTGTTACAAGTACACGACCTTTACAATTATTAACTATTTTTTTTTCCATAATTGTATTATTGGCCTTCAGACAGACTATCGTACAACTCTACCATTTCGCCAGTAATTATATCGCTGGAAAATAATTCCAATGTTCGAATGTATGCTCTATTTCCTATACGCTGCCGTAGATTATCTTCAGTAAGCAACTTTAATATAAGTCGAGTCAAAATATTTACATCACCCGCTTGAAACAATAATCCAGTTTTCTCATCTGAAACAGCATCTATAATACCATAGATTCGTGAAGCAACAGTGGGTATACCACAGGCCGCAGCCTCAATAATGGTTAAGCCGAAACCTTCGCGATAACTTGGTAAACAAAAAATATCAGCAGCCATCATGTAATGTTCTGGTGTAGACGAAAACTCCACATGGTGTAAACGGTTTCGCTCCGTACTACATATTTCCTGTATCTGATCAAATGGCACATCTTCTACAGTGCCTACTAATAATAGTTCAACACTTTGATTGTTTTTAGCAATACTATGGAAGGCAGTAGCCAAGTCCAGTACCCCTTTATCACGATTAAGTCGCCCAACATATAAAATCACTTTGGATTCAAGGGAAATACCTAATTCATTCCGTATTACTTTTCTTTTATTTGAATCCTGATGAAATCGTGATGGATCAACACCACAAATCGAACCTGCACCAATTACTTTTGCTTTGCCTTTTGGTAACACCTTTTCATTAATCAAAAAATCTCGCTGAGATGGACTATCTGCTAAGACACAAGTAGAGAATATGCCGATCAACTTGTCTATCCATTTAAATAAAAAGCGATGTATCCCCTTTCTGAGTACCCAAACCTGTCCGGTAAATGTATGTATCCGAATAGGTACACGTACAATCCATGCAGCTACCATTGCCAACATTCCTGTTTTAGGCATAATTGAATGCACTATATCGAATTTCTCACGTTGAAAAAGCACGCATAACTGAAAAAATATTAACATGTCTTTCAGCGGTGAAGGTTTTCGTACTATCGGTAAATATACAAGCCGTGCATTAAGATCATCAAGTAAATACTTATCCGTAGAATTGCATATGACCGTTATCTCATACTTGTTAGCTGACTTTTGTATGTGTCCACGTAAAAAGGAATGTACAACAGCGGGAATGGTGGCAATGTAGCAAAGTTTTTTCACTGGACTTTTGATACTGAAACAAGATTTTTAAGAATATTATTCCAATTAGAGATTACGGCTCTATCGTCAATTTCTTTTCTATGATTAAAAATATCTACTCTAATTTTCTTCGTAAAATCATTAATTATTCTTGCTGAAAAAGTCACCATAGATAATAAAACGAAGAACCATAACTTCATTTTGATAAAGTGATGTAATTGAACATTAAGAACAGACCAGCGATTTTTTGCTAATTTTCGGAGTTCTACTTTATTTCTTACTCTATATGCGAATAAAATATTATCAATTGTCGCAAATGTGCTTTTACTATAACTTCGTAACAATAACTCCTGATCCTCACATAAATAAGGACCCGGCTCGTAGTAGCGATATTTACGAAACCATTCTATTTTCCCCATCCAGGTTGGATGAGGAAAATAAAATCCTTGCCATGGTCTATTGCCAATTTCGTCATGTGTTAAAGCGCTAGGAAAAAGTCCAACCAATTTATTATTTTCATTAATCATAACAGAACGCACACTCACTAAATCAAGCATTGAATCTTTTTCCAACACTTCAATTTGTTGTGCAAATCGTTCTGGGTATGAAATATCATCCTGATCCATACGGGCAAAATATTTACCCCGAGCCAAATCAATACATTCATTCAATCTGGCTGCTAGTCCTTTATTTTTTCCATCATGCAAAACTTGAATGCGTGAATCATTGATATCGCTTATATTTTGTATTGCACCATCCGTTGAACCATCATCAATAAGCAACAACTCCCAGTTAGTATATGTTTGGTTAACTATAGAAAGAACAGCCATTCGTAAATATTCGCCAGCGTTATAAACAGGCATGGCAACTGTCACCAATGGTAACTCTTGACCCCGCGTAGTGTTAATCAGAATAATTCCTTAACCATTCAGCAGTCAGCCTTAATCCATCATTAAAATTAACCTGTGGTTTCCATCCTGTATGTTCATGTAATTTAGTAGAATCCAAAACGTTTGACTTTACATCAAATTCTCGTTCTGGCAGATTCTCAACCTTAATCACACAGCCAATGTCTTGCATCAACGGTATAATTTTTTCGATTACACCAATATTACTCAAACCAATACCCGAGCCTAAATTATATGTTTCGGATAGATGACCATGTTCTAATGCACACACAACTCCTGAAGCCAGATCGCTTACATAAAGATAATCACGTATGGTTCCATATTGTCCAAAAATATTAATTGGCATCCCCTTTATAGCTGAACCCATAGCAGTAGCAATGAAACCCTGACCAATAAACGGCCTTTGACCTACACCATATGCATTAGAAGGACGTACGCATACAAATTTCAAACCATGCGTTGCGGCATATAGGTATGCATAATTTTCAAGAGTCAACTTGGTTACACCATAAGGAGAGATAGGTTTAGTTGGGTGAGTTTCAAGTATTGGTGATTTCTCTACTTCGCCATATACTGTTCCACCTGAGGACACCAACACCAGTTTTACCCCTCTGTCTGCTGCTTCAGAGAATAACTGCACAGTCGGTGGCAAATTCTGTAATAAATCTGCCAATGGATTTTCAAAGGATGTATTTGGTACTGTTGCATAGGCCAAGTGGATAACTTCATTATGTGCATCCAACAGCTCACTAATCAATTCATGCTGAGAAAAATCTCCTGTCACATACTCAACATCCGTAGGTAAATCGTATCGAGGAGTATTACTTCTTCCCAGTACTGTCACGTGCCGTCCAATAGTAACAAGTTGAGAAACAATATAAGCCCCGATATAACCTGCACCCCCAATTACCAGTGTTTTAGTTGGAATAGATTTCACAATTTTTTCCATCCTGTTGGAAGTAAGTCCTGCAAATCAGTTTGATTTGCAAACCAACATTTTGGAGCAACAACAATTTTATCCATGTTTGGGTTAAGCCATGCTCCCCACCAACTAAACGAGCTATTAGCAATGATATGATGCTGACACATACTCATCAGTCGCATGTCATTATAGCTCTCGCTACCCAAATTATGTTCAACATACTGATGAGGATAATCAATTTTTAAATTGTTTTTTACCCATTCAATATCATCAGAAAAAATAAAAAAATCTGGTTGTTGTACTCGTTCAGTTAAATAGCTAATTGCAGACTCATAATACTCTAGCGAGCATAGGCCATGCGTCGAAATGGTCTTCGGGTTGTTTGCGTAATCACCACGCCTCACATGTAAACTCACTGAGTTCACTTGACTAATTTGTTTGGCTAATTCAGCATTTTGATTTTCAAGCGGTATTTTGAAAGTAAAACTTTCTCGAATCTGGTCAGCCACATCAGAAAAATATTTTTCAGATTGCCAATAACCTGAAAGGTAACAATCTCCAGTCAAGTAATTAATACTTGGCCAATATTGAAAGTGCGGCTCAACAATAAAATTTTTGTTACGTAATAAAGAGAACGGCTTTCGAGAAACTATCCGTTGAACACGGGGTGAGGACTGCCAACCTAATAGACGCTGAATATCAGCCTTAGAGGCTATTTCAAAGATGCTATTGAATACGCGTTGAAGCTCAAAGCCTTGATGCAATTCATAATTTTCAAAGCCAGAAACATCTAAAGCAAGCGTAGTATTTTTTTCCAACGCAAGCGCAATGCCAGCAGCATATTGAAACATTTGATTGCCTAAGCCACCAATTATTTTAGTTACAATCACTTTCTGATTAACCGACAGTTATTAGATTATAAAAAAACAGAGTTATTTTACTATTCGAACCACTATACATAAGACTATCTCCAACTGCTCAGATCGAATCATAAATTGTAAATCAAAGTCATACCTGGCAAACCAGTTGTCGTCGACATAACTTTATATTTACCAGGCATTTCATCAAGCTTTTTTTTGACAGCATTATATGGACCAATGTTATAACCTGATTTATCTGATTGATAAAAAGTATCATGTAACAGAATATTTGCATTGGGCATAGCTTCTATCACACCATTTAATTCACGATAAACAGACTCATAGCTGTGATCACCATCAATAAAAACCAATGTTTTTTTATCCGGTTGCTGCTTATATAGTTCAATAGATTTTGATAGTCCGTCACCTTGATAAAGTGATACATTCGGATACCCTTTAACCATACGACCTCGGTTAGTATTCGGATGTTCCTGATGCTCCACATCATCTGGTAAATCTATAGAGTGGATTTCTAATGGAATAGAAAATTTCTTTCCAGTCTCATAAAATATTCTTGCTGATTTGCCAATATTTGTTCCCCACTCAAAAATTTGCTGAGGTTTTAAACGACATATAGCAGCGACCATCAAATTTAATTCAGTAATTGGATAAGGATGTGTGCCGACAACATTTATCAACTTTTTGACAATAAAGTCCGAAAGAACCCAATTATCAACCTCAAATTCAGAGCATTGAGTGTTGACCGCCGGCTCTTTTCGATTAGAACCAATCATATATTTTAGCTTACGAACTACTCTATTATAAGTATTCATTAATTCTTAATCTCTCTTTTCTCAGATTGTGATAAAACAAATCATTAACTAAAATAATTATATTTTTCTGTTATGAAAACTATATTCATAATTATACTTTTCAACTTCCCTGTTTTTTTGTAAAAACTACATTCTTTAGTTTGTTTAACCACTCTATCCATCGGGTAATAAAGTACAAAGTCAAACCGAGATTATCCTTTCGTATTTGTTTGATTTCAGTAGTCACAAGTTTTAAATTGTTTGAAAAGCCACCGCGATAATGAACGGAAGTAACCAGCTCAGATAGCATAAAGTGATGCCCCTTACGATACATTCTAAGAAATAGATCATAGTCAGCAGCTATTTTAAATATTTCCCTGAATTTATACTTCTTTTGAAGGTCGGCTGAAACAAATGTCGATAAGTGAGGAATTGAATTAAAGAAAAAAAGTCTGCGGAGTGAAGGAAGAAGCATTGAATCCTTTGTACCATTTTGAGAATAGACTTCACTTTGACATGATAGAATCTCAGGAGCAGCTTCCCTCAAAACATCCATGGCCCGCTTAAAACCATCAGCCAGAATATAATCATCTCCATTTAAAAAAAGTATATACTTTCCACACGCCAGCTCAGCACCTTTATTCATGGCATTATAAATACCTGAATCTTTTTCAGATACGAGAATATCTACAATATCATTATACTTATTAATGGTTTTTAGTGTTGAATCTGTTGAAATGCCATCAATAATTATATATTCAATATTATTATTTTTAACCTCAAATACTGAATCCAGTGTTCTAGCTATTGTTGATTCACAATTTCTTGTGACTGTAATAATACTAATTAAAGGTTGCTTTTCTTCAAGGCTCATTCTGTTCTCTTTCAGACGAAATCATTTGAGTAATTGTTTGCTCAAGACTGGTTTTTGCTTCCCAATCAAGTAATATTTTAGCCTTTTCTGGATTAGCGTAACTAGAAGATATTTCAGATGGTCGAAATAATTTTTCATCAACAACAACATGATCCTTCCAACTTAATCCTACAGCTTCAAATGCTGTAGCGACAAAATACTCTAATGAATGGCTTATGCCTGTCGCAATTAAAGTATCATTAGGACTATCAACCTGAAGCATACGCCACATAGCATCAACATACTCAGGCGCCCAACCCCAATCCCTTATTATATCCAATCTACCAAGCACAAGCTTTTCATTAGAACCATTTGCGATCGCATTTGCAGTTGATATTATTTTACGTGTAACAAAGCGAGCGGGCCGCAAGGGTGACTCATGGTTAAAAAGAATCCCATTGCATGCAAATATACCATATGCATCACGATAATTTGTAACCAGCATATGAGCAGATGCTTTTGCAACACCATAAGGACTTCTTGGCCGAAATGGGGTATCTTCATTTGCTCTTTCAGTACCAACATCCCCAAAACATTCACTTGAGCTTGCGTGATAGATTTTTATTTCTTTTTCTATAAAACGGACTGCTTCTAGTAGATTAAGAGTACCTATAGTAATACTTTCAATCGTTTCTGCCGGTTGTTCAAATGAAAGTCCCACTGAGCTTTGACCCGATAGAAAGTAAACCTCATCAGGTTCAGATTTAGATAAGCAACTTAATACACTTCGAAAGTCAGTCTGCGCCATTGACAAGACATTTACCTTGTCTGTAATACCAAGTAATTTCAGATTATGAGTGTTTGCCATTTGGGCATCACGTGATGTCCCCCAAACTTGATATCCTTTATTAAGAAGTAAACCAGCCAGATAAGAACCATCTTGACCTAATATTCCGCAAATAAGTGCTTTTTTCAAAGTAACTCCTTATATATACTATATGTTTCTTTTGCGCACCGTTCCCATGTAAAGAGTTTACACCTATCAAAACCTTTATCTACAAGTTCAGATTTACGTTTTTCTGAACGAACAACATTTTCAATAGCCATTTTCATTGCGTTATCATCATCAGGTGAAAATAATTCAGCGGCATCGCCAACAACTTCAGGAATAGAGCTTGTATTACTACATATAACAGGACAACCTAGTGACATTGCTTCTAATGGAGGGATTCCAAACCCCTCATACAAAGAAGGATAAATGAATGCTGTAGCCCTTTTATATGTATAAGCTAAATCACCATCATCGCCAGCAATCTGGCTAATATGTTCTTCATTAAGTCCAAGCTCCAAAATAAAGTTGCTTTCTTCTTCTGTAAAACGTCCACCTCCAAAAAAAATCAGCCGATAATTTTCTTTTAGAAAACTAGACTCAGAATATACTTCAAGTAAACTTTTAGCATTCTTATAACCGCCACGACTACCAACAAATAGTAGAAAAGGCTTTATATTTGTAATATCTAGCAATTCATTTGATGGATTATTGCTTGGTACTAAAGAGTCGTAACCTAAATAGACGGTAGATGTTTTTTCCGCAGGGATATTAAAAATATCTATTAAATCACGACGCGTATTCTCTGATATGCAAATTATATGATTCGCTCTCTGAAAAGCTTTCCTTTTCAACTCAGTAGTTAAATAACTTTTATTAAATGATTCGGGGAATTTTTCATGAATCATATCGTAAACTGTTACAACTCTTTTCGCTCCAGTACTTATGGAGCTCACTGAAGAAAAATATGTCTCATGTACAATATCTGGTGAAAACAGCTTAATTAATAAATTCGCTATAGTTGTACTAATTATATTAACAAAACGCAAAGTTTTATTAATTTGAGGAATCCGAAAACCACAAACAATACTTTTAATTGAATTATTACGTAAATAATAATTATGATGTAAAGGCGCCAACACTTTTACATTTACGCCATCAATTTTTGATAATGATTTCGCCAAACTACAAATATAACGCGAAATACCACCATATTCCTGTAACAAAAATATTTGCTGATCAAAGATAACTTTCATTTAAATTATTGCTAAATCCATTTGCTTGAATACAAATTATCATAATCTGAAATACTTTTAATTACTTTTTCCGTGGTATCAAAAACCTTCATTTCTTTAATTTCAAGAGCCCGATCTTGACCACTTAAAAAAGTTAACTCGGATTCTTTATTTCTACTTTCTCTAACTCGAGATGGATAAGACTGATGATTTATAACCGATGTAATAACATTTGAGCATTTTTCAGTGTGAACAAAAAACGCGTTGCATCCATTACTACATGTTCCCATAAAGGTATAACCCTTTTCTTCTGCTAAATTTATTAGTGATTTAATTGATGCCCCAAAATATAAGTTTGAATAATGTTTGTTAGTCCGATAAAATTTTTCATCATAGGGTACGGTTATGCTCTCAATATCACCAAATACTGCATTGTATTCACATATTACGATATATGGTTTGACTACATCAATTGCATCCCAAACCCAATAATCATTACCATCGATATCAATACTTAATATCCCTATTTCTCCACTAAATCCGTTATCAGATATCAAGTTATTAATATTATCTTTAGTAATAAAAGCTTGCTTTGCAGTTATATCGTATCGCCAATATATATCTTGCTCTTTAATAGAAGCTATATGTTCATGTGAACCGTCTAATATAAGCCCTTTCCAATTTCGTAAAAAAAGCAATAGCCTAGTGTTTGATTCAAGATAATTCCCAACGCCAAACTCTACAAATTTTTGTGGGATATCAGGAAGCTTATCAATGAGCCAGTCAATAATGCCATCTTCTCCCCATTGTGAAAAACCACAAAATTCAACATCACTTAACGAATTTATATCGCAGCGCTGCCTATTTGAACTTGCTATATTTAATGATTCTAAAGTTATCAGTTTTTCAAGGTATGGATAATCAATATGATTACTCTTACTATTTCTAAAAATAGATAATATCCTACGTATAATTTTCATCATTTTTCTATTATTTTAAATATCATTCAATTTATTAAACAAACTATCAATATGCTTATATTCTTTGAGAAACTTCATACTAAAACTACTCGTCAACCGTTTCCAAGAGTTATTTTCTTTACTCTGGAAGAAAAAGAATTATAAAGAGAAAAAAATGTGCATCGCAATGGATAAACTGCTGCTTTTAAATTTAATTTCACCAGTATAAATATTATTTTAAGTCTTTTATTATACGACATAGTACTTGTTAGATTAATTACATAACGAGTCAACCTGTAAAATGGAAGCAGTACTTCTATTTTGTTATTACGAAATACTTTATACGCATTAGAGTTACTGCTTACACCGTTAACACCAGAAATCATGTAGCCACCACTGCATCTATTCACTTTCCCTTTGGTGGCAAAATAAATATCGACAGCCCAATCCGCAGCTATAAATGATGAACCAATAAATTCACACCCTTTTAAAACTTTTGTTCTGACTAATGAATAAAATATTCCATGAGAAAGCCAACAATAATTAAAAAAGGTAATGAGTCTTTGATAAAACTCACCTTCTAAAGCAAAGTTAATTAAATTCCCATCATCCAAATTCTGTCCTTCAAATCCATTAGGGGAAGTTGATGCTACATATTCTGAATTTTCAACTAGAAAATTATAATTTAACTCTAAAAAATCTGGTGAGCGTTTGTCATCAGCAGCTGCCCACATAAAATATTCACCTACGGCTTGTTCCAAAACAAACTTAAAGTTCATTGTGGCGCCAATATTCTCTACTTGTCGAATATACTTAATTCGTGCATCGTTCTTTGCATACTGTTCACATATTTCTTTTGTATTATCTGTTGATGCATTATCAGAAATGATTAATTCAAAATCTGTAAACGTTTGATTGAGAAGAGAGTCAAGCGCATTTTCAAGACAAGCATGCCCGTTAAATACAGGCATACCAATACTAATCCGTGGTGCTTTACATTTAGATGACATTCAAGTTAACCAACTCTCTTTAAATATCCATCTGGTGCGACTGTAATTAGCAACTTATTCTGTATACTTTTATCAATCTCAAACTCTGGGTGAGTCTTAATATATTCCCACACTGCTGTTTTAGGATTATCACCAGGCCCCCAAGGGCGGTCTGGGTATGAATCTGCTGGCATGTCTTCTATTAATGAATCAAACACAACACAGTAACTACCTTTAGAAACCAAAGGAGCATAGGCAATTAACTCTTCTAGGGCATGTTGATGAGTATGGTTAGAATCCAAAATCACAAGAACCCTTTCTTTTCCTTCGGCTTTCTTCTTTACTTGTTCAATAACTTCCTGTGAGATACTGGATCCCTGAATCATATCAATATTTTTATACATTGGATGTGATTCAATCTCCTTTCGATTATGCTCTCGAATATCGATATCAATTCCTAATACCTTTCCATCTCCGAAGCCAGAAAATGAAAGCATTTCAAGCAATGAAGCGTAATAGATTAAAGACCCACCATGAGCAATACCAGTCTCAATAATAAGATCTGGTTTTATATCCCAGATAATTTCTTGCATAGCAATCATATCTTGAGGATATTGAATAACAGGTCTGCCCATCCATGAAAAATTATATGAATACTGTGGTTTTACCGATTCGACAACAAATGTATGCGCTGCTTCTACCAAACTAGAATTAGTTTCATTTAATTTTACTCTTTCCACACGATCATTTATAAATTTTTGTACTTCATCAACCATTTTCAAACACCTAATTTTATTATTTGATTAAATTTCTCTGAACTACCCCAAAATGCAAGAGGTTCATAATCTGGATAAGAATAATAACCAAGGTTAAGTTTAATGTCCCATTCATTATCTTTTATCCATTGCTCTGTCAGACATCTAACAGATATCGGAACACCACTGCAGACATTAACTATACCAAGATCTTTTTTCATACATATTAACTTAGAAATTCTTTTAGCCACTTCCCCTATATGCAGATAATCCCGCAATTGTTCTCCACCTGACATATTGAATATAATTTCACCACGCTCAACAGATAAACGTAACTGCGAATACAATGTATTATCTGGCTGATCTTCTCCATACATATAAAAAAGACGAATCCATGTTAAATTAAAATCATTTTCATGCTGTAGAAACTGAAGTTGTTTTCTTAATGCATCTTTGGCATAGCCATAAGGATTATTTGGTTTCGTTTCAACCCCTTCATGTAACTCACCGGATTGCATCCCATATTCAAAACACGTACCTATTACTCCAATATGCTTTACACCTGACTCAACCATTAACTTGATAAATTTGTAGTGTGACGGAAGCTCAATATCAATGTGGTGTAACGACTTATAGTTTGGTAATCCTCCCCATGCTAAGTGTATCAAAACATCCGGTTTTCCAAGTTTTGCATAAACATCATCATCTTCATTACCAATTTCATGTTCAACAATAAGACAATTTATCTCATAATTAAGAATTTTATTTTTATCTCGAACTACTGCTATTACTTCATGTCCACTACTTATTAACAGATGAACCACATGACGGCCAATAAAACCAGAAGCTCCTGTTACAGCAATTTTCATTGAATAACCAATTCAGGTACAGAAGTTACAAACTTCCCACCCCATTCACGAATATATGCAAGTTGTTCGATAACTTCATTCTTAATATTCCAAGGTAAGATCAAAATGTAGTCGGGTTTATCTCTCTTAATTTTATCTTCATCCACAATAGGAATCCTGCTCCCTGGCATATATTTCCCTTGCTTTGCTGGATTTAAATCAACAACATAAGAAATAAGGTCTGTTCGTACGCCTGAAAAATTGAGTACAGTATTGCCTTTCGCTGCTGCACCATATGCCGCAACTTTCTTCATTTTATTTCTTTCATCCATTAGAAATTGAAGTAAACCAAATTTAATTTTTTCTGCTTGTTGTTGTAATCTAGAATAAAAATCGAGAGTATTGATTCCAGATTTTTCTTCTATTGTTAAAATTGCGTTTACATTATTACTTATTTCGTGTTGGCCAGTTTCTTTACACTGAGCAAAAACTCGCAAGCTACCACCATGTGTAGGAATTTCTTCTACATCAAAAATCGTCAAACCATTTACCTCAAAAATAGTACGTACAGCTACTAATGAGAGATAAGAATAATGTTCATGATAAATAGTATCAAATTGATTTTTATCAACAAGATTTAATAGATGAGGAAACTCAAATGTAGCTACGCCTTCCGGTTTTAGTAATATAGAAAACCCTTTCACGAAATCATTTATATCGGGTACATGCGCAAGTACATTGTTTGCGGCTATTAAATCAGCTTGCCGATCTTTATCAACAAGATCTTTTGCTAACTTAACACCAAAAAATTCTTCTATTATCTCGATATTTTTTTCTCTAGCGGCTTGGGCAGTACTGTGAGTTGGTTCAATGCCATAACATGGAATACTTTTTCCCTTCACATATTGTAATAAATACCCATCATTCGCAGCAATTTCTACAACCATGCTATCTGAATCAAGATTGAAACGTGATGTCATCTTATCAACATAATCACGCGCATGTTCTAACCAGGTACTCGAGTAAGAACTGAAGTAAGCGTAATCTTCAGAAAACATTTCCCCAAAGCCTACAAAATCTTCTGTTTGTACCAGCCAACAGTTACCACAAACCATAACTTTGAGAGGGTACCATTTCTCTGGCTCTTTCATGGTTTGTTCTGTGAGATAGGAATTAGAAGGAGGTGAACTACCCAAATCAATAAAAGTATGATTCAATTCTTCTCCGCAGTGTCTACATTTCATTGAATATCAAGTCCTTCAAATGTTGTATCAATCATGGAATGAGCTTGATCTCGTTCTGAGATCTCAGTAATTTCAAGAGGCCATTTAATACCAACCTCACTATCTAATACATTGATTGCGCCTTCGGTATCAGCATTATAAATACATGAGTGTATGTAAAGTAATTCGCAATCGTTTGTGAGTGTCTGGAACCCATGAGCAAAACCATCAGGAATATATAAACTTGATTGATTATTCTCACTCAATATTTCTGCATGCCATTGTAGAAATGTTGGTGAATTTTTACGAAGATCTATCGCAACATCAAAAACTTCACCCCGTATACAAGTAACAACCTTTGTTTCAGAGTATGGTGGTTTTTGATAGTGCATACCTCGAACTGCACCTTGTTGTTTAGTAAGAGTATGATTCATTTGAGCAATTGGTTGAGTGAAACCTATTTCTTTAAATTCTTCAGCACAGAAAAAACGACTGATAAAACCGCGACTGTCCACAATCGGTTTTTGTTCTATTTTGTAGAGTCCTTTTAACGAAGTTTCGATGAAGTTAAAACGTTGACTCATTTTGTAAGATGCTCTTCCTGATAAGTGTTAATTTGACTCATGGTGAATTCATACATATCTTTATTATGATGCCATGCCTTATACCACTGTACAGTTTCATCTAGTGCCCGTTCCAAGCACCATACAGGTTTCCATTTAAGTAGATTCTTTGCCTTAGAGCAGTCAAGTTTTAGGTATCGAGCCTCATGTGGATGTTCATTATTATCAACCCTCCATTGAGCATCATTCCCCCAACAGCGAACCATAATATCAGCTAATATTGATACCGGTTGTGCACCTTCATCATCTGGACCAAAATTCCATCCTTCAGCAAAATTTTCAGGTTGTTCAATAAGCTTCTGACATAGCATTATATAACCTGAAAGTGGTTCCAATACATGTTGCCATGGACGAGTAGCTACAGGATTTCTAATTAGCAAAGATTCATTATCCATAAAAGCTCGCATTGCATCAGGAACGATACGATCCTTAGCCCAGTCTCCTCCACCAATTACATTACCTGCACGAGCTGTAGCAAGTGCAATCCCTTCATTATCTAAAAAAGAATTACGATAAGCAGAAGAAATTAATTCTGCACAGGCTTTACTGCTACTATAAGGGTCATGACCACCCATAGGCTCATTTTCACGATAACCCCATACCCATTCCTTATTCTCATAACATTTATCAGTGGTGATATTTAGTACTGCCTTTACTGATGGGGTATTTCTAACCGCCTCTAACATATTGACTGTACCCATGACATTAGTGGCATAAGTGCCGACAGGATCAGTATATGAATCACGTACTAATGATTGAGCTGCCATATGAATTATAATTTCTGGCTTTGCTTGTTGCATGCTACTTGTAAACAATTTGGCATCGCAAATGTTACCAGTAATACTGTTTGCAATTACAGCACTCACCTTTGCATTTTCAAAAATTGAGGGAGTTGTTGGTGGTTCCAACGAGTATCCTGTTACCTTAGCGCCCAACTGTTGCAACCACAGTGAGAGCCAACTTCCTTTAAAGCCAGTATGTCCGGTTATAAAGACTTTTCGATCTTGCCAAAATGAAATATCAATCACCAGACTTTCCAAGGAGCTTTGCCACTATTCCAAAGATTTTCTAGTAAATTTTTTTCACGCAGAGTATCCATTGGCTGCCAGAAACCTTCATGTTTATATGCAATCAGCTCATCATCTTTTGCAAGACTGATAAGAGGCTCTCCTTCCCAGCTAGTACTATCTTTTTCAATACGATCAAATACTGTGGGAGATAGCACAAAAAAACCACCATTAATCCAGCTACCATCACCATCAGGTTTTTCCTGAAAATGTTCCACTCGACTTTCACTGGATATTTTTAATGCACCATAACGGCCTGGTGGACGAGTAGCAGTGAGTGTTGCTTGTTTACCATTTTTTTTATGAAAATTAATCAACTTTGTAATATCCACATCACTCACACCATCACCATAAGTAAAACAAAATGCATCGTCATCTTTAACATAGTCTTTTACACGTTTAAGACGACCGCCTGTCATTGTATCTTCGCCTGTATCCACCAGTGTAACTCGCCATGACTCAGCATTATTCTGGTGAACTTCCATTTTGTTTTCTGACATATCGAAAGTCACATCAGACATATGAAGGAAGTAGTTAGCGAAATATTCCTTGATAATATAGCCTTTGTAGCCACAGCAAATAACGAAATCATTGACACCATGAGATGAATATATTTTCATGATATGCCATAGGATGGGTTTGTGGCCAATTTCGATCATTGGTTTTGGTTTTAAGTGAGTTTCTTCGGATATACGCGTACCAAGTCCGCCCGCAAGAATGACTGCTTTCATAATTTATGACCTTCGGCTAAATTTATGTCTTGCCCTTGATGAATATTCCCTAATCGGAAGTCATCGGATTCAATAAATGAATTTAATTTCGAATTTATATTTTTGTGTCTACCAGGAGTCCATTCTCTTATCCACGCCTCATACACCTTTGTTGTGAATTGCTCGGAATACCCACCCAGTTCTTCTTCCATCTTTTTGTAATTGTTAAACAACCAGTCATTTGTATTATAAATGAACTTCATAAAATAATATTCATATACTTCTTTTTTATCTATATTCAGTTCTATATGGTCAAGGTGAGTTAAGATTTCACGATATTCTTCTATATTTTTCGGATGAAGATTAAAATTATAAGCAATATGAGGATTACACAAAGATGCGTTAATTACTAGAATTCCCAATGCTGCATACTCGAAGCCAATTGTCCCATAGGTGGTTAACGCTACATCAATTCCTTCAGAAATAATTTGATGATGCGAACTATCAGCGGGTAATATATTAATCTTTGGATATTTTTTTATGAAAGCATTTATCACTTCCATAGTGCCCTCTAAATAGTCAGGATGGGTCTTAATGTACCAGTCATTATCCGTTTCTAATGTTATTTTTCCTATGAAATCCAGCCACTCATAGAAATCTGGAAATAAATTATTACCATAACTATGTGGACTATCAAAAAAGCAATGTGTTGCAATAAGAACCTTTGTCCGCGGTGACTCATTAATTAGTCGTTCAATTTTGTGCTCGCCATAAGCAGATTTTGTTGAATAGGCCATATCAACACCAACTTTTCCTGAAAAACGTAACTCAATTCTTTGTTTTGCTTGCTCCAGCCCAAATTTTTGCACTTCTATCGGTAAACTACTAAACACCTTAGGAAAATCGAAAAAATCGTTATATGCGAAGTAGTTTTTATCACTAAGACGGTATACATGAGAAGCATTTATCTGAAATGCGGGTATTCCTTTACTAACTGCAATTCGCAATGGTATTGCATTAACATAAACACAATGACTTACATTCACAGCCCTCACATCATGATTCTGAAAATAATCATCCCAAAAGATATATAGTTTGAGCGAATTTAAGAGAAATAATTTAAAACTTTTGTCTGAAATTTCAATCGTTGGTTTTTTTAATGTCATTAAATAGGAGTCGTAAATTAAATCACCTATCCATGTACCATTAATTTTGATTAACTCTATATTAGACTTAGTCTTTAAATCTTTCAGAATTTGTTCAGTTAATTGGTTAGCTCTTCTTTCTTGACTTAAATTCAGATGTGGTAGAATAAAACTAGAGGTACCAAATGAACGATATATGGCAAAGACATCAATAGAGAACGTTTTGGCTAATATCCATTTTAGTTTCCTCCAAATTGACTTAATTCCTGTACCCGTTCCTGTAGGAGAGTATGCGATAATACGGGCATCAAATTTTGACGCAAGAATATTTGCAAGATACGAATAGGCTATATGAGCAGAATTCACCCGATTTAACTCAAAAAGCACCTCTGGACTATTAAGATCCTTTTTTTTAGGGATGTTAGAAAAACAATGGAGATTATGTTTAATAAAATCCCGAGTAAATCGATCTTTTCTATACAAGCTAAGTTTTCTTTTAATTCGATGAATCATGCTATTTAAAATTTATTTCTTTCAATATTATTCTCATTCACTATTCTTCTTACTAGATTTGCATTCAATAAAGTCATGCCTATGAAAGACAGCATATTACTTTATGGTATGAATTAACTAAGCGAAGTCAGGAGTTCAATTTCTGGTTGTGGCAATTCACATTCTTTACCTTCAGGAGGAATACAACTTACTACGCGCTTACCAGCCAGCAAACCGATTACCATTGCCATACTCTCACAACCGACTACTATGTCACTTTCAGCGACTTCTTCAAACAATGTTTTATCTCCACCTCGAGATACAGGTAAATCATATTCACTGATAATCCCATCATACTTATCAATCGATTCTGATGGATGAGGTCTAACTAATAAAGACTCAACTGACTCATTTAATAACTGTATATTGTCCAAAAAATACCGAAGAGCATCTTCTTCAACATAGCCCCAATAGTTTTCGTCACCATATTCACTCAATGCATATTCACGTATAGGTTCACAAACATAGAGAGCACGTACTCCAGTTCTAATTGCATTATCTGATTCATCAATATCGACTATTTCTCTCTTTATATCTTTGAAATAGGCATTATCTTCTAGTTTAATTGATACATCAGGAAAAATATTACGAGCTATTTTTTCACTATACTTATCACCAGCCCATATTTCATTGGGCAAACACGTTATACCTTTCCGAATAAATCTTGCAGGATAATTAACCCAATGATCGAGATATGCAATAGACTTAATGTTAGATTTTTTTGCTAAGTTAATGGCGTCCCATTCCAAGTCAGACTGCCAACTGGTACCACATAATATCCAATCAACGTTATCAATAACGTCTTCCAATTTATTATTTTTTAATTTACCAAGCTTACGATTAAATATTTTAATAGCTGGCCCATCAAGAACATAAAGACACTCAAGTCCTTCCTGACGAATATAACTTGAAATTATTTCTGCTCCACCTGCATCATGTGAAACAACGCATATCATAAATTTTTATTGTAAAATTCTTCACGAAGTAAACCGAACTCAAGCATATCTACCCACTTTCCTTCAAGATACAAGTGATCCCGCCTGCAACCTTCTTGTTTCATCCCTAAACGTTCAGCTAATTTAATCATTCCTTCATTTGTACTAGCAGTACCACAATAAATCCTTTCTAAGTTTAGTTTTGCAAAACCATGCTTTATAAGTAAGTTACTTGTCAAAAATGAAATATTTTTACCCCAATGTTCTGCATTGCCAATTAAAATGGCAAATTCAGCATTTCGATTTATATACGATATATTTTGCAGACTGACATTTCCAATATGACCATCATCTTTATGGCAAAGTGCCCATACAAGTTGACTTTCATTATTCAAACTATTATAAAATTCTTCAAAATATTCTTTTGTCTTAATAAATTTACCGTGTGAGTTATATTTGCACACATCCTGATTTTCAAACCATTTAGGATACTCACCTTTAAGATCACTTTCCTGTAATCCTCTAACATAATAACTATCATTTATTTCGTATATCATTTTAAATCATCCATGTTATTCCAGACTTTATGAAATGCTTTTATGATTAAATCAACATCATTTTCACTATAATCATTCAAACACATTGCTAAACACATGAACGTTGAATCATGCAATTCCTCAGCAACAGGACATATTCCCTTTTCATAACTCACATCACGCTTACAGATATCAGAACTCCACGGAAATCCAGTTGAACCAAACGCCATTTTCTTCTGATACATAGGTAATAAATGGATATTTGTATATCCAAGAGCCAGACCTGATATCCCTTCTGCTGTTAATGCCTCATATATTTTTTGACGACCAATTTTAAGTACTTCTTTATCAAGAATAAATGGATATACATAGTATGCATGTGTGCAGTCATTCTTAACCACTGGGATTTTTAATCCTTTAAGATTCTTAAGACCTTTTGTAAGACGCTCTGCAATAGATTGTCTTTGATTTACTAATGACTTTAATTTTTTAAGTTGTTCAATTCCAATTGCACATTCAATTTCACCTAACCTAAAATTATAACCAACCATGTTAGCCAAATTACTAACACCTTTGTCTTCAACAACTGCTTCAGCATGATTACGTATTAACCGAAGACGTTCTGCAATTTCATCATCATTTGTAACAAGGATGCCACCTTCTCCAGTATGAATATGTTTGTGGTAATTGAGGCTATAACCACCAACATCAGCCAATGTTCCAGCAAATTTATCCTTATACATAGCACCGGGAGACTGAGCAGTATCTGAAATTATTTTCAAGTTATACTTCTTAGCTAATTTATTTAAACTTTCCATATCCGCTGAATGACCAAATATATCTATAGCCATAATTGCTTTGGTAAAAGGTGTTATATTTTTTTCAACCGATACAGGATCAAGATTAAATGTTTCTTGCTCAATATCAGCAAATACAGGAATTGCATTCCAGTGCAAAATTGCCGTTGCACTTGCGCACATTGTCCATGGGCTAACTATAACTTCATCCCCGGGTTCAATACCTATCGCACCAATTGCTGCAATCAAACCTGATGTCCACGAATTAACTGTTACAGCATGTTTAACAGAAAAATATTCTTCACAATTTTTTTCAAACTCCAGAACTTTTGGTCCCCCATAAAAATCTGGATCCCAACACCCCAAAAACTGTGAAAGAATACCGCTTTCAACTACTTCCTTGGCAACTTCAGCTTCTTCAATACCAAGAGGATTGTATTTCTTGAAGGTCTTATTTATTGTTTTTTCACCACCTAATATTGCAAGGGGATTCTTTTTATTTAACATTAAGTGAGGCTCTTATATTTTCTAATGCTTCGAGTGTTAAGATTGCGTCTATGCCCGTACAAAGATATGATTCTTCACCAGATGATAAGTGCGCTATCTGCTCAGCCACATTCCATTGTGACCTTTGCATATCTGAGTGAATAATTTCTTCTTCATCTGATAGGATTGTGTATCTTTTTGCTACTTTGTCATCATCTGAAAATTGCCAGACAACCTTCTGCCCACCCTGATCAATACGTAAACGACCATTTTCAGCAACTAATTCAATTGTGTAATGTGAAAAATTTTCTTCCTTAGCAGATAAAAATGTAATTTCTGAATTATCAAACGTAACTTGAAAGTCAGGTTCGGGATCAATCCCATCCCACAAACGTCCAGAATTAATTATCTTATAATCATCCATTTCACCCAACCAGGACTGAAGTAAATTAAAAAAGTGTGAACCGTTATTAAACAGTCCTTTGCTATACCAAACCACACCTTTTAAGGGAGTATTAAGATCATTATTTTTTATTCTTTTTAACACTTCAATTGAAGCAGGATCTGAACGTCTCATATAATTAACATATAATGAGCAATTATTTAATTCACACAGAGAAACAATTTTCTTTGCATCTGATAAGTTATAAGATAATGGTTTTTCACAAAGTATAATAGATGGACTCAAATTTTTAAAAACTATCTCAATGGCGTCACTATGAAGTTCAGTAGGTAATGCAATTGCAATAATATCTGGTTTCGTTGATACCAATGCTTTTTTCAATTCTGTGAATGCTGGTCGACAATAATGTTCTGAGAATACATCACAATTTTGTTGATTTTTATCAACTCCACCAACTAATTCGAATTGAGGATGACTTTGAAAAGCACTGGCATGTGTGATTATATATTCCTCAGGACTTAGATCCAGATCGTATCCCATACCTATGTTACCTAAACCAACTACTAATGCTTTCAATTTTACGTATTACCTTTACGATTAACATTTTCATTAATGCGAAGCCAGTCTGAGTTATTATTTAATAAAGCGATAACATCGCTACAGCTAAACATCGGATTAGATTTATCAAAATGTTCAATAATAAGCTTTAACAAATCATAATCATCTTTCTCATCTAAAGTCAGTCCCAATTCAGGCCAGTGCAGTGACGGAGGAGCCGTTAGATTGATCTGGGGAAATATCTCTGGATGTCTACACATATGTAAAGACACATGTTCATGTTCAAGTGCATCATTCGTCATTGATGCTGATTTTTTTAATGATGATAATTTAAAAACTTGAACATCCATTCCATCTGGATAACTGCGTGTAAACCCATTACTTACATAATCAACATTATTAGTTTTAAACATTCTTATTGTTTGTTCAATAATTTCAGGATCAATGATTGGACAATCACCTGTAATTTCGACAACAACATCTGCATCAGCATAATCTGCAGCACCTATTACACGCTCCATCACATCATCTTCATCCCCTCGAAACACTTTCAAATTTTCATTGTCAGCAAATTCAACTAATGGATCATCCGCTTTATTGATTGTTGTAGCCAATACAATTTCATCAATTGATGGAGATGCTCGCAATCTCATAACAAGATAATGCAACATGGTCTTTCCAAGCACTGGCATGAGTACTTTTCCTGGAAGGCGGGAAGAAGTCATTCGGGCTTCTATTGTAGCGACTATTTTCATATCAGATTTAGTATAATTATTTATGACTTAAGTAAATTCCAATTCATTGCTGTTCCTTTAGCAGTATTCATATTAATCTTTTTGCCAAGTAACTTATCAATAAATTTAGGAGGTAAACCTTTACCAGGCCTAATAGCACGAAGATTATCTTTCGTAAATGTGTCGCCAGCTTGCATATCTTCTGTAATATATAAAGATCGACGATATGACATCGATTTAATTTCAGATGAAGTTGCCCCGTACTGAATGTCACCAAGTGATTGCCATGCCCTTTCAGTTTCAGTAACAAGTGATGCCATTTCTTCAGGTTCAAGAGAAAAAGTACTATCAACCCCTCCGTCTTCCCTATTTAATGTAAAATGTTTCTCTATTACAGTTGCTCCAAGAGCAACAGCTGCAACTGAAACACCAACTCCCATCGTATGATCTGATAGTCCAACTTCACACTTAAATAAAGCCTTCATATGAGGAATTGTCAATATATTTGTATTTTTTGGAGTTGCTGGGTAAGTGCTTGTACACTTTAATAGTATAAAATCGTTACAGCCATAATCACGACATGCAGTAACTGTTTCATAAAGTTCAGATACGGTCGCCATACCTGTTGATATAATTATAGGTTTCCCAGTTGCTGCAACTTTTTTAATTAAAGGTATATCTGTATTTTCAAAGGATGCAATTTTATAACACGGGACATTCAAATCTTCCAGAAAATCAACTGCTGTCTCATCAAACGGTGAGCTAAACGGTATCATACCTAGCTCTAATGCTCGTTCAAATATTGGTTTATGCCAGACCCATGGAGTATGTGCTTCTTCATAGAGTTGATACAATGTTTGGCCTTTCCATATTGAATCTTCATCACTTATGAGAAATTCATCTCTATCGAGGTCAAGAGTCATCGTATCTGCTGTATAGGTTTGTATCTTTAATCCATGAGCACCTGATTTTGCAGCGGCTTCAACGATTTTAATCGCACGTTCAAGAGATTGATTATGATTGCCAGACATTTCAGCAATTACAAAAGGTTGATATCCTGCTCCAATTTGTCTTGATCCAATTTTCATTTTACAGACCATCCTTCTGATATATATATTTTAGACATATCCCAGCCAATATTCATTACAATATCAATTATCGACATATGACTGAAAAAAGATTTTGCACCTAACTGAGTGTAAGGAGTAACTTTAAAATCTTGAAAGCCAACTTTAATATTACTATCTATCAAAACATTATCTTCTTCAATATAATCTTGAGCTCCTTTTGGAGAAATATATAAGTCAGCATTTAGCTTTTTACAGATTTGATATACGTGCTCAGAGCGCACACCAGGGCAATTTAGTTCACTTGCAAGCAAAAATTCACTTTCAACATTAAGCTTTTGTGAAAACATTTTTATAAGACGTATATTTAAATCTAACAAACGTTCAACTGAAGTATCATATAAAATATTTTCATACAAAGGATATACTTCTGAAAAAAACGGACTATTTACATATGCATGCTTTATTGTCTTAGCATGTTTTGAACGCCATCTTTGATCATCTGTAACTTCTGCATCATAAATTAAGGTATTAAGAGAATGTTTTTTAATTGGAACTGATAGTAAAATTTCCTGACTATGATTCAATACTCTATTGCGTGTTTGCCACGATTGATGTTCAAACTGTACATCATCCAGAAATACAAAAACATCAGAATTATGAATTAAATTAAAATAACCCGCCCATGGTATATAGGTAGGCTGCATTATTGCGCAAATCACAAAATTAGTTCCATTTTAGTCATGTTGTTTTTTTGTGAAAACCAAATACTATTTTCTGAAATATTAGTCTTTATAAACCCTAGCTTTTTATATGCGTTTATCGCATTCAAATTACAGTTATTCACATGTAATATTAATTTTTTTACTGACAAAAACTTTGTTCTAAATTGATAAATAAGCTGTGACAGTGCTGCTGTTCCAACACCTGCACATTGCATGTTTTTAGTTCCCAAGTATATCCATGCTTCACCAATACAATTTTTTTTATTGATTTCCTTGATACCACAAAATCCTACATGTTTATCCAAAAAATATATTGCTTTTAGATAATCTGTATCGCTTAATAGCATATTTCTCCAGTATATAAAATGTTGTTTAAGTGATGGTTTCTTACTCATTAGAAAATCATCTCTTAAATTGTCATCTTGTAACCATAAATATGATCTTCGTACATCAAAACTAATTGGAGATTTCAATTTAATCCGCTTATCTATAATACCGGCAATATAATTAGTACCAATATTAACAATATCAGGTATATCATTTACTCCTTTTTCAAAGATGTCCTTCAATTTATTATTTAACTCAGAATCATTTTGATATAATTTTACAGCACCAATATCCTCTAAATCTCCAAGTGCAGTTTTTTGATTATCGGCTATCACTTTTACAAGAGCAGGTAAAAGCACAAAGATTCTTTCAAAAGCCGTTGTACCGCCCGCTCCAATTGCCAAATTGGCATTTACCATAAGTTGTGAAATATTATTAACTTGTTTATGAAAATTAAAACTTGATACATCTTTACATATCTTTTCAATCTTTTCCGAATGAACATTTGAATTACTCACTACAACATCCACATCAAATATATAATCATAAGAAGTCAACCAGTTTTCAAGTAATTTCAAGACAGAATAAGTTTCATTTGATGAATCCATACCACCGAAAAAAACAAAAACTCGTTCAATATTACTTTTATCTCTTTGTAGATTATCTCTTGCATTAATGAATTCAGAACGTAGCAAAGTATATTTAGGCCCAAGAAATGTTATGCAATCTTCAGGAACAAGTTTTTTGTATCTTGATGCTAGTCCATGATAAAAATTTTGATCAATAAGAATGTCACAATCATGATTTCGATCAGCCAGGTCATCAATAATTACAATCTGAGAAACATAATCTCGTACGACATTCTCCCATTTTTCATCTATTCCATAATGATCAATAACAATACAATCTACTTTCGCTTCGATTTGAAGTACATCAGAAGTTTCTTTCGAATCACATTTCCAATCTACACCTAACCATTTTGCATAGGGAACACCATTATCTAACAATTTATAATCATGTTTAGGTTCTGGTAATAAAAACACTTTAAAATTATTATCCCTGAGGAAATCGGATAAATCTCCATGAAAATCACGGCATATAAATATTACATCAATACCTTTTTTTATTAATATCTGAGCAAGTGTAAAACACCTCATCACATGCCCGGAACCTATTTCATATGATGCATCTGCACGAAAAGCAACTTTCATTAAGGTTATCGAACCTTAAAAAGTGGTTTTAATTTTTCACAATTCAACATTTCATTCAAACTTGAATTATCTATTGCAGTTTTAATTAATGGAAGCACTTCTTCATAAGAACTTAATAGTGAAGCAATTTCATTGTCACCGTGAGAGTAACTTAGATTATGTGAACCAAAAGTAAGGAAACCTCTAGATAACATTTCTTGCATAAATAAGGTTTTAATATCAAATTGATTATATTTTTCACAATCTTTAAATATTAAAAAACTCCATACTGGATTTCCTTCTATTGACAAAATATCATCAAGCTTATATTTTTTTATAAGTCCGTCTACACCACTAATTATTTTTGTTCCCTGATTCCGAATAGATTCAATTACAGGTTCATTTTGAAGTTTTTCCATCGTTGCTAATGCTGCAGCAAGAGATAAGGTTTCTCCTCCAAATGTAAATGAAAAGAAGATATCTTCCATGACATTCATAATTTCAGCACGACCAGTAATTGCTGAAAGCGGATATCCATTAGCAAGGCCTTTCCCAAAAGTAGCTAAATCTGGTATCACACCAAAATACTCTTGTGCTCCACCATTAGAAAACCTAAAACCAGTAACGGTTTCATCAAATATTAAAACAGCATTGTTTCTAGCCGCAAGCTCCTTAACATGCTGAAGAAAGTCTTTTTCCGGTTCAAATACATTCATAGGTTCTAGAATGACTGCAGCAATTTCATCTGGAAATTTATCAAACAAATCTTGTAAAGAATCAATGTCGTTATAATAAAATGTATGTGTAAGTTTTTGTGTAGATTCCGGAACACCAAGATTTCGTGCAGTTGAACCAATATACCAATCTTGCCAACCATGATAACCACAAACGGCAACATGCTCTCTATTTGTATAAGCTCGTGCCAGACGTATTGCGCCTGCTGTAGCATCTGATCCATTTTTTCCAAATCGTACTTTCTCTGCGCAGGGAACCATTTCACAAATTTTTTCCGCAACATCAATTTCGATTGTATGTGGCAAACTAAAAATCACACCTTCTTTCATTTGTTTTTCTACTGCACAAACAACATCAGGATCATTATAACCAAGCGTGATCGCAGCAAGACTACTTATAAAATCTATATATTTATTACCATCTACATCCCACACATATGCACCTTCACCTCTTTTAATGAAATACGGTGATGCGCCAAATGGGAACTGTGTTTTACTTTTACTAAAGGTCTGACTACCTAATGGAATAACTTTTTCTGCACGAGCAAGTAATTCTTCTGAACATTTATATCGAGATGACATATTCACTCCTTAAGTAATTTATATGCTTTATTATGATCTTTAAAAATAACTGTTGATGAAACTCTTTCGTCTTGAATTTTACAAAATTTTTCTGACATATGTGAATAGCTAATTTTTTCTGCTAAAGAGTAGTGTGGGTATGCTGTGAATAAGCTTGGATAGTCCATTTTGTAACTTAAAACACCTTCCGCATGTGAATAAGGTCGTGACACTGGATATTTCGAATCAAAATCTGTAATGGCTAAATAACTTATATCTTTAAGAACACGATCCGCTTCTGTTATGACTTTTGATAACATTGTTCTGTCGACTAAATAAAGGCAAAAACCAAATAGAACGAAGTCAAAAAATTCATTTTCATAAGAAAGCTCATCTGCAGTTCCAACTTTCAAATCTATCTCAGGAAAATATTTTTTACCTTCATTTATTGCTTCTTGAGATGGATCTATACCAAAACCAATACAACCTGTTAAATTTTTTAATCGTTGAAGGTTTATACCTGTTGCACATCCTATTTCCAGCACTCTATCATCTTTATTTATATACTGACTATAAAACTTCAGATGATGTGGTATATCGTGTACTGCATCTGTAAGATATTTACTGATATTGCGTTCAAAGTATTTATCACCTTCTCCGCTTAATAAAAATATATCTTTTTGTGATTTCGTCATCCTTTTTACTTACCTTTCAAATATTCAATATCAGCGAGTTGTGATTTTTGAAATCCTTCATTTCTTGTGAATTTAGAATTAATCTTAATTAATTCAGGTTTCTTACGAAGTAATTTTAAAATATTATTTAATCGAAATTTCTTGTTATCCAAATAAAGTTCACTATAAATTTTCTCTACGAATTCTAAGTCTTCTTTTTCGTCAACTGTCCATCGTAAAGTTGATAAATCTTGATCGTTACTTACATTACAAATAACAAACTTATCTTTATTATTATAAATATATGAAGTTACATGTTCGAGTTCTGATGGCAGCTTTCCCTCTTCCCAGGATTTTTCCAATGCTTTAAATTTAATAACTTCAACATCCAGACCATCTGGATAAGTTGGATTTAATGCGTTCGAGGTATAATCAGCATTTTTTACAAGATGACTTTCTATTACATTATCAACAATTTCTGGGTCAATTAATGGACAATCTCCGGTTAACCTTACAATATTATCAGCACTATATTGGCTAGCAACCTGATAAAACCTATCCAAAACATTGGTTAGACTTCCCCGATAAACATGAACTCCTGCTTCCATCAATACTTTGGCTAATTCATCATCAGAAGTATCTGTGCTTGTAGCAACCACTAATTTATCGATTCTTTCTGAGTCTGAAATTCGTTCTATTTGCCTTAAAAGCATAGGTACCCCAAGAATTGGTTTTAGTACTTTCCCAGGTAATCTATTAGATGATGTTCTTGCTTGTAAAATTGCTAAAATCATTTTTAACTTATTTTTATATTTTCCACTTTGATGGATTTAACATTTCAATATTATTAATTGCATACTTTTCAAAATCAGTAACATTGAGTTTTTCAGAGTAACTATTACAAATTTCAACTAACTGTTCTTTTGAATTAACACCACACAACACAACATCTACTTCAGCCAAAGAGGAAACAAACCCTAGTGCTGCCTCTACAGGAGTAATATTAATTTCTTTAATAAATTGGTGATAAGACTTCAAGTGCTCACGTATTGGATCGAAATATACAGGCATCGTTTCCGGGTCCATTAATAACAACCCTTGTAAAAAGATAGATCTAGCATGTATTTCAATTCCCTTACTCTTCAAAGAAGAAAGATACCCATTTTTTAAAAGCCTTTGATCTAAGATATTTATTGGTAATTGAATTAAATCAATTGGATAGTTTCCAATCAATTTATCTATTTGTGCGGCTGAATATATAGAAACACCTATCTTGTCGACTAAACCATTTTCTTTTAGTTCTAGTACTTTTTCAAAAAGACACTTAGCTCCGGGTAAAAATAAATCATCAGCATTATGAAATAGCAAACCATACAAAGAATGCTTTCCCATATAACTAACAGATTGTTTATATACTTTTTCTAGATATTCAGCGTCATTGACATTAATCGTTTGATGAGTAAATGCTGGTGTTTTAGTTACGATATTAAAATCACCTTTTACTAATAACTCACCCAATATTTCTTCACTATTACCGTATTGAAATGCAGTATCAATAACTTTTATACCAAAGTCTTTTGCCAGCGATAATATTTCTTTAACTTCAGCTTTTGGAGTTTTCCCAATTTTGTTAGACACACCATAGCTCAATCCAAATTGAACAGCCCCTAAGCCGATTTTCACGTAACTAACCCTTTAATTGATTCCACGATATAATTTTGTTCATGTGAAGTTAGATCTGGAAAAATAGGTAAACTGATAGCCGCAGCATAGTAATTTTCAGCTTCAGAACAATATTTTTTTTTAAAACCCAACTTTCTATAATAAGGCTGATGGTAAACAGGAATATAATGTAAATTAACTCCAATACCTTTGTCGCGAAGTTCTTCAAAAACCTCTCGATGTGTCTTTGTTATTTCTTTTAGCTTCAGTCTAATTACATATAAATGAAAACTTGAGTAATTCTCAGAATCTTGCTTTGGGATAACTACAGGTAAATCGGCCAAGAAACTGTCATATAGATTGGCTATAGCATGACGCTTACTTACGAAATTATCTAACCGTTGCATTTGGCTTAAACCCAAAGCGGCTTGAATATCTGTCATACGGTAATTATAGCCAAGATAGATCTGCTGGTAATACCAAGGCCCATCACTTATATGTGACATTTCATTTTCGTCACGGGTAATACCATGGCTACGCAACAACTGCATGTGTTTAGCCAACTTAGTGTCATTCGTTAGTGCTATGCCCCCTTCACCTGTCGTAATAATTTTAACAGGATGGAAGCTGAAAATAGTGATATCGCTATAACGACAATTGCCAATCTGTTCATCTCGATATTTACCACCAATAGCATGTGAGGCATCTTCTATGATCTTAAAACCATATTTCTGGCTAAGGGTATGAATCCCTGTCATATCACATGACTGTCCACACAAATGAACAGGAATTACAAGCTTAGGGAGTTTATCAATTTTTGATGCTTGCTCGAGCTTTGCAGAAAGAGACTCCACACTCATGTTATAAGTGTGTGGATCAATGTCTACAAAATCAATAGTTGCACCACAGTACAAAGCACAATTGGCACTTGCAACAAATGTAATTGGTGTTGTCCAGACAATATCTTCTTTTCCAATACCTAAAGCTAAACAAGCAAGATGCAGTGCACTCGTAGCGCTGTTGAAAGCAACTGAATGTTCAGCACCACAATATTTTGCAACAGCATTTTCAAAAGCTGGAACAACGGGACCTTGAGTCAGAAAATCCGATTGAAGGACTTCAACAACGGAATCAATATCCTTTTTATTTATATTTTGTCGTCCGTATGGAATCATGATTGTCAAATTTTTCCAATTCTTTCACTGTTTTCATTAATCCATTCTTGCAATGTTTTTATTTTCATCCAGTCGGCATTGTTGTCTGAACTGTATGTAAAATTAGGTGCTACTAACTTTCCCTTATTGATTCGTTCAGGGTCCTTACTCCAGTCATGAATTGCGGGCAGTATTTTGTAGTGATCAGAATATTCATAAGTATGTGGTGCATCCTCGGGACCTATCATTTGTTCATGAATTTTTTCACCTGGGCGGATACCAACAATTTCATGAGTCGCTTCAGGTGCTATAGCAAGTGCAACATCCGTTACTTTCATAGAAGGAATCTTCTTTACATAAATTTCACCACCGATCATATCTTCGAATGCATGCCAAACTAAATCTACACCTTCCTCCAAAGTGATCATGAAACGAGTCATTTCACTATCGGTAATTGGTAGAGAGCCTTTACTAGCAAGAGTCCTAAAAAAAGGAATTACCGAGCCACGTGAGCCCATTACATTTCCATAACGCACTACGGCAAAACGAGTGTCACTATCACCAGAATATGAATTACCTGCAATAAATAGTTTATCTGAAGTCAACTTTGTTGCACCGTACAAATTTGAAGGGCTACTTGCTTTATCAGTTGAAAGAACTACAACACGTTTAACTTTTTGGTCAATACATGCATCTATAAGGTTCATTGCACCGAAGACATTAGTTTTAACGCACTCAAATGGATTATATTCTGCCGTTGGAACAATTTTAGTGGCTGCCGCATGAACAACATAATCAATTCCATTCAGAGCACGAACAAGACGATCTTTATCTCTTACATCACCTATAAAAAATCGAACTCTATCGTCATTTTCAAAAAGTTTAGCCATTTCCCACTGTTTCATTTCATCGCGAGAAAAGATGACTAAACGACGTGGGTTATACTTTTCAAGAACCATTGGCACAAACGCATGGCCAAAAGAACCTGTCCCACCAGTAATTAATATTGATGCATTCTTTAACATATTAATTTTTACCTTATATTATATACCTAGAATTTTTAAAAAAGCTTAGACAACTAACTGGCATGTTCCCTAAGACTATGAAAGCTTGGACTTATTTTCAGCATTGTCTCATAACATTCATCATTTATAACTGAACCATCTTTTAATTCAATTACTCTGTCACAATTTCGCAACGTCGTCAGTCGATGCGCTATAATGAGAATAGTTAAGCTTCTACTCAAACTTTCAATTGCATCCATTACAGCTTTTTCAGTACTGTCATCAAGTGCACTTGTTGCTTCGTCAAAGATTAAGATACTTGCATTTTTATATAATGCACGTGCAATTCCGATACGTTGCCTTTGACCACCTGAAAGACGAATACCTCGTTCACCGACCATGGCATCATATCCATCTGGATTACTTTCAATGAAATCTGCTATTTGAGCTTGTTTTGCCGCATTTTTTACCTGCTCAATATCAATTAAATCTTTTGGAACACCGAGTGCAATATTTTCAGCTATACTACTATCAACAAGAAATATAGACTGAGGTACGTGGGCGATATTTTTACGCCACATCAGTAATTCAGCTTTTGTTAAAGGCTTATCATCAACACTAATGTTTCCGGATGTAGGTTCTAATAACCCCATAATCAGGTCAAGCGTTGTACTCTTACCGCTACCTGTTGCACCAACAAAACCTACTCTTTCGCCTTTTCTAATTATTAAGTTCAAACTATTAAGAACCCATGGCATATCTTGTCTATACTGAAAAGAAATATCGTCAAGGCTAATATCACTCTTAAAATCTTTCTTTTCAGTGACGGCTTCCATCATATTTTTTTGTACTGGCTGTTCAAGCAATTCCAATGCATCTATCAAAGAGGCTTTGCTCCCTACAATACCACTCCATGAGGCATAACATTGTTGTAGTGCTGGTAGTAAACGTTGAGCTCCCAACGCAATAGCTCCTAATGTAGGTATCACCATAGTAACTCCACCTGGCTGCTTGCTATACAGATAGGCAATTACCGCAATTAATGATACCCCTATAGCTTCCATGCCAAACTTTGGGCTGCTAGCAATAAATACATTATTTCCCTGTGCTTTTCTTAAGGGTAAGTCTGCTTCCCTATAAGAATTACAATACAATTGTTGGGTACCATCAAGTATAACTTCACGAATACCACCTAAACCTTCCTGAAGAGTTTTTTGTACTTGAGTCGTTTCTTTAGCAATACACTGACTGTTCTCTTCTAGTTTTTTCCGTGTGAATAGTGTTATTACGACATATGTTATGCCAAACCCGAACACAGTTATTGAAGTTAGCACAGGCTCAATAACCATTAATGCAGTAATTACAGTAATTAATAATACAAATGCACTAATAAAAGTTAAAACGGGTAAAAGAGCACCAAACACTACGCCTCCAACCTTACCCAAAATACCACTTATAACTTCACTACTGTTACGTTCTAAATGGACAATATATGGCTGATATAAAGTTTTGCTATATACAGCATAACTAAGATCGGCACCCGTCATAAATGAAAATTTTGTACTACTCCATAACAATACTAGTCTTGTTAAATTAGCAACTAAAATTGCGGTTACAAATAAAACTGTTATTGGAAAAGTAAGCTGTTCAGCTGTCGTTATTCCAAAATATTGTGCAATATCTACAATTAGGTGATGACTTAATACTTTTTCAGGTGAAGTTAATACAGCTAAAAAAGGAATAATGGCACCAATACTAACAACTTCAATCAAAGCACTAAAAAGCATTAATACCAATACTAAAAAAAACTGCCATTTTCGACGACGATTTAAATAATGCCAAAGTTGATATAGATTTTTAAGAGTTGACTCTTCTTTCAATGTGAAACCTGCTGAGAATAGATGTTTTTCATATAGAGAAATAAGAACTATGTAAATAACTTTTCAATCTGTCTAGCAATTTTATTCCAAGTATATTTTTGTTCCCAAGCTATCCTGCCATTTATATGCAATTCATGAAGCTTAGTTTTATTTATGTACAACTTTTCCATTTCTTGAGCAAGAAGCAATGGTTCAACTTTGGTAAAACCCTCTTGATTTATTTGAGCCCCACAAATTACTCCACCATTACTATTACTAATGATTTCTTGAGTGTTGCCAACAGGAACAGTTAAAAATGGCAGGCCAGCAGCCAAGCATTCATAAATAACCAAAGGTGAATATTCTACATATGATGCAAAAACGAAAAGGTCTGATTCGTAGAATAACGACACAATTTCATTTCTATTTAGATCAATAAAAATAACACGTTTATTATTTGCACGTATATTTTTCGCGAGTTTTTTAATTGAAGATGGCGCTCTACCTAGTGCTCTTCTTAATATATCCTTAAACCATTCTTTACTAAAATGTTGGGAATGTTTTTCATACGCACCATTTAAAACTAAAACAGAATCACCTGATAACTCTGCTTTGTTATATGCTTTAATTATTTCACGATGGCCTTTTAAATATGGAGGATTACCTACAGACAAAAATATAAAATCTTTATCCATTATTCCTAACTTATTTTTAATATTTAATTTTGGGTTTTGTCCAAATTCAGCTTCACTTGCACCTGCTGGAATAATATTTATCTTATCATTTAAACCCAAATTTCTAGCAAAATTAATATCTCTATAATCAGAGGCATTGTAAATTAAGTGATCAAATCCACTGAGATACGACTTCATCTCATTATAGTAATGTGAATACTTCTTTTGAAAAAAACCCGAATATCCACAAGGAATATGAAGTTTTATGTATTTAATTTCATTTAAGACTGGCAACATAGCATCTAATGTCCACTGTTGCGCGGCCATAACTAACAAACAGTCATAATCACCATTTATTAGAAAATCTTGATATTTTCCTACTTCACCAATAAGACCTTTGGAGGAATTTCCTTGAACTTTAAAGGAATGTATTCTAAGGCCATCAATTTCAATAAAATCTCTCGACTCATTCCAAGTCGTTGCTACAGAAACATTATGTCCAAAAGACACAAATTGCATACCGATTTCATGCATCATTTTTTGCACGCCACCTGTATTCGGTGAAAAAGATTCACAACACAAAAGAATTTTCATTTATTAATCAAAAGTTATACAGTTTATTTCTAGAAAAAAAACACGACGTGCTTAAAATTACTCACTGCTTATTGATACAGCATAACCATGTTGCTTAAGTAACGAATGTTGTTTAGCTTGTTCAAGATCGTAAGTCACCATTTCTTTACACATTTCTTGTAAAGTAATTTCTGGAGTCCATCCTAATTTTTCTTTTGCCTTCGTTGGATCACCAAGAAGTGTTTCAACTTCTGTTGGACGGAAGTAACGAGGATCGATACGGAAAATTATGTCGTTTTCTTTAAGTGTTGTGGATTTTGAAGATAGGATTGTTGAAGATGGATCAATGGAACCTATTTCATCAACACCTTCACCTTTCCATTTTATTTTAATTCCTAATTCATCTGCAGACATCTCAATAAATTGACGCACGCTGTATTGTTTCCCCGTAGCAATAACAAAATCATCGGGGGCATCTTGTTGAAGCATCATCCATTGCATACGTACATAATCTTTTGCATGCCCCCAGTCACGTAAGGCATCAATATTACCCATATAAAGACAATCTTCTAATCCTTGACTAATATTTGCTAGGCCACGAGTTATTTTACGTGTAACAAAAGTTTCTCCACGACGTGGGCTTTCATGATTAAATAGAATACCGTTACAAGCATACATACCATAAGCTTCTCTATAATTAACGACAATCCAATAAGCATACTGTTTTGCTACCGCATATGGACTACGCGGATAAAATGGTGTTGTTTCTTTTTGTGGTGTTTCTTGTACTAGTCCAAAAAGCTCGGAAGTACTAGCCTGATAAAAACGTGTTTTCTTTTCTAGACCTAAGATTCTAATTGCTTCAAGCAGCCTCAGTGTGCCATTAGCAACTACATCCGCAGTATATTCTGGACTTTCAAAACTAACTGCAACATGACTTTGAGCAGCAAGGTTATAAAGCTCATCTGGTTGAGTCTCCTGAAGAATTCTCACCAGATTACTTGTATCAGTTAAATCACCATAGTGAAGTTTAAAATGTGCATTTTTAAGATGTGGATCCTGGTATATATGATCGACACGTTCAGTATTAAATGAGCTTGCACGCCGCTTGATACCGTGAACGATATAGCCTTTCTCTAGAAGAAACTCCGCAAGATAAGAACCGTCTTGCCCTGTTATACCCGTTATAAGTGCAATTTTTGGTTTTGTAGATTTATTCATCATTTTTATCACTGTTAGTTTTTAAAAAATCCTGATAAGCAAAAGCAAGTCCATCTTCCAAATTCACTTTTGCTTGCCAACCTAAATTATTTAGCCGTGTGCTATCCATTAATTTTCGTGGTGCCCCATCAGGTTTAGTGTTATCGAATTCAATTTTCCCTTCGTAACCAATGACCCTACCAATTGTTTTTGCTAACTCTGCGATCGTTAAGTCATGTCCAACACCAACATTTATATGGCTAAGCATAGGTTGTGTGTGCATATCATAAGTTGATTTATCGAGATTCATAACATAGACAGATGCCGCTGCCATATCATCAACATAAAGAAATTCTCTTCGTGGTGTTCCTGTACCCCAAATTGTAACATTTGGCGCATTATTAACTTTTGACTCATGAAACCGTCGTATCAATGCAGGTATAACATGTGAATTTTCTGGGTGGTAATTATCACCTTCACCATAAAGATTAGTTGGCATCACACTTCGATAATCTACACCGTGACTTTCACCATATTGGCGATTGTAACTTTCACAAAGTTTAATACCCGCAATTTTTGCTATCGCATAAGGTTCATTGGTTGGTTCAAGAGTATCAGTCAATAATGAATCTTCACGCATAGGCTGTGATGCAAGTCGTGGGTAGATACAACTCGAACCAAGAAATAAAAGTTTCTTTACGCCATTGTTAAAAGCTGCATCAACAATGTTTGCTTCGATCATCATATTTTGATAAATGAATTCAGCAGGGTAAGTATTATTTGCATGAATACCACCTACTCTAGCCGCAGCAAGGTAAACTTGAACAGGCTTTTCAGTCTCAAAAAAATCACAAACAGCTGCTTGGTTTGTAAGATCGAGTTCTGTATGAGTACGTGTAAGGAAGTTCGTATAACCTTGTGCTTCCAAGGTTCGAATAATTGCCGAACCAACCATGCCACGATGGCCTGCGATATATATTTTAGGTTGCGTTGTCATAATATTTTTTAACCTTTAAAAATCGTCCTATTCACTCATAATAATTATAAATTTTAAAGACGCTACCGCCCTACCGTGCTTTAAAAGCAAGTATAGAGTTTATATTATCTAAACTAAAACTAAGTTTTGAATAATAATATTTAAGCTATTTCTAACTCATGCACACTTAATGTGACTTGAGTATTTTTTCCTACTATATCTAGCAATACAGACACGCGTTCTGTACTTTTCATTTTTTGGTAAATAGCTTTGTGACCTTCAAAAGGCCCATCAACAATGTCTACTTTATCGCCCTGTTTTAATTCTTTCTTCTCAAACGATTGCAAACCAAATTCGTTTTCGTTGTTCTTTAAATTGGTAATCATGTTTTCGGGAACAACTGCGGGCATCCCACCAAACCGCACCAAACCTGCGACACCAATTGTTGAACGTATAGGTGCCCAGTTATCAGTTTCTTTATCCAGATAAATAAAAAGGTAACGAGGAAAGAAAGCTTCAGTGCGTTTTATATTTTTGCCATTACGTCGGCGTGTCGTTTGTACTAGTGGCAAGTAGGTTTCGTACCCCTGACGATGTAAATTTTCCTGAGCTTTAAATTCAGACTGTGGTTTAGTAACCACAAGGTACCAGGATCGTTTTTGCTTATTTAACATCATTGCCGATCCTCTCCTAAATCACTTGTTACACCGACTTCGGATTTCAAGCTTTCAATTTCGACTTTAATGTCATCGTATTCTTTTATTTTTCTTTGTAAGAAGCGATATGTTACTGCGGCTTTCTCTTCAATGCCGCTAGGAGTTAGAAAATATATATAGGCGCTTTTTTTCTCGTTATTGTAAAAATTCTGAAGTTTTACAAAGCCTTTATCAATTAAAGCTTTCAGACAATAGTTAGTTTTTCCTAAACTAACACCCATTTTTTGTGCGATATCTCGCTGACTCAAATGAGGTTCTCCCTCTATGAGTTTGAGTAATTTATAAGCAATTTCATCTTGCAATTGAGCTTTATCCGTTTGCGTTCAATCATTGAACAATAACAAATAAAAACATTACAATTCAAGGTTTTATTGAGTTTATTTTAGATTTTACAGTTTGTGACAATTTGGGGGTTATCAAGGTAAATGTGGTGGTTTTTAGCGGGGTGTCGGTCTGAAGGCCGAGCTATAGGTGTGGTCTGAATAAACAATTATCAGACTGAAGTCCGAGCTACATGGGCAATCAGTTAATTTTAACGGCGACTTATTTGTTAGAAAGATTGCTTTGAACTAGCCACAATAATAGGATTTTTTAAGCATGGATTCCGCTTCGCGCTTTGCTTGAGCGGAATGACGAGTAAGGATTGCCGTATTGTCGCTCGGTAACTGCTCTTGCGTTACTCTACCTCCTGCGCAGCCCAGGCTAGCTTCTCAATCTATGATTTAACCTTTTCCATGCAGTTGCCGCAATGACATCAGTGTAAAGGTACCCTCCATTAATTTATCCCCAACTGCCCTTCTTCAAATTTTTTGATTTTATCTCTAATGTTTGCGGCTTCTTCAAACTCTAAGTTTTGGGCATGTTTGTACATTTCCTGTTCAAGCTCGGCCACTTTCTTTTTAAATTCCTTGCTTGTTAAGCCTTCATACTCTGCTTGTTCTTCAGCAATTTTGGCATAACGTTTCGCTGAATTGCTATAAGCGCCGTCCATAATGTCTGCCACTTTTTTGTTAATCGTGGTTGGAGTGATGCCGTGTTCTTTATTGAATTCAGTTTGCATTTTAC
>Ga0316208_1000610_pt1 | contig 40658 bp, 31 predicted proteins | sample 3monopyrite_MG_FD_204944 | JGI IMG/M metagenome (GOLD analysis project Ga0316208, IMG submission 204944) | Microbial mat bacterial communities from mineral coupon in-situ incubated in ocean water Damariscotta River, Maine, United States -... | ecosystem: Environmental > Aquatic > Marine >...
GCCCCTTAATTTGAAAACGACAATCTTTACGCTCACCAGATAACCCGATAGCGTCATACCCTAGTGCATCTTCCTGTGCCTCGAGATCAAGATGATGACAAGCATCATGGCGTGCTATTTCTGCACTTATTCCCAGAGGTTTGCCTGTCATTCGACGGTATTCTGCCGCGATTCGACGTGCTTCTGAAATCAATTTGTCGACTGAATATAATGACACAATTTAATCCAAAGATATCCTAAGTAAAGACTGCAATTAAGGGTTCATAGTTTATCTAATTAGCGTCTGAAACGGAAATTACTTAATGCCTAAGAGTTTTTTTGTTAATGATATTAATTACTTAGAGAATTGGCTTTTGCTTGTGCATTTTGTGCTTTTTTGAGATCGCCTAACTTCTGATAGGCATGGGCCAGCACCCGCCAGCTATCCTCTTGTAACGTGCGTCGGCTTGATTGGTCTGAGTTTTTCACTTGTGAAGATAATGCGAGTGCTTTTTTAGCAAGATTTAAGGCTTCTTTAGGTTTTTCTGCATAAAGGCGTAATTTTGCCATGTACAGCCACAATGTTGGATTTTGCGGTTCTATACGCAAGGCGCGCTCAAGATGGCTTTCTGCGGAACTAAAAGCCCCTTTTTTGCTCGCTTGCCGGGCTTTACTCAGTAAAGCCAGCACGGCTTTTCCTGTTTTGGGGCCCGGGCGAACTTCCCCCGATTCAGTTGTCCAGCCTGGTGTTTTGTCTTTTGGAGCCTGACAAGCAATGAGGGTTATTGCGAAAGTGAAAAGCAAAATTCGAGTAGTCAATACGGCGTAATTTTTCATTAGGTTGATTGCTTCGCTTAAATTTGATTAATTTGATTACATTTATTATGTAAATATTGTAAAGAATTGAACTATTTTAAAGTAAAACACTCAAACTGGCAGTTTATGCATCGCTACTGTGTTCTTGTTCTAAGATTTAAGGTTGACACTAATTAATCTATTTATGTAAAGTTTAACTATGACGCATTTATCTTATCATTCTTTTTCTGTTTATATCCGTGCTTTGGGCTTAGCGATTGTTTTAGGTGCCGCTCCGGTGCAAAACATATTTGCTTCCACGTCTGGTTGTGTGGAAATGGATAATATATCTATGCATCATCCGGCCGGTGATTCAATACCATATCAGTCAGGTAATTCACACGACTGCTGCAATCTAAACGACTGCACATTAACCCTTTGCGCGACTGCATCAACGGTTGGAATGACATCAAACTCCATCATTATTTCAACTTATTCAGTAAATAAAGTATACAAAAAGTCACCGCTTTTATTAACTCACGTTTATCCCCCCTCTTTATATCGTCCACCCAAAGTCTAATTCCTATCGAATTAAGTTTTTTTCTAACTAAACTGTAAGAAATAAAGCTAAACACAAAGTTTAATCTTCATCGGTCGACTATATTTATGTCTAATGCAGATGATCAGTAGAACTGAATTAACAGGAATATAAAAATGTCTAAATTAATTTCACCTGACATAGAGCCAGAATCTTTTTCTCGACGTCGATTTGTAACCGGATTAGCAGCAGGAACTGCATTAACGGGATTAGGTTTAAGTGCAACTGCAAAGTCTGCCGATTCTATGAAAAAAACCCTTTCTTCTGCACCCGTGCTTAAAGGGTTGTGTTTCAACTTATCTTACTCTGAAACCAGGATCAACTTAACGGGTAATGAACGTGTTGCAACGGCTATTAATGGTTCCGTCCCTGCTCCCACATTACGTTGGAAAGAAGGCGATACAGCCACATTTAATGTGACAAACAATATGGCATACGATACTTCGATACATTGGCACGGTATAATTTTACCTGGCAGTCAGAATGGTGTTCCAGATGTTAGTGATGGTTTTAAATGCATAAAGCCAGGTGAAGCTTTCAGTTATAAATTCCCGGTTATACAAAGTGGCACATACTGCTAATTATACAGCAGGAAAAACAAATGACACGCAGGTCGTATTAGGAGTACGTGTCTGGTTCTGATAACAACAATCAAATTTTAATAAACAAATAATCTGGAGTAGAACAGATGAGTATAAAGCACAAAAAGGCAACATCGATTATATCAATGCTATCTATATTAGGATTTAGCATTTACATTGGCTACAGCACATTCAATCAAAAAGTGCTGGCAGAAGATATTATGGTGTATAAAAGCCCGACATGCGGCTGCTGTAAAAAATGGGTCAACTATTTAAAGAAAGAAGGCTTCAGTGTTAAAGACAAAGATGTACGCAACATGGGTAAAATTAAAAATCAATTTGGTGTTCAGCGTCAATTTCAGTCATGCCATACTGCTAAAATTGGAAAATATTTTATCGAAGGTCACGTATCAGCTTCTGACATAAAACGTTTAATGAAAGAAAAACCGGATATTAAAGGATTATCGGCGCCAGGAATGCCTATGGGATCCCCTGGCATGGAAGGACATCGTAAAGACAAATATGATATTATTGCGATTGATAAAAATAATAATGCAACAGTTTTTTCTAAACACTAAGCATGAATACTTCGCTCTATATTAGAGCGAAGTATTATTTAATACACGTCCCATATTGTTCCGGTGCAAGGTCTTTTCGAAACGCAAGATAAGCCGCAGTAGGACAGTCTTCATCAACAAGCAACCCTTGCTTTTCTTCGACATAAGAATATTCAAGCTCATCATCAAGAGAAAATGATAAAGGCCGAGTTCGTATCTTTTTCATTATTCCTGACCAAATGGATAGCGATCCACTCGCTCCTGTTAACCCGGTTGGTTGATTATCATCCGTCCCCAACCAGCTTACAATTAAATGCTCACCGCTAAAACCTGCAAACCAGCTATCACGTGTATCATTCGTTGTTCCTGTCTTGCCAGCAACTTTTAAGCCTTTCGGCAAACGCCATTGCAGAGATCGTGCTGTACCATGACGAGTGACTTCATGCAAAGCACTATTAATAATTCTAACTGAGGTTTCATCAACGCCTTGTTTTATTTTTACGCGATAATGTTTTAATGGTTCACCTTTAGCGGTTAACACTTTCCTTATTGTATGTAATGGAGTAATAAACCCTTCACCTGACAACGTTTGATACATTTGTGTTATTTCGTAAGGCGTCATTGCCACTGCCCCTAATAACATAGAAGGATAAGGAGGAACATCTCTTTGAATACCCAGATTCCTTAACGTTGACACAATAGATTCAAAACCTAGTGCTAAACCTAAGCGTACTGTTGCCTGGTTATAAGAGTTAACCAGGGCTTTGAATAAAGGGATTTTACCATGCGATTCTCCGGAATAATTGCGTGGCGACCACAACTTTCCATCCTGAGCTTTTAAGGTAATACTTTTGTCATCAATCATTGTGGCAAGAGAGTATTTATTTTTTTGTTGTAGCGCCGTTAAATAAATAGCGGGTTTAATAAGTGAGCCAATGGGTCGCAAGGCATCTAACGCACGGTTGAAACCTGCATAGGTGGGTTGTTTATCAGCAACGATCGCAAGCACATCAGCATTATTTGTATTAGTTATAATAACCGCTCCTTGTAACTTACCCTTTAGATTTTGCTGCTTATCTAATTGCTTGATTTTATTTTTTACAATTTGTTCTGCGATTTTTTGTATATACGGATCAAAGGTTGAGAAAATCTGTAAGCCTTCAGAACTTAAATCTTCTTTATTGTAATCTTTCTGTAATTGGCGGCGTAATAAATCCATATATGCAGGATAAGAACTACTGATTTTTTTACTGCGACTCACCACTTTTAGTGATGTATTTTTTGCCAGTGATGCCTGGTAAGGCGTTATTGTTCCCTGTTTTTCCATTAAACTAATCACAACATTACGTCTGGCTAAAATGCGTTGTTGATGCCTCCATGGATCGTAATAAGATGGCCCTTTAACCAAAGCAACCAGCGTTGCAATTTCTGACAAATTGAGATTATAAACAGGCTTATCAAAATAAAAACGACTCGCCAAACCAAAACCATGAATTGCCCTTTTCTTATCCTGCCCTAAATATATTTCATTAAGGTATGCCTGCAGGATTTCATCTTTTTCATAATGAAGCTCAAGTAAAAATGCCATAATGGCTTCATTAAATTTTCGAACTAAACTTTTTTCACGTGTTAAAAAAAAGTTTTTCACTAATTGTTGCGTTAATGTACTTCCCCCCTGCACAACTGCACCCGCTTTAATATTGGCAAACAGTGCACGCAATATAGCTTTAGGGTTAACGCCATAGTGAGAATAAAAATCCCGATCTTCAACACTTAACAACGCATCGGTTAAAAGCTTTGGAACATCATCGAGTTTGACTAACAAACGATCTTCGCGGTGCGAGGGGTAAATACGCCCCATAACAGCCGGTTCTAAACGAACCACTGCAACATCAGTTGCATCTCGAAAATCAACTACATTTGTAATAAAATCATCTTCAATTTTAATTTCTATATATCGTGGTGGTTGATGACCATCCCAGAAATCAAATCCGCGAACGACAATACGATAACTATTTCCCTTTTTTTTGTAGGCTCCTGTTTTAATTTCATCTTCAGTTAAGTGATAGCCTGAGTTTTTTAATTCAAAATTGAGTTGCTCATGCGTAAGAGGTTTTCCGATATAAAGTTCTAACGGTCGCGCATAAACACGCGCAGGAATTGACCATTTTTTTCCGTCAAATTGTGAGCGAACATCAAAGTCGAGATAAACCACATAAATAATAAGAATGAATAAGAGTGAAAGGAGAATTCGCAAAATTGGCAAACGTTGTTTCTTCTCATTATTTCGACGACGAGTCGTTTTTTTTGAGCTTGTTTTTTTCTTTCGTCGTACAGGAGATTTTCTTTTCATATGAACATTCTACCGTAAACGCGCATTGATAAGCGGTAAAAAATCACAATGAAATAGGGAATTGGTAAGGCTGATTTACTTTAAGAAATTAAACGTTATCCAAATAAACTAAACAACAACATCAACATCACTTTGTTGTGATGGACGAGCATGAGGCTTATGAGAATTGCTTGATTCACTTTTTGGCGCACTATAAGCCTCATTTATACGTGAGCGGTTAAATGAGGCTTTTTGTTGGTCACTGTTGTCCGAACCCTCTTCCTGACCAAAGCTAATTAAACGTCCATCCAAACGACGCTGCTCATCTTCTCTTTTTTGCTGAAGGTTTTCCTGCATAGCGCGTTGATGATGTGTTCGTTCCTGAGCCTTAGTTTCGACGACTTCTGCTTGCTTTTCATCATTAGACTGCCTGTCACTACTATTTTTTGAGGGCGTAACAGGTCGCGAAACCGGAGAAGTCGTTGTAGATGAAATATCCATAATCACAGTTTAGTTCATGTGACCGACTATTTCTGTGCCCTTTTAATAAAATTTTAGTCATAAATTTTCATGTAATTTGTCAAATAATGACTTTATATTATTGATTATTGGTATATTTCTACTAAAATATGAAAATGCAGAATATTATCAGACACTTACGAATCAGCCCTCTTTTCCTTTTTCTGACCTTCTCACTGTTTATTTCAGGTTGTGGTAGCAGCCCGAAATACAGCAGCAATAAGTCAACCTCGAGCAAACATGCTGTCATTAAAATGGCTAAAAAGATGCTTGGGGTTAAATACCGGTATGGCGGAACATCTCCAGGGCAAGGCTTTGACTGTAGTGGACTGGTACAATATAGCTACAAGGCAGCAGGAATAAACGTGCCACGGACCACTCGCCAACAATACAAAGCGGTTCAACCTGTAGCAAAAAGATACCTGAAAGCGGGTGATTTAGTCTTTTATAAAACGTCAGTTTCACGAGTTGTTTCACATGTAGGGATTTATTTGGGCAACAATAAATTTATCCATGCGCCCTCTTCGGGTAAACGAGTTAAGATCAGCTCAATGCTTGAAAAGTACTGGCGCAAACGGTTCACTGGTGCAGGCCGCGTTCTTTAACGTTTTATTTTCCAATACGTTTCATTAATTTTTCTCGCCAGGAACTAAAGTGTTCATGAACATCAATGCTCACCGCTAAGGCGGCTGGAATAACAATCAATGTAATCAATGTGGCAAAGGCAAGCCCCCATGACAATGCCAGTGCCATTGGAGCAACAAAAGGATCATTCCCGCCCCAGCCATACGCCGTCGGTAATAAGCCAACTACTGTGGTTGCAGCGGTGAGAACGACTGCACGTAATCGTCTGCGACCGGCTAATAAAATAGATTCCATTGCATCCATGCCTTCTTCTCGTGCACGTTGGATAAAGACCAGTAATATCATCGAGCTATTCACCACAACGCCCGTCAATGCCACCATACCCATGGTTGAGAAAAAGGATAGCGGCATCGGTTTCCAGAAAACATCATGCAAATAAAAGCTTAGAATAACACCGACCACACCAAAAGGGATCGCTAGCATAACGATAAGAGGATAACCTAAACTGTTAAACTGGATAGCTAGTAAAAAGAAAATGGCAATTAATGCAAATAAAAATGAAAAAGCCAGATCATTGAACGACTCATCATTTTTTTCAGCTTCACCACCAAAATGTATTTTAACTTTATTTTTATAGTCAGCTAACCACGTCGATTTATTTTCAGCAACTAGTTTATTCAGTTTAATGCTACTGGTTTGATTTTCATCGATATTAGCAAATACACGAATCACACGTAAACCATCTTTATGCCGAATAGTTGTAAAGCCTGTTGCATCATCAAATTGAGCGATCGAACTTAATGGAATTAATCCACCCTGTTTATTTGGTATTTTTAAATTTTGTAGTGCTTTAATATCTTCAATGTCTTCAGGGTAACGAATCGTCACATCAACTTCTTCAGTTCCATAACGTGTTGTGGTAACTCTTAAACCATCGACTGCAGCACGCACATGAGATGCTGCTGTTGCAAGATCCACCCCTGCATAAGCAGCAAGATTTTTATCCAGTACAACATGGATTTCTTTATCTCCGGGTTGTAAACCGCTTTCTATAGTTGAGACACCTTTAACTGTTTTTAAGAAATTAATCAGGTTTAGTGCAACATGTTCATTTGATTTTCCATCTTTACTGGATATTTCAACTTCCAGCGCCCTTCCTGTTGGCGGACCAGGTTTTACCAGTTCAAAAGCGATCTCTAAATCAGGGTATTTAGCCGGTAAGTTTTTTTCAAAATAACGTAAATCATCTACCGCATCATGTTCAGTCCTAAGAACAGCGGGTGTATATAGCACTCGTATTTGACCAAATCGACTGCCACGTTGAGTTAGAGGATCGCCAGCATCACGTTGAGTTTGTCCGCTGGATAAAATAGTACTCTCAAGGTATTCAGGTTTAATATAGTTACGAATACCCTGATCAACTTTGTTTAAATGCAAACGTAACTCATCCAGGTTTGTTCCTTGTTTAGCCGTTACACGAACCAAATACTGATCAACAGAAACAGCAGGAAACAACTGAAATTGCATGGCTTGTTTAGCGAGAACAACACTTCCTACCAGGACTAAAGCAGAAATAAAGACCACAGTCCAACGATGCTGTAAGACCCATGTTAAAAATTTTGAATAACCATGTTCAAAATTAATTAACCACTGCTTTTCTTTCGCTTTATTTTTTGGATTAGTTAAATGACTAACATGACTAGGTAAGATTAAAAAAGCTTCCAACCATGAAAAAAACAATAATGAAATTACTACAACCGGTATAGCAATGATGAATTTACCAATCATGCCAGACATAAACATTAAAGGTAAAAATGCGGCAACCGTTGTTAAGATTGTCGTCGTAACCGGACCAAACAATTCATGAGCACCTTTAACTGCAGCATCATTTGGTGAATCACCCTGCTCCATGTGATAAGCAATATTTTCACCAATGATAATAGCATCATCGACCAGCATACCTAATACCATTATAAAGCCAAGCATCGAAACGAGATTTAAAGTAATTCCCGACAAATGCAGCAGGAATAAACCTGTTAAGAAAACAATCGGCAAACTCCAGGTTGTTGTAAGTGCGACGGATAATCGTAGAAAAAGAATCAAAGAAATAAAAACTAAAATTAAACCAACAATGCCATTATTCGTTAACACACCTAAACGTAAACGTGCAAAACGAGAAAAATCCTGAGATGTTGTTATGTTGATATCTGGCCCATATAAATCAGGAATTGTTTTGATATATTGTTTTACCCTGTCAACAACATCGATTATATCACCATCCACTTTTTTCATGATAATCATGTTTAAAGCAGGTTTGCCACCTGAATCCAGATATACCGTGGGAATAACCAGTGATTCTTCGATCGTTGCAACATCAGATAATTTTATATTATCACCACGATCATTTGAACGTAAAACAAGATCTGCTACATCTTTAACACTTTGAAACTGACCAACAATGCGAACTGTTTTTTGTCCATCCGAAGTATTAATTTGCCCACCAGGCGAATTTATATTCCACGATTTTAACAGTGTTGAAATTTCACCAATCGCGATACGGTGTAAAGATAATTTATCCGGATCAACAGTAATACGAATTTCTGCTTTTCGATCACCCTGAATTTGCACACGTGCAATACCCTTAATTGCAAGAAGTTCATCTGAAATTTGATCGCCTAAACGTTTTAGTTTAAGTTCAGAAACCTGAGCTGAAATTGCCATTTGGATAACAGGAAACACTGCGCCATCAATTTCCAGAACATGCGGTTGTGTGACTAAATCATCAGGTAAGACAGCCTGATCAACTGCCAATTGCACATCACTTGCCATTTGTTCACGATTACTTGCATCAGGATCAACCTCCAGATTAATAATGCCTGAACCACTAAACGCAATTGAATTCATTTTATCAATGCCTGTTAAAGCTTTTAGCTCTTGTTCAATTGGCGTTATAACAAGACGTTCAATTTCTGATGGTGATGCGCCAGGGTATGGAATATCAATACGAATCTGATCCAGATTAACATTCGGGAATGCTTCACGATTAATATCAAATATTGCATAAATACCGACAGCCATTAAAAAAATGGAAATCAGATTAACCATTAAGGTGCGTTCTACAAAATAACGGAATACTGACTTCATTTTTTCACTCCATGTTGATTATTCATTTCATCCCAGAACTGGCCAGTAAATATTTGTAATGCAATAATTCGATTGTTTAAATCAACTTTTTGATTTTGATAGGCTAACTGAGCAAACGAATATTCATTTTGAAACTGAATGAGTTGTGCAGTATTCGCCCTACCAGTACGAAAACGATATTCTGCTTCTTTTAATTTTAATGACTCACTTTTTAATTTTTGTTTTGAGGTCTTAACAGCTTTTTTAGCGGCTCTAATTTCAGATACTAAGCCAGATACGGTATAATGAATATCATCTTTAGTTTTTTGTATGTTTTGTAGTGCAATATTTTTTTGTAATTGAGCTTGCTTATATTTCGAACTTAAACCTTTGTCATCAAAAAGATGTTTATATTCAACACTGATCGCACCAGCCCAATCCAGTTCACTAATTGTACCATTAATGCTATTACCATCCGTTGTTCTGGAGCCAACTGAAACGACTAAATCAAGATCATCTTTTTTACTATCTGTGGCAGAGAAAATCTTGCTTTGTGCAATTTTCAAGTTAGCTAAAGAAACTTTAACAGCAGGATGATTTTTTTGAGTAAGACTAGTCAATTCTAAAATATCGTTAAATTGATTTTTATCAATAGATATTAATACCGGTTTAAGTATCTGATCCCATTTTTCAAGCATCAATCGATTAAGAGAAGACTGTTGTTGTTTCCATTGGATTTGAATAGCGCTGAGCTCAGCCTGCTTTGAATCTACCTGCGCCTGTACTTGTAAATAATCTTTCTCTTCAGACAAACCTAATTTAACATTCCTGGCGATATATTTTTCGAGTTTTATTGCACGTTGCACGGCCTGGTTTGCATTCGTTAATTTTGCCATGGTTGACGCTGCCGCATAAAAAAGATTTTTTACTTGTTCTGTTAAAGTGATGCGTGTTAGTAAATAGTTCGCTTTAGCCAAATCATGACCAGCATCAGCAGATACTAAACCTTCAGTATAATCAGGATTTCCTTTACCTTTCGACAACGGTAACCGGTAACTTAAATCCAGTCTTGTTGTATTTGATGGGTTAGGTATTGGCCCAAACGTAAACGAACTGTCTTCATAACGATATGAGCCATTCAGACTTAAAGTGGCGCCTGAATTCAATTTACGTACTATAGAGCCGTTTATGTCAAAACGATCTGAAGGGGTGCCATATCCGGTTAAATCATGTCGAATGCCCGCTGCACTATTAAGAATCCAGCCTAAACTACTTTCAATTTGTTGTTTTTGTTGTGCTGCTTGTGCAACTTCAAATTCAGAAATTTTTAAAGAAGGATAGCGATCAACAACACGTTGCATCACCTGATAAATAGTTAATTCAGATTTTATTTCTGCAACAACAGTGTCAGAAAAATACACACTGGCCAGCAACAGTAGTTTTAAAACTATTATTTTATTCATTCCGGCTTACCCTTTGAAATACCGTAAAGAAAAACATTCATATGAAAACTTAAATACTCATCTACATCACACTCTTCATCAAAAGGCGCGAGAGAATGTTGCCATATTGCAGAAAAGACCATAGGTGTAAGAAAAGTACGCGCTGCTAGTTTTGCATCGCATTGCTGAAATTCTCCCCGCTCAATTCCCATAATAATTAATCTAGTCACAAAATTTCGAGTACGTTGAATAACATTAGTCAGATAAAATGTGGCTAGTTCAGGGAAATTTGATGCTTCAGCCATAATTAATTTTGGAATACCAGACAGCTCGCTTTCTAAAACATTTATTTTCCACTGTTCTAATAATTCATACATAAGATCTTTAATTGAGCCTGTATAATGTTCTGCTTGTTCCTCAGCTTTAGCAATTTGCGGCACAACAAACTCGCTAACAACGGCCTTAAATAATGTTTCTTTACTCTCATAATAAAGATAAAGCGTGCCTTTTGAGACACCTGCTTGTTTTGCTACAACATCAAGTTTAGTTGCTGCATAACCCTTTTCGGTAAATGATTTTAATGCTGAAATTAAAATTTCTGCAGGTCGATCTTGTTTCCTGCGACGCCAGCGGCATGTGTCCAGAGATGTTGATGTCAATTCACCCACAAAAATCACCATTAAATAACTTATGAGTCAGTTATTTAATGAAAAAAAGTGAGTAATGTCAATAGTTTAGAGGTTAAATATAAATATTAAAGTAAATTTTGATGAAGTGGAGTAAATTTAATGATATTTATCTAATAATTTAGTTATATTTTGAAGTAACAAATCATCATTAAAAGGTTTGTCTAAAAATACGTCAACACCATGATTAATATCTGTTGTATCGTTGGCAAAATCACTATAACCACTACATAGAATAACCGGAATATCAAAACCTGATTGCAGGAGACTTTTTGATAATTCTAACCCTGTTAATCCTGGCATGGTTTGATCTGTAATAACGATGTTCAGATTAGAATTATTTTCTTTGAAATAATTTAAGCCCTGAACAGGATCATTAAAAGAAATAACCTTATAGCTTTCGTCAACAAGAAGCTCATTAAGGTATTGTGTAATAAGAGGTTCATCATCAATAACCAGAATGGTTTTACCTACGTGATGATTTTTAACTTCTTTAATGGCATAAGCTGCTACTGAAGTTTCAGCAATATTTTGTGATTTAACTTCGGGTAAATAAACCTGAATAATTGATCCTTTGAGTGAATGTAGCTTTTTTGACTTTACAACAATATGCCCACCACTACCATGCACAATTCCGTGTAACATCGATAACCCCATACCTGATCCTTTGCCGACTTCTTTAGTCGTAAAAAATGGATCAAAAATTCTTCCTAAAATATTTGAATCTATACCGACGCCACTATCACTAACAGATAAGCGGATGAATTGCCCGGAGAAAGTACTATGACAAGAATCACAAATACCTTTAACATGAGGTAAATATTCTAATGAAACATCTATAGTCCCGGTATTATCTTCTATTGCATCTTTAGCATTAATAACAAGATTCATAATGCTCTGATTAAACTGTACAGGATCGACTTCGATATAATATTTTAAGTTGTTGTCTCTTATTTTTAAATTAAGACTGATGCTGCTAGGTATGACAGAAGTCAACATTTTAATCGCTTCATTTGCAAGGGGAACAGGGTCTAATACTTTTAAACCTCCCACGTCACCCCGACTAAAAGCTAATAATTGCTGAACAAGATCACGTGCCCGTTCTCCCGCTCGTGTAATTTGATTAAGATAACTTACAATCGTTTCATCTTTATATTGTAAGCTACGCCTTTTAGTTAAATTGGTATAGCCCATTATAGAAGCAAGCACATTATTAAAATCATGCGCAATACCACCGGTTAACTGCCCTATTGCTTCCATTTTTTGTGTTTGTTGTAATTTTTTTTGAAGTTGATATTGAGCAGTAACATCTTCAACTACTCCGCAAATTGCATAAAGTTTATTTTCATCATCAAACAATGGAAATTTATCAACTGACAAACTAATATTATTATTGTTTATTTTAAATGCACTTTCATAATGTACCAGACTTCGCTCAGATAATATTTTTTCATTATCTCTGGTAAAATATTCCGCAATTTCATCAGTAAAGACATCTTTCGTTTTAAAGCCTATAATTTCATCTTTTGACAAACCGATAAATTGACAGAATTTTTTATTCGCCATAATGTATTCATTATCATCCGTAGTTAGAAAAACCAGGAAGGGTAAAGAATCTACAAGCTTTTGTAATTGTTGCTGACTTTTCTTTAGTGCTTCAGACATTTGTAACCGCTCATGTATATCGCGGGCAACAACAAGAAACTCTTTATTACTATCATTATCGATTAATGTGCACTTTAAATTGTAACGCTTATTGTTATTGCTGGATGAAAGATAAGCATCAACTTCTGAATAGCCCTGACTGAATACTTCATTGATAACGGAAGAAATCAATTTGTCATCACATGGTTTAAATAAATCAGAAAATGAACTTATATTTAATTGTTCCTGTGAATAAGTGACAACCTCTTCGAGGTTAGTATTCCACCAAAGTACATATCCATCATAATCAAATCGAACAATAATATCAGGAATTGAGTTGATAATGGCATCAACTTCATTTGCTGGAAGAGTCGAATTCTGATGATGTCTAGCAGTGTTGGAAGATAATGTGGGGGATGTTTTTTTCAATTATTCGTCACTCAAAAAATAACTGAATAACGATTATGCTGCAACTTCAAGATTATTAATCTGTAACAGCAACTCTGATAATTCAAAGGGTTTATTTAAAATAACATTTGCCCCTAGTTTTTCAGCCATTCGCAAGTAGCTGTCTGCATGGCCTTTATTACCACCCGACATGGCAATAATAATAATTTCAGGGTTTATTTTTCGCAGGCCCATTAGTAATTCAATGCCATCAAACTCAGGCATAACAATATCTGTCAAAACGATATCAGGATTAAATTCTGAAAATTTATCGTGAGCGTCTTTGCCATTACTACTGGTTAAAACATTATAACCTTCATTGCAAAGAAACTCTTCCAGCAACTCTAAAAAACCAGGATTATCATCAACAATTAATATTTTAGATTTCTTCATTTTGAATAATATTTTTCAGGCTCAAATTCTCAAATAGGGGGGAGGTGAGACTTAATCATAAACTAAATTTGGTGTTGTTATACATTAATTATAGCGTATTTATAGACTAAAAATACTGGCAAAACGTAAATCAATGTCACAATATAAATATGGTTAAAAGCGTAATTTTAAGCCCGTCATGTAACTTACATCTGTGTTCTGAATTCCCTGAGAAGGCTCGCTGTCATGCTCAACATCAAGACTTAATCTTAGCGTTAGAACGTTATTTATCTTCAGGTCAAACTTCGTTTCCAACAGAGCACGGAAATCAGATAGCTTATTTAAACGTGGCTGATAATAGATAACATTTGAAAAACTTATGGAAGGCGATACATTATATTTTGATAAAAAATAGATATTCGCACGGCTAAATTCTTCTATTCCATCATCAGTTAAACCAGCCGTAACCTCAATTTTTTCTTTTGAATAAAATGCACCTAAGCCTAAAAATGCGTTGTTCTGTTCAGACTTTACGACAGTATAACGGACACCAGAACCAGCTAAACCGCGGTATGACAAACGGGTAAATTCATTGGTTTCAAGCTGCCCAAAGATTTCCAAATCTACCGTATTATTTAACTGATGTATGTAACGATAATGTACAAATGCTCTGTTAACATTGCGTGAATTATTACTTTTACCGTATTTATAACCAAGAATAACAAGATTGATTGATTTTTCAGCTCGCCAGCTAAACTGCGTGTTTAATACTGCTTTTTCAGTCTGAGTGTTACCCGACGATCCGCTAATACTAAAATCAAGATCTGCTGAAAAGGTTTTGTTGTGCTCACTAAAATGCAAGCCGTCCATATTCACAATAGCCATGACAGGTGTCATAGTCACTATTGAGATAAGAATGAGATAAATAAGACATGAAGTCTTAGAATTATAGAATGTATTAATTCGCACAATGGATAATAAATTCAACTAACAAGCTACCGGAGTTTTTGTCAAAAGTTTGTAGCCATTATTTAGTCTTTTAGTGTCAGTTCTTTGCGTAAAATAACATAATGCATAGGCGCATCAAATACTAACTTAACGGCTGATTTATTATTATTTTTATCTACTTTAATTTCAATAATATCATCGCCATTTTGAATAACGATCGATTCGCCAGACTTCCTTTCCAATACGAGCATTTTCTATCCTCTGAAATTAATTTGTCTATCCGTTTACTACTGTATCGACCTATTTTACCACTAAAAACACATATTTATTAGACGCCTGAGTCAAATTTTTTTTAAAATTTGACTTAAAGTCGACTTATCTGAACCTTGAGCAGCATTAATACCAATGATGCCGTTTACATAAGCATTTGATTTTAAGTATAAAAAACACTATCTATCGTCATTTGAAATACAAATTTGCGCACAGCGAACACTGTTATGGTGCGTAATATTATTTCTGATATGTCGATTTCAACATCGCAAGCGCACCGTAAAGTCCAACTTTATCCTGAGTAACTAATTTGATAGTTATCTTTTTCATATTTGATGATAATAATCCCTTATCCACAAAAGCATAGATAAAAGCCGGACTTATCATTTTGTCTCTAATTTTTACTGCAATACCACCGGCAATATAAAGCACACCAACCGGATAATATTGTAAAGCAATATTACCTGCTGCTGCACCGTATATATCAATAAAACATGCCAGTGTTTGCTGACATAGTTTATCCGTATCAGCTAATGCATATTCCGTTATCACTTGAGCAGGATCATTAACTTTTATGGCTTCTTTTACTAACAATGACTCTTTTATACCTTTTATTTCATGAAAGAATCGATAAATATTTACAAGTCCTTTACCAGAAAGAAGCATTTCCAAACTAACATGTGAATATTGCTTTTGCAGCCACATTAACAATTCAGACTGTAATGTATTCTCTGGCGCAAATCCTGTATGCCCTGCCTCACTTGTATAAGGATAATAATGATCATCTAAGTAAACTAAGTGTGCGGCACCCAATCCTGTACCTGCACCAATTATTGCGGCATCAGAATTCACTGAATTTTCACCTTCTTGCACAACAAGCAGGTCACTTTCTTTTAATTCAGATATTCCAATAGCAACAGCAAGAAAGTCGTTGATAAGTTTCACATGAGAGATATGTAAATCTACCATTAGCTGTTCCTCTTTAATCAACCAGGGAAGATTTGTAACAGAGACAGTTCCATTCTCAACTGGACCCGCAACAGCGAAACATGCAGCATCCACAGAACCTGTAATATTATAATCTAATAAAAATTTATTTATTACCTCGTTTAGACTTCTAAAATGTTGGCTGAAGTAACTTTTCTCATAAAGAATATCACAAATATTTCCGTCCATTTCTGCATACAACAGTCTTGTATTTGTTCCTCCAATATCGCCAACTAAGAAATTCATATTATGATGAAGGACTTTTATCTTTTTTCATTGGACGTCGATACTTATAATGGTTAATTAAACCATTTGTCGAGCTGTCATGCGTGTTAATTTCCTCTACATCATTTAACTCATGTAATATGCTGGTAGCTAATTGTTTACCCAGCTCGACTCCCCACTGATCAAATGAATTTATATTCCAAATAACTCCCTGAACGAATATTTTATGCTCATAAAGTGCAATAATTGAGCCCAATGTTTTTGGATCTAACGTGTCGAATAGTAAGGTGCTGGTTGGTCTGTTACCCGGGAAAATTTTATACGGTAACAGTTGTTTTATTTCTTCTTCAGTAAGGCCACTCGACTTTAATTCTGAGTATGCTTGTTCTTTTGTTTTTCCTTTCATTAAAGCTTCAGTTTGAGCAAACACGTTTGACATGAGCGCTCGATGATGTCGGGGAATACAACGGAAGCTATAAACAGGGGCAAGAATATCTGCAGGTACTAACTTGGTACCTTGATGTAATAATTGAAAAAATGCATGCTGTCCCGCTATACCAATTTCACCGAAAATAACTGGCCCTGTTGTATAGTCAACATCATTTCCTTCTCGATCTACATATTTACCATTACTTTCCATATCGGCTTGCTGTAAATAGGCTGGGAATCGATGCAGATGTTGATCATAGGGTAAAATAGCCATTGATTGAGCATCAAAAAAATTATTATACCAGACACCCAGTAACGCCATCATAACCGGAATATTTTCCTCAAGAGGTGCATGTCGAAAGTGCTGGTCAGCCTCATAAGCACCTGCAAGCAGTTCATCAAACTGTTCTGAACCAATTGCAATAACGATAGAAAGTCCTATTGCAGACCAAAGTGAATAACGACCACCTACCCAGTCCCACATTTTAAAAGTATTCGTTTCTTCAATACCAAATTCTTTTGCTAACTGTACGTTTGAGGTTACTGCAGAAAAATGACGACTAATATATTCTTCGCTTCCCAGTTTATTGATGTACCACTGGCGTGCAGTTTCGGCATTGACCATCGTGTCTTGCGTAGTAAATGTTTTTGACGCGATAATAAAAAAAGTTGTCTCAGGATTTAAATATTCAAGGGTGTCATTAATATGGTTTTCATCAATATTAGAGACAAAATGGATATTAATATCATGCAATGAATGTGACTTTAATGCTTCTGTTACCATTAAAGGACCAAGATGAGAGCCACCGATACCAATATTCACGACATCGGTAATCGCTTGATTCGTTGCACCACGCCACTGTCGTGTTCGTATTTTTTCTGCCAGCTGTTTTACTTTTTCTCGTTCTTCCTTTATTTCCTGACTGATATCTACACCATCCAGAATAATGGGCTTATTACCATTGTCTCTTAATGCTGTATGTAATACTGCTCGATGCTCAGTGTGATTGATCTTTTCACCTGCGAACAGTTTCTCAATCCACCTGGGAATATCAACCTCTTTGGCTAACTGATATAGCAGGTCGACTGTTTCATCATTTATACGATTTTTTGAAAAATCGTAAAGAATATCATTTAACTCTAGTGAATATTTATCAAACCTATCCTTGTCAATTTCAAACATGTCACGCATGTGAATGTCTTTAATTATATTGTAATGTTTTTCGAGTGCTACCCATGAATTAGACTTTGTCAGCTGTGGCATGGAATTAACCTTTTTTAGTCATTCTTGTAAATATAATATACATGTTCAGCAAAATTCATTCCAATAGCAAAAATGTTAAATACTCCAGCAATACCCGTCGTAAGCTCTGTTTCTGGCTCTTACGTGCACACTTTTAAACCATATAAATAAATATGCTCTAAAATAGCACATAAATATGAAACAAATATGTTAATTTAATTGAGTCGCAAAATAAACTTTCAATTAATAAGTCTTACACTGTAATATAATATTTTAATAAATTAGCCATTAATTAAAACCAATAATCATCATGAAAATAAAGACAATTACAACCACGCCATTTTCGGATCAAAAACCCGGTACATCAGGTCTGCGTAAAAAAGTCACGTCATTTCAAAAAAAGCACTATTTAGAGAATTTTGTACAGTCTATTTGTAATATTGCCAGGGAGCTCAACGGCGGTGAGTTAATTTTAGGCGGCGATGGACGCTTTTATAACCAACATGCTATTCAGATTATTCTAAAGATAGCCGCGGCGAATAATGTAAAACACGTCATGGTCGGCGAAAATGGGTTGTTATCAACCCCTGCTGTATCCTGTCTAATAAGAAAATATAAGACAGCGGGAGGCATTATTCTTTCAGCGAGCCATAATCCCGGTGGCCCAACAGGTGATTTTGGCATCAAATTTAATATTGCAAATGGTGGGCCTGCTCCCACCAGCTTTACTGACGCGGTATTTGATATAAGCACAAAATTAACTGAATTTAAAATTACAGATTCAGAAGATATCGATCTCAGTAAACAACATATCTGTCACATGGGCGATATGAAGATCAGTGTAATCGACTCAGTTAATGACTACGCCGAGCTGATGCAAGAATTATTTGACTTCAAAAAAATAAAGTCACTGTTCACTTCAGGTTTACTGACGATGTGTTTTGATGCCATGCATGCAGTAACCGGCCCATATGCAAAAGAAATATTCGAAAAACGTTTATCTTCTAATATCAATGCCTTAATAAATGCCACGCCTAAAGAAGATTTTGGCGGTAGTCATCCTGATCCAAATCTGGCGCATGCGAAAGAGCTTGTCGCTCGATTAAATTCTGGTCAAAACGCTCCTATGTTTGGTGCTGCCTCAGACGGTGACGGTGATCGCAATATGATTATCGGCCAGAATTTTTTTGTTAACCCAAGTGATAGTCTTGCTATTATGACCGCTAACGCTCATCTCTTACCTGGATACAGAGAAGGCATTTGTGGTGTTGCACGTTCATTACCCACAAGCCGTGCTGTAGATAAAGTAGCAGAGGCGCTCGGTATTGAATGTTATGAAACACCAACGGGTTGGAAATATTTTGGTAACTTACTCGATGATAACCGAATAACTCTCTGTGGAGAAGAAAGCTTTGGGTCAGGCTCTAACCATATACGTGAAAAAGACGGAATATGGGCGGTACTCTTTTGGTTAAACTTAATAGCCATTAAACAGCAATCAGTAGAACAAATTACTCGATCACATTGGAAACAATACGGTCGACATTACTATACCCGTCATGATTATGAAGCTATTGACAGTCATATCGCAGATGAATTGATTCATAGTATGAAAGATAAGGCATCATCGCTTGTTGGTGAAAAATATTCAGGTTATGAAATCGTTCTTTGTGATGACTTCAGTTACAACGATCCTGTAGACAATAGCATAACAAGCAATCAGGGTATTCGTATTATATTTAACGACGAATCACGTATTGTCTTCAGGTTATCTGGTACAGGTACAGAAGGAGCGACACTTCGAGTCTATATTGAAAAGTTTGAGCTCAATCCTGACTCACATGATATTGATGTACAAACTGCACTAGCTGATTTAATTAATATTGCTCAAGACATCGCTCAAATAAAAAGCCGTACTCATCGTGAATTACCTGATGTAGTTACATAATAATAAGCTATGTAAACTTTTAATAAGCTATAAACATCTCCCAACTGACTAACTAATACGTTGTTGATCCGTTAACCAGTAAAAATGATAAGGTGGAATGACAAGCTGTCCATTAAATATACTTGGCGTGTCACCAGAAACAATATCTTTAATATGCCCATAGGATAAAACGGATTTAATATTGGGTTCCTCAAGATCAAGATGTTGAGGTCGCGCGTCAAAATTTACCACAACAAGCACCCCACCTGTTGTCCGCAATAAATTGAAACGTGAAAATACAAATAAATGTGGGTTTTCTACCTGAATTAGTTCTCTATTATTAAAGTCTGCAAAAGCCGGTATCTCTTTACGTACTGCAATCATTTGTTTAGAGGCATTAAATAATTTTTGTTCTATCGTCCCTGACTGATGTCTGAGTTCTGCCTGATTCCAGTCAAAGTTTGGCCTATGTGTCCATCGAGTATCATGAGCCTTATTTTCATCATCTAGAAAACTACAATCATTTAACCGTCCAAGTTCATCGCCATAATAAAGTAAGGGAATACCACCGAATGATAAAATAATACTATGCAATAAAATAATATGTTGTACGGCATTATCGATACGTAAAGGATCCTCTGACTCAAGTGCAGTCTCTAACCCAACCAGAGAAGCAAGTGAACCTGAAATTCTAGCATCACCTGTTTTTGAGTTTTCACCAAAAGGAAATCCTCTTGCATCAGAATCGCTAAAATTACCCGTATAATAATTAATTAGAAATTTTCGATGCTCAACTGGATTGTAACCAACTGCATGAATATCAGCATCATCAAACCCTAAACCAATGTCATCGTGGCAACGGATATAATTCAACCAGGTTGCTCGCTCAAGCTTATCAGGAAGACTCCTTATACCTTGGTATAATAATTTTGAATTCTTAGTCGCAACAGCATCCCATAATAAAGCCATTAATGTCGCGTTATAAGCAACTTCACATTCTTTTGCATTAATGGCATCTTCACCAAAATATTTTGTGATTTCAACTGGTGCTACAATTGCCTCAGCTATAAAAAGTACACCTGGCGTAGTGACCTGAATACAGTCTTTCAATAATTGTAAAATTAAATGTGCCTCACGTTCATTTTGACAGGTACTGCCGATTTTTTTCCATAAAAAAGCTACCGCATCAAGGCGTATAATATCTGCACCCTGATTAGACCAATAAAGAATAATATCCAGCATTTCTATAAGTACGCTGGGATTACTGTAATTAAGGTCCCATTGATAATCATTAAAGACTGTCATTACCCATTTTTGCATTTCTTCATTCCAGGTAAAGTTACCTGGAGCAGTTTCTGGAAAAATTTCCGGCATGCTCTCTTCAAACATATCCGGTATTTCTCTACTATCGAACACATAATAGTAATCCTGGTATTTCTTATCACCCTTGCGAGCACGTTGAGCCCACTCATGTTCATCTGATGTATGATTAACCACGACATCCAGAGTTAATAATATGTCGCGTTTTTGAAGTGACTGACTTAATTCATGTAAATCTTCATTAGACCCAATGCGTGAATCTACTTTACGAAAATCACTAACGGCATAACCACCATCACTTTTACCATCAGGACATTGTAAAATTGGCATGATATGAATCATATTAATACCAAGCTCTTGAAAATAACTTAGCTTTTCATTTAAACCTTTAAGGTTACTGGCAAAGCCATCCGTGTAAAGCGCCATTCCGACCCATTTTTGACTTAAAAACCAGTTATGATCTTTTTCACGTTCAATGTCTTTAGTTTTTAAATATTCTGATCGAACAATATATTGCCGAGCCATCGTCTCAACTAAACGTAATGCTTGCGCTTCAAAATCTTTTCGTTCTCCATATAAAATATGAAACAATGTATAAATCGCATAAAAATTCGCACCTAATCGGGTATAAAAATGCCTTAATTCCTGTTGTTTAATCTCAGGATTTAATTTGATAAGAATTTCATTAAGCAATGAATGTGAAACTTGTTCGTACATAATTTAGAACTGCCATTAAATTGTTTTATAAAAATAAACGACCAAAAAATTATAAATTCCAGTCTTTAATAAAGGGTTGATAAAACTTTATATTTTGAGTTGTCGCACCTCGCAACCCAACCACTTGACTTGCAAATTGTTGAGCGCGAGCAATTGTTTTTTCAATTGCCCATGACTTATGCAAGCCTAATAATAGTACACTTGTGAAAGCGTCTCCTGCTCCAACGGTATCAACAATAGTAACAGTATTTTCAGGAAAAACTTGAAAAGTATCATTATGAGTCATAGCGAAAGCACCTGAACCTCCCTGCGTTACGACAATGAATTCAAGATTTAAACTTTCTTTCAGGTATCGGGCTTTATTTTTTATATTTTCATGCTCAGGCACAATAATATTAAGTTCATCTTCATTGATTTTTAGCCATTTTGAACTTTGTATATAATCATATATATTTGAGCTATCCCACCAGGGCGAGCGGAGGTTGATATCTACAAAAGTTGACGGTGAGATCGATTTTTTTATGACATCCAGACAGTGTGCTGACACAGAATTTCTTAAAGCAAGCGATCCATGATAAAGGATACACTTTTTATCAAGAGCAGGCAGGTTCTGACTGTTTATAAAATCCCACGCACTATCTTCAATAATATCGTACGACGGCTCATTGTCATGAAAAGTAACATTAACCTTGCCTGTTGCATGCTCAGGATCTATTTGCAGACCTTCTGTCTTCATTCCCCAATCACGCATAGCTTTAATGACATTATTGCCAAGAGAATCATCACCTATTCCAGATATGAGTAATGGCTGTAACCCAAATGCCTGACAATGCCAGGCGACATTAAATGGAGCACCACCAAGCACGCAGTCCCCTTCAGGGAAACAGTCATATAAAACCTCACCAAATACGACAGGAGGAGATAAATTATTCATCACTTATTCCATTTTTACTCAACATTATGAATTGTTTAAAATCTGGCATGTAGTGAACGACACCTTCAAGAACACCTGCACTGTAATTACCATTCATTCCCAAAAAATCACCTTTTGCAATATATAAACTATTCAACTGATTATTTTTTTTAGCATGATCAATTGCTGAGCTGATAATATCTTTCTCTGCATTTGCAACCAGAATTGAATTAACTGAACTATTTATAACCGCTATATCATTTCCGCTATCACCAGCAAATATTGTCTCTTTGAGATCAAAATCAAATAACTTCCTAATAAACTCAATGGCATGTTTTTTATTTGCACTTGCAGGCAAAATATCCAGCAAGCCAAGATCTGCAGCAATATCAACACTCCAAATAATATTTGCGTTAATATCGTTATTTTTCAGATAAGAATTTATTTCATCTATCAAAGCTACATGTTCTACGTGTAAAGGAACATAATAACTTAGCTTATATTTATTTTGCTTACTGTATTCCTGAACCCGAATATCATTAAAGTCATGTAAAATTTCTTGCAAATCTTGATTGCTTTTACTATTCCAATCACTAGAAATTTCAGAATCCCATTTTTCTAAATGAACCCAATCATTATTTACAATCTGATAAATAGTTGAACCTACATCCGCTATAATAAAATCAGGTTTTGGCAACTTGTAATTATTAATTGCTTGCTGAATGAGTAATTTATCTCGTCCTGTCACATAAACCAAAGTCACTTCATCATGAGAGGTAAACATATTGAATATCTCACGTGCCGATTTTGATTCAGGTTGAAGACCATTGGGTATTAAAGTGCGATCAAGGTCTGTACATAATAGTAACTTCTTCATACATCAGGCACTTTACATGTTCTGAAAAAATCATAATATTCAATAGCATCTAATATACCTGCTGCATAAGGTTTTTTAGTATAATAAACACGTTCGAGATCGATTAAGTTTGATAACTCTTCATTATGTCTGTTAGCAACAAGTACAGCGAGAGTGTTGCCTCGAATCATATCTTCGTCTGCTCCCGAACCACCTGCAGCAAGTATATGATCGAGTGGTATATCCCATTGTTCAGCGTACCAACGCAATGCAAGGCCTTTTGAAGCTCTTACGGGAACAATATCAAGAAACTGGCCAAATGAAAATACAACACTCACAGTCAGATCATGCTGTAATAAAAATTGATTTATTTCATCAATGTCTGGTGCAATAGTAGAATCATAATAATAGCTAATCTTATAGCGACTTTGTTCGATTTTAGCTTGCAATCGTAGTCCAGGCATATCCTCTAAAACAGTTCTTACTTTATTTGGGCGCCATAAATAATCAATATGATCATCCCATGCAGTATCACGTGTAAAGTATTGTCCATAATATATTTCTGTTCCAAGACTTGTAACTAGTGCATCTGGTATAGGTAATTTATGTCGCTTTATAAGCTTCAAAGCTGAATCTAATCTACGTCCTGTCGCAATACCGAAACTACTACAACGAGCATTATCTTTTAACGTTTTTGTAAATTCAGGGAGAATAGAAGGGTCGCCAAGCAAACTTTGATCTAAATCTGAAAAAATCGCCCTATTTCGATATAGACGTGAACGACGTTGCAGCTCCATACGAACAACCGGTTCTGTTTTATCTACAATAGGCTTGATAACTTTTAAATAATTTTCAGCATGACTGTGCCATGTATAGAATTCCTTAACACCTTTCATGCCATTTACTGACATTGCTTTCCATTTCTTTTTATCTTTAATAACCTTCAATAAGGTATCTGCAATCATCTTTTGATCCAAAGGATCAATCAAATAACCATTTTTACAGTTATTGATAATATCAATCGGGCCACCATCTTCAGTTGCAACGATAGGTAAACTACAAGCGGCAGCTTCAATGAGTGTTAAACCAAAAGGTTCAGTCAGGGCAGGATTAACGAATACACCACCAGACAATGCAGCCAGACGATAAATAATCGATACATCTGTCGATAAATGATGCTTCGGATACGAAACCTTGCCATACAAATTGTATAAATCGATAGTGATTAATATTTCAGTAAGTACTTCTTCAGCACCTCGGTCCATATCGCGTATATCATCGCGATTTCCAGCAATAATTACCAGGTTAGCATATTTCTGTAATTCTTCTGATTCTCCATATGCTTCTATTAATGTAACAATGTTTTTCCTTTGGTCAGGCCTTGAAAGTGCAAGAATCATCGGCTTTTTTGGCTCAGAAAGAAATTTATATATTTCTTTTGCAATATCAGTTTGACTTTCTTTTCCACCCGGTGGGAAAAATTGAGATAAGTCCGTTCCAGGAGGAACAACACGCATTTGTTGTGGCTGATAATAATCGTACAAACCATATTGTTCTTCAATCTCCTGGTTTGTACTGGTAATGACTCTGTCAGCTATGCCAAGTGTTGTTTCTTCAGCATTAATACGTAATGACATATTATATCGGTTTTCAATATCGTCTTTCTTTACCCCACTGGCAAGAAGGCGTTGACGCTTACTTCGCCCCAGTGAGTGCCCGGTATGAATTAAAGGTATGCTTAATTGATGTGCTAAGCGCGTGCCAACATAACCGGCATCAGCATAATGTGTGTGGAGTACATGGGGTATAAATTCATTGCTGTGTAAATAATTCAGCACGTTATCAGAAAAAATATCGAGATGATCCCATAATTGTTCTTTTGGTAAATAGACTTGATCGGCGCAATCTATTCGAATAATATTCACGTTGTCACTAAGTGGTTCGGAATATTGTGAATAATCATTACTAACATTCTCATCAATTATCCGTCGTGTTATAAGATCGACTTTTTCTACATCGGGTAAATCACCAAGAGCGCGCGCAAGTTCAACTACATATTTTGTTTGACCGCCGGTGTCTGCATCCCTGCCTAACTCGAGATCATGTCCTCGAATTAAGCCATGAACACTAATTAGAAGTAAGTATAATTTTCCCTTTCCACGTTCCATTTTAAATGTAATCACTAATTTATATTATTTATAGCTTCTAAAAGATAGCCATAACGGTTATTTACAAACTAACAATATTATCCTATTGCTATCAATTTATAGTACAAGTTGATCAATTACATAATGAATAGTAACTCATAGTTTCCATATATCATTATTATATTCCTGCATTGTTCTATCCGTTGAGAAAAAACCACTACTGGCAGTGTTCATTATACTCATTTTTATCCATGACGATTTATTCTGGTAAGCCTGAGAAACTTTTTCCTGTGCCTCAATATAACTTCTGAAATCAGCCAGAGTTAGCCAGGGGTCAAATGGATTAACTAACGATGTAATGATTTCATCAAAAATACCATATTCAAAAGAGTTAAAATGACCACATTTCAATAAATGCATAACCTGTTTTAATTCATCATCATTTTCTATAATTTGATCCGGCTGGTAGTTTTGCTTTTGATTTTCTACCTCATCTGCTTTCAAGCCAAATAGAAAAAAGTTTTCTTTACCTACTGCGTCAAGAATTTCAATATTTGCTCCATCATAAGTACCTATTGTCACTGCACCATTCATCATAAATTTCATATTACCTGTTCCGGATGCTTCTTTTCCTGCAGTAGATATTTGTTCTGAAAGATCAGTTGCAGGACAAATTATTTGCATTTTAGAAACGCCATAATTAGGTAAAAATGCCAGTTTTAATTTATCACCGACGGCTGGGTCAGTATTAATGACATTTGCAATATTATTAATTAATTTAATTATAGATTTTGCCAGATGATATCCTGGTGCAGCTTTACCACCAATTAATACACAACGATTCGTCCAGTTCTCAATATCGTTTCGTTTAATTCGATTATAAAGATGGATAACATGTAAAACGTTCAGCAACTGTCTTTTGTATTCATGAATTCTTTTTACCTGAACATCAAATAATGAATGAATATCAAAATCAACATCACATTCTGACTTAACCAGTTCTGCGAGTTTTTTCTTATTTTGCAATTTTACATTAAACCATTCATCAGAAAATGTTGAGTCGTTAATAGAATTTTTTATTTTTTCAATATCTTCAAATTTTCCAATCCATTCTTTACCAATTTTATTTGAAATAAGTTCAGTCATTAATGGATTTGAATAGGCTACCCAGCGACGGGGAGTAACACCATTTGTTTTATTATTGAATTTTTCAGGCCATAATTCATAGAAGTCTTTAAATAAACCTTCCGATAATAATTTTGAATGTAACGCGGCTACACCATTTACTGAAAAACTACCTACAATCGCCAGGTAAGCCATTCGTACATATTTTACATCTCCTTCTTCTATGATAGACATGCTTGCTTGTTTGTTAATATCACCTGGCCATTTTCTTGATACCTGATTAAGAAAATGTGCATTAATTTCATAAATAATTTGCAATAAGCGCGGTAATAAATTTTCGAAAAGAGGAACCGGCCATTTTTCCAGCGCTTCAGGTAATAGTGTATGGTTCGTATAAGCCATTGTTTGTGTAGTAATATCCCACGCCTCATGCCAGGACATATAATGCTCATCTATAAGCAGACGCATTAATTCAGCGACAGCAATCGTTGGATGTGTATCGTTCATTTGAAACACATTCTCTTTTGCAAACTGACTGAAATCATTATTTTCATTTATTGACCACATGCGCAGTACATCTTGTAAACTTGCTGAAGCAAGAAAGTATTGTTGTCGCAAGCGTAACTCTTTGCCATTTTCACTACTATCGTTCGGATACAACACCATACTGATATGTTCAGCATCATTTTTTGCTTCCACTGCTTCCGAATAACTTCCTGCATTAAAATCATCAAGGTTAAATATATTCGTTGCGCTGGCACTCCATAAACGAAGTGTATTTACTGTGTGATTTTTATAACCAGAAATGGGAACATCATAAGGTATTGCCAGTACATCTGAATTACTAATCCAGACAACATGTGGCTTACGATTATGATTAGTAACCGTTTCAATATGACCGCCAAATTTAATAACCTGTGTAAATTCAGGACGTTCAAGTTCCCAGGGGTTATCATCTCTTAACCAGTGATCGGGAGCTTCAATCTGGTAACCATTTTCAATCCGCTGCTTAAACATGCCATATTCATAACGTATACCATAACCAATCACAGGTAAGGTTAATGTTGCACAGCTATCCATAAAGCAGGCAGCCAGTCGTCCAAGACCTCCATTACCCAGCCCGGCATCGGCTTCCTCGGTAATGATATCTTCGAGATCAAGAGCAAATTTATTCAGCGCTTCTTTTGACTCTGTTTGCAGATCAAGATTAAGCAGATGATTACCCAGTGAACGGCCTATCAAAAATTCAAGTGACATGTAATAAGCTTTTCTTACACCTTTTTTTTCATATTTTTTCCAGGTCTTGCGCCAGTCCATCATAATCTGATCACGAACCGTCAGCGAAAAAGCATCATATAAATAATAAGGAACACAACCGATAAATCGTCCCAGATAAAGTGTTAAATATCGCTCAAAATCAATTGCCAATGCTTCGCTATCGCCTGGTAAATTCTTTAAATCGGTGAATTCCTGCGAGTCAGTTATTTTGTTATTCGGCATAAGTTTACCTCTGGTACACAACCATAAATTTACTGATTTTTTCGAGTATTTCAGGTTTTATCTGCTGCCACTCAAATCGCCAGTTCCAGTTTCCACCTATTGTTCCAGGAATATTCATTCGTGACGAAGTGTCCAGCATAAAAATATCCTGTAATGGCAAAACACATAAAAATGAAACGGATGCCATTGCTGTGCGTATTATTTCCAAAACCGTTTTTTCAGCTTGAATAACATCGACAGATAAATAATCTTCAAGGAAGTATTTATTATAATTTGTTTCATCACTTAGCCATCCCAGCGTAGTATCATTATCATGTGTACCGGTATACACCACATCATTAGAATGATGATGATGCGGTAAATGCGGGTTATGATTGTTACCATCAAATGCAAACTGAAGCACTTTCATTCCGGGTAAACTAAATTCATTTTTTAATTGAATAACATCATCTGTTATCACACCTAAATCTTCAGCAACCAACGGTAAGTTAGGAAACGTTTTAAATAATTCAGTTAATAATTTTTTTCCTGGAACACTAACCCATTTCCCATTTATTGCGGTTTTATCATTCTGTGGAATTTGCCAGCAAGCATGTAGACCACGAAAATGATCGATACGTATAATATCAAAAAGTTCCAGCTGTGTTTTAAAACGTTGTTTCCACCATTTGAAATTATTTTCCTGCATATAATCCCAGTTGAATAACGGATTACCCCAACGTTGGCCTGTTTCAGAAAAAGCATCGGGGGGTACACCAGACACACTGCTCATATCTCCTTCTGAATCCATTAAAAAGTTTTCTCTTTCGGCCCACACATCGGCGCTGTCTCGTGCAACAAAAATAGGTATATCGCCATACAACTCAACTTCATGACTTTTTGCATATTCTCGAATTTCATGCCATTGAGTGAAAAACACAAACTGTTCAAATTTTATTTGGCTCACTGCATCAGCGAGTTCATGATGTGCATTCGTAATTTCAATTTCGTTACGGTGTCTAATCTCTTTTGGCCATTCATACCAGGGTGAATTGTTGTATTTCATTTTTAAAGCAATAAACAAGGCATAATCATCCAACCATGATTCATGCTTTTCATTAAACTCATTAATAGCCGACAACCAATTATCATTTGTTAATTTGTAAAATTTATCTCCAGCCTGTTTTAAACATGCTGTTCGATACATCTCATCTTTAATATTTACACCAACATCCTTTACAATTAACCAACCTCGATCTTCCAACCAATCTAAACTGATTAACAACGGGTTACCTGCATAAGATGATAAACACTGATATGGCGACTTATCATCATGAGTAGGCCCCAATGGCAACATTTGCCATACTTTAAAGCCATTCGTATTAAGAAACTCAATAAACCGGTATGCCTGATGTCCTATATCCCCGGTCGGTAATGAACCTGGCAGTGATGTAGGATGAAGCAATACACCAGCACGTCGCGCTCTATCAACCGTCTTACCGCTTCCATCTTCCTGCATCATCTAATGACTCTGACCCGGTAACATGGCCCCTCCCATCGCAGGGTCTCCAGTTCCAAATGAAAAAGCTTGTGATAAGTATTCAGGTGGCTCAACTTTAAGCTGTTGGTAAAGATTACTTAAATGTAAACGAAACTGTTCATCGAATGCTGCAACCGAACCTGCTGAATTATATTCACCAAACCACCAAAACCAGTCTGAACTTTCACAAGTGGCCAATTGTATTTCAGCAAGTTGCTTTTCTTCTGATGATAAGTCTCCTTGCGCAATGACTTTGTCATAGACCTTTTTTGCTTCTACCAACATATCCCAGGCACGATTTTTATCTTTTTCACCAATCCACGTAGAAAATGTTCCAAAGACCCAACTACCTGGAACGATTTCGTTTAATTTTTGTGTGGCTTGATGAGTTTTTAAGTATTCACTATATGTAGTCAATTTTATTGCACGATTCTTTGCAAGTTCATCATATAACGTACTAATAAAGTAATACCCATTTTGAGGATAATGTTCCCATGCATTTTCACCATCGAGAATAATTGAAACAACAGCATCATCTTTTGATGCGCAGCTTTCAGATATTGTTTCTAAATGGTGAATTAAATTAGCAACAGCATCATCTGCATGCCAGTCTGAATATTTAAAACCTATTAAGTCTGATAAACCATCATCTCTAAAAAAACAGGTCGCACTTGTATCTCTAAATTTATACCCTTCATGAATACACTCACCCGCTTTAATTTCTGATTTTTCCATAGAGTTTCGTAAAACAGTTTCACCACTTGCCAGCCAATCGATCCCCAAATCTGAAATGAGTTCGATTGTTTCATTACTAATACTTCCTTCAGAAGGCCAACATCCTTTTGGTTCAAATCCAAAATATTTCTTAAAAACCTCAATACCTTTTAGCATGTGCCAACGCGATCTTTCTGAACCATCAGGATAGTGTTCAGCAACGGGGAATTCTATATCAGGCATTGCCTGCTCTGCTGACTTAAAATCAATCAACAGAGGAACAATTGGATGAGCATAGGGCGTCATTGATAATTCTATTCGGCCTGATTTGGCTAATATTTTATACCTGTTAATAACGTTACTCACAAGTTCATATATAATTTCAACTAATTGATGTCGATCATGCAAGGTAAAGTGTTCGGATTTTTTTATTAAACTTTTAATACGAAGATCAGATTTTCGAACAGTTTCGCCTATCCATGCAAGGTGATACCACATAAGCAAATCTGAAAAAAACTGCTCGGAATAATAGGAAATAAACTCAGGAGTTTTTAATCCTGTTTCCGCCATTTCTGTTAAATTATTAAACACGTCAAATGGTTCAACTAAGCGCTGTTTATTTGCGCGCAGGCAGGTCTTCATAATACGTAATCGATTTTCATCATTCAGTGACAACACAGGATCAGCTAAAGCAGACAACAGTGGATCTCTTAATGCCTGCCCATGTAGTAAGTAGCTTTCAAGTTGTTGCGCATAGTCATCAATTTGTTCAAGTAGCACTGGCGCAAAATTAACGACTGCTCTCGCATCAGCATTGTCTTCAAGATGCGCAGCCATATCAACGTAGTCTTTTATTGTATGTAAATACGTCCAGGGTAAATGATATTCACCATTTCGAAGATCCCGATACTCCGGTTGATGCATATGCCAATAGAGTACGACATTCAATTTTTTTAAATTTTCAGAATTACCTGACATGATGTAATTCCTGTCCAAGCATGTCAGGTGTAACTAATACCACACCGTTTGGTGATACATGAAAACGTTTTTTATCCTGTTCATTATCTTTCCCAATAACCATTCCATCAGGAATAATACAGCCCTTATCAACAACAGCATGATAAATGCGACAGTTTTTACCAATCTTAACATTCGGCAAAATGACGGATGAATCGATTTTTGTATAGCAATCAACACTTACGTTTGAAAAAAGTAACGAGTGGCGCACTCGTGCACCTGATATAATGCAACCGCCTGATACCATTGAATCTATGGCCATCCCTCTTCTTTGATCATCATCAAAAATAAACTTGGCAGGTGGTAATTGTTCCTGACTTGTCCATATCGGCCATTTATCATCGTATAAATTTAGCTCAGGTGTTATGCCAATTAATTCAAGATTCGCAGCCCAAAAGGCATCGATAGTACCCACATCTCGCCAATAAGATTGAATGCCGCTATTGGCATCAGTAAAAGGATAAGCATAAGCCTGGTATTTTTGAATTGCATAGGGAATGATATCTTTACCAAAATCATGACTTGACGCTTTTGTATCTGCATCACGTATCAATAACTCAAATAATAAATCAGTATTAAACACATAAATCCCCATCGAACATAAACTTTCATCTGGTTTACCCGGGACAGTCGCCGGATTCTCTGGCTTTTCATCAAAACTCTTTATGCGAAAATCATCATGTACACCCATTACGCCAAATGCTGATGCACTTTCAACAGAAACTTCGATACAGCCAACGGTTATGTCAGCTTTACTCTGAACGTGCTTTGCCAACATAGCACCATAATCCATTTTGTATATGTGATCGCCCGCGAGTATTAATACGAATTCAGGTTTATGTGATCGTATAATATCGAGATTTTGGTATATCGAATCAGCCGTACCCGCATACCATGTCGCATCGATCCTTTGTTGTGCGGGCAGTAACTCGACAAATTCACCAAAGTCACCACGTAAATGTCCCCAGCCTCTTTGAATATGTAAATTTAGAGAATGGGATTTGTATTGGGTAAGCACACCAATTCTACGTATACCAGAATTGATGCAATTCGATAGTGGAAAATCAATAATACGAAACTTTCCACCAAAGGGAACAGCAGGTTTCGCTCGCCATTTAGTTAAATGTTTTAATCGCTCGCCTCGACCACCCGCCATAATAAGTGCCAGCGTATTTCTGGTTAAGTTACTGATAAAACGTGGTGATTCTTGTTTTTTCATCGGATACAGTTCTCGTCTTTAAACTCTAAAAGACTGGTATTTAAAGTATTTCACTATACACAGATATCATTACAATATTATTTCTGCAAAAAATAAGCCATATGAAAAATCCTTTAATTTGACGTATTTAACTGAGTTATAACTACTTTAATCACCTTAAAATGTTCTAATAGAGCGCGCATGAAATGAATATTGCATTATTTAAGTGCATATTAAATAACGTGAAGCATAAATATGTTATATACAATTAAGTTATAGCATATCTAACAGTCACGTATACGGATATATGTTTATATTTTAAAATGTGCATGAAACTTGCTAGTGGGTATATGTCATAATAAAGCATTGTTATGTTTAAGACGGCACAGAGGTGGTGCAAAACTTAGCACATGACCTTATGTAGAGAACCACATTTAAAATCGATTTAATATCTATTTAATATTAAAGGTACAGTCAATTGACTATAACAAACGCCGCGGCTTCATTTTCTAAAGATGTTAAATCCATTCTGAATCAGATGCAGGATGAATTTGATGCTATCGCGCATGCTCATCATCATGATCCATTCAAAATACTTGGACTGCATCATATTCAAAAACAGCCATTCCTCATTATTTATGCGCCAGGTAGTAATGAACTCAGTATCACTAAAAGCAATATCCCCACTACCCGGCTATCTAATAGTGACTTTTTTATCTGCAACAATAATATTGAGGATCTTGAAGAGCATTATTTAATTAACAGTACTGATAATTATAATAACGTTTATTCATACTATGACCCTTATAGCTTTAGCCCCCAACTGAGCGACTTTGATTTAGACTTGTTCTCAGCGGGAAAACATTTACATATCTATAGAATATTAGGTGCTCATCCAAAAACCATCGACGGAATTGATGGGGTACTTTTTGCTACATGGGCTCCAAGCGCTTCACGAGTCAGTATTACTGGTGATTTTAATGACTGGGATGGACGCAGGCACCCTATGCGATCACGTGGAAATAGCGGTGTTTGGGAATTATTTATTCCAGGATTAAGCAGCGAATCACTATATAAATTTGAAATCCGCAATCAAAAAACTGGCGAGATATTATCGAAGTCCGACCCTTATGCTCAACAACTTGAATTACGTCCACGCACGGCATCTGTCATCAAAAATAACTCAAAATACGATTGGCAAGATCAATTGTGGGTTGAAAACAGAACAAAACATGACTGGTTACATGAACCCTTATCTATTTATGAATGTCATTTAGGTTCATGGCAACGCGATAGTAAGGGTGAATTTCTTAATTATCGCGAACTTGCTCATAAACTGGTTGATTACATTAAAGATACTGGTTTTACGCATATTGAATTACTGCCCATTACAGAACATCCGCTTGATGCTTCCTGGGGTTATCAAACGACCGGCTATTTTGCGCCAACTCGTCGCTTTGGTAAAATAGATGATTTTCGTTACTTTGTTGATTATTTTCATCAACATGAGATTGGTGTCATTCTTGACTGGGTACCCGCTCATTTTCCCAAAGATGCACATGGTCTGGCAAACTTCGATGGCAGCGCACTTTACGAACACGAAGATCCACGTCGTGGGGAACACCGTGACTGGGGAACCTTAATTTACAATTATGGAAGAAATGAGGTTAAAAACTTTCTTTTAGCCAACGCTGTATTTTGGTTAGAGGAATTTCATCTTGACGGATTACGCGTCGACGCCGTCGCGTCGATGCTCTATCTTGATTATTCACGTGAACATGGTGACTGGATTCCGAATCAGCACGGTGGCAATGAAAATATTGAAGCGATTGAGTTTATGCGTGAATTAAACACAGTCACACATGCTGATTTTCCCGGCACAATGATCATGGCTGAAGAGTCCACAGCATGGCCTCAAGTGACTCGCCCGGTAAATATAGGTGGACTTGGGTTTAGTATCAAATGGAATATGGGCTGGATGCATGACACGCTTAATTACTTCAGTAACGATCCCGTCTATCGCCATTACCATCATGATCAATTAACCTTTGGGCTTTTATATTTATTTAGCGAAAACTTTATTTTACCTTTTTCACATGACGAAGTTGTTCATGGCAAAAGCTCAATGTTAAATAAAATGCCTGGTGATGAATGGCAACGTTTCGCTAACTTACGCTTACTGTACACGTATATGTTTACCTACCCGGGTAAAAAGCTTCTTTTCATGGGTTGTGAGTTTGCACAGGGCCAGGAATGGAACCACGATGAAACATTAGACTGGTATGTATTACAATATCCGAACCATGCAGGAATGAAAAAACTGGTTAGTGATCTCAATCATAACTATGTGCAGGAACCAGCGTTACATAAATATGATTTTGATCCCATCGGCTTTGAATGGATTGATTGTCATGACACCGACCAGTCTGTTTTATCTTATTTAAGAAAAACAGAAGATGATTCGATTATAGTGATATTGAATTTCACCCCGGTAGTCCGACACAACTATCGTATTGGCGTACCCACTTCAGGAAAGTATCAAATAATTTTTAACTCAGACTCTGATTATTATTCCGGAACAAATGCAGGCAGTTATTCAGAGTTCCATGCAGAAGAAATCCCATGGATGAACCGGCCAGCCTCACTTGAATTAACCCTGCCACCTTTAGCTGGTTTAGTCATTAAGAAAATATCATGAGCAACATTCTTTATATCAGTAGCGAAGCTTTCCCGCTTATTAAAACTGGAGGACTGGCTGATGTCGCCGGAAGCTTACCTTCTGCCCTATTAAAACAATCGCAAAGTGTGCGTTTATTATTGCCCGCTTACCGCGAAGTTTTGAATAACATATCAAAGAAAAAAGTCATCGCGACGTATTCATACTACAACTTATCATTAAATATCATTGAAACTCGATTACCAGGCAGTAATGTTGTTGTCTGGTTAGTGGATTGCCCTGCACTATTTAATCGACCTGGTGGACCCTATTCTGATCAACATGGTCAAGCCTGGGATGATAATGCACTTCGCTTTGCGGTATTTTGCCATGCTGCAGTCGATATTGCGTTAAATAATCTCCAGCTAAATTGGCAAGCGGACGTGGTTCATTGTAATGACTGGCAATCAGGCCTTGTCCCTGCACTATTAAGCTTGCATAAAAAAAGACCGGCAACAATATTTACTATTCACAATCTTGCTTACCAGGGGATTTTCGATCAACAAACATTTTATGACCTCCATCTTCCGGGAGAACTCTGGCATATGGATGGCGTTGAATATCACAACCAGCTCTCTTTTATGAAAGGTGGCCTTGCTTATGCAGATAAGATTAATGCGGTAAGCCCTCATTATGCTGAGGAAATACTTTTACCTGAATACGGTTATGGTCTTGATGGTTTACTGCGTCACCGTAAGAAAGATCTTTCCGGAATTCTGAATGGAATTGATGATAAACACTGGAACCCGGGAACCGATAAATATTTAGAACATAAATTTAACCGGCGAACGCTGAAAAATAAAACGTTAAACAAAATCGCGTTACAAAAAGAATTAGCTTTACCAGAAGATAGCTCAATCCCGATGATAGGAATGATCAGTCGATTAGTGGAACAAAAAGGATTGAAAATTATCCTGGAAAGTCTAAAACAACTATTAGATCTCCCAATACAACTCGTCATCCTGGGCACAGGGGAAGCTCACTACGAATTACAGCTAGCAGAATGGGCAGCAAAAAATTCCAGCAAATTTAAAATAATTATTGGTTATGATGAGGCGCTTGCGCATCGTATCGAAGCCGCGAGTGACATGTATTTAATGCCATCTAAGTTTGAACCCTGTGGTCTTAACCAGTTATACAGTTTGCGCTATGCTACATTACCTATCGTGACAGCCGTCGGTGGGCTTAGCGATACTGTTATACATGCCATGACTACGAATATTGAGAACAAGACTGCCAACGGGTTTGTACTGAAAGAAAATTCAGCCAGTGAATTATTTAACGCAATCAAATATGCATTAACACTCTATCAACAACCGGCTACATGGCATCAATTACAAACGAATGCCATGACAGGTGATTTTTCATGGCAAACAAGCGCAGGCCACTACATAAACCTGTATCAAGAAGCACTGAAAAATAGTAATTTTTAACTATGCATCTTTCTTGCTGCAGAAAAACAATCATCACGCCATATACACGCCATCTGATCACATTCACCATCCTGAGCTGAAGCAAAACAACTGAAATTACCTTCAGAAAGCTGAATAGCTTTAACCAGGTTTACTTTACTCATACGTGCCGTTTTAATTCCAAAATCTTTTGCCCGTTCGCGCACTTCCTGCATATTCATTATCTATCTCCTCTAAAATAATCGCTTTATTCATTAATATAATTAAGAGCAAATATTGCGCCAGACTATATTTATATGAATTTTCTATTTAAAACATGACGTTAGTTTTATAAGTATCAATATAGTTTGTAAATCTGCACTATTTTAGTTCATATCATTAATTTAATGCACTTTTATGATGTTAAAATTAAATTTAAAATTATGTTTAAGTGTAGTACTAAATTGTGACAGGTGATAATGCTTCTTGATCAATAAACCAATTAATATCACCTATACAATTTATGGGTAAAGATTCTCCCTCTTTAATGCGTTTAATAATCACTGCCTTTGAAAGTCCAGTTGCCAGCACAACTCTACAATGCGCATTTCTAAGCGTTTGCATACTTAAAGAAACACGATCACCTGGTGGTTTTGGTGAATGATAAACAGGAATGACTGATCGGGTATCAACTAATGCTTTATTTCCCGGAAATAAACTCGCGGTATGACCATCTTCTCCCATTCCTAAAAATGCAATATCAAAATAATCAACGGCAGTAATTTCTTCTCGATATAGCTCAGCCGCTTTTTCTGCGCCTAACTCTGCAGGAATCAAATGAATATTTGTTTTGCTTAATAATGACCAGAAGTTTTTTTCTAACATAACATCATTACGCTCGACATGAGCTTGAGGATAACAACGTTCATCTCCCGGATACCAATGTATTTTTTTCCATGGCAATTTTTTATTTGCAAGGTAATGCAAACACACTTGCGGCGTGTTTCCTCCAGGTAATGCCACGTGACAGACTTCTTTCATACTAAGACATGCTTCAATTTTTTCAGCTATAAAATCTGCTGCTGCTTTCGATACTTCATCGAAATCATTATAAACAAACCAGTTATGCATTTTATTTCACCTGTTCTCTAACTGGGTTTATGCCAGCCACCGACACAGTCCTTAAATAAATCATCCATACCAGAAATATCCCATGTACCAGCACGATACCGCTCAACTGAAATACGATCTTTCCATGCATTCAAAATGGGTTCGATAATCGACCATGATTCTTCAACTTCATCACCACGTGAAAACAATGTCGCATCACCCGTGAGCACATCATGTAACAATACTTCATACGCATCTGAAACATCTTCACCATTCTCAGAATAAGGTGCTCGCATTACCATGCGTTGTGTATCCGTTGTCAGACCAGGCATTTTTGCATTCATTCTTAAAAAAATACCTTCATCCGGATGTAAACGAAAGACTAATGAATTAGTGACAGGCGTCGTTGCATGTTTATCGAATAAATTAAAGGGTAACTTTCTAAACCGAATGACTATTTCAGATACACGTTTAGGTAAGCGTTTCCCTGTCCATAAAATAAAAGGTACACCCTGCCAACGCCAGTTATCAATATGAAAACGTACCGCCGAAAATGTTTCTGTCACAGATTCCGGAGAAACCCCATCTTCAGCAACATATGCATTTAATTTTTCATCCTCAAGAGTCCCGGAACCGTATTGAGCAGCGACAGTGTGTTCATCAACATCATCTATTTCAATATATCGAATAGCTCGTAATACTTTAATTTTTTCATCCCGTACTGCATCCGCTGTAAATTCTACTGGTGGTTCCATTGCGACTAAAGTCATAACCTGCATTAAATGACTTTGAATCATGTCTCGTAGAGCACCTGACTTTTCATAGTAGTTTGCGCGATAACCAATACCAATTGATTCTGCTGCAGATATTTGTATATGGTCAATAAAATTTCTATTCCAAAGTGGTTCAAGAATACTATTGGCAAAACGATAAACTAATAGGTTTTGAACACTTTCTTTACCCAGATAATGATCAATACGATAAATCTGAGACTCACTCAGCAATTCTTGTAAATCATGATTCAACTTTTTGGCTGTTTCCAGATCCATACCAAAAGGTTTTTCTATGACGACTCGTCTAAAGCCCTCTTTTTCATCAGCTAATCCAATTTTGTGTAAACCTGCAGCAATGGTGGTATACCAATTTGGAGGCACGGCACAATAAAACATGGCATGTGTTTGTCCGGCTAATGACTCCATTGATGAAGCTAAATCCAGATAAGTTTGGTCATTCTCTAAATCGCCGTTGACCATTTTAAATCTTGCAGAAAACAATGCCCATTGTTTTTCATTCATTTCAATATCAGGTGCATAGTCAAGCATGCCCTGAAGCAATGTTTTCAACCAGACTTCTTTAGTGCGACCTTTTAATACACCAATAACTTTACTCTCTGGATGTAATAGCCCGCAACGTAACATTTTAACTAATGCAGGAATCAGTTTACGTTTGGTCAAATCACCACCCGCGCCAAAAATTACGATATTCGTGGGTTCCGTTGGCTCACCAATGTATTGCATACCAGATAAATCTTCCATACTGCCTCGCCGAAATAAATCTTAATGAAATTAATCTTAACTGAAGTTATTCTTTAGGACGAATGCTGTGTCCACCAAAACCCGCTCGCATCGCGTTAAGCACCTTACCGCCAAAGGCGTCTTCCTGTCTGCTACGAAAACGCATTTGTAATGCTAAAGTTAGTACGGGTGTGGGGACGCCAAGTTCAATAGAGTCCTGTACCGTCCAGCGACCTTCACCTGAATCATCCACATAATCACTTAATGTCGATAATGCTTTATCTTCGCTAAAAGCATCCGCAATTAAGTCGAGTAACCATGAGCGGACAACACTCCCATGTTGCCAAATTTCTGATATTTGCTGAAGATCAAGATCCATTTCTTTTTTAGCTTCAAGTAACTCAAAACCTTCAGCAAAGGCCTGCATCATTCCATATTCAATTCCATTATGTACCATTTTTACATAATGACCCGCTCCAGCAGGACCAACATGTCCCCAGCCTTTATCTTTAGCCGGCGCTAGTGATTCAAGTGCAGGACGAATCATATTGATCGCTTCATCTGAACCACCGGCCATAATACTGTATCCATTTTCTAAGCCCCACACGCCTCCTGACGTCCCTGAATCAACAAAATGAATACCTTTCGATAAAAGCATTTCAGCGCGTTTTTTACTTAAATTAAAATTTGAATTTCCACCATCTATAAGAAGATCTCCCTTACTCATCCCTGCTTCCAGTAATGACGCAATACTTTCATCAACCACCTGGTGAGGTACCATTAACCAAATAGCGCGTGGTGGTTCAAGTGTTTTAATTAATTCTTCTAAACTCGATACCGGTATTACCCCATCAACTTCATCAGCAAGATCGATTGCCGTTTGAGGTGATTTATTATATGCCACAACCTCATGTCCATCTTTTACAAGTCGACGAACCATGTTTCCGCCCATTCTTCCTAAACCGATCATTGCAAGTTTCATTATTTTTGTCCTAAATTAAAAAAATAAAAAGTTAATCTATTTACTCTAAATTTTATAGAGCAAGGTTTATACCAGCATAGCCCATTTACATCACATTTATTGATTCATACTTAGAAAATATTATTCGATGTTGAATATACGTCATAATTTCTACTAATAATGCAGTTGGTACAAGATATGCAGAAAGATAATTGAATGATGAATTACGGAGAAACTCAGCTTTTAGGCAC